>Ga0307471_100000382_pt1 | contig 22524 bp, 24 predicted proteins | sample atmos_gasesAM3C__2_FD_204566 | JGI IMG/M metagenome (GOLD analysis project Ga0307471, IMG submission 204566) | Hardwood forest soil microbial communities from Morgan-Monroe State Forest, Indiana, United States - atmos_gasesAM3C_515 | ecosystem: Environmental > Terrestrial > Soil > Temperate...
ATCGCTACCGCGCCCAACTTCCTGCTGGCCCGCGAGCGTTTGAAGCCGGATTGGGCCGAGCGCTGGATCCTTGATCCCCAGGCGATCAGTCCGGGAACGGCCATGCCTTCGGGGTTGTTCAAACGGGAAAACAACCACTGGGTGTTCTCCGGGCCGACTCCGCGTTCGTTCCAGGGCTATGAGAAAGACCAGAGCAAGCTGCTGGTGGATTACATATTCCAGCTGACGGCCGAGGAACAGCGGCGGGTAGCGGCCTCCATGGGACGCAGCCAGGCTTCGGTGCAGCCACGGAATAAGCAGAAACGGGCTGCCAGTCAGACCGGGGCGGCAAGCAGCGGTGGTTCGCGGTAGAATGTTGTGCTTTGGAACTGCGTCCTTGGTCCTTGGCCGTTGGTCGTTGGCCTCTAGCCACAGACGTTGATTTTAGCCAACGACCAAAGGCCAACGACCAACGACGTTCTGAGACTTACATCTGACGAAAGGGCGACATAATGAATAAGAAAATATGGGCGGCAATGTGCGTGCTCTGCCTGCTGGGAGTACTGGCGGGCTGTAGCAAGAAGGAAAACACCAATGAAGAGCAAGGCACTTCGCCGAGCTCGGAAGTAAAACCGGCGCCAGCCTCGGCGCCAATTGATCCCGCGACCGCGGCCAGCGTGAGTGGCACTGTGACCTTTGCCGGCGCCGCCCCTAAGGGGCAGAAAATTGACATGAGCCAGGACGCGGCCTGCAAGGGCAACAATATGGCCGAGACCATCGTGGCCAATGACGGCAAGCTGGCCAACGTTTTCGTCTACGTGAAAGAAGGTTTGGGCGATCGCACCTTCGACGTCCCCAAAGACGCGACTACGATTGACCAGAAGGGTTGCCGGTACCATCCCCACGTATTAGCCGTGATGACGGGTCAGAATATCGAGATCCGCAACGACGACGAAACCACTCACAATATTCATCCCACGCCGAAAGACAACCGCGAGTGGAACGAGTCGCAGCCCCCCAAGGCAGCGCCAATCGAGAAGAGCTTCGCCCGCGAAGAAATCATGCTGCCTGTGAAGTGCAATCAGCATCCCTGGATGAAGATGTATGTGAACGTGGTCAAGACCCCGTTCTTCGCCGTCACAGGCGCGGATGGCAAGTACGAGATCAAGGGGCTGCCGCCGGGAGATTACACGCTGGCTTTCGTCCAGGAAAAGCTGGGCGAGCAGACACAGAAAGTCACGCTGGCCGCCAAAGACAGCAAGACGGTCGACCAGGGTTTCAAAGCCGAATAAGTCCGTGACAAAAAGTAGCGCCGCCATCTCGGCGGCTGTCCGGTGGGCGTCCCCGCCCACCGCCGCGGGCAAGATGCTCCGGGACGGCCGGCAAGATGCCGGCGCTACACAATCTCCTAGGAGCGCTTCTGAAGGCCACTGCCATACCGTACAACCGGGCCCGTCACAGATTTGCCGTTTTTGCGGCGTCCGTGACTTTTCTGCTGATCATTGCCGGGGCGCTCGTTACCAGCAACGATGCTGGCCTGTCGGTCCCTGATTGGCCTACCTCGTTCGGTTCGCTCTACAAGATCCCGCACCTGGTCGGTGGCGTGAAGTTTGAGCACACCCACCGAATGATTGCCCAGTTTGTCGGATTTCTCAGCATTATCCTCGCAGTTTGGACCTGGCGCGCCGACCCTCGCCGCTGGATGAAATATCTCGGTGTGACTGCCTTGGGTTTGGTCATCGCACAGGGGATCCTGGGCGGGCTGACGGTGCTCTTCTACCTGCCGCCGGCAATCTCATCCGCACACGCGGCGTTGGCGCAGACATTTTTCTGTGTAGTTGTTCTGATCGCAGTCTTCACTGGCAGAACTTGGATGGAAGAAATCCCGCAAATTGAGAGCGACGAACGCCGCCCAAGTCTTGTTACCCTGACCCTGCTTTCGATTCTTGTCCTGTATGTCCAGTTGATTCTGGGCGCGATGTTTCGCCATCATGGCTTGAGCTGGTGGCCACATGTGGTGAATGCGGCCATCGTAGCCATCGTGCTGGCCTGGACTTCGATCCGCGCGTTGTCGCGATATTCCGCGATTGACTCGGTAAGGCGGCCTGCTATAACTATGCTCGCGTTAATGATCGCTCAACTGTGCCTGGGTTTTGTTGCGTTTCTTACGCGGGTGGCCTGGGGGCACGATGCCGTCCAGCCCGAACTTCCCATGGTAGTCTCCACCGTGGCGCATGTTGCAGTGGGAGCGTTGTTGCTGGCTACAACCGCGGTGCTGGCGGTGCAGGTGTGGCGGCATAGCCCCGTAGCGCTCAGAGAACATATTCCCAGTCGAGAACGGAAGCCGGTGGCGGCATGAGTACGGCAACACAACCTCTGGTGGTCCCGCGCAGCGGCGCTCTGACCCTCGCGCGCGACTATGCCGAACTGGCCAAGCTGCGCGTCACCAGCCTGATTATCATGACGGCGTGGTGCGGATACTATTTCGGCGCCCTCAAGTCGGGCGTCTCTTCTCTTTCCTGGTCTTTGTTTCACACTCTGCTGGGGATTGGCCTGGTTTCAGGCGGAGCCGCCGCCCTCAATGAAGTGATGGAGTGGGACACCGACGGCCGCATGCGCCGCACCGCGCAGCGCCCCGTCCCGGCCGGACGCTTCGGCTTCGTACACGCCACTCTGGTCGGTGTTGTGATGACGCTCGGCGGCGCACTCTACCTCGGTCTCGCGCTGAATCCGCTGACCGCATGGCTGGCCCTGGCTACTTCTGCCGTATATCTAGGGGCGTATACGCCGCTGAAGAAGATCCACCCAATTTGCACTTTCGTCGGTGCCTTCCCAGGAGCGATGCCGGGTGTGTTGGGATGGACCGCCGCACGCGGCCGGCTGGAGTGGGGGGCTCTGGTGATGTTTGCCATTGTCTTCTTGTGGCAGTTTCCTCACTTTTATTCCATCGCATGGCTCTATCGCCAGGACTACGACGATGGTGGAATTCGCATGCTGCCGGTAGTGGAACCGGACGGCAAGTCCACGGGCAGACAGATCCTGCTTTACTCGCTGGCACTGATTCCGATAAGCCTGCTGCCCGCTTTTCTCGGGATGTCGGGGAAACTGTACCTGGCCGGGGCCCTGGTACTGGGAATTGCGCTTCTTTATTTCGGCTGGCGGCTGGCATCTTTGAAAGTGGCGTCCAATACGGCGAGATCCAAACAGCGGGCACGGCAACTGTTGCAGGCAACGGTGTTGTATCTGCCGCTGCTGTTCGCGCTGATGATGCTCAACACCAAGTCATAGCCTCAGGGCCATCCGCGGCCCGGGAGGAGCATCCAACCAAGCACAGCTCCACGGTTCCGGATAAAATACCCTGTGGTCTCCAACGCCCCCGATTACGTCGCGCTCGACCCGCAAAACAGTGCCACGCCCGCATCTCCAGCTGTGATCTCTGTCCAGGATCTGGTCCACCGCTATGACGGCCGCACCGCCCTGAACGGTGTCTCGTTCGAGGTCCGCCACGCTGAATTGTTCGGACTGCTGGGTCCCAACGGCAGCGGCAAGACTACAATGTTCCGCATCTTGTCGACTCTTATGGTCGCAGGAGGCGGACGCGCGGTGATTATGGGATTCGACGCGGCGAAAGAGCCGAACCAATTGCGCCGTCAGATCGGGGTCGTGTTCCAGGCCCAGAGTATTGATCTGAAATTGACCGCGGCTGAAAATCTCTGGCACCAAGGTCATCTCTACGGATTGCGCGGCACGGCGCTGAAGTCTCGCATTACGGAAATGCTGGCCAGGGTCGGGCTGTCGGACCGCGCCAAGGAAAAGGCAGAAACTTTTTCCGGCGGGATGCAACGCCGGCTGGAATTGGCCAAGGGACTGCTTCACCATCCCGCAGTGCTGGTGCTCGACGAACCGACCACTGGGCTTGATCCGGGGGCGCGCCGCGACTTGTGGCAGTATCTCCAGATTCTGCGGGACGAGGAAAAAGTCACAGTGATCGTAACCACGCACCTTATGGAAGAGGCGGAGCGTTGCGATCGTCTGGCCATCCTCAATGAGGGGAAGCTGGTGGCGCTTGGAACTCCCACCGAGCTGAAACGTGAAATTGGCGGCGACGTAATTCTGCTCGATGCCCGGGATGCGGAATCCATGGCGGAGCGCATCCGCGCCCGTTTCAACGTAGATGCCAAAGTCCTTGGGGGACAGGTCCGGCTGGAGCAGGAAAATGGCCACCGCTTCATCACCGATGTGGTCGAGGCTTTTCCCGGTGAGATTGAATCCATTTCCGTGAGCAAGCCGGCGCTGGAAGATGTTTTCATCCACCGCACGGGCCACAAGTTTTGGACCGAAGATGCGGAACGACCTTCGTAGCGGCGGCCTTCGGCTGTCGAGGCGGCGTCTCGCCCCCTCATCTGCGTAGGCCCAGCAACTTTGTTTTTGCTCGCGACGGATTGCCTTTGTTCCAACGGCGGGCGGGACGCCCGCCGGACAGCCGGCGAGACGCCAGCGCCACCAGGAGCTGACCTATGATGCTTGTGCTTTCGATTGTCCTCGGACTGGTTCCGCTGGCAGGAATAGCCTGGACCGTTCAGAACGGAATGATCACTACCGTGGATGGCCTTTTCATGAGCATTATCTTGCTGGCGCTGTCGGGCATACTTTTTTTGAATGCATTTCTGGAAGCCCACAAGAAGTTCACGTTGAAGAAGGCGCCGCAGGCGCAGAAATCGAGCTGACGTGGCGACCCAGAGTACAACGCTCCAGCCGTATACTCTTCCCCGCACTGGCGTCCTCCTGCCCGCATTTACGCTGTGGTGGCGGGAATTGGTCCGCTTCTATCGCCAGCGCACTCGCGTAGTCGGAGTCATTGCGTCGCCGTTGCTGTTCTGGGTGGTGATCGGCTCGGGCTTTGGCAGTTCGTTTCGTTCCGGGGGCGCGGCCGGGCAGCAACACTACCTGGATTACTTTTATCCGGGCGCGCTGATCATGATCGTGCTGTTTACTTCGATCTTCACCATGATGTCGGTGATTGAAGACCGCAAAGAGGGCTTTCTGCTGTCGGTGCTAGTGGCACCGGTGCCGCGTGCTGCCATTGTGCTGGGCAAAGTGCTGGGCGGAACCACGCTATCGGCGATCCAGGGCCTGATCTTTCTGGCGTTCGCACCGCTGGTCGGGGTGCATCTTACCCTGGCGAGTTTCCTGCTGGTCGTGTTGACCGTCTTTCTGGTCTCATTTGCACTGACCGCGCTGGGGTTCACCATCGCCTGGTCCATGGATTCGAATCAGGCCTTTCACGCCATCATTAATTTATTCCTGATACCGCTGTGGCTGCTGTCAGGGGCGATGTTTCCGCTGGCGGGCGCTTCGGGCTGGATTCGATTCCTGATACGAATCAATCCCCTGACTTACGGCGTTGAGGCACTGCGCGACCTTCTGTATCCTGGGAACCTGCCGGAGTTTCCTCTGGCCTCGTCGCTGGCGACGCTGGTGCTGTTCTCCGCACTGATGTTCGGCCTCGCATTTATCATGGTGAGCCGCCGCACTACCAAACCCGCTGCCTGATGCAAGTCCCCGCACAATACGCCATCTACCCAGTCATTGACGCCGTGCTGAATGGCAGCAGCGCGGTGTTGCTTCTGGTAGGACGAAGTTACATCAAACGCGGACGCATGGCGGCACACCGAGCCGTCATGATCACCGCGCTCGTTTCCTCCGCCCTGTTTCTGACTTCATACCTCTACTACCACTGGCATGTGGGCTCGGTGCACTTTCAGGGACAAGGCTGGTCGCGCCCGGTCTATTTCACCATTCTGATCTCACACACCGTACTGGCAATCGCCATCGTTCCCCTGGTGATTGTCACGCTGAGCCGCGCGCTGCGAAAGCGTTTCGACAAACATCGTAAGATTGCGCGCTGGACGTTCCCGCTGTGGTTGTATGTGTCTGTGACCGGGGTTGTGATTTACGTGATGTTGTATCACCTGTTTGCCGCTTGATTTAGCTGATTTACCAGGGAGACACAGAGGCACAGAGAAAAACAAGAAAGTACTCTCGCTGCCTCTGTGCCTCCGTGGTGGAATCGCCACATGACAGTTGTGAAGCTCAAAATCGATGTCTCCGGAACCGTAGGAGACGAGGCCTGGCGGAACCTGCGCCAGTTTGACGAAATCCAGAGCGCCGCTTTCGGTCCAAAATTCGGATCAAGCGGAATTTGCAAGCATGCCGCCAACCTGCCACATGCCAAAGGCGAGTGGATAGGCGCGGAGATCCGGCTGGAAACTCCGTTGCTGGCGCAGTACGCCGTATCGCACTATCTGGAGCAGGAACGCGTTCTGGATGCAGACGTGATGGATTAGATCACTGTGGCGATCTCTGCCGAACCCGTTTGCACGGCGTGAAGCACCGCATGAAATCTATGTAGCGCCGCCGTCTCGGCGGCCGTCCGGTGGGCGTCCCGCCCACCGCCGCTGTTCCACGGTGGCGCAAACTCCCGCACGATGACCTAAGTGTCCCGGACAAGCTTGCTCCACAGCTGCGAGGCAAAGCATCAACGACCAGGCGCAGTCGGTTGCCTCCTCGCCAGCTGCCCGCTTCTGATATAGTTTTCGTGGATTCAGGCATGTCAGCACTTCCAGACTCTGCTCAGGAAACCCCGTCTCCGGACCCAGAAGCCGTCACTCCCCCCGCCAAGCCGCGTATGTCCACTCGCAACCGGCTGCTTTTTTTCGCCACGGGCTGGCTGATCGTTCTCATGCCATTTCTGTTCTGGTGGAACACCTGGTTCGGGCGTCAACTTTCGGACAAGCAACTCGCCGAGTACCTGCAGGATGACAAGAAGCCGCGTCACATCCAGCATGCCCTAGTGCAGATCGGCGAGCGCGTGGCACGCAATGACCCGAGTGCCACCCACTGGTATCCGGATGTGGTTCGCCTGGCGTCTTACCCGATGGAGGAAGTACGCAACACCGATGCCTGGGTCATGGGCCAGGACGTCACCAGCAAAGACGCAGCCAGCGCGGGATTTCACGCAGCGCTCTTGAAAATGCTGGATGATTCTTCACTGATGGTAAGGGGCAATGCGGCGCTGTCGCTGGTCCGCTTCGGCGACGCTACTGGCCGACCGCATATTGTCGCCCTCCTGCAGCCGGCGAAAGTCGCCGCTCCACAGGCCGGAAAGATCACCGACTCCAGCACGCTGGGCACACCTATTCATCAGGGCGGGATTATTGCGAAGCTTGAATCCGGCGGGCAAAATGTAGAAGTGCGATCGCCTGTGAGTGGCCGGCTGCGCGAATTGTCAGTACAGCCCGGGCAGACGGTCGCCGCCGGAGACGAAATCGCGGCGCTGGATCCGGGAACTGACCAGGTCTGGGAGGCTCTGCGCGCTCTGTATCTCATTGGCCAACCCGAAGACATTCCCGCGGTCCGGCCTTACGAACGAGAGCTGCCGGAGATCCCCGACCATGTGCGTCAACAGGCGGTGGCGACCGAGCAGGCGATACGGGAACGAGCGAAGTAATGGTTGCGATTCTTTGGTCGGATCAGGAATTGCACCTGGTGGCGGGTGTTTCTGGAACTTCAGTTGTCAGTTTCTAGTTCTCCGTTCTCAGTGTTCAGAACGGCATGACCCCGACTTCTTTTTCCACTTCGGCTGTGTCTATCATCACGATGGCATCCCAGGGGCAACCGTCCAGGAAGGAGCCATCCGGGCCCTTGCTGGTGCACTTGTTACAGCCAATGCAGAGAATGGGGTCGACCTGGATGCGACCGAAGGGGGAATTGTCCTCGTCCGGGACCCAGAACATGCAGTCTTCCACTGGACAATATTCCACGCAAGCGGGTGAACCGGCACAGCCGGTGCAGCATTCCGTGATGACCGCTAGCTCTTTGGGTTTTTTCTTGCGCGCGGTAAGCAGACCCTTGGACCGGGGTTCGTGTTTGAACTCGTCGGGCACCATCCCGACGATTCCCCTGAGCGGTTCTTCAGGCATCGGGAGCATTATAACCCAAGGCGGCATCGGACCTCGGACTGTCAGACCTCTGCCTGGAGCGGAGGATCCGCGGGTCCGCGGTCGGACGCCCGACGCCCGCCCAGTTCATCCGTCACATCGCTTTGCCGGGATTCTGATATAGTGGCGTTCCAGCCCCTCGAATTCCGTTTTATTTTCCCCGGCTCCCTGGTTTAACACCCAAACAAAAGGGGCGGAAGGAGCAGCATTTATGGCAGGCAAAAGTTTGAACCGCGTCACCCTTATTGGCAATCTGGGCAAGGACCCCGAGGTAAAATTCACTCCCAGTGGCACGCCGGTGGCGAAGATTGCTCTCGCTACCAATGAGCGTTTCAAGGACAAGAACGGCGAGTGGCAGGACCGCACCGAGTGGCACAACGTCGTGCTCTGGCAGCGTCTGGCTGAGATAGCCGGCGAGTATCTGAAAAAGGGCGGCAAAGTGTATATCGAAGGCCGTCTGCAAACCCGTTCCTGGGACGACAAGCAGACCAACCAGAAAAAATACATGACTGAAGTAGTGGCCAGCGACCTGATTCTGCTGGGCGGGCGTGGGGAAGGTGGGGGCGGCGGAGATTTCGCGAGCAGCTCGCGCGGCGCCAGCGGAGGAAACAACTTCGATCAGCGCATGCCAGAAGCTGAACCGGCAGCGGCTTCGTCGCCGATCAGCGACGAAGACATTCCGTTCTAACGCACACGTCCTCGAACCATGGGCGCCCCATCTTTGTGCGTCTTTTGCGCAAAGGTGGGAGCCTCGAACCTTGACACTGAAATGCATCCGTCCTCCCGACCAATGCGTATGAAAGGCTTGGTCATATCGGCTTTGCTTTGCACCCTTCTCTACCTAACTCCTTCCGCCTTGGCAAAGCATCACCATCACTACAACGACTCCGAAAAAGGAACAGGCAATTTCGACTATTACCTGCTGGCACTTTCCTGGGCGCCCAACTACTGTGCCGGTCATCCCAACGACCACTCCAGCGAGTGCAGGATCGGCGGACACACGGCGTTCGTGCTGCACGGACTGTGGCCGCAGGCCAACAGCGGAGCGCCGCCCATGTCGTGCTCGACCGCCTCTCCGGTGGCAGCCGAAACCGTCGACCACATGCTTAACTTCATGCCCAGCCGCGGGCTGATCCAACACGAATGGCAGGAACACGGTACCTGTAGCGGTCTTTCAGCCCATGAGTATTTCGCCAAGGCAGAGCAGGCGTTCCGGAACTTGCATGTGCCGGAGCAATATCAGAAGGCAAACCACCAGCAACAGCTCAACGTGTCGGATTTGGAAAAGAGCTTCGCCGATGCGAACCATGCTCCGCCGGAGGCGTTCCGCGTTTCCTGCCATGCCGGGGAGTTGGTAAGCCTGGAAGTCTGCGTGGATAAGGACCTCCAGTATCAAGGCTGCACCCAGAGCGTGCGAGAATGTCCGGTAAATCAGGTGGACATGCGGCCGCCGCAATAGAAGAAGAGGAAGGAATCATGGCCGAAGATCTTGCCAGCCAAAACTGCGTCCCCTGTCGCGGAGGCGTCCCGCCGATGAAGGGAGTCGAACTGCGACGCATCCAGCAACTGGTTCCGGACTGGAAAGTGGTCGACGAACACCACATCACGCGGACATTTGCTTTTCCCGATTTCAAGCAGGCGCTCGACTTTGTAAACCGGGTGGGAGAAATCGCGGAACACCAGGGACATCATCCCGATATTCTGCTGGGGTGGGGCAAGGCGGAAATCACGATGTGGACCCACAAGATCGATGGCCTTACGCACAGCGATTTCATCATGGCTGCGAAAATCGATCAGCTCTTGCCGGCATGACCATGGACCACGTGGGAACTGCCGCCCCGCCGCTGCAACTCCCGCCATTAGCTGACTTCGGCTGAGACCGCAGTCGGTTTGCCCGATCTCATCGCCCAGGCCCACAGCAACGCCGGAAAAATCATGATGAGGCCGGTGGCTGACGCCACAACCCGCGCGGAGACTCCCCGATCAAGAAATATTCCGCAGACGTAGGCGCCGATGGCGATGGTCAGCATTGAGAAACCGAGGTCGGTCGAGAACACGCGGCCGCGGAAACGGTCTTCGGTATTGAACTGCAACAGCGTGGTCGAAAAGACCCAGACCGTGGACCCTCCGCAGTGGGCCAGGATGATCCACAGGCACGCCACCCACACATTTGGCGACATGCCCAAGCCAAAATATCCCACGCCAATGGTCAGATATCCGAACAGAATGCCCAGCCGCAGCCGCTGATCAGATTGTCCAGCCCAGCGAGCGGAAAAGAGCGGGCCAACTATGGCGCCGATGCCACGGGCCCCCAGCAGCAGGCTCATGCCCAGGATTGCGCCCCGCTGCGGATCGACTCCGTGCAGGCGCACGTGAAAATAGTCGTGCCCCATGACGGTGAAGAGCACCCAACTGGGTCCGATCATGAACTCGCCGGCCTTGGCAAATACCGCGGCTAGTAATCGGTGGTCCCGGCGAACATAGCGCATGCCCTCGACAACGGGCGAAAGGTCGATCGCGTCGCGCCAGCGCAGCCGGGCCGACGCCTGAGCGTGCGGTTCCGCAAAACTCATCCCGCCAATCAGTACTGCCGACATAAGGAATGACAGTGCATTGAGCATGAAAACAGCATCGCGTCCCAGCAACGCGCCTACAACGCCCCCCACGGACGCGCCGACCAGTAGATTTACCGACCACGTTGCGGATGAGAGCGTGTTGGCCACGAGCACGTCTTCCCGGGCGGTAATATTCGGCACCACCGCAGTGCGGGCCGGCTCAAAAAACGCGGCCATCAGAGTCTCGAACAGCAATAAAGGGTAGACCAGCCACACCGTGGAGCGGGAACGCACCAGCAGCATGGCGAAGACGATGACCATGCGCACCAGATCGGCAGTAATCATCACTCGTTTGCGACGCACGCGATCGTTGATCACGCCAGCAGCGGGGCCAATGAGAGTCTGGGGAAGGACCTGAAGTACCAGAGCCAGCGCCACCGAGCTCGCCCGGCCAGTTAGTTGCAGCAGCAGACTGTAAATCGCCAGAGTGTAAAACCAATCGCCAAGCTCGCTTACAATCTGCGCCAACCATAGCCTGCGGAAGTTGTGGTTGTGGCGCACCAACCGCAGATATGCGGACAGAGAGATCGACGTGGATGCGCGCTCAGGTTGCGGGTCCATAGGTTTTGGTCGTTGGCCTTTGGACGTTGGTCGTTCGTCAAAAGCCACGCCTCACGATTCTGAAACTACGGCCGAGACGTGGGGCCAACGACCAAGGGCCAACGACCAACGACGGTCTTCCTGCGACTATAATCTACGCATGCTTGATGAAAACGATTTTCGCAAGCGGGCCGATGCCGCGCTCGAATCCTTGAAGAAGGCCCTTATGCAGGCCGAGGAATCGTCCGACATCGAAGTGGAAGACCAGTCCGGCGCGCTGCACGTTTCGTTCGAGGACCGCAGCAAATTCGTCATCTCTCCCAACGCTCCGGTACGGCAGATTTGGATTTCCGCCCTGGCCACAAGTTTCAAACTGGACTGGTCGGACCCGGAGCAGGATTTCGTTTTGTCCAAGAGCGGAGAGAAGCTCAAGGTGTTGGTGGCACGATTGATTAACCAGCAACTGGGAGAAGAGCTAGTGACGCTGGCCTAGTTTCACCGCGAACACACATGCTAGGTACCGGAAAGAGTCTGCTTCAAGTGCGCGGCGATCTGCTTTCCGTGAAACCTTCCGTTTTCGATGAATATCTCGTTTGTCCTTGACCCGGCCACGATCACTCCCGCCACGTAGATGCCAAGCACGTTGCTCTCCAGGGTCAGCGGATCGCATACCGGACGGCACTGTTCGGCAGAAAGTTCGATGCCCATCGAACGCAGGAAATCGTAGTCGGGGTGGTAGCCGGTCATAGCGAAGACAAAATCGTTCTTCAGTTGGACGGATCCTTCGGGAGTATCAAGATTGACGTAGTCGGCCCCAATTTCCACGACTGTGCTACCGAAGTAGGCAGCAATTTCGCGGTTCTTGATGCGGTTCTCGATGTCCGGCAAAATCCAATACTTCACGTGGTTATGTAATTTTGACCCGCGATGCACCAGGGTCACGCGCGCCCCGTGACGCCAAAGGTCAAGAGCGGAAATAGCGGCAGAGTTTTTGCCCCCTATGACCACGACATCCATGTCAAAAAATGGATGCGGTTCGCGGAAGTAGTGGAAGACCTTGGAGAGGTCTTCGCCGAGAATATTCAGCGGGTTGGACAAATCGTAGTAACCCGTCGAAACAATCAGCTTACGGGTGCGATAGTCATAGATCCTGCCGAGGCTATCGGTCGCCGTAATTTGAAAATTGTTGTCACTCCCGGTCACCGTCTTCACCCACTGGTACTGGCGGACATCGAGATGATAGTGCTCGGTGACCTTGCGGTAGTATTCGAGCGCCTCCTCCCGGGTGGGTTTCTGCCGGGCGGTGCTGAAAGGAATATCGCCGATTTCCAGCAATTCGGGCGTAGTGAAGAACGACATGTTGGCAGGATAGTTGTAGATCGAATTGACCACGCATCCCTTGTCGATGGCTATGGTCTTGAAGCCAGCCCGCTGGGCCTCGATGGCGCAGGCCAGTCCGGTAGGACCGGCGCCGATTACGACAACATCGGCAGAAGTATCGGGCTCGCTCTTGCTCTGCGGACGCGGAAGGGTATCGGGAATTTGTTGGCTCGGACCGGAAATCTGTTTGGTCACCAAATCGTCGTCTCAGCTGAAAGAGTAGGCTGGCCTTGGAAGCTAACGATTCTAGCATGCAGGGAAAGATCGGTTGTGTGGGGCGGACACTCCTGTCCGCCGCTTTTGAAGCCAACCTTGTTCCGACAATCGTTCAGGCAAAACTGTACCCGCCGCCAAAGAAAAGCCCTTCGCTATAAAATAACGAATCGACAATCCAACGGAATATAGGAGATCAACCCATGCCCGAAGCGCAAGTTTCCGCACCGCCTTCTCCGCAGCTTTTTTTTGAAACCGTCACTGCTTTTCATAAGACGGAAGCCTTGAAAGCGGCCATTCAACTTGAATTATTCACTGCGATCGGCGAGGGGAAGCAGGCCGCAGCGACCATCGCGCAACGCTGCCGGGCCTCGGAACGAGGTATACGCATTCTCTGCGATGCGCTGGTGATCATGGGTTTCCTCAACAAGAAGGGTACGAGCTACAGCCTCACCCAGGACTCAGCGCTTTTTCTCGATCAACGATCACCCGCCTACCTTGGCGGCTCGATCCGGTTCCTGCTTTCGCCTCAGTCGCTGGAGGGCTTTCGCGAACTGACGGCCGCGGTTCGCAAGGGCGGTACGGTCATCGATCACGACAGCACCAAGCCGGAACACCCCATGTGGGTGGACTTCGCCCGTGCCATGGTGCCACTGATGAAGATGCCGGCTGATTTGATCGCCAAACTGTTAAAGGCGGACGACGGACAAAAATGGAAAGTGCTTGGCCTCGCAGTGGGCCACGGCCTGTTCGAGATCACGCTTGCCAAACACAATCCCAACGCCGAGGTATGGGCTGTCGATTGGCCGAACGTGCTCGCCGTCGCTCTAGAAAATGCCACAGCCACAGGTGTCACCGGGCGTTACCACACCATTCCCGGCAGCGCTTTTGATGTGGAGTACGGCAAAGACTTCGATCTCGTCATGATCACAAATTTTCTCCATCACTTCGACGTGCCCGCTTGCGAGAAGCTCTTGGCCAAAGTACACGCGGCGCTCAAGCCCGGTGGACGCGCAGTCATTCTGGAATTTGTTCCGAATGAAGATCGCGTATCTCCTCCTGTACCGGCGCATTTCAGCTTGACCATGCTCGCCGGAACTCCGGCCGGAGACGCCTATACCTTTGCGGAACATCAACGCATGCTGCGGAACACGGGCTACAGTTCGATCGAAAATCATCCCTTGCCGCCAACGTTTTTCAATGTGGTAATTGGCAAGAAATAGCACGGGGGACGATTCCTTTTGCGACCTATGCGGTTAAAGATCTTGACCGCAAAGGACGCAAAGGATTCACCTCCGATCGCAACCGCTTGTCCGCGCTATAATTTCCAGTAGCCTTAATCGGCACGAATCCACATGCCAGCGCCCGCTAAACCGAAGACTCGTATTGAATCCGACAGCATGGGACAAATCGAAGTCCCGGCCCACGTTTACTGGGGAGCGCAGACCCAGCGCTCACTCCTGCATTTCAACATCGGCCGCGACACCATGCCGCCGGAGCTGATTCGCGCCTTTGGCATCCTCAAGAAGGCCTGCGCGCTGGTGAACCAGGATCTCGGAAAGCTTCCCGCCGATAAAGCCGAGCTGATCGTGCAGGCGGCCGACGAAGTCATCGCCGGCAAACTCGACGACCAGTTTCCTCTGCGTATCTGGCAGACCGGCAGCGGCACGCAGACCAACATGAACGTGAACGAGGTCATCGCCAACCGCGCCATCGAGCTGGCGGGCGGCAAAATGGGATCGAAGAAGCCCATTCATCCCAACGATGACGTCAACCTGTCGCAGTCATCGAACGATACTTTCCCCACCGCAATGCATATCGCAGCGGCGGAGCGGGTAAAGAACGCGCTGATTCCGGCGATCCAGACCGTGCACGACGCGATCGCGGCCAAGGCAAAGGAATTCAGCAATGTGGTGAAGATCGGACGCACCCATCTGCAGGATGCCGTGCCCCTGACCTTTGGGCAGGAATTCGGTGGCTGGGCCAGCCTGCTGGAGCGCGACATCAAACGCCTTCAGCTTGCGCTTGACGGACTCTACGACCTGGCCATCGGTGGAACCGCGGTGGGCACGGGTTTGAACGCGCATCCGGAATTCGCCGAGCGCGCGGCGAAGAAGATTGCGGAGCTTACGGGACTTCCCTTTCGTTCCCATCCCAACAAGTTCGCCGCGCTTTCGGCGCACGACGAAATCGTCTTTGCCCAGGGCGCGATGGAAACGCTGGCCGCGTCTCTCATGAAGATTTCGAACGACATCCGCTGGCTGGCTTCCGGTCCGCGTTCGGGCCTGGGTGAACTTATCATCCCGGAGAACGAACCTGGATCTTCAATCATGCCCGGCAAGGTAAATCCCACGCAGTGCGAAGCCATGACCATGGTCTGCGTACAGGTACACGGCGCCACCGCTGCCGTGGGGTTCGCCGGCTCGCAGGGTAATTTCCAGCTGAATGTTTACAAGCCCGTGATAATTTACAACTTTCTGCACTCCGTCACGTTAATCACCGACGCCTGTCACGGCTACGTCGAGTACATGCTCAAGGGCATCGAAGTGGACCACGCGAAGGTGAGTGCGCACCTGAAGAACTCACTAATGCTGGTGACTGCGCTGACTCCGAAGATTGGATATGACAAGGCGGCGAAGATCGCCCACACTGCTCACGTCGAACAGACCAGCCTGCGCGAGGCGGCGTTGAAGCTTGGTCATTTGACGGGCGAGGAGTTTGATCAGTTGATGAAGCCAGAGAAAATGACGCGGCCATAGAGGGCCGTGTGGGGGCCGAGTCTCCGACCCGCCCAGGTCGAGCGTAGCTCGACGTTTCGCATCAGCCGGTCCCCAGATAGGGCTGCCGAGCTCTCGCTCGGCCTGGCCGGGTCACGGACCCGGCCCCAGCTCTTGCCGGGATAAATTGCTAGTCGACCTTTACAGCCCTCAATTCCGCCACCGACTCGGACTCTTGCCCACGGGTGCTCGCCGCAACCTTCTTCGTCGTAGTAATCGTGATCACGCTCACCAGGACCAGTAGTGTGCCCAGAAGCGTACGCGCACCGATCGATTCTCCACCGAAGAAATATCCCAGGCACACAGCGACCACTGGATTCACGTAAGCGTAAGTACCCACTTTCGTCGGCGACTCGTAATGCAACAGCCAGACGTAGGCTGTGAAGCCCACAATCGAACCCGCAATGATCAGGTAAATCAGGGCCAACCAAGCGTTTCGGGAGACTGCTTGCACACGAAATCCCGCAAACTCGTGTGAAACTGCTGCCAGCAGGAAGAGCATCGCTCCTCCGGTCACCATCTGGGCAGCCGCACTCATCGCCTTCGACGCCGGAAGAGGAACCCGGCGAGTAAGGATCGTCGCAATCGACCAGGTTGCGGAGGCAACCAGCAAAGCCAGCGCGCCCGCGCGATCTATGGGAGCCTCGCCCAAAGAAAAAGACCGGTTCATCAGAACCGCTACTCCAAGAATGCCCACGGCCAGTGCCATTCCGAGTCTGACGGTGAGCTTCTGCGTACGCAGAAGGGTGATTTCCAGAAGCGCAATAAATACAGGAATGGTCGCCAGTACCACCGCTGTCACTCCGGAAGGTACGCGCTGTTCGGCCCAAAACAAACAGCCGTAGTCGAGCAAGAAGATCAGCGCTCCGAGCATGGAAGCTGAGACCCACTCTCGCGGACTGGGAGCCGGAGTGCCCTTCAGCCGCAACCACGCGTACAGGACCAGCCCAGCAGTGAAAAAACGCACGGCCGCCAACAGAAACGGCGGAACTTCATGGACCCCGATCCGGATCGCCAGAAACGTCGATCCCCAAACGAAATAAATGATGGAAAATGCCAGCAGGATTTTCCAGGAAGGAGGCCGAGCTTCAGTTTCCATTTTTCATCTCCTCCACTCCTGCCGGGATTCTGCCCGCAGTCTGTTCATAGATGTCCAGACACAGCGACTCGAACCATGTTTGTCGTATGAAAGATTCTTATTGGCGGGCGGCTTTCTGCTCATGCCATTCTTACAGCCTGCTCTTGGCGAACGACAATCCACTCAATCCTTCAACCTGGGACGGCGCAAGGCCCTTCGTCGTCACCAGAACGTGGAAACTCTCGCCCATGCCGGCGGGAGTAACCAGGTGCTTGAGTTGCAGCGCGACCTTGGCGCGCTCCTGGGGCAGGCGGCAGTCTTCGAAGGCGTCGGCAAATTGATTGCTCTCTCCGATCCCCATCAGGAATTGTGACTGGGTGAGAAGAGGTTGCACTTGCATGCCATTTTGTTCCGCTGCTGCGGAGAGCGCGGTGAAGTTAACGTGCGCCGTGAGGTCCTGCTCGCCCGGCGCCTCGTAGGGATTGGGGGTGGCAGAGTGCTGACGATATGCCATCAGAGTTCCGCGGTGGCGGCCGGCAAGCTGTTCCGGTCGCGTGTAGCCGTAGTCGACCGCGATGATGATACCCGTGCGCACGGATGCGGCAAGCCGGGCCATATAGCGATTCGCGAGCAGGGGAGCCTCGATGCGTTCTTCCGCCTCGGGATGGACGCCATAGCGGTAGAGGAATTCCAATTCTTCCGCCGAGGATGGGGCCCAGGTTTCGATGAATCGCCCGTCTTTCGTAGAAATGCGAAGCGCGCCCTGTTGGCTCAGAATCTCAACCGGAAGGGCGTCGAAGAATTCGTTGGCGAAAACGATGACCGGAACCTCGGAGGCCAAAGCCCGATCGTCCATGGCGTTGGCTGGGACGACTGAAGTCGTGCCCTCGCGAGTCTGGTCAGTCATGGCGTAGAAAGTAACGGCAGCTTCCGGGCGGAAAAGAGGGTTTTGGGAGGGCACGGCTTCAGACGTGCCGCCTGACGTATCTGAAAACCACGGTTTCAACCTCTGGTGGATACGTCTCTCGGCTGCATTCTCAGAAACCGAGGACGCTTTGCCACTCTCCAAAAATCCTGCAAGCACGCTCCTGAGTCGGTCCCGCAACTCAGGAGAATTCTCCGCCAGCGAGTAGTGCAGGGCGTCGAAGAACTCGGGAAACTTCTTCTCCGACCAGGCGAGCACGTCCTGCGCAAACAGTCCGCGGCCGGGGCCGAGTTCCAAAATCTCTATTTCCGCGGGCGAGCCCAGGGCCCGCCATATTTCCTGGAACTGGCGCGCCAACAGACGTCCGAAGACAGCGTGCACGTCGCTGGAGGTATAAAAGTCTCCCGCCTTCCCGAACTGCTGGGCGTTGCGCGAGTAGTAACCCAGCTCGGGATGGTACAGGCACAGCTCCATGTAACGCGAAAACGGGATAGGCCCGTGCTCACCAATTTCTTGTTCGATGATGTGGCGCAGGCTCACAAGCCGGTCCGTTGACGCTCGGCCCGGTCCTGGGGCGTGCGGATGAACATCTCGACCATGTAGTCATGCAGACAGTCGTAGAGCTGGCGCTGGAATTCCCACTCGAATTGAGGATGATCGAGGTCACGGGAATGAAGTTCGAAGTAGTAGGTATGGACCGGAACCGGGGCACTTTTGAAATCGATAACGACTTCCACTGCCTCGCCCTTGGCGCGGGCGGAAAAATCCAGCAGCGGGTGCTCGTAGAGCCTTAGTTGAGCCAGAACACGTTCAAGCCGCGAGTTCGGGTCATCGGTCACCTAATGATTCTAACCGGTGTCCCGGTTCGTGTGGGGCGAGCGCCCTCGCGCGCCGTTTGAAGGGGTCACGCTCACAGCAGTTTCTGGCTCCGGGGTTTTGATTCCCAGATCCCAGTTCCTGGATCTCAGTTCTCAGGTTTATTCGTATCGCAGGGCTTCGATGGGGTCGAGCTTTGCCGCTTTGATGGCGGGCAGCATGCCGCTGATGATGCCCACGAAACTGAGAATTCCGGTGGACCAAATGAGAGTGGCAGCGTCGATGGTCAGGTGAATGTCGCCTTCATCTGCCCCTTCCTGGAATGCGCTCCACAGGGTCAGGGAGGGGACGGACCAGGAGACCAGATAGGCGAAAGCCACGCCCAGTAGTCCGCCCAGCGCGGTAATGACCATGGCTTCCGCCAGGAACTGGAACAGGATGTGCCAGCGATGGGCGCCCAGGGCCTTCTCCACGCCGATTTCGCGTGTTCGCTGGGTTACAGAAACAAGCATGATGTTCATCAGCCCGACGCCACCGATCCCCAGCGTGAGCAGACCGATGAAGCCGAGGAGAATCTTGATCCCTGTGGTGATCACTCGCAAGTCGAGCAAATCGGAAAACACGTCGAAAAGAAAGACCGCTCGCTCGTCCTTAGGATCGAAGTTGTGATGGAAAGCCATCGATTGCCGTAGCGCCTTGACCACCTTGGCATTGTCGCCTTCGTATTCCATGACAATCGAATTCAGGTAGTAGGTGTCTTTGAGATCGCTCATGGCGCTGAAAGGCACGTAGATGTGCTCGTTCAAGTTGTCATCACTGTTGTTGATGACATGTTTCAGGATGCCGACGATCTGGTATGAGATGCCGTCCACACGAATGCTCTCGCCGATCGCATTCTGACCGGAAAAAAGCTTCTTCTTGGCGTCGGCTCCGATGAAAGCCACGCGCGCATGAGTGAAGTCCTCAGCTTCGCCGAAGGGAGCGCCTTCGGCAAATTCCATACGGCGCATGCGGGCATAATTGGCGTAAACGCCACTCACCCCATAGCTGGCGCTGCGCGTACCCCAGGCCACGCTGCATTGCTTGAACACTTCGGGCGAGAGCCGCTTGAGCAGAGGCACTTCGTCACGGATGTAGTCCAGATCTTTGACTGTGAGACGGACTTCGCTGCCCGCCTTGGTACCACCCGCCTGATGCGAGGTGCGACCGGGAAAGACAAAGACCAGATTGGTGCCGAAGGAGCGGAACGCCGCCCACAAACCGCGCTCGAAGCCCGCTCCGTATGCCAGAAGCAGCACCACCGTGGCGATGCCCCAGGCCATGCCGAGCATGGTGAGGATGCTGCGTCGCTTGTTATGGCGCAGGGCGCTATAGGCCTGGGTTCCAAGCTCGTGGAGCACGGCTATTCCTGTCTCATGGCTTCGACCGGAGCCAGCAGCGCCGCCTTCCGCGCCGGATAAATTCCCGCCACGATGCCGGCAACCGCCAGCGACAGGATTGCTGCCAGGGCCGACATCGGTACGATGCGTGGCGTGTCAAAACCCTGCGGGGCGGGCAGTTGGGCCAGCGCAGTCACGAACGCAGTGGCGATCAAGAGTCCGATTCCCCCGCTGAAGACGGTGAGAAAAGCACCTTCAACGAAAAACTGGGTCAAAATATTCTTGTAAGTTGCGCCCAATGCCTTGCGCAGGCCAATCTCGCGGGTGCGCTCGGCTACGGAGACCAGCATGATGTTGACAATGCCAATCGCGCCCAGCGCCAGAGTCACCAATCCCACTACGCCGAGGAAATAATCCATGGCATCGAAGATCTTGTCCACGCGTTGCGAGTTCTCAATTGTGTCCCAGTCGTCGAAGGCATCTTCCAGCTTGGGATCGAACCCGTGGCGGCGGGCAATGATCTGATGAATTTCCTCTTTGGAGCGCATGTGCTCGGCTTTGATCATCGGCCGGTAGTTAATGAAGGAAAGCGCACTCTCGGAATTCTCCTGCTTCAGGGGAAAGAGATTGCGCATGGTCTCGACCGGAACAAAGATGCGGGCATTGGTGCCGTTGTTGCCGTCTTTTCCAACCTTTGCCAGCACACCGATCACGTCAAAACGAATGCCATTCAGCAGCATGGTCGCGCCCACGGCGGGGCGTCCGGGGAAAACGTTTTTCAGCAGTTCCCAACCGACCACTGCTACACGGCGGTGTTCGGTGTTGTCCTCATCATTTAGCCACCGGCCCGTACCCAGAGGCACATTGCGGATCTGGTTATACTCCGGGGTCACTCCGAATACCTGGCCATTCGTCGAGCCGTAGTCGCTGACCGCGCGAATATCCTCGCGGTTGATCACCGGAGACAAGAAGCGCAGAGTATGGGCCTCATTCCGGATGGCGAGGTAATCTTCGTAGGTAAAGTGGTAAGTCTGGCCGGATTGCAGGCTCCCCGCAACCGCCGGAATCCTTCCCGGAAAAATGAACATGATGTCCTGACCGAGAGTCGCCAGGTTCCTCACCTGCCCGCTGCGGAAGCCCTCTCCCAAACCTACCAGCAGTAGTAGGGAGCCCACGCCCCAGGCGATGCCGAACATAGTCAGAAACGAACGCAGCTTGTGGGCCCACAGCGTGGCCAATGACTGACGAACGATTTCGAGTAGCACGTTCATAAGCTTATCGTCTCAACCGCAATTGGGAAAACCTGGAGATACGCAAGTAGACGCCTACTGTCTCGACCTCTATACCTATTACGCTGCACGGCGCTAGCAAGTTCCCGCAATCTGTTGGCACTGTTTAGACCGTGTTGCAAGGTAAAAGGATAGCCCCATTTTTGGTCCGTACCGCGGGCTCATCGCAGAGATGCTAACCAGGTCGGAGACGTGGCGTCTAACCGACCGTTCCGCTTCGCCGGCCCACGTGATTTTCATCAAGAATGCAATTCGGATTGGGAGGATTTACACCGTGTTCAAACTGTTTGTGCGTGTTCTGTTTGCCATCGAAGGATTGCTGCTGCTGGGCTCGCTGAGTCATGCGCAGTCGTTCCTTCTGGATCTGCCGCGGCCCAGCCAGCACGCGGTGCTAACGCAACGAATTGGAATCACCGATATCACCATCAACTATCACCGTCCGGTGGTCAACAAGCGCAAGGTGTGGGGCGGCCTCGTGCCTTACGGCCAGGTGTGGCGCGCCGGAGCCAATGAGAATACGACCATCGAGTTCACTGATCCGGTCACAATCGAGGGGAAGCCGCTGCCCAAGGGAACCTACGGCCTGCATATGATTCCGGGAGAAAGCGAGTGGACTGTCATCTTCTCGAAGAATTCCACCTCCTGGGGCAGCTTCACCTATGACCAGGCCGAAGACGCGCTTCGGGTCATGGTAAAGCCCCAGACGGCGGAGTTTCACGAAGCGCTCAGCTACGACTTTGACGACGTGAGTCCGGATGCTTCGGTAGTCACGCTGCGCTGGGAGAAGGTTGCAGTTCCTTTCAAGGTCGGAGTAAACACCCACGAAATCGTGAAGCAAAATCTGCACAATCAGCTTCGCGGGTTGGCGCAGTACGCGTGGGATGGATGGGACGATGCAGCCAACTACTTGCTGCAGGAGAAGATCGATCTCGAAGAGGCGCTGAAATATTCCGACAGATCGATACAGAGTGAGGCGCGTTACGACAACTTCATGACCAAATCGCGAGTGCTGGCCGCCTTGGACCGCAAAGACGAAGCCACGACGGCGCGAAACAAGGCGCTAGCCATGGCCAATGCCATCCAGCTCCACACCTATGCGCGCCAGCTGCAAGGTGATGGCAAGCAGACCGAGGCCTTTGCCATCTTCCGCGACAACGCCAAGAAGAATCCTGACCAGTGGATCGTGCACGTTGGTTTGGCACGCATGTATTCCGCGCAGGGCGACTTCGCAAACGCGACGAGGGAGATGAACACCGCCGTCACCGGCGCACCCGACGGGCAAAAGCAGCCGTTACAGGCGTTCGCCAAACGGCTGGAAGCGAAGGAGGATATTAACAAATAGTTTGGGGCTTCTAGCTCCTGGTCCCAGCCTAAATCCCGCAGGACCGGGCTAGGAGCCAGGAGCTAGGAGCTAGAAGCCGCATTACCTCTTCAAACGAGGATCGAAGCGAAAAGCCAGGGGTTTTGCGAAGCGCAGTCTGACGAAGTCCTGATGTTCGGGATTCAGTAGAAAATTGTTTTCTCCCGGGACTA
>Ga0307471_100000383_pt1 | contig 22494 bp, 19 predicted proteins | sample atmos_gasesAM3C__2_FD_204566 | JGI IMG/M metagenome (GOLD analysis project Ga0307471, IMG submission 204566) | Hardwood forest soil microbial communities from Morgan-Monroe State Forest, Indiana, United States - atmos_gasesAM3C_515 | ecosystem: Environmental > Terrestrial > Soil > Temperate...
GACGAAAGAGATGGCGCCGAGATCGAGGCGGTAATTCAGGACTTCGTGAGGAATGTCGCGTGAAAGCATGCGGTGAACGCGCACCTGAACGCCGGGGTGGAGTTCGCGGAAGGTAGCGAGCGCGGGCAGAAGGGCGTGAATGGAGCTTTCGTTGACGCCGAGAGAAAGTTCGCCGCGCTTGAGGCCTTCGAGTTCGGTGAGTCCCTTTTTAACTTCGTCGCGGAGGTTGATGAGGCGTTCGGCGTAATCGCGCAGAAGCGTGCCCGCGTCGGTCAAGCGTACGGGGCGGGCTCCGCGGACGAAAAGCGGCTGGCCGAGAGAGTCCTCGAGCTTTCGGATGGCCAGGCTCACGGCGGGCTGGGTGCGATAAAGGCGCTCCGCCGCGCGGGAGAAACTGCCCTCCTTAGCGACGGTCAGAAAAACCTGGAGTTCCCCAAGATCCACGCGTCCCCCTGGCCTGAGTAAGATACGCTTAGTATAAGGTAGGATTATCAAAAGCAGAACAAAGATAAATTGGACTGGAGGGAGGCGAAAGTGCCTTAATAGCAAGAAGGGGGAGCACATGGAAACCATTCGTATTTTTGACACTACGCTCCGTGACGGCGAGCAGTCGCCGGGCTTTTCGATGAATACAAGCGAAAAACTGAGGATGGCCCGGCAGCTTGCCGCGCTGAACGTGGACGTGATCGAAGCGGGATTCCCCATCGCATCGCGAGGCGACCTGGAAGCGGTGCAGATGGTGGCGAAGGAATTGCGCGACGTGCCGGTAGCGGCCCTGGCGCGCGCCAGAAAAGAAGACGTGAGCGCGGCGCTGGAAGCGCTAAAGCCGGCGGCGGCACCGAGACTGCACGTGTTCCTGGCGACCTCTGACTTGCACCTGAGCGTAAAGCTGAAGATGAAGCGCGAACAGGCTCTGGAAGCGATCGACGCCATGGTGCGGTACGGGCGGCAGCACGTGGGCGTGGTGGAGTTCTCCGCAGAAGACGCCGGCCGCACGGATATCGATTTCTTGTGCAAGGTGTGCCGGGTGGCGGTGGACGCGGGCGCAACCGTTTTGAACCTTCCCGATACCGTAGGATACGCGGTGCCTGAAGAGTACGGCGCGATGTTTACGAAAGTGCGCGAATTCTTGGGCGATCCGGACGGCATCACGCTGAGCGCGCATTGCCACGACGACCTGGGGCTGGCGGTGGCGAATTCGCTGGCCGCGGTCCGCGCGGGGGTGCGGCAGATTGAGTGCACGATCAACGGCATCGGCGAGCGGGCGGGAAATGCGTCGCTCGAAGAAGTGGTGGTGGCGCTAGCGGTGCGGAAAGAGAGCTTTGGAGTGACGACGGGAATTCGCTTAGATCAGCTCTTCCCTGCCAGCCGGCTGCTGACGGAGATTACCGGCGCGCAAGTGGCGCCGAACAAGGCCGTGGTGGGCGCGAATGCATTTGCACATGAGGCGGGCATCCACCAGGACGGGATTATCAAGAATCCGTTGACATACGAAATCATTTCGCCGCAAACGGTAGGAGTGCCCAATCGATCGCTGGTGATGGGCAAGCACTCGGGACGCAATGCGTTGCGCATGACGTTGAAGGATTTGGGGTTTGAGGCCAATGACACGGAACTCGCGGAGATCTACCGGCGCGTGACCACACTGGCGGACGAATCGAAGCAAGTGCGCGCGCGCGATATTTTAGGAATCGCACATGAAGTGCTCCACCGACGCTCGGCGGCCATGGCAGCGGAATCGTCCTCCATTGCCTGAATCACTCGCTCCAGCAGGGATTGCGAAGCGGCAAGCCTGATTTCAGTTAGAGTTTTGCGAGGGCTCGCCGCGACGCAGGTTTTCTATCGGCACGAGGATTGAAATGAAGAAGAAGATTGTTTTGCTCCCAGGAGACGGAATCGGCCCGGAAGTGACGCGGGCGGCGGCGGGCATCCTGCGAGAGACGGCGCACGAGTTCAGTCACGAATTTGAGTTCGTGGAACTTCCACTAGGCGGGGCGGCGATTGACGCGGCGGGGACTCCGCTTCCCAATGAGACGCTGGACGCTTGCCGGAAAGCGGACGCGGTGTTTCTGGGCGCAGTTGGCGGGCCGAAATGGGATGCTCTGCCGGTCGGAAAGCGGCCAGAGAGCGGATTGCTCGGCTTGCGCAAGGGCATGGGGCTCTACGTCAATGTTCGGCCGGTGAAGCTGATTGAGCCGCTGCGCGGGCTTTCGCCGCTAAAGGCGGAGCGGCTAGGGGACTTGGACCTGGAGATTGTGCGCGAACTTTCCGGCGGAATGTACTTTGGCGAACGCGGGAACGTTGCGGAAAACGGCGTGGAGCGGGCGTGGGACACGGAATCGTATTCGACGCCGGAGATTGAACGGATTGCGACGTTTGCGTACACGCGGGCGGAAAGCCGGACGCGAAGGCTGTGCTCGGTGGACAAAGCCAACGTGCTGACAAGTTCGCAGCTTTGGCGGCGGACGGTGACGGCGATGAGCGCGGTCTACCCCTCGGTTAAACTGGAACATATGTACGTGGATAATGCGGCGATGCAGTTGACGCTCCGGCCGTCGCAATTTGACGTGATGCTGTGCAGCAATATGTTCGGGGATATTTTGAGCGACGCAGCGGCGGCGCTGGTCGGCTCCATCGGATTAATTCCTTCGGCGAGTTTTGGGGATGGGGCGCCGCTGTTTGAACCCATTCACGGGTCCGCGCCAACGCTCGTTGGAACAGATAGCGCCAATCCGATTGGCTCGATTTTGAGCGCGACGATGATGCTGCGGGATGCGTTTGGCTTGACGCTTGAGGCGGATTGGGTGGAGCAATCGCTGACGCGAGTGCTGTCCGCGGGCTATCGCACGCCGGACATCGGCGAGCCAAAGGCGCGTGTGGTGGGCGGATCGGTCTTCACGGAAATCCTGAGAGAAGAGATGCAGCGGACGTTCGAACATGCTGAGAGATACGGCTGGGGCGTGTAGGGTCGTGAGCTCTCCGGGAACCTCGGACGTTAATCTCTGGCCATCTGCGCAACACGCCAAGGACTATCTGCAACGGGCAGATTCCATCCCTCATCGCCGCGAAGGCGAGGCGACCCTGCTTGAATTTCTGCCCGCACAACTCGGCCGTTTCCTGGATCTGGGTGCGGGTGGCGGACGCCTCCTTAGTCTTGTCAAATCAGCACGACCTGCGGCTGAGTGCGTTGCTCTGGATTTCTCACCAACCATGCTCCAGATGTTGCGGGATACCTTCGGATGCGAACCTGGGATTACCATCGTCGAGCACGATCTTGATCGCAAGCTTCCGACATTGGGCCGGTTCGATGCCGTGGTTTCCAGCTTTGCGATCCATCACGTGACACACGAGCGCAAACGTTCCCTGTACGCCGAAATCTTGGCCCTGCTGAACCCCGGCGGGGTCTTCCTCAACCTAGAGCACGTCGCCTCACCAAGTGATTCCTTGCACCAGCGGTTTCTTCGAGCGATCGGCTACACAACCGAGACGGAAGATCCCTCGAACAAACTGCTCGATTTCGAAGTTCAGCTGGCCTGGCTGTGGCAGATCGGATTCGTGGATGTCGACTGCCATTGGAAGTGGCGCGAACTGGCTCTGCTCGCGGGCTCTAAGCCGCTCCTGAACGGCGGGTAAACGCCGAGCCAATGGGAAGGGCGTTTGCTTGCGGGAAGGCGTTGAGGATGCTACCTTTACATTTCCTAAGCGGCCTGCCGATTAGTCGGGGAATTAAGTTCGTGTGAAGCCGGAGTGGGCCGCGATTCCGTCCTAGAACCGACTGATTGAAAAATGAGAAGCGTGTCACAGGATCACGTTTTCAGAGAAACTTGTTAGGGACGGATCGGTCTGCGCCAGCACTTGAAATAATGACAAATCCTAATCCCAAAACGGAGCATGGCAGCATTCCCGTAGCCGACAGAAAGACCACCTATTGGCGCGTGGAGGGTTCTCTCCTGGAACTAGGGGCTTTGCGTCCAGTGGGCTTTTTCACCTGGAACGCCCGCAGCTTTTCCGAGCGTTGGGCGCGGCGCGCCGGCATGGCGGGGATGGCGCTGGCCCGACCGTTTGCCTACGCAGCAAGCCGCACCTTTGCCACTCGGTTTCTGCATTCGTTGCTTCGAGGCGTGAGCCGCGACCGGTTAGACCTGCTGGGAGAAGAGTATTTTCACTACGTCCTGAAGCCGCAATTGCGCGAGGAAGCGGTGCAAAAAGTGGTGAGCGCGATTCGCCAAGGAGAGCAGGTCGTCCTGGTTGGGCAGCTTCTTGAGAATATCCTGCGCCCGCTGGCGCACCATCTTGGCGTGCAATCGTTTCTGGCGAACCAATTGGAATACCGGGACGGCAAAGCCACAGGCCGGTTGCTTGATCCCGTTGTGCGGCCACGCGGACCTTTGGCGTGGCTCACGGGCGGTTCGGTGGATGGACGAATTTCAAGCGGGAACCTTTTGAGGCAACTCGGCTGGTCACGGAATCCCGAACGATTGGAAGCCGGGATTCAGACAACGGCCCGACCGTCCTCGACGATTAGAAGGCCGGTGGCCGTTTTCGGAGATGCTCCACGCGTCGAGCGACTCTCGGTGCGAGAAACACTGGCGGGGCGGCACATCCTGTTGATTGGGGTCACCGGTTTTATCGGCAAGGTCTGGCTGGTGGACTTGCTGGAAAAGACTTCGAACATCGGAAGAATTACGCTGCTGATCCGGCGCAATCGCACGACTTCGGCACAAAGGCGATTCGAGAAAATCGTCGAGGAGTCGCCCGCGCTCGATCGGCTGCATGAACTTCACGGAAGAAAGCTTGGAGCATTCCTGAACGAGAAGGTGGAAGTCGTTGAAGGGGATTCAAGCTTGCCGGGGTTGGGCCTGGATGAGGAGACGCAGGCGCGGTTGCAGAAATCACTCGACGTAGTCGTCAATAGCGCAGGCTTGACCGATTTCAATCCGGATTTGCGTGATGCTCTTTCCTCGAACGTGGATTCGACGCTTCATCTGCTGGAATTCCTGCGGAAGTGCAAACGCGCGGGCCTCATGCACCTCTCCACCTGTTACGTGGTGGGCATGCGCGACGGGCGCGTGGGCGAGCAACTGGAGGACAATTACAATCCGGCGCGGGATCCGCGATTTGATGCGGAAAACGAGATTGCCTCGCTGCGGGAGAGGATTCGGCGGATTGAAGCGCGCGCCGAAGGCCCCGAGTTGAATAGAGCGCTCCGGAGGCAGGCTCTGGGGCGAGGCCGGGACGAAACTTCGGCGCCTGCGGCAGAGCTCGAGGGCGTGTTGCGGCGCAACCGCGCGCGCTGGGTACGCAACCGGCTGACGTACGTGGGCATGCGCCGCGCACAGCACCTCGGATGGCCCAACACCTATACGTTCACGAAGAGCCTGGGCGAATCGATTTTGGCGCGGCATGGCAAGGACCTTCCGATTGCAATCGTGCGGCCGTCGATCGTGGAAAGCTCGGAGCGTTCGCCGTTTAACGGCTGGAATGAAGGAATCAACACTTCCGGGCCGCTTTCGTACTTGCTGGGTACCAATTTCCGGCAGCTTCCATCGAACGAGCGGAAATGCCTGGACGTGATTCCGGTTGACATGGTGTGCCGCGGGATGACGCTGATTGCGGCTGCGTTAGTGGCGCGGCGGCATGCGCGGATCTATCAGCTGGCGACTTCCGCGATCAATCCGGTGAACATGGGGCGCAGCATCGAACTGACGGGACTCGCGCACCGCAAGTATTACCGCACTTCGCAAAGCGTGGAAAACTGGCTCAAGGTAAAATTCGAGACCATTCCCGTGTCGAAGCAGCGCTACGAGCGGCTGTCGATTCCCATGCAAAAGGCGGTGGTGTCCGGAATCAACCGCGCCGCCACTACCCTGCGCATGAGGAAAGCGCCGTTTGCCAAGGCGGAGCGCGACTTGATTCGCGCAGAGAAGCTCATCGAGCTTTACGAGCCCTTTATTCTGCACAACGAACACGTCTTCGAATGCGAGAACGCGAGATTGCTTTCTGCGGCGTTGTCGCCGGAGGAACGAAGACTTTTCGATTTCACCCCGGAAGCGGTGGACTGGTGGGATTACTGGATCAACGTGCATATTCCGGCGTTGCGCCGCTGGTGCTATCCGTTGATGGAAGGCCGGGCGCTGGAATCGCGCGAGCCGCGTGCGATCGAATGGCACGGGAATGGCGCGCCGGCGCATCAAGAAGAACTTTCCAAAGCGGCACCGTCCTCCGACTGATATGGCGATCTTCGTCACCGGCTCGACCGGCTATTTGGGCAGCTACGTGGTGGCGGGGCTCCTCTCCGGATACCGCGACAAACTGAATCTGCTGGCGCGAGCAAAAACAGAACAAGATGCGCGCGAGCGGCTTTGGACTTCGCTGCAATTGCATTTTGACTTTTCGGAATTCCTCGAATACCTCGACACGCGCATTTGCATTTTTGGCGGCGATTTGACAAATGAACGCTTTGGCTTGTCCGATGATGATTACGACGCGCTGGTCGAGACCACGGATTCGGTGATTCACTGCGCGGCCTCGTTGAATCGGAAATCGGAGAAGCAGTGCTTGAACGTGAACTTACGCGGAACGCTGGAGGTGATTCAACTGTCGCGGCGCGCGCAGGACCATCATGGGCTGCGGCGGTATTCGCATGTTTCGACCGTGGCCGTTGCGGGAAAGAGAAAAAACGAAGTCGTGACGGAAGACAAGGCGATTGATTGGGAGCGCTCCGACTACGATCCGTACGCGCGCACGAAAAAGTTTTGCGAGCACATGGCAAACCGGTGGCTTCCTGATGTGTCGAAAACAATTTTCCGCCCCGCCATTGTGCTGGGCGACAGCCGGCGCCCCGAGACTTCGCAATTCGATATGGTACAGGCGGTACATTTCTTGGCGCGGATGCCCGTGCTTCCGCTGCGCCCTGACGATAAAATCGACATCGTCCCGGCGAACTATGTGGGCAACGCGGTGGTGACGATTCATCAAAAAGAAGCGCCCACGCATGGCATTTATCATTTGTCTTCTGGTACGGGATCGCAGACGTACGTAGAGGTGACGGAAGCCATCGCGCAGGCGGGTGGAATGCGCAGGCCGTTGTTCTGGCCTTGGCTGGGCGGAACATTTTCGCGGACGGTGAATTGGGCAGCGAACCGGCGGGGGGCGGTGGGGCACGCCGGTTCCCTGCTCAAAGTGTTTTGGCCGTATCTGGATTGGAACACTGTGTTCGATAATTCGCGGGTCGTGGCGGAACTGGGCGAAGCCCCTGCAAAATTCTCGACGTATGCCGCAGGCTTACTGAAATTCAGCAGGGAAAACCATTTTCGCTATCCGGCGAAGCCCTGGCCAGCCAAAGCAAATGTAGAGAGGACAGTGGTGGGGAGAACGAGCGCATGACTGACTTTCTTTTGGTTGCGTGGGTCAGCGCGCTGATCGAACTTCGCCGCTTTGGCTGGATGCTGGGCCTGGGGAAGCCCTGGACGCCTGGCGAGAAACTAAAGCTGCTCTTTGCCGGCTACAACGGCAACCGCAATACCGGATCTGACCTGCGTGTGCAGGAAACGCTCCGCCAGATTCGCCATGTCCTTGGTGCCGAAAACGTGGACTTCAGCGTCATGACCCAGAATTTTGATCTTACCCACGGTTATTTCGAGGGCACACGGCAGGTCCATCTTCCTGATGTGTTCCCGCCGTTCCTCTTCCGGGAAGTTCGCGCCAATCACGGAGTGATCGCTTGCGAAGGCTCAATGTTCAAAAGCAAGTTCGCAAACGCTTTGACGACCATGATGATTGGTTCACTTGGGCTGGCCTCGGCGGAAAACAAGCTTTCGGTTGGCTACGGCGGCGAGGCAGGTCACATGGACGGCCTTGTGGAATCCATGTGCGCCCGCTACGTTAAGGATTCGTTGATCATTCCGCGCAGCGCGGAGTCCCAGGCCTTGCTGAGCAAACTGAGTATCCCCACCGAGCTTGGCACCGACACTGCCTGGACTTTTGAGCCGCATCCGCCCGAATATGGCCGTAAAGTGCTTCGCAACGCAGGCTGGGACGAGAAGACGCCCATTCTCGCAGTGTGTCCCATTCTTCCGTTCGTGTGGCCGGTCAAGGCTTCTCTCGCGAAATACTTCGCGCTCGTGACGACCGGCGCTTACAAGGACAGCCAGTATCGGACTGTCTATTTTCATAAATCCGGCCCGTCAGTTGATGCGGACAACTCGCGCTACCTCTCAGCCTTTGCCAAGGCTATGGCGGCGTTTCTCCAACGTCACAAAGTTTTCCCGATTCTTGTGGCCATGGAAAGGCTGGACGCGCGCGCGTGCCGCGAATTCGCTGCGCAGCTTGGCGGAACGGCAGTGCCGGTCTTCACATCGGAAGACTACGACATTTTCCAGCTCGTTAGCATTTTGCGTCAGAGCTCATTGATGGTTTCTTCCCGTTACCACGCCATTGTGACTACCATGCCCGCGATGGTGGCCTCCGCGGGGGTAACCATGGACGAGCGCATCCGCAACCTCATGAATGAGCGCGGCCACCAGCATCTCTTTCTCACGGTCGACGATCCTCAGCTTGAACCCAGGCTCTTGGACATGATGGAGAAGCTCGTGGAGGAAGCGGATTCCGTCCGTGACGGCGTCGCCAAGACGGCTGTTCGCAATCTCAAAATGATGGCGCGCATGGGCACCTTTCTGGAAAATACGGTGCACCGCCAGTATCCGGAGTTCCCGATTCGCAGCGGCGTGCTTTCCTGGGAGGACTACCTCCCGCCTTTAAGCGAAAATTTGCTTCACCTTTTGGAATGCTACGATTCTTCGACGGCCACGATGGCAGCAAGTCACTGATCTTTTCTCATGGCAAATTTTCTTGAAAACATTTTTGCGCAGTTAAAACAAGCAGACGCTCGCGTCGTGCTGCGTGAAATTCGCGGCGAACAGTTTGTGAGCGTGACGGGAAGCGAATTGCTCCAGCAGGTTCACCGCGTGCGCGAGTTCCTGCGTAATTCAGGAATTCAAGCTGGTGATCGCTGCGCATTGCTCGCGCACAATTCCATCCGGTGGGTAGCGTGCGATTTGGCGTTGATGGCCGAGGGCGTGATTGTGGTGCCGCTTTATTCGCGCCAGGCGCCGGGCGAACTGGCCGGTATGCTGAAGGATTGCCAGCCACGGCTCCTCTTTGTAAGCGATTCGGCGCTGGGCGAAGCAGTCGCGCAGGCATGGCGTGAAGCGGCACCGAAAGTGCTACTGGACCAAGTTCTCAAAGAAAACGCGGCGAAGAGTGTGCTTCCTGACGAACCGATTCCACGCGCGGATTCGGACATCATCACGATTATCTACACCTCTGGAACTTCGGGTGAGCCCAAAGGCGTGTGCCTGAATGTGGGAAACGTCAACCACATGCTTTCTTGCACCACCGAGCGGTTGGATCAACTCATGGGCACAACCCACGAGCCGGACCGCATTTTTCATTACCTGCCGTTTAACTTTGCAGCTTCCTGGATCGTTCTGCTTACTTATCTCTCGCGCGATAGCGTCCTTGCTCTTTCCACGGATCTCAATAAACTTGCCGACGAAATCCACCTGGCGGCTCCGCATTATTTCTTGAATGTGCCGACGCTGCTCGAGCGCGTGCGCCGAGGGGTCGAGGACGCTATTTCGAAACGCCCCCGCGTCATTCGAGCGCTTTTCGAAAGAGCGCGTGAGGGCTGGAGACGCGTAGATGCCGGGCGAAGCAATGCAGTGGACAGACTATGGCTTAGCCTCGCGAAAATGCTCATCTTTGGAAAAATCAAAGAGCGCTTTGGGCCGCATCTCCGGACCTTGATTTGCGGCTCGGCGCCGCTTTCGCCGGAGACACAACAATTTTTTCTAATGCTTGGCATATCTGTGTTGCAAGGGTACGGGCTTACGGAAACCACGAGCATTTGCACGCTGGACGACCCGCGCCTGCCCATCGAACCCGGTTTTGTCGGCACAGCGATCCAGGGAATTGAGATGAAGATCGCGGAGAACGAAGAGATCGTCGTGCGCGGGCCGCATATCTTCCCCGGCTATTGGAATCGGCCGGAAGAAACGGCGCGCGTAATGAGGGACGGGTGGTTTCATACCGGGGACCAAGGCGAAGTGAACGTTCGCGGCAATTGGCGGATCAGCGGCCGCATTAAGAACTTGATTATTCTGAATTCTGGACACAACATTGCGCCCGAGCCGATGGAGGCGCAAATTGCAAGATTCCTGCCCACGGCTCAGCAAGTGGTGATCGTTGGGAATGGGCGCGGGTATCTTTGCGCGCTGATTCAGGGAGCGATTGAACCTTCCGCCGTTCAGGCTGCCCTCGATGTCGTGAACTCCGAACTACCGCATTACCGCCAGATCCGGAATTTAAGGATGATCGACGAGGCCTTTACACTTGAAAACGGTCTGTTGACTGCGAACGGCAAACTTCGCCGGGACGCTATCAACACCCGCTTTGCTTCCGAAATCAACGCCATGTACGAAGATAACAAAGAACGCGAAGCGGCCAGCAGGCAACACGCATGAAGAGCTTCAAGGGTAAGACACTGCGATGGGAGTGGCGCGAAGGATGCATCGAGCTGGCGCTCGACCATGCGCCCGCCAATGAAATTGGCACGGCCATGGTCGCGGAGCTGGAAAAATTTGTCTCAGCCTTTGGCGCGCTAGCCCCGGAAACTTCCTCCTGCATTATTTACAGCGCCCGGAAGTCGGTTTTTTCGGCGGGAGGAGACCTGCGCGAGCTGTATCACCAGGCGGTCTCTGTTCCGGAGAACGAGCGCCCGAAAGGAATTCGCACCTTTTTGGAACGCATCCATTCCGTTCTGAACGCGATTGACGATGCACCGTTCGTCACGATTGCTGCGGTTCATGGCGCGTGCCTGGGCGGAGGACTTGAGCTCGCGCTCGCCTGCGACATCGTCATTGCCGACAAAATGGCGCGCTTTGCGTTTCCGGAGCTGCGGCTTGGGTTCATCCCGGGATTTGGCGGAATTCCGCGGCTGAAGCGGGACCTGGGAAATGCAGTCGTTCGAGACTTGTTGTTTACGGGCCGCACGCTCAACGCAGCTCGAGCGCACGCCGTCGGCCTGGTGGCGCAACTTGCCGGTGAGGGCGAAGCGCTTCGCATAGCGCGATCCACCGCCGCGCAGGTGGCAAAATACGATCCAGTGGCGCGAGCGGCTGCAAAGGAGTTCATGAAGCCGATTCCGCACGAAGAGCTGCAGTGCGAAATTGAGATTTTTTGTGAACTCTTCACGCGGCCCGAAGTTATGGAAGCGCTGAAGAAATTCATCGAGGATTCGGGCCCCATGCCGTACCTGCCCTAGGCGGAACATCGAATGAAAGCTGCTGGCAGGATTCTGAGCATTGACCACGTACAACTCGCCATGCCAAAAGGCAGCGAAGACCGCGCGCGGAGTTTCTATCGAGAAGCGCTGGGCATGAAAGAAATTCCGAAACCAGAGGCGCTGGCGGGACGCGGTGGTTGCTGGTTTGCGTCGGGAGAAGCGCAGGTGCACCTGGGTGTGGAGGACGACTTTCGCCCCGCGAAAAAGGCTCATCCAGCGCTGGTCGCCGAAGGATTGGACGAAATTCTTGCGAGGTGCGAAGCCGCGGGAATTCAAATACAGCCAGACGCAGTGTTTGACGGGCGCCGGCGGGTGCACGTCTTCGACCCTTTTGGAAATCGCCTGGAACTCATCGAAGGCAAAAGTACCTGAGCGGCAAGACAAGTTTTTCTTCTTTCGGGGAGAATGATAGATTCAGGTAGACATGCGCACGCTCGAACAAACTACGCGGGAAGTGTTGGACCTGGCAACGAAGCATTTTCAATTGCCCGCGGGGTCGCTTGCACCCGATGATGATTTTTTCAAAAAGCTCGGGATTGACAGCCTGCAAACGCTGGAAATGCTCTCGCGCCTGGAGAATCATTTTGGCATCGAGCTGCCCGACTACGAGGTCCAAGGCGTAAGCGACTTCAAGACCCTGGCCGGGCGAATTCAGTCCCGCCTGTAATGCTGGATCTAGGCAAATACCAATCCATTGGGGCGGCGTTGAAGGATGCGCTGGACCGCTTCGCAGACGAAGTGTGTTTGATTGAGGCCGACCGCGAGCGGGATAAAGAGCGGCTCACATATTGCAATTTCCGAGAACGCGCGCATCCTCTGGCGAAAGCGTTGCAGGATGCGAGCTTCTCAGCCGGCGATCGCGCCAGCATCATCATGACGAATCAGTCCAAGTGGCTGATTTCGGCTTATGCCGTTTTCTTTGCGGGTGGAGTGCTGGTTCCACTCGATTACAAGCTCACGCCTGATGAACAATGGCAACTCCTCAAACACTCGGGCGCAACCGTGCTTATTACCGAGTATCCGATCTGGCGACAGCTCAGCGCTTCGGAGGGCCGCGCATCGGCAAAGGTGCAAACCGTCCTCGTGACGGAGGCGTCGCCCAACGCCGACCTTGCGGGAGCACAGCGTTGGGAAGAATTTCGCGGCAAAGGCGAGCCGACCTTCGTTGCGCGCACTCGCAAAGACACTGCCTGCATCGTGTATTCCTCCGGAACGGGCGGCCGCCCCAAGGGGTGCATGATGACGCACGAGAATTACCTGGAGCAGTGCGTCGCGCTGACTTCCATCTATCCGTTCTGGCCTGGCGTTCGCTACCTCAGCATCCTGCCGACGAATCACGCCATTGATTTTATGGTGGGATTTTTCGGGCCGTTTACCTGTGGTGCCGCTGTCGTGCATCTGCGGACGCTGCGGCCCGAATACGTGCGCGAAGCTTTCCCGAAATACAAAATCACCTACGTGAGCCTCGTTCCTCTGGTCCTGAAGAATCTGCAAAAGGGCCTGCAAGCGCGCTTTGACGGTTTGCCGGCAGGCAGACGCAAGGTGTTCGACGCACTCGTCGCCATCAACAAAATGTTGACGAAGAGCCGGCCGCAGCTGGGCATCAGCCGCCTACTGCTCAAACAGGTCCACGAAGCGTTTGGAGGCGAGCTGCGAGCCATCATTGTTGGCGGCGCGTTCACGGAGCCACGGACCTTGCAATTTTTCTACGACCTGGGAATTCCAGTGGCCAACGGCTACGGCCTCACCGAAGCTGGAACTGCGATCACCGTCAATGACCTAAGGCCGTTTCGCTCGGACACGGTTGGCAAACCGTTGCCCGGAATGGAGGTGCGTATCGTGAATGTGGCGGGCGACGGTGTCGGCGAAGTTGCGGTGCGTAGCAAAACGGTCATGGCCGGCTATCTGCACGATCCCGAACTCACCGCCGAAACGATTGTCGATGGATGGCTGATGACCGGCGACCTGGGAAAATTCGACGAGCACGGCCATCTGCAGTTGAGCGGCCGCAAGAAAAATATGATCGTCACAGAGGAAGGGAAGAATATTTATCCCGAGGACATCGAAAGCGTCTTTGAGGGCCTTCCTGTGAAAGAATTTTGTGTCTTTGCGGCCAACTATGTTTGGCCCAAGCGCTCGATGACCGGAGAGCGGCTGGTGCTCGTGCTGCATCTGGACACGGGCCAGCAATTCAGTAACGAACTTCGCGCCGACATCAACGCGCGCAACCAGCGCCTGCTAAACTATAAGCGGATTCACGGAGTCGTTCTCCTCGAGGAGGATTTTCCGCGAACGGCTTCCCTCAAGATTAAGAGGAACGTTTTGGCGGAGCGTCTGGGGAAATTAGACAGCTCCACAGCGGTTCTGCCCTTGTGAATCTTCATTGCTGAGAATCCCGAAACGGGTTGCCCTAATGGAAAGACTTTTCGCCATCGTGAATCCCGCCGCGGGTGGCGGCCGCTCCGCGAAGCTTGCCGGGCCTGCGCTTGCTCGATTGCGCCAGAACAAATTGCAAGTGGACAGCGTCGCTTCAACGGGCCCTGGCCACGCTATCGAGCTTGCCCGCGAAGCTTACAACCAAGGCTACCGGCAATTTCTCGCTGTCGGAGGGGACGGCACGGCGCATGAAATAATCAATGGGATTTTTGCAGGTCGCAAATCCATCGAACGCGTCACCCTGGGATTTCTGCCGTTGGGAACGGGCAACTCCTTTTTAAAGGACTTCACGAAAAACGGAGCGGAGGCCTCTAACGAAGCCATCCTGCAAAATCGCAAACGCGCGATCGACCTGATTCGCTTGAAGCACGCGACTGGTGAAGTTTTCTCCTTAAACCTTTTGAGCCTCGGTTTCACCGCGGATGTCGCGGCCTTGACAAATCGCGCTTTTAAGCCCTTTGGGCCGCTCGGTTACTTGCTAGGGGTGTTCGTTCGGGTCGTGCAATTGAATCGGCGATCTTTCGCCTTGCGCTGCGATGAAGATCAGGAATGGGACGAACGGCGCTCGCTCTTTCTTACCTTTAGCAACAGCAAATACACCGGCGGCAAAATGCTGATTGCCCCGCAAGCCGATCCTTCCGACGGTCTGATCGAGTTCGTTCGCTGGGGTCCGATCGGGCGGCTAGGCCTGCTGCGCAACCTGCCGCGTCTCTATGACGGCTCGCACATCCAGCATCCGCTGGCTTCGCGCCGCTCCGTGCGCCACGTGGAATTCAACGTTTCCACACCGCTGGACATTATGATTGACGGCGAAGTGGCCACGCTCGAGTGCCGCTCGCTGGACATCCTTCCCTCCGCCGTCGACGTGTTCCTATGAAAAAAGCGTGGTTCTTGTTGCGCACTGCATTTCTTTGGTTGATCAGTGGCCTGCACTTTTTCCTGGTCGTGCCGGTGCTGGTGTTTCTGGGAATTTTTCTGGACCCGCGCAAACACGACTGGCTTCAGCGCGGCTTGTGCCGCCGCATTGCCTTTCTGTCGGGAGCAAAGGTCGAGGTTCGCCGCGCCCCCGGTTTCGATCCCCATCGCACCTGCTTCTTTTTCTCCAACCATGTGAATTTGTTTGATCCGTTCATTCTCTACTGCGCCATTCCGCAGTTTGTGCGCGGCTGGGAACTGGAATCGCACTTCAGGATTCCCGCTTACGGCTGGCTGATGAAGCGTTTCGGCAACGTGCCTGTGCCGGACGTGCGCCGCCCGTCTGATTTGAAACGCATGTGGCGCTTAACGCAGGCAGCCATTGATTCCGGCACAAGCCTGGTCATTTTCCCCGAAGCCAGGCGCACGCGCGACGGCCATGTCGATGAGTTTCAGGATGGGGGATTCCGCGTCGCGCAACAACTCGGCGTGCCGATCGTTCCCATCAGCTTGGTCGGCTCGTTCCAGCATTTCCGCACCGGGCACTGGATGCTCTGGCCGGGAAAAGTTACGGTCTATTTGCACGACAACATCGAAACAATAGGCTTCAGCAAGGAAGACGTGCCCGCCTTGCGCGATCGGGTTCGGGAAATCATTTCTGCGCCGGTGGAAGAATCGCTGAAGGCCGGGCAGGTGCCGGGTGGGACTATTGTCACCATAAAGCGCGCGTCAGCCTCCTAAAATATCCGCGCCATTAAAGGGAAAGCCTGATTCCCGGCAACACTCGGCCGGCTTTGGTTTCCTGCCAGGTAAAGATGATCCGGTGAATTACGGTGATCGTGGAAACGACGGCGATCACCCATAGCACCGGCCCCATGCGGTTGACGAGTCCACCGATAATGAGAAGCACCAGCCGTTCCGGTCGCTCCATGAATCCGACTTTGCATAGGGGAATCAGCGATTCGGCCCGCGCCCGCGCGTAGCTCACCATCACCGAACCCGCAGTAGCCACTGCAGCCAGCACAACGTAGGGTGTGCGCCCGCTCACGGAGTAGTACACGAGCAGGCCCATGTACAACGCCATGTCAGCGTAGCGATCGAGCGTCGAATCGTAAAACGCCCCGAACGCGGTGACGCTGTTTTGTTTTCGCGCCACTTGGCCGTCCAGCATATCCAGGAAGCCCGCGCAAAAAATGATGATGGCTCCGGTGCGAAATCCGCCCACGGCAAAAAATGCCGCCGCGCCGAAGTTCACCACCAGGCCCAGAAAAGTGAGAATGTTGGGGTTGATTCCCGTTGCAGCGATGACGCTGACAATCTTGTCGAGCAACCACTTGCTGCCGCTACCTATTACACCCGTAAAAGTAGCCATATGCGCGTACTAGTTTCTCAGAAGTGACTTCATTTTGCGAAGTCTTGGCGACACGGAAAACTCGCGCATCGTACACCAGCAGCGCTGAGCTCAGCAATTGACCCAACGAGGAATGATATAGTTCTGTCTCACGGATCCGATGCTCGAACCCATAACGTACAAAACAACCGACGAAGTCGACTTTGCCATTATTGGCAGCGGCGCGGCCGGCGGCGTCCTGGCCAAAGAGCTTTCAACCAACGGCTTTCGCGTCGTTGTATTGGAACAAGGGCCCTACCTGACCGAAGCGGACTTCACCCACAACGAAGTCGAAGTCCTGAAGCGAAACCAGCTAACCAATCGCCCGGAGATTCAACCCACGACATTTCGCAAGACTCCGCAGGACAAAGCCAAGCGTCAGCGTGCGCTCGTCTACGGCCGGATGGTCGGCGGCTCGAGTGTCCATTTCACGGCGAACTACTGGCGGTTCCACGAAATTGACTTTATCGAACGCAGTAAAGTCGGGCCGGTACCAGGCGCAAATCTCGCAGATTGGCCTATCACTTACGCGGACCTGGAGCCTTACTACACTAAAGTGGAATGGGAAATCGGAGTCTCCGGCCTCGCCGGCGCCAGCCCGTTTGATCCACCGCGCTCGAAACCCTATCCCATGCCGCCTCTGCCGGTGAAATCCGGCGGCGTCATTTTCGAACGCGCCGCGCGCAAGCTTGGCTGGCATCCCTTCCCGGCGCCGATGGCTATTCTTTCTCACCCTCGTCCCGGCCGCGGTGCTTGCGTGCAATGCGGCTTCTGCGAGAGCTTTGGCTGCGAAGTCGGCGCCAAGTCCAGCACCCTCGCGACGGTGATTCGAATGGCTGAAAAAACCGGCCGCTGCGAAATCCGTCCCAATTGCTACGTTCATCGCATTGAGACCAACGCAAATGGCCGGGTCATCGGCGCCGCCTACTTTGACAAAAAGCGTATATCGCATTTGCAGATGGCCAAAGCGGTCGTTGTGTGTGCCAATGGCGCGGAGACTCCACGGCTGCTGCTTCTTTCGGCCAACAAGCAATTTCCGGACGGTTTGGCGAATTCCAGCGGCCTCGTCGGCAAGTACTTGATGTTGAACTCCGGCCCGTCGGCTATGGCCGTATTTGAACATCCTCTGAATGATTACAAGGGCGTAGCCGTGAGCCGCATCCTTCACGATTTCTACGAACTCGACCCGCGGAAGGTCGGATTCTGCGGCGGTGGGGGCTTGGACGCGCGTTTCGACCTCACTCCCATAAACTTCGCCTCCACCGGCTACGATATGGGTGGCTTGCCGCCAGGAACTCCGCGATGGGGAAAAGAATTCAAAGCGGCATTGGCGCACAACTACACGCGCAGTCTTGAAATCGTGTCCCATGGCACTTCCCTGCCCGTCGAAAGCAATAGTTTTTCGCTCGACCCGGATCTCAAAGAGGCCTGGGGCTTGCCAGCCTTGCGCATGACCTACAAGGACCATCCCGACGATCTAAAACTCGGTGCTTTCCTGCGAGACCGCATCCTGGAACTGCTCGATGCAACCGACGCCGTGCAAAAGTGGGCTTCTCCCGTCGAAGAACAGGACTTTGCCTACCACCTTTTGGGTACCTGCCGCATGGGCAACGATCCGAAATCCTCGGTCATCAATGCGGACCATCGCACGCACGACGTGAAAAATCTTTTCCTTTGTGACGGCAGCAGCCTGGTCACTTCCGGCCGCGGGCAACCGACGCTAACCATCAGTGCGCTGGCTTATCGAGCCGCTGACCGCATCACGGAGCTAGCGAGGAAAGGCGAGATCTAGCGCCAGTCAATTTGACAGCGGAATTTGATTTGAATGGCTTGACGCTCTGGGCTATGCAGCTTACAGTCAGAAAGTCACTCTGAGGACCTCCGGAAATGAATGAATCAGTCAGCCGTCGTCGTTTTCTATCCCGAGGAGTCACGGGAATTTCCGCCGTCTGGGCCTCGGCGCATTGGCCGGCTTTGCTTGCAGCTGCCACTCACGCGCACCAGGCCGCTAAATCGGCACCGCCTCCTAAATTCGAGTTCTTCACCGCGGACGAAGCCAAAGAGATCGACGCCATCACATCTCGCATTATCCCTACCGACGATACGCCTGGGGCGCATGAAGCGGGCGTTGTCTATTTCATCGATCGCGGGTTGACCACTTTCGGCGTTGACGACCAAAAGACCTATCGCGAAGGCTTGCCGGAGCTGCAGGCCAGAATGGCGGAAATGTTTCAGGGCAAATCCAAATTCTCCGAGCTGTCCCCCGAACAGCAGGACGAAGTTCTGCATTCGTTCGACGACTCTGGTCAACAGGGTCAGAGGCAGCGCGGGGGACTCCGCTCGCGGCCTGGTGCGAAGAATTTTTTTGAAACTGTCCGGCAGCACACTATCGCGGGCTTCCTAATCGATCCCGACTACGGCGGCAACCGTGACGCCGCGGGCTGGAAGGTCATTGGCCGCGAGCGCGAACACATGTTCCAGCCGCCCTTCGGCTATTACGACAAGGGCTATCCCGGTTGGGAAGTCGCCGTGAAGGAAGCGACGAAGGAAGCGGAGAAGAAATGACCGTGGACCAGCCCAAATTCAAGACTTCCGACGAGGTGGATTTCGTGATTGTCGGTTCCGGCGCCGCCGGGGGCGTCCTAGCCAAGGAACTTTCCACCAACGGCTTTCGCGTTGTGGTTCTGGAACAAGGGCCTTACTTGACCGAAGCCGATTTCACGCACAACGAAATCGAAATTCTTGCTCAGGACAGGTTGACCAACCACCCCAAGTTGCAACCGACCACGGTGCGCAAAACGCCGGATGAAAAAGCCAAGCCGCAGCGTGCACTTGTCTATGGCCGCTGCGTGGGCGGGACCAGCGTGCACTTCACTGCGAATTTTTGGCGCTTCCACGAAATTGACTTCATCGAGCGCAGCAAGGTTGGAGCCATCCCCGGTTCTACTCTCGTCGATTGGCCCATTACCTACACCGACCTGGAACCGTATTACACCAAAGTGGAATGGGAGATTGGCGTTTCGGGACTTGCTGGCGCGAGCCCCTTCGATCCACCGCGCTCAAAGCCGTATCCCATGCCTCCGCTTCCGGTTAAGTCTTCCGGCGTGCTCTTTGAACGCGCCGCTCGCAAGCTGGGCTGGCATCCCTTCCCCGCCCCCATGGCGATTCTCTCGCAAGCGCGCCCGGGCCGTAGCGCCTGTGTGCAATGCGGATACTGCCTCGGGTTCGGCTGTGAAGTTGGCGCGAAATCCAGTTCACTGGCAGCCGCGATTCGCGTGGCCGAAAAAACCGGCCGCTGCGAGATCCGGCCAAACTCCTACGTTCACAAAATCGAATTGGATGCCAACGGCCGCGCGACCGGCGCAGTGTACTTTGATGAGAAGCGCAACACGCATCTCCAAAGGGCCAAGGCGGTGGTAGTCTGCGCCAATGGCGCGGAGACTCCGCGCCTGCTTCTCCTTTCCGCCAACAAACTATTCCCTGATGGCCTGGCAAACTCCAGCGGTTTGGTCGGCAAAAACTTGATGTTCAACAGCGGCGGCACGGTCACTGGCGTCTATGAGCATCCGCTTAATGACTACAAGGGTTACTGTGTCAGCCGCGTCCTTCATGATTTCTACGAACTCGACCACGAGAAGGTGGGCTTTTACGGCGGCGGAGGCCTCGACGCCCGCTATGACTTCACCCCGATTTCCTTTGCGTTCGGCGGAGTCCCCCCGGCAACGCCTCGCTGGGGGAAGGATTTCAAGGCAGCGCTGGCTCACAACTTCACGCGAACGATGGAAATTTTCTGTCACGGCACTTCCCTGCCGGTCGAAAACAATTCCTTTTCCCTCGATCCGGACTTGAAAGACGCCTGGGGATTGCCCGCGCTTCGTCTTACCTATAAAGACCATCCGGATGATCTGAAGCTCTCTGGCTGGCTCTTCGAGCGCGCGCATGCCATTCACGAAGCGGCTGGCGCGGTCAAGAAGTGGAGTTTCCCGCCGCAGGAGCAGCAGTTTGGCGTGCATCTCCTCGGCACTTGCCGGATGGGCAAAGACGCGAAAACCTCCGTGATCAACGCCGACCATCGCACGCACGATGTGAAAAACCTTTTCCTCTGCGACGGCAGTAGTCTCGTTACTTCGGGCCGCGGCCAACCCACTATGACCATCATGGCGCTCGCTTTCCGCGCGGCCGACCGCATTACTGCGCTCGCCAAGCGCGGCGAAATCAGCGCGTAGCTTCTACAAGTTTTCCTGGACCTGCTGCAACCACTTTACGATTACTTTCGTCACATAACCTGCGAGGGTTGAATTCATGAATCTATTTCGTTCGAGAGGCTGGATCTTCGTCCGCGGAACTTCGCTGTTCGCCTTGGTGGGGATCGCGCTTGCGCGCGGGCAGTCTACTCCGCCCAAATCTATGTCAGACGTCGGAGCTGCACCAAAACTGGCGGAAGAAGAATACAAGAACATCCAGGCTCTGAAGGGCATTCCGGCCGAACAGGTCATTCCTTCGATGCAATTCATCGCTGCGTCCTTGGGCGTGGAATGCGAATACTGCCATGTGCCTCACCAGATGGACAAAGACGACAAAAAACCGAAAGTCACAGCGCGCAAGATGATTAGCATGATGATGGCCATCAACAAGGAAAACTTCGAAGGCCATCGCGAGGTCACCTGCTATTCCTGCCATCGCGGCTCTGCGAACCCTGTCGCCACTCCCATTCTCTCTGCAGAGGAATCGAAACGCGAAACAGGGGAAGCCGGCAAGCCCGGGGAGGCGAAGCCTGTTCTCCCGCCGGCCGATCGACTGCTCGACAAATACATCAGCGCCATCGGCGGCGCCGAAGCCCTGCAGAGAGTCACGAGCCGCGTGCAAAAAGGGACGCTTACCGCTTTCGGCGGGCAACATTTCTCCGTTGACGTTTACTCCAAGGCTCCCGAAAAACGCCTCTCTGTTATGCACCTGTCGAACGGCGACAGCTTCACGGCGTTCGACGGCAAGCAGGGCTGGCTGAGCGTTCCCGGGCGTGTGCATATGATGTCTGCCGCGGAAAATGCCGCGGCCCACCTTGACGCCGACCTGTATTTCCCGCTGCACGTGAAAACGCTTTACGAGAAATTCCGTGTGGACACCGGAGAAAAGATCGACGGCCACGACACCTACCTCGTCGTGGGCCGCAGTGAAGCACAGCCGCCGCTGCGCCTTTATTTCGACAAGGAATCCGGCTTCTTGCTACGCCTCATTCGTTATGCCGAAACACCACTAGGACGCAATCCCACGCAGATTGATTTCGCGGATTATCGTGATGCAAATGGAGTGAAGGTCCCGTTCCGCTGGACACTTTCCCGGCCGGGGAATCAGTTCACTATTCAAGTGGAACAACTCCAACAAAATGTTCCTGTGGACGACGCCAAATTTGTGGCTCCGCCTCCACCGCCAACCGCGCAGAAACCTTCGGAGCCTTGATCGGTGCGTCGTGAGACTTCCTAGGGCCTAAAGAAATATTTAGCGGCCCACGGCAGCTTTCGGCGTTTTCCCTAAAATCGAAACGCCAGCCCGGCCAGAAAATTCCCGCGATGCTGGTATTGAGACACTTTCGCGGTATAACAGCCGTAGAAGGGATCGCAGTATGTCGCCAGTGCGGAATTCGCATACGTCGGCATGTAGCGGGCGTCTCCTCTAAAGGAAATGTGCCGCGTGAAGGTATACTTTACGCCGCCACCGATGCCGTAGGAAAAATCGAGCCGCGCGGGGTTTCCTCCACTATTGAATTCGTGCGTAAAGCCCAGGCTTCCCGCGAAGTACGGCCGCCACTTGTGCTCATCGCCGAGAAACATATACATCGCACCGAATTGAAACTGGTCCACAGAGGAATCGTAAGCCTTCATAAACGGCGCACCCGGCGTCTGCTGCACGCTGTAGGAAGTCAGGTTGCGGTCCCACATAAACTCAAATTGCGCGTTCGTCGTAACCGAATAGCCAATGAAAGTGCCAAAACTTGCCGCTCCATTGATGCGCAAGTCGTTTACGGTTACCGTGCTGGAAGTCAACGGATAAGACCCGCTCGTTTCATATCCGACAAACGGCGTCACCTCCCATTTTTCACGCCCATAATACTGCGCGTTCGTCGGAGCGCTCGAGGCCAGGTACATCCATCCCCCGAGCAGACACATCAACCCCATTCGCATTCCTTTTCTCCTCTTCTCCCGTCCAAGCGAATTTACGATCAATATTCCCGCCAACTCACTCACCATAGGATGCGGCTTACAAGCCGCACGTTTCCATCCATTCCACACGATCTGCATCCATGACCGCACGTGAATTGAGGAGGAGCGTGGCCCGTTCGTCGCTTAATGGCATTAAGGGTACTTGAGTTATGATGGGTTCAAACTGCGGCAAAGGACTTGCTTACTGGGCA
>Ga0307471_100000384_pt1 | contig 22474 bp, 22 predicted proteins | sample atmos_gasesAM3C__2_FD_204566 | JGI IMG/M metagenome (GOLD analysis project Ga0307471, IMG submission 204566) | Hardwood forest soil microbial communities from Morgan-Monroe State Forest, Indiana, United States - atmos_gasesAM3C_515 | ecosystem: Environmental > Terrestrial > Soil > Temperate...
TCCAGCGTGAGATCCCAGCCAATAATCCAGGCAAAGAGTTCACCGAGCGTGGCGTACGCGTATGTGTACGCGCTACCGGCCAGGGGAATCATCGCGGCAAACTCCGCGTAGCATAAGGCGGCAAAGGCGCAACCCAAGCCGGAAAGGACAAACGAAAGCATCAGGCCCGGGCCGGCATAATGAGCGCCCAACCCCGAAAAGACGAAGATACCGGCACCGATTACCGCGCCAACACCGAGAGCCGTGAGCTGAAACGGCCCGAGCGTTTTTTTCAGGCTGTGTTCTCCAGTCTCTTTTGCTTCCGCGACCAAGAGATCGAGCGATTTTTTTGCAAACAAGGGGTTGCGCATGCAACTCCTCCTTTACTGTCAGGAAAAAGCAATTTGTAGAATTCAGCCGAGCCTAATGCGCAAGCCACAGCCTCCTAAAAAAACAACCAGTTTTCTGAAGCCGTGATCTCCCGAAGGGCTTTTTCTGAGAGAGAACCGAATCTCATTGCTTTGCCGCCCGTGCTTTGCGGGCCCAGAGCCAGTAGACCGGCAAACCAAGGAGAACGATGACCATGCCCCAACCGGCGGTCTGTGTTTCATACAACAAAAGCACGCTCATGATTCCTACGGCAGCCACTATATACAAGAGGGGCACCACGGGATAGCCGAATGCACGGTAAGGGCGCTCGGCATCCGGGCGCTTCCAGCGCAAGACAAAGATGCCTAGAATGGTGAGCATGTAGAACAAGAGCGCGGCAAAGACGACATAGTCGAGCAAATTACTGTAAAGGTTGCCGTAGGTGCCGTCGGGCTTGCGCGTGCGGAGCAGGATGAGAACAACAATCCAGACGCCCTGATAGACGAGAGCAATTCCGGGGACGCCGTGGTTGTTCAATTTACCGGTGGCTCGAAAGAAAAGATCGTCCTTGGCCATGGCGTAAGCCACGCGCGAGCCAGCGAGAATCAGCCCGTTGTTGCAGCCAAAAGTGGAAATGACGATGGCGACGGCCATGATGAGGGCGCCCTTGGCTCCAAAAATGGCGGAGAGAGCGGCGGTGGCGACGCGGTCATCGGGAGCATTCTGAATCTGGGAAAGGGGCAGAGCGCAGAGATAAGCGAGATTGGCGAGGCAATAGAGGGAGATCACGATGATGGTGCCAAAGGCCATGGAGAGGGCGACGTCGCGCTTTGGATTTTTGACCTCGGCGGCGGTGAAGCCGATATTGTTCCAGGCATCGGCGGAAAAGAGCGAGCCGACCTGAGCGACAGCAAGGGCCAAACCCAAGCCATACCAACCTCTCGCGGCGGTCACCGTAGGCAAGAGGCCGCGAAGGAATCCGACGCCGGGCTCGATGGTATTGGCGCCGCGGACAGCCCAGAGATGCGTGAAATTGTCGGCAATGGCCGAAGCGTTGCGGCCGACAAAGACGCAGAGGAAGATCAGGCCGAGGAGGGACAGCATCTTTGCTGAGGTGAAAATGTTCTGAACCCACTTGCCGAGACGCACGCCGCGCGTATTGAGAAAGGTGAGGAAGACGATCATGAGGGCGGCGACGAATTGCTGAACAGAAAGGCTAACGGCGAATTTCGAAGAGAAATTGACGGGCGAAATGATCCAGGTATTGGGAGAGATGGCGGGAAAGAGGACACCCAGGTAGCGAGCAAAACCAATAGAGACAGCGGCAATGGTGCCGGTCTGAATGACAAGGAAGAGCGTCCAGCCGTAGAGAAAACCCCACAACGGCGAGAAGGCTTCACGGAGATAGACATATTGCCCGCCGGCATGGGGGAAGAGAGCCGCCAGTTCGCCGTAGGAGAGTGCCGCAGCAATGGTCAGAAGACCCGTCAGGATCCAGGTGAAGAGCAAACCGCCAGCCGAGCCGGTCTGCCGTGCGATGTCCGCAGCAACGATGAAAATACCCGAGCCGATCATGGAGCCGACAACAATCATGGTGCCGTCAAACAAGCCGATGGCACGAACGAAGCCGTGTTCGGACTTCGTGACGTGGTCTTGCGCGAGGATGATCGGTTCAGCCATAAGTCGCCCGCCTCAGTGGGACGCCGGAGGGTTTACAGCCTCCAGTTGATGGATAAACTGCTTGGCGCGGCGCGGCGGATCGGCATCGCGCAAGATGTCGCTGATGACGGCAACGGAATCTGCACCCGCTTCGATGACTTCGGCCGCGTGCTCCAGAGTAATGCCCCCAATCGCCACGATCGGTTTGCTGGTAAGTTGCCGAGCGCGGCGAATCAATTGCAACCCCGCCACGGGATCAGGATTGAGTTTCGTTTTTGTGGTGAAAACGGGCCCAACAGCAATGTAATCCGCGGAAGTCGCGGCCGCCAGAGTGAATTGCGGCTCGTTGTGCGTTGAGATACCTACCCAGCGATCCGGCCCGATTAGCAAACGAGCCTGCTCGGCGCTCAAATCCTGTTGGCCCAGGTGCACACCGCTGGCGCCGGCCAGATAAGCGACATCCGGGCGATCATTTACAAAGAGCATGGCGCTGGCGCCGCGCGCAAAGGCGGAGAGCACGGTGGCTTCGGCCAGCAATTCACGAGCGTTGGCAGTCTTGTCGCGGTATTGCAGCAGCTGCACACCGGCATCCAATAATTTTCGAGCAGTATCCTCGGCGGATTCGGTCATCAATGCAGCGTCTAATATCACATAGAGGCGTGGAATCACAAGGCGCATGAGACGCTATTTACCGTTGTTCAAAAGCTTTTCGATGAAGTGGGTATCGAACTTGCCGGAGACGAAATCGGGGTGATTGAGAATGCGCAGATGAAGGGGAATGGAGGTCTTGATCCCCTGGATGACGAACATTTCGAGAGCGCGCTTCATACGGCCGATGGCTTCACGGCGATCGCGTCCCTTGACGATGAGCTTGGCGACCAGAGAATCGTAATAAGGGGGGATCACGGCATCGGAGTAGAGGGCCGAATCCACCCGCACGCCCGTGCCACCAGGGGCCTGAAAGGCGGTGATACGCCCGGCCGAGGGCACAAAGGTGTTGGGATCCTCGGCATTGATGCGGCACTCGATGGAATGGCCGCTGAAACTCATCTCGCCTGCGGCGTCTTCGAGCTTTTCACCAGCGGCGATGCGGATTTGCGCCTTCACCAAGTCCACGCCGGTTATAAATTCCGTGACCGGATGCTCGACCTGGATGCGGGTATTCATCTCGATGAAATAGAGGGAGCCATCCGAATCCATCAGGAACTCGACCGTGCCGGCATTGGTGTAGCCAATGTCCGTAAGGGCTTTCACAACTTTGGCGCCGAGTTCTTTGCGGCGCCTGGCGTCAACCACGGGTGAGGGCGATTCCTCGAGCAGTTTTTGATGGCGCCGCTGGATGGTGCACTCGCGTTCGCCAAGGTGAACGACTTTGCCGTGCTGGTCGCCGAGGACCTGGACCTCGATGTGACGAGGATGCTCAAGGAACTTTTCCATGTAAACATCGGGGGTACCGAAGGCCTGTTGCGCCTCGCTCCGTGCCGTCTGGTAGGCTGAAAGGAGCTCCTCCTGGGTGCGCACCATGCGCATGCCACGCCCACCACCACCCGCGGCCGCCTTGAGAATCAGGGGATAGCCAACGCGTGCAGCCTCTTTGCCAAGCTGTTCTTCGCCTTCCACGATGCCGTCGCTACCGGGGATGGTGGGCAGACCGGCGGCTTTCATTTCGCGCCGCGCGCGGTCTTTCTCTCCCATCATCTCGATGACTTCGGGCCTAGGCCCGATGAAGGTGATCTCCGAAGCCTCACAAACCTTGGCGAAATTGGCGTTTTCGGAAAGGAAACCGTACCCGGGATGAATGGCATCGACGTTGGTAATTTCCGCGGCGCTGATGACCTGAGGGATGTTGAGATAACTCTCGCTGCTACGAGGTGGGCCGATGCATACGGCTTCATCGGCAAAGCGCACGTGCAAGGAATTGCGATCCGCTTCGGAATAGACAGCCACCGTGGCAATGCCTAATTCCTTGCAGGCGCAGATGACGCGCAGGGCGATTTCTCCGCGGTTGGCAACGAGAATTTTCTGGAACATAGTCAGGGGCGCCGATTACCGCTTGCGGCTGGGCCGAATACCGAAGAGCGGCTGTCCGTACTCGACCGGCTGTCCGTTTTCCACAAAAATCCGGAGCACCTCTCCGCTCACTTCCGATTCAATTTCGTTCATAAGCTTCATGGCTTCCACGATACAGAGAGTCTGACCGGAGTCCACATGGGCGCCGATTTTGACGAAGGCTTCCGCCCCCGGGCTTGGTGAGGCGTAAAAGGTGCCGACAATGGGAGACTTCACGAGAAAGAGGTCTTCCCCGCCACGGGATTCCACAGCAGATTCCGCAGTCCCGGCCGAGGATGGGGCTTCCGGCGGGCTGACGGCCGAAGGAACGATGATCTCCGCGGCAGGCCGCGGCCCGGCCCAGGCCAACGGCGCGCCAGGTTTTCTCAAGCGTATACGCAGGTCGCCCCGGGAGTATTCGAACTCCTCGAGGTTATGCTCGCTCATAAAGCGGAGCAATTGTTCGATCTGCTCGATTTCAGGGTTTGCAAATGACGGACTTCCACTCGCCTTAGCCGGCTTTTTCCGTTTCATGCCTTTTTCAAATTTCGATGAGATCCCGCTTGACGCGGGTCAGTACTTCGTTCCGCCCGGGGTGGACGGCAACGTCATCCTCAATGCGGACGCCGCCGACGCCTTCGATATACACGCCCGGTTCTATAGTAACTACATTCCCTGCTTCGAGTCGAATCGACTGTCCTCGGGCGACCCGCGGCTCTTCGTGAACTTCGAGACCCAAGCCGTGGCCCGTGCTGTGCACGAAATAGTGGTCGAGACCGTCCTTGTTCAGCACGGCCCGCACAGCGGCGTCGACTTCACCACAGGTTACCCCAGACTTCACAGAAGCAACCCCGGCTTCAAGCGCGCCCTGGACCGAGCGATACCACTGCCGGATGCGCCGAGGAGCGCGGCCAAGGTAGACCGTGCGTGTCATATCGCTGCAGTAGTGGCCTACTATAACACCCAGGTCCAGCACGACCAACTCATTTTTCCTCAACCTCTTGGAAGTAGGCCGGGCATGCGGCAGAGCCGCGCGATGGCCAGAAGCGACGATGGTTTCAAACGAAGGCCCGCTGGCACCGCGTTTGCGCATCTGATATTCGATCTCCGCCGCCAGGTCGTTTTCTCGCACACCCGGACGAAGGAGTTTCAGGATGGACTCGAAGACTTCGCCCACCAGGAGAGCTGCCTTGCGCATAGTAGCCAGTTCCAGCGGGTCTTTCTTCCTGCGGAGGCCCTCGGGGATTCCTCTCGCCTCAATGGCCCGAAAGCGCGCCCCTGCAGTCTTACGGACCGCTTTCCACTGTGAGACCGTGCACTGCCCCGGATCAAAACCCACGCGCGACATTTTGTTGGTCTTGAGCCAAGCTCCGAGCGATTCGTACAAACCACCCTTCTGCAAATGGATCTTTACGCCGCGGGTCTCTTCCCGCGCCTGGACGGTGAATCGTCCATCGGTCAGCAAAGTGGCGCCTGCAGCAGAAAGAATTAAGGCGCCTGATTCGCCGGTGAAGCCGGTCAGGTAATACCAATTCGAAGGGTGCGTCACGACGAGGCACGACAAGCCGCGCTGTTGCAACTCGCGGAGGAGTTCCCGGCGTCTCTTGGCAAAATTGGCGATCATAAAAAAATCGAGGAGACTTGCGCCTCCTCGATTCCAGTTTACCTGAATTCCGGTTGGTTTCCCGAGCAGTTCCCGTCTTACGAGGGGATGATGCGGGGAGTCAGGAAGAAAAGCAGTTCCTGCGACTGGATGTTGATGTTGGTGCGCTTGAAGAGATGACCAATCAGCGGCAAGCTGCCCACGAGCGGCACTTGGGTGATGTCAGTGCGCTGCTGGGTGATGATAATGCCGCCAATCACGACCGTGCCGCCGTCCGCGACAAGAACCTTGGTTTCGGCGGATTGGGTATCGAGTGCTGGGATACCCTGAACGCGGGGAATACCTTGGTCAATCTGAGTATTCTCGACAAGCACATCCATGAAGACGGTACCTTCGGCGGTAATCTGCGGAGTGACTTCCAGCTTCAAAACCGCGTCAATGTACTGGACAGAAATAGTGTTGTTGATAGTGGTCTGAATAGGAATCTTCGTACCTTGCTTGACGGTGGCCTTTTCGTTGTTCTGGGTGATGACCTTTGGCTTGGAGAGCAGTTTACCAACGCCTTTTGCCTCGGCGGCACTGATATAAAAGTCGATTGCGAAGTTTGGCGAACGATTCCCGAAGAAGAGGCCGCTAGTGGGGACACCTGCGCCCAGGTTTACGTTGAAAGGCAGGCCCGAGGTTGAACCGCCGGTGGAGCCCGTAGGAGCGGTCACAAGAGGCGGAGCCGGAATAGCGGGACTAGTGGTAACCGGGCTGACGCCGACATTGGGGTTACCCGCAAAAATCGTGCGTCCGCTGGTTGTCGTGCCCGCAAACCCCCATTGCACGCCGATATCTTGCGCGAAGGAGCGTGAAGCAGAAATGACGCGCGCTTCGATTTCGACTTGCTGGGACTTGCGGTCTAATTGGCGGATCAGGTTGTCAATCGTGGGAATAACCGAAGGAATGTCGCGAATGATGATCTGGTTGGAGCGATCGTCGGAGAAGATATCGCCGCGAGCGGACAGGAACTTTTTAAGGGTGTCACGCATGGTAGAGGACTTGGCGTAACTAAGCACACGGGTGACCGTAACCGGAGCGACAGCTTCGGCCTGGGCCTTTTCGAGGTCCCGCTGGGTCTCCGCCTCATTCTTCAGGGTGGCGCGGGTGGCAATGCGAAGGACATTGCCGTTCAATTGCTTGTCCAAGCTGTTGTTCTGCAAAACGATGTCGAGTGCTTGATCCCAGGGAACTTCATCGAGCACGATGGTCAAGCTGCCCTTAACATTGGGATCGAGAACAACGTTCAAGCCGCTTATTTCGTGGATCAGGCGGAAGAAATCTTTTAAGTCAACATCCTTCAAATTCACCGAGATGGGCTCGCCGGTGTAGCGTCCCGCTGGTGGCGCGTTGGAAGCGGTTGCGGGCCCCTGGGAAGAAGCAACAGTCGTCGCGGCAGTGCCAGCCTGCTGCGCGGCTTGCTGAGCGGCCTGCTGCGTGCCGGACTCCGGACGCGCCGGAGCGGTTTTTTCTGTGAAGGATGCCAAAGCGATTGAGGGCTGGGTCAGTTCGTTCGGCAAGGCGAAGTGAGGAGCAGGCAGGTCAGAAACATTGTTGTTGTGGGCCGAGATGTGGGGACTATTGGCAGTATAGGTGAGTTCCTTCCCGGGCTGAGCCGACGTGGTCGATGTTACGACCGGCGTGACGGAACCTTCCGAGGGAACGCTCTGCGTTTGCACATAGACGACCACAGCCTCGCCTTCATGGGCGATTTGATATTGCGCCGAGGCGGTGAGATCGATCACGACGCGAGCGACGTCGGGACGAAACTGTCCCATGCGCACGCTGCGGATCGGAGCGGCGACACCGGGAATGGTGCTCTTCTGCACACCCATACGTGCTCCGGCGAAGTCCAACACGAGGCGGTCCGGGTTCTGGATCCGGGCAGCATGGACGTCGAGGTGTCCCGCGCCCTCGACGCGAACGGCCGCGCGCTGGGTATCCTGCGTAATGGCCACACTCGAGATCACCGCTGCGGTGGTATTCGCACCGGCAGCTTCCTGACCGCAAACGATTGCGGAGCTCCCGCTCAGCAACACGCCCGCTAGTATGAGGCAGCCAAACCGAAAGGCCGGCCAATTCGTCTTCATTGCTGTTCTCCTGCACTGGAGTAAATTCTCTTGTTAACCTGCCGCTCCACGGGTTTTCCGAAAGCATCTTTGCCCAATTCGTGGAACGACACGCCATCCATAGCAATCTTTTCTACTTGTCCGTCGTATAACTTATCGCCTTCGCGAAGGAAGTACGTTCTCGACTGGGGGTTGGTGACCACCGCAATCATCCCGTTCGGGGCACGTACAACTCCATCGAGGCGAAGAGAAGCCACTTGCAAGCCCGCTTTGCCTGGAGGCAGATTCTTGTTTGCTTCGGCTTGCGCCTTATCGCGGCCAATGAGCGACTCGAAGGGATCGCGCCGGGCGACTTTGGCTTCACTTTCGGCCGGGGCGGCTTCTCCCGGCGCTTTAGCCTTTTTGGGCGCGGCGGTTTTCGTGGCAGGCTTTGCCGCTTTCTGCGCGGCGGGTTTAGCCGGCACTGGTGCGGCTGGCTTCGCTGAAGGTTGTGAAGGCGGCTTGGCTGCGGGCACTGGTTTGGTCTGAGCCAGCACGGAACTTCCGGCTGCCATCAACAAGATTCCCAACAACAAAAATATGTTCGCTGGACGCATGGCTCGCTCGTTCCTGCTCACGGTTTTTTACCAGGCGCGGCGGCAGTTTTCGCCCCACCTGCTCCCGGAGCCGTATCAGCCGGCTTCGTGAAAAAAGTAGTGACGGTAAAGACTCCGCTCACGGTCGTTCCGGGGCGCACGGGATATTGAGCGGGTTTGCCAGTGCCGCCAACCTCATTGAATTGAATGTCCCCGACATTGATGATGCGGGACAAACGGCTCAAGCGCCCGAAGAAATCCAGAATATTGAAATACGGCCCATCCGCCTGAACGTCAAAAGGCATCTCGAAGTGAATTTCCCTGGGCACGATGGCCATAGCTGTCAAACGCCGCAGGGAGACGTTGGAGGCGCTTGCTGCTCCCTGCACCTGGCGAATGAATTCGTCGACTTCCTTTTCCTCCGGAACGATCGTCTTCAGGGTATCCAACTGTTTGTTGAGAGCATCCATCTGCTGTTTGAGTTCGCCGTAGCGCTGCTTATAGACCTGCAGTTGGGTGACTTCCTGACTTAATTTCTTGCGTGCAACGACAGCGTTGTCGTAATCCGCCCGTTCCTGGGCCACGGGCGAACCGGGAACATAAAGGCCAAGAAGCACGAGAATCACGGCAATCGCCAAGGCCACCAGCCCCTGCATGATCACCGACATATCGCGGAAAGGATTTGCCATGGTCTCCCCTATCCTTTCTTCGCCGGTGCCGCGGGATTCGGCGGATTCTGGGCCGGTGTGCTGGCCGGCCTGGTCTGGGTCATGCCGGGAGCGACAGGCCCGTTAGGGGCGATTTCGGCGTTGATGGTAAACGAAAACGTCTGGACGGCGGTATTCTGATCCTGCTTGGCGTCCTTGATTTCAATTTTCTGGAAATAGCCAGAGCGTTTCAGAGCGGTAATGAAATTGGCAACCGAATTAAGAGAAGCGGCGGCGCCATCAAAAGTGAGTGTCGTACCCTTCTTGGTCATAGAGACCAGCCAGAGATTCTCGGCGCGCGAGACGGTGTTGGCCACTTGGTCCAGCAATTCCTGGCCGCCGGTGCGATCGCGCTGCAATTGCTCAATGGTGGCGACGCGCTGCTGGAGAACCTGCTTTTGTCTTTCGAACGCTTCTACTTGCAGCTTGATCTGTTCGAGTTCGGTCTTCTGCGCGGTCAATTGCTTGATGCGAGTGTTTTCCTCGTTCAGTTGGGTCTGCCAGGAATGGTAAAAATAGAATAGGAAGAGTCCGCCGAGCAGCACGCCCGCGCCGATGAACACCAGCGGCAGCGCCGCTCCCGTGTCGACCGGCCGGCGTGAAGCCTTCGGTCTCGTTTGTCCCAGTAGGTTTATGCGGATCATGGCTAGTCAAAGCTCCTCAGTGCCAGTCCCACCGCCACAACCAATCTTGGCGCGAGTTCCCGGATTTGATCCTCACTGTGCTTTCCGGGATTGATCAGCACCTTGCGGAAAGGATTCAACTCTTCCACGGGCATGGCAAATTCTTCGCGCAAGAGGTCGACGAGACCAGGGACGCGTGCCGTTCCGCCAGCCAGCATAATGCGCTGAATATTTTCACCGCTGGCCGTAGCGCGGAAGAAATCAAAAGTTTTTTGAATTTCGAGGGTAAGAATATCGGAAACGCTGCGCAGAATCTGGCTCTTTTGCTCGTCGGTGACGCTAGGAAGGGTATCGCCCTTTTTCAAGCGCTCGGCGTCGTCAAAGCTGAGATCCAGTTCCTTCTGAAGGGCGTCGGTATACTGATTGCCGCCAACGCTGACGTCGCGGGTAAACAGCGGGACACCGCCACGGACGATATTGATATTCATGACGCTGGCGCCGATATTCAGGAGGGCGACGGTTTGACCGGCATCCGGCTCGTAATTGATCTCGAAGCAATTCTGGAGGCCAAAGGCATCAATGTCCACAATGACGGGAGTCTTCCCCGCCTGAGCCAGCACGTTCGTGTGATTGAGAATTTTGTCTTTCTTGACGGCCACGAGGAGCACGTCCATCTGGGAGTCCATGGCTTCCAGCAGTTGGTAGCTTAAGTTCACGTCGGCGATATCGAAGGGGATATGCTGGCTGGCCTCGGAAGGGATGCGGTCGTAGAGTTCTTCCTCGGTCATGAGAGGCAGCGGGACGCGTTTCACGATAACGGAGTGACCGGAAACGGAAGTGGCAACGTTTTTTGTTTTGATGTGTTCGTTGTCGAAAATCTTGGTGATAGCGTTGGCGACCTGCGGCGCGTCCATGATTGCGCCGTCCACCACGGTATCCTGCGCCAGGGATTCCATCCCATAACTGGCGAGCTCGTAGCCAGCCTTCGTGGATTTCAATTCCACAGCTTTGATGGAACTGGAGCCGATGTCCAGTCCGACAAGCTGCTTATTTTTCCTGCCCCCGAGTAACCACATATCGCGGCCTCTTTCCCTCACGCCAGAGCGAGCCTAGCGGCGCCTTGCCACCACTTGGCTCATCTTGCGTTCCATCCAGCGGTCTAGGATCGTCTTTCTTAGTTTCCAACGATTGCCCAGCTTAAACGCGGGTATTTCGCCCTCTGTGATGTAGCGGTACAGAGTGTCCGGGCTGATCCCGAGATACTGGGAAGCCTGACGTACGTTCATCACTTCGCGCGATTCGCTCACGAGGAACGCCCACCCTATAAACAACCACGCTCATCGGTTCGAACGTGTACCACCCCTCGCACTTTGCCAACGGAAGACCGGGCGAGTGCGGACCGTGCACTCCTTATGTCATTGAGTGGTACAGAGCGTCAAGCGTTTCTCTCCTGTAGTTGTCCTAAGAATGTCTGCAGTCTTAGGCAAATCGCCTGGTATTGCAGGCAGGTACCGCAATATATTGAGCCCCTTGATTTTCGGAACTACTATACTTTGTGGTTTTTTGCGCTGCGTCCCCTGTCCTGGGGGACGGTTATCCTTTGTCCTCACCAACCGCTAGCACTTCTGCGACTGCCGCTCCCGTGGGGTCACTTCTTCCCTTTCCATCAAATTCCTAAGGTCCTCCAAAGGATTTCCACGCGGTCCCGAGTCTTCTCATCCATCAACATCTCGTTAGGCCAGGGCCGCAGAAAACCTTCAGTTGGCCATTTCCTAGTAGCATCGATGCCCATCTTAGAGCCGAAGTCCTGCAGGCGGGCGGCATGGTCCAGGGTGTCCACCGGCCCGAGAGTAAACTGGACGTCGCGCTCGGGGTCAATGGCGCACAAGGCTTTCCAAACAACTTCGCGATAATCGTGGACATTCACATCGTGATCCACAACGACGATCACTTTGGTAAACATGGCCTGCCCCAGCGACCAAATCGCGTTCATTACTTTGCGGGCCTGACCCGGGAAAGACTTGCGGATCGAGACAATCATGAGATTGTGCACGATCCCTTCGGCGGGCAGGGAGACATCAACGATTTCGGGATGCGTCATCTTCATCAGCGGCAAGAAGATGCGCTCGATGGCGTGACCCAAATAGAAATCTTCCTGCGGCGGACGCCCGACGACAGTTGTGAGGTAGATCGGGTCTTTGCGGTGGGTGACGCAGTCGACATGAAAGACCGGATAATTGCCTTCCAACGAATAAAAGCCGGTGTGGTCGCCGAAAGGGCCTTCAGTCCTCATTTCATCGAGATTCACATAACCCTCCAGAACAATTTCGGAATTGGCAGGAACCTCGAGCTCATTGGTCTCGCACGGTACCAGTTCGACCGGCTCTCTCTTGAGGAAACCGCTAAACATCATTTCGTCGAGGTCGGGAGGAATCGGGAGGATGCCACCGAAAGTGGTCGCCGGGTCGGCCCCAATAGCTACGCTAACGGGAATGCGGCCTTGGGGATTTTTCGCGCGGGCACGGCGAAAATGCTCCGCGCCGTGCTTCTGGGTCTGCCAATGCATGCCGGTGGTGCGCTCGTCGTAAATCTGCATGCGGTACATACCAACATTGCGCTTGCCGGTTTCCGGATTTTTAGTAAACACGAGGGGGAAGGTGATGAAGCGGCCGCCGTCTTGCGGCCAACATTTCAGGACGGGAAAATCGAGAAGGTTGATGTCGGTTCCCTTGCGGATGACTTCCTTGCACGGACCATCTTTTATGCTTTTGGGAAAGAAAGAACCTAGCTCGGCTAATTTGGGGAGCATCTTCAATTTGTCGAACAGGCCCTGAGGAGTCTGCATGCCGAGGAAGCCTCGGATGCGCGCGGCAACGTCGTCCAGCTTTTCCACTTCGAACGCGAGCTCCATGCGGCGCAGGCTTCCAAAGGCATTGATCAGCAACGGGTAGCGCGAGCCTTTCGGATTTTCGAAAAGCAGCGCGACACCGCCGGGATTACCGCGGGGCCCGGGCTGGGCTTGTGCGCGCTGGACGACTTCGGGAATCTCGAGAACCGGGTCGACTTCAACTTTGACGCGCTTGAGCTCACCCTCTTTTTCGAGCGTGCGCACAAACTCCCGCAAATCGGCGTATGCCACTTCTTCCTCCTGGAAGTCCTTACCGGAAGGCGTTCAGAGGCTCACACTAGCACGCCCATCCTCGCGCGCGCAAAACAAAGCAGCTGCATCAATCGCTTGGTGCGCTTTGATGGAATCGAAATCCCAAGAATAAAAATCAGATGGACTCAGGGCTCTTCCATACGCGCAGCTGACTGCTCTGATGGTGGCGCTTGATTCAGGATCGCTTCGGCCTCTAGCGCATCATTCCCGCGCACGATCAACTTGATCCCGCCCATAGCGTTCGACCACAGCCAGTCCATGCGCACGACGTTATCATTCTGGAGAAAAGATAAAATCCCTGCCGAATCCAGTATGCTTTTATCGACAACCGCCGCCGGCAGATCGCGGTACCGGCGCAAGACAACTGGCCGACCGGTCTGAGCTAGTTCCCTCAGGTCCTCCGCAGAGGACATTGCCAATTCGTTCTGCTGCGCCAACTGCTGTCGCGCCGCAACCAAATCTTTCGCGCGTACAACCAATTGAGTTCCCATCGCGCCTTCAGTCCTGGAAGATTCGCCATCGTCGAATCGGCCCGGCTCGTAAAAGTGAGCCTTGATTCCGTTGTCGTCTAGAAAGTCTCGGACAACCCTGCTGCGATGCGGTCTGGATAAATTCCCAAACCTTTTAGGATCTCCTCTTCCGCAACGGGCTTAGGACTTCGCGGGTCAGGTTTCCACTCCAACCCGCGCCTCCTCATCTCATCCCGCAGGGTCTCCCGCGCCCATTCGGTCAGCGCTGCAGGATCCCCGCCAACCTTCAACAATTCCAAATCATTCATTGCGGCATATCTTGCTGCAAGTCTCTCCCGTTCCTGCTCTGGATTGATTCTGGTCATCGTTCAGATATTCTCCGCGAAACTGCGGTCCACCACCCCGGTGACGAATTTCCCATCGGTCAGACAATAACATGCGGGCTAAGCCGTGTCCCCTGTTGACTGGCACACAAGGCTTTCCGCTTGAGAATATCTGGGTTTCCTCGATTGACGCACTCCGGCAAAGCTGCTAATGATTGGCCAATGCTCGTGGTGCGCGCGGGTTGCAACCCCCGCCTAATCGCTCACGCGTGCCAAAGTAGTCGTGCAAATGGAGTTCTGCGATTTAGCGTGACAGGTTAAAGGAAATTCATACTTTCGTTTCGAATGGAAGGGGGAGCCCCATGAGGACCCGCTCGTTATTGCATCTGCCCTGGTTGTTGCTCGCTTGTACCTTTGCATCGGCCGCACCGGCGCGGGCGCAGCACGATAATGCCGTGCTTCCCGGGCCAGGATGGCAGGTGTTGAAGGCCGAATGGGGCGCGGGCAACCGTTGGATGGATGTGACCTACCAGGTTCGCACCCTTCTTTCCGGCAACGGCATGGTGCGAGTGAACAACCAGAACATGGGAGGCGACCCGGCGGTGGGCGCGGATAAGATTTTGCGGATACGCGCCAGGAACTCGCAGGGGCAATCGCGGCAGTTCAATTTCAAGGAAGGCAGCTCGATTGATGCCGACCAGTTTTACAACTACTACGGGGGCAGCGGGGGAGAGGGCGGGGGCTTGCTAGTGATGTGGGCGGACTGGGGCATTGGAAACCGCCGGATGGATGTGACCAACCAAGTCCGAGCCTTGCTGTCGGGTAACGGCCTGGTGAGAGTGAACAACCAAAACATGGGCGGCGATCCCGCCGTGGGAGCAGACAAAGTTCTGCGCATCTCCGCGCGCGACATGCAAGGACAAGTGCAGCAATTCTCCTACAAGGAAGGTTCCAGCATTGATGCGGGGCAGTTCTACAATTACGGCGCCGGAGGAGGCGGGCATCATGGACATCCGGAGTATTCGGATAGGCCCGGCTACCTGGGCGGTGACCGTGACGACCGCGGGGAACTGCAAATTGCGCGCGCATTCTACGGGCTGAACAACAGAACCAATGACGTTACGCAACTGATGCGCAGCATGGTTCGCGGTGGGACGCTTGTCGTACAGGTGAATAACAACAACATGGGCGGTGACCCAGCGGTCGGGGCGGACAAAGTGTTGACGGTGATTTACCGCTACCAGGGGCGCGAGCAGTCAGCCACCGTTAAAGAGGGTAACATGCTGCGAATCCCGTAGCGGGTAGCCTTCAGAAGGGTGAGATCTGGGTCGCTTGCGCGGCGGAAGAGCGTGCCACGGCGTGGTCGGGCCCCAGGAGGAAGTAGTATTACCAGGGGTTCATCGTTTGTTGTAAAGGGTGTTGGCTTCTTCGAACAATCGCAAGGTTTTTTCAACGTCGAGGCGCTGTTCGAGGAGTGTTTCCGGGTCCCACTCGCTGCGCGGGGCACTAAAGAAGTCGCCGCCATAAACGTGGAGGGCACCGGTTAGACGGGGAATCGGATTTGTGACTGAGTGAATGATGTCATGTCCTAGAGGTACAGTCTCTTTTTCGGAGATGGCCTTGGCCCCCGCGGCCTCGACCTTCTCTTTGGCGCCCGGGATGCGCCGCCAGAAAATGTTGTCCTCGCGCCCGGTGTAGATGCCAATCACAGCCCACATCTGATGGTTGTGTGGCAGAAGTGTCATGTGGGGCGCCCAAATCACGTTCAGGATGGTGAGATCGGGAGACTGATGCAGCTTCTGGATCTCCGCTCGCTGCGGCTCGCCAAGTTCTTTGAGAACAGCACTGGGATCGGATACGGCGCGAGCCACGACTTCGCGAACAAGCTTGGGAGAACGGTCAGTCCCCAAGGCAGCCCGGCAGTCGATGATGAATTGATCGAGACTGAACATCAGTGCGCCCCTCCCAGCGAGGCATGCTTTAGCCAGCTTCAGCTGGTTCTTTGCGCAAGAGATTATGCCGAGCGCGAGCCGCCGTCAACTGCCATCCCGCCCCCCTGAGCAAACCCCAGCTCGTGTGCTTCATGGTCGCCTTCCATGATGCGATGGACTTTCTTCCCTGTCGCTTCTATCCTGAATTCAGGTGCATTTATGAAGCGCATCTACTTGGATCACAACGCCACAACGCCGGTCGAGCCGGCTGTCCTTGAGGCCATGCTTCCATTTTTCTCGGGCGAATTTGGAAACGCGTCTTCGATTCATACGTTTGGACAGCGCGCTCGGGCTGCGGTGGAAACTGCGCGGGACCAAGTCGCAGCTCTCCTTGATGCGCGGCCGCAGGAGATTGTGTTTACTAGCGGGGGGACGGAATCCGACAACCACGCCATCTTCGGGGTGATCGGAGGAGCGGGGGCGGCGCCGAAGCATGTTATCACCAGCGTCATCGAACATGAGGCCGTGCTAAACGCCTGCCAGGCGCTGGAGAAACAAGGCGTCGCAGTCAGCTATCTTGCGGTTAACCGGGAAGGCCAGATTGAGCTGGAAGCACTGCGCGCAGCGATTCGCCCGGATACCGCGCTGATCACCATCATGCACGCCAATAATGAGCTTGGCGCGGTGCAACCACTCACAGGAATTGGACGAATTGCCACCGAAGCGGACGTTTATTTCCACAGCGACGCCGTACAATCCGCCGGAAAAATACCCGTGAATGTCAAAGAGCTTCAGGTCGATCTGCTCTCACTCTCCGGTCACAAACTGTACGCGCCGAAGGGCATCGGTGCGTTGTACATCAAGGGCGGCACGCGGCTTCGCCAGTTTTTCTACGGCGGGCACCATCAGCGGGGGTTCCGCCCGGGAACGGAGAATGTGCCGGGAATCGTGGCACTCGGCAAGGCTGCTGAACTTGCGCGACTCTCTCTTTCGGAAGACGCCACGAGAATATTGGCGTTGCGGGACAAGCTGGAGCAAGGCCTGCTGGCCCGTATTCCGGATGCGCACGCGAACTCCACCAGAGTGCCGCGCACCCCGAATGCGTCCAACATCACGTTCCCTGGCATCGAAGGCGAAGCGCTGATCATCTCGCTGGACCTGAAGGGTCTGGCCTGCTCGACCGGGGCGGCGTGCTCCTCTGGCGCTGTGGAGCCCTCGCACGTGCTCACGGCGATCGGCCTTTCCGCGGCGGAGGCGCGCGCCACAATCCGATTCAGCCTCGGCCGACACACGTCCGAAGCCGAGATCGCGGCAGTTCTTGAAATGGTTCCCGCCGCTGTCGCGCAGCTTCGCCAGCTCTCCCCGACTTATCAGCCCGTCCCGGCCAACAGGCGCTAGCGCGCAGGGACGTCACGATTCGCGCATCCAGTGACATCGCGCTAAAATAAGAGGGTCATGAGCACGGAGCTCCAACTCGATTCCCTACCCGTTGCGGCCGAGACGAAACCCGGCATGGTCGCTGTGGCCATGTCAGGTGGCGTGGACTCCTCGACAGTCGCTGCCGTACTTATGCAGCAAGGACGGCCGATTGTTGGCCTGACCATGCAACTCTGGAATCAGCGGCGACTGCCCGAACTGCAGGGCGATGGCCCAGCGCAGCACCGTTGTTGTTCGCTCGATGATGTCTATGATGCCAAGCGCGTGGCCCAGCATCTCAACTTCCCGCATTATGTGGTGAATTTCGAGGAACAATTTGAAGAGCGCGTGGTGCGGCCGTTTGTGCAGCAGTATCTGTCCGGGCGTACGCCCATCGCATGCACTAATTGCAACACGGATGTGAAATTCGAGCCGCTACTGCGCATGGCCAGGCAGATCGGCGCCGAGCGGCTGGCTACGGGGCACTACGCGCGTATCCGGAAAAATGAAGCCACGGGGCGTTACGAATTGCGGCGCGCCCGAGATGATTCGAAGGATCAGTCCTACTTCCTTTGGGGGCTGACGCAGGAACAACTGTCGTGCAGCGAATTTCCTCTGGGGGAATTGACGAAGGAGGAAGTGCGCACGCTCGCACGCAACGTGAAACTGCCGGTCGCCGACAAGCCGGAGAGCATGGAGCTGTGCTTCGTGCCCAACGGCAACTACGTGCAATTCATCCACGCGTATGTCACGGAGCGCGGAACGCCTATAAGCGATGCGGAGGGCGACATTGTTACCGAAAGCGGCGAGGCAATTGGACGGCACAACGGTGTGCACAATTACACCATTGGGCAACGCAAAGGGCTGGGCTTCGCTGCGGGAAAGCCCATCTACGTGCTGGCGATCGACACAAAAAAGAATCGCGTGATTGTCGGTGAAGACGAGGGGCTGCGCTGCGCTTCTTTCGAGGTGGAAGGGGTCAATTGGATTTCGATTGCCGAGCCATGTGCGCCACTCCGCGCTCAAGTGAAAATCCGGCATAAGCACGAGCCGGCGCCTGCAACCGTTGAGGCTGTGGCTGGCCTGCGTGCTCGCGTTACGTTTGACACGCCTCAGCGCGCAGTCACGCCGGGGCAGGCGGCGGTCTTCTGCGACGGCGATACGGTCTTAGCCGGTGCGTGGATCAAGTGAATTAATCTTTAATGGGCGAGACGAGCGCAGCGAGGACGTTCGCCAGGTGCAGCGCTCTTTTCGGGTACTTCTTGAACAAGCGGCACGCGCGCAATAAATCCCCCGGCCTATCCAGGTCAAAATCCTTTCGCAATAACTTGGCGCTGAGGTTCGCGCGGGTTGCTGCATGCAGTGTTGAGCTGCAAACCCGGTGAGTGCTCCACGGAATTCCGCGAAACACTTCGGGCGCGAATTTGCGCAAGGCACCAAAGGCCTTGCGCACAGTCTGCGGATTCATCCACGGAGTATCTGTGCCGATGACCACGACCTGTTCATAACCTCCAGCAAACATTTTCCGAAAAGCCGCCTCGAGGCGAGCCCCCAAATCTCTTTCTCGCTGGGACAAAAGCTGGAGGCCGCGAGGCTTGCGCGCGGCTTGTTTTACGTAAGGTGACAATCACGCGGTACCACCCGCGACGAACAGAAAAATATCACAGCCAGTCAAGCGCAGGGCCAACGAAACGGTGTCGGACATACAGGCAGAATGAATCTTTACCGCGATTTCAGGAGGGCCTGCTCGCTGCAAGTTGGTTTTCACGCGCCCGGTTTGAGAGCCTTCGCAAAAATCAACAGAGCGCACTTCAAATGAACAGTTCGTCTTCCTGTTCGGCAGATTCGCGGGATGGCGCAGAATGGCGGCGAGAGCGCAACACATCGAGGCCAATCTTGATGCCCCGTACGATCGCTGAAGCTTTCTGTACCGGACCCCAGAAACTGCGGCGGACCTGCGCACCGGTATCTTCGATGGCTTCGAGCGTTCCAGTCAGAATGCGGTCGGCACGGACCAACTGTCCGCGCAACCGATCGGACGCCTCGCTGAAGACGCGGTCCATGCGCTGTGCCTGGCCACGCGCCAGATAGACGATATGGGCCGCGTCATCGACCAAGCTGGAGATTTTGGGCTGCGTATCGTCCAGCAGGATCTGCGTGCGCGTCAGGATCGGGCCCATGCGTGAATGCAGATCGTTCACCGCTCTATTGATGGATTCCGTGGTGCGCTTCAACTGCAGGAACAGGGCAATCAGGATGCCCACTTGCACTAACAGAGCGATGGCAGCGACGATGCTGAAGAACTCCATCCAGAATTGCATACACACTCCACCTTTTCCGCGACTCTCGCGGAAATTGCCCCGGACCCGTTACAACAACTTCAGGACTTGGTTTCGCGCAGATAAGCTTCCCGCGCAGAATCCACGGCAGCGGCGATTGATTCGCGCTTCCGCGAGGCTACGTCCTTGCCGCGTTCGATAAGGTCGTCAGCGCGATCACGCAATTCTTTGGCCTTGCGTTGGGCAAACTCGCGGCCTTCGTCAGCCCGCTTGGCGAGGTATTCGCGTGTATCTTCTCCGGACTTGGGGGCAAAGAGGACACCAAGGAGAGCACCGACGCCGAGACCGACGAGGAAATAGGAAACTTTGGAACCTACGTTATCAGCCATGATAACCTCCGAGAAAACCGTAACATATAGGAGCGCGGGGCGGCAACAGGACCTAACCAGTAACCATGTATATAGCGGTTACGCGCCGCTTCCCTGCGTTTCGAGATATTTCACGATTTTTTCCGCGCTCTTTCGCGAAACCATGTGACTTAGTTCCTCGGCACTGGCGCGGCGAAGGTTGGCAATGCTGCCATAGCGCTGCAGGAGGGTTTGCGAGGTACGAGGGCCGATGCCGGGAATGTCCAGCAGGGCGGTCCGAGTCTGTTTGGAGCCGCGGCGCTGGCGGTGAAAGGTGACGGCGAAACGATGAGTCTCGTCCCTTATTTGCTGGATCAAGTGCAAGACGGGCGAATGGCGCTCGAGAACGATGGGCTCATCTTCCAGTCCGAGGACGTAGAGAATTTCTTCTTTTTTGGCGATGCTGGCCATAGGCTGATTAATGATTTGCAGCGCTTCCAAAGCTTGCGCGGCAGCGTGCAATTGGCCCAGCCCGCCATCAATCAAGATAAGACTCGGCATGGTTTTTTTTTCTGACTGCAGGCGGCGGTAACGGCGCGACACCGCTTCATAGAGACTGGCGAAGTCGTCATTTTCAGCGCGCGGCCGGCCTTCGGGAGCTTCATCGCCACGAATAATGAATTTGCGGTAATCCGATTTCTTCATGCGGCCATTTTCCCAAACCACCATGGAAGCGACCGTGTCTGTCCCCTGGATGTGAGAGATATCGAAGCTTTCGATGCGCTTCGGTTCCTCGGGAAGATTGAGCGTGTTTTGCAGGGCCTCGGCGATGGCCTTGGAGGTCGGCTTGAGGACGCGGAAGCGCTGCTCGAAAGAATGCCTGGCATTGTTCTCGACCAGGTCCAGGAAGGCGCGCTTGCTTCCGCGCTGCGGGGTAAAAATCTCCACTTTGTGGCCAGCCCGCTCGTTGAGCGTTTCTTCCAAGAGCTGGCGATCCTCAAAATCCATCGGGACGTGAATCATCCTGGGAAGGTATTCGGCCTCGAGGTAGAGCTGTTTCAGGAGAGAAGGTACGAATTCGTGGGGATCGAACGCTTCCATCTCCTCCCAATAGAATTCCCGGCGATCGACAACGCGGCCACCACGGAGGTGGAATAGATTGGCGGCGACGAGGGGCGGCTCCGCGTAATAGGCGAGGACATCGGTATCGTCACCCTGGGCCGAGGCAATGCGCTGGCGCTCCTCGATATCTTCGATGGTGCGGAGGAGGTCGCGATAGGAAGCGGCTTCTTCAAAGCGTTCTTGAGCCGCAGCGGCCATCATGCGTTCTTCGACGCTTTTCATGAGGTCGTGGCGGCGTCCCTCGAGAAACAAGCGCACGTCGTGCACGGCTTCGCGATAGCGATCGTCGGTGGTCAGGCCAGCAACGCAAGGGCCAAGGCAGCGATGAATGTAGTACTGCAGGCAAGGCCGAGGATGGTTCTTGGTGAGGTCAACAAAGCAGGAAGGAATGAGGAAGCGCTTATGGATAAAGTGCAGAATTCTGCGCGCCAGACTGGAAGGAAAATAGGGGCCGAAATAGAGCGAGCCATCCTTTTTGACGCGACGGGTGAAATAGACGCGAGGGTATTTCTCGGAGAGGGTGAGCTTAATGTAGGGGTAGGTTTTGTCGTCGCGAAGCACGACATTGAACTTGGGCTTGTACTGCTTGATGAGATTGTGTTCGAGGGCGAGGGCTTCGCGTTCATTGGCGAGGACAATGGTCTCGAGGTCGGCGATCTCCCGGGCGAGGGTACCGGTTTTGGCGTCGGCCCAGCGCGATTCGAGGAAGTAGGAGCGCACACGGTTGCGCAGATTGCGCGCTTTGCCGACGTAGACGACCTTGCCGCCAGCGTCCTTGAAGAGGTAGACGCCAGGTTGTTCGGGAAGCAGCGCGGCTTTTTCTCGTGGTTCCATGGCATGAGGTAAGGGCAGGAAACCTGCCACCGTTATCAATTCTACGGTGATTTCCGGCCAAGGTGAAACGCGGTACCAGATTTTGCGCTGGTTGTAGACCTGATTGACTTGGAATACGGAGAAAGATAGCCTAAAAGCGATGAGCAATCACTGCGAATCCGACTCTTCCGTTGCCTGCGCGGCCTGCGCCTGTTGTCGCCGGATGTGTGGGCAGGAGGATTCGAGCGGCTAGTTTGCAGCGCTAGACTCGATTTCCTAAAGGCCCATGACCCAGGCCATGGGCCTTTTTCATTTTCGGAAAGTTGGGAGGCGGTTGAGCCATCCAATCAAGCAAGAAGGGGAAGATACAATGAGCAAGATTCACACGGAAGTTTTGGAAGCAAACATGAAGTACAGTGCGAATTTTGGGGAAAAAGGCAAACTGGCGCTGCCGCCAGCGCGTCGATTCGCAATTCTGACCTGTATGGATGCGCGGCTCGATCCAGCTAAATTCGCGGGATTAGCGGAGGGGGACGCTCACGTGATCCGCAACGCCGGGGGCCGCGCGAGCGACGACGCCATCCGGTCACTGGTGATCAGTTACAAACTGCTGGGCACGCGCGAGTTCTTTGTGATTCATCATACGGATTGCGGGATGGAGTTTTTCACCAACGAGGTGATGCGCGAGCTGTTGAACTCCAGCCTGGAAACCGCCGAACTCACGCCGAATGGATTTAAGGATGTGGGTAAGGGTCCCGGGTCGCGGGCGGGGGAATATGTCGAGTGGCTGACGATCAAGGACCAGAGACAAGCGGTGGTGGACGATGTGGCACGAATTCGCGAGCATGCGCTGGTACCGAAGACGATCCCGGTGTACGGCTTTCTCTACGAGGTGCGTTCCGGGAGATTGATCGAGGTGGAAGGAGCGCGAGTTGCAG
>Ga0307471_100000385_pt1 | contig 22464 bp, 18 predicted proteins | sample atmos_gasesAM3C__2_FD_204566 | JGI IMG/M metagenome (GOLD analysis project Ga0307471, IMG submission 204566) | Hardwood forest soil microbial communities from Morgan-Monroe State Forest, Indiana, United States - atmos_gasesAM3C_515 | ecosystem: Environmental > Terrestrial > Soil > Temperate...
CGAGGTACCACTCGTGGCGCGGTTCGCAGGTTGAAGCAGAACATTTCAGGTAAAAAGGAATTGCGCTGTCAAACGCCAGTACTTTCACGCCCTGCCCGACCGGTTCAATTTTCATGCGCCAGCCGCTTGCATGAGTCAAGGAATGGAAATCGCGGTAATTTACAAGCGCTTTCAGGTCTATTTCGAGCGCACCGCTTCCCCGCACGAGCGTGTATTGAACATAAGTGGTGTTTTCGCCCTGGCGCATCCACACGCGTTTTTCCAGTAGCGCATCGGCGAGCACGTAGGTCCACACCGGCATCGAGCCTGCAAGGTGAAAATCCTCGAGGAGCAGAAAGCTTTTCGGTTCGACGGCGCCGCTGGCCCAACGATGAGTGGCAAGGGAAAAATCCGCTCCGGCGTAGTGAATGACTTCATCGATCGCGGAAACAAGCTGCGTGCGGCCTACCGGCGGCTGAAGCGCGGCGACGAGCAGCCCGTGATAGCGCCGCGTCTGGCTTCCCGCGACGGTGCCGGATGCGTACCCGCCGATGCCGTTGGTGACCAGCCATTCGCGAGCTTCTGCCGCGGCAAGGTCGCCACAAATCTCGCGGCCAAACTGAATTTCGGCTTGTTCCGGCACGTGCGCTCCTCACTCGGCTGGGAAATGCATCCGCCCGGCAATGCCGGCATTGCTAATGCAAATTCACACTTGAAACCAAAGTTTCAGCTATCCCCGTAAACCGGGATGGCCGCGCCGTGAATCACTCTGGCATCTTCACTGCATAGAAACAGGATGACATGCGCGATGTCTTCAGCCTTTGGCCATTTTGCAAAATCCGCGTTCGGCATGGCTTTGCGGTTCGTCTCCGTATCGATGATGCTGGGAAGAACTGAATTTACGCGCACGCCGCTGCCCTTTAGATCCGCGGCCAAAGAGTCCAACATGGCCACGGCTGCGGCTTTTGAAGCGGCGTAGGCGGCCGCGCCGGCAGCATGATCGAACGCCGCTTTTGCCGCGACGTTCACGATGGCTCCGCGCCCTTGCTTCAGCATCGCGCGCGCCGCGGCGCGTGACAGCGCATAGCCCGACCGCAGATTCAGCGCCAGCATCTGGTCGAAAACTTTCGTCTCCGTTTCCCAGAGCTTCACACCGCCGACATAGCCACCGACGGTATTTACAAGCACGTCCAAACGACTGTGCTTGGCGAGAATTTTCTCGACGAGCTGGCGGACGGCTGCTTCATCGGTGACATCAACGGTAAATCCTTCGAGGTGCGCGGCATTGACGCCCGCCGAACTCTTCACAGCATCCAGTTCTTCCTGTTTTCGAAAAGTGACAACTACCTGGGCGCCTTCCTCAAGAAATGCCAGCGTTACCGCGCGCCCCAATCCGCCCGTACCGCCCGCCACCAGAACCACTCTCCCCTCGAATTTGGCGCTCATGAGCGTACCTCCAGACTAGTCTCGTCGAGACTAGCACTTCAGCCATTTCGTCATCAGGAATCGATCGTGATCCTCGTAACCCGCGCGCCGGTAAAGTTCAAACGCCGGATCGTTTCCCCGGTCCACTTCGAGGTGGATGGCGTTCACACCCATTTCGCGCGCCTTCTCTTCGAGGAAGGCCACGGCCTGACGGCCAAATCCGCGCCGGCGGCAATCAGCCTCGATGTAAAGTTCATCGATAAATCCGTCGTGGCCGTGGAACTCAAAGCTAAAACCAATCGTCAGCACAATGTAGCCAACTGTCTTGCTTCCTTCGCGGAGCACCCAGAATCGCCCAAATGCCGGAAGCGACAAAAAGCGCCGGAACGTCGCGCGTGCCGCCGCCTCACCAAACTGAATCTTCCCCGGCTCCTGCTCGGCAAGATCGCGCATCATGCGAAGGAGCTCAGGTTCATCCTGAAGCGTGGCCTCCCGGATCAAGAGCTGCGACACGTTATTCACCGCTTTGTTCAATCAATTTTGCGACCAGCCCGGTCCAGCCAGTTTGATGGCTTGCGCCAATCCCCGCGCCATTATCGCCGTGAAAGTATTCGTAGAAAAGGAGTAGATCGCGCCAGTGCGGATCATTTTGGAATAGTTCGGTGCCGCCCGCTACGGGGCGGCGGCCGTTCGAATCGCGCAGGAAGATGTGCGTCAACCGCCGGGAAATCTCCGCGGCGACCTGCCACAAATCGGATTCCGTCGGCGCGTGCGTGGGGCACTCCACTTTGAAATCCTCGCCGTAATAGTGGTGAAATTTCTGCAGGGATTCGACCAGCAGATAATTCACCGGAAACCAGATGGGCCCGCGCCAATTCGAATTGCCGCCGAACAGGCCGGTGGTGGACTCGGCCGGCTCATAACCAACGCGATTCGTGTTTCCATTCACGTGCACTTCGTAAGGGTGATCCTTGTGGAAGCGCGAAAGCGCACGCACGCCGTACGGCGAAAGAAATTCCGTCTCGTCCAGCATGCGGTTGAGCACGCGCTTGAGCTGCTTACGGTTCACGAGGGAAAGGAGACGGCGCACGCCGCGGGCCGAACGCTGCGTCATTTCAATGTGCTCCGGCACGTCCGGATGATTGTCAATGAACCATTGCATGCGGCGCTTGAAGCCAGGCAGGCGGTCCACAATTTCCGGCTCCAACGTTTCCACTGCAAACAGTGGGATCAATCCCACCATCGAGCGGATTTTCAGAAAATGCTCTTCCCCGTTCGGCAGTTTGAGCACGTCGTAGTAAAAGCCGTCTTCGTCGTCCCAAAGGGAACGCCCGCCAGTGCCAAAATCGTTCATGGCTCGCGCAATGTAAACAAAATGCTCGAAAAATTTGCTGGCCACGTCTTCGTAGGCAGGATCCTCTTTCGCCAATTCCAGCGCGATCGCCAGCATGTTCAGGCAATACATGCCCATCCAACTGGTGCCATCGGATTGCTCGAGGTGGCCTCCGGTTGGAAGGGGCGCGGAGCGGTCAAAGACTCCGATGTTATCGAGGCCGAGGAATCCGCCTTGAAAAATATTCGCGCCATCAGGGTCTTTGCGATTCACCCACCAGGTGAAATTCAGGAGGAGTTTGTGAAAAACTTTTTCGAGAAAACCACGGTCGGCGACGCCGCGGACACGCCGCTCAATTTTGTAAACGCGCCACGCAGCCCACGCATGCACCGGCGGGTTCACATCGCCGAAGGCCCATTCGTACGCAGGCAACTGCCCGTTCGGATGCATGTACCATTCGCGAAGCAGCAAAATGAGCTGCTCCTTAGCGAAATCCGGATCCACCAGTGCCAGCGGAATGCAGTGAAACGCCAAATCCCAGGCGGCGTACCACGGATATTCCCATTTGTCCGGCATGGAAATAATGTCGTCGTTGTAAAGATGCGTCCAATCCTTGTTGCGGCCCTCCCAGCGGCTGTCCGGCGGTTTCGGCCCGGCGGGATCGCCTTCGAGCCAGGTGTGCACGTCATAGTGGTAAAACTGCTTGGACCACAACATTCCGGAAAACGATTGCCGCATCACAGCCTTCGCATCATCGGAAAGCTCTTTCGGGATGCGCGAGGCGTAAAATTCCTCGGTTTCTTTTTGGCGCGTCACGAACAGGGCGTCAAATCCCGCGCCAAAATCGTTCGTGCCGGGAACGCCTTCGGCACGCTCGGCGTGTCCGGGCGAAGTTATCGCGCCCACCATTCCGGCACTCAAATCCATTCCACTGAGAGGCTCGATATCGGTGAGTCGCAGCTTGAGCGTCACGGACTGGCCCGCATCCAGCTGCAATGGATAGTAAGCGGCCATCTTCGTTCCCATTTGTTCAGGATTGATGGCGGCTTGGTTGTCCTGAATTACAAATTCGTGAAACGCATCTTTCACATAGGATGAACGGTTTTTCGCGCCGAAGAGACGCGCGCTGTTCGTTTCGTTCTCCGTAAAAAGTAACTGCGGCTGGCCCGCGCACAAGAGCCAACGCTTGCCGTATTGCCAATGCTGCAGCTCCACGCAGGCGCTTCCCGGAACGCTCGTGGCCATGCGTGCGACGGGACGCCTCAGGTCCTTGCCCCACGACCAGGTATTGCGAAACCAGAATTGCGGCAGCACGTGCAGCGTGGCCGGTTCCGGCCCGCGATTCACGGCGGTGATGCGAATCAAAATGTCTTCGACGTCGGCCTTGGCGTACTCCACGAAGAGATCGAAGTAGCGGCTGTCGTTGAAAACTCCCGTGTCGAGAAGTTCGAATTCGGGCTGGTCACGCCCGCGGCGCTGGTTTTCTTCCAGCAAAGTGTCATAAGGAAATTCGGCTTGCGGATATTTGTACAGCATCCGCATGTAACTGTGGGTCGGTGTGGAATCTAGGTAAAAATAATATTCCTTCACGTCCTCGCCGTGATTGCCCTGATTTCCGGTCAAACCGAACAAGCGTTCCTTGAGGATGGGGTCGCGTCCGTTCCATAGCGCCAACCCAAAGCACATCATCTGGTGACGGTCGCTGATGCCACCGATGCCGTCTTCTCCCCAGCGGTAAGCGCGGGAACGCGCGTGGTCGTGTGGGAAAAATTCCCAAGCCGTGCCGCCCGGGCTGTAATCTTCGCGGACCGTTCCCCATTGACGCTCGGAGAGATAAGGTCCCCAGCGCTTCCAATATCTTTTGCGGGTGCGCGATTCTTCGAGCCGGCGGTCTTCCGTCGTTTGGATACGTGGCATTTCGGCTGGCCTCTGCGAGAGAGTTCAGCATATGGTCGCATCTTTCGATGAAAACCGTGTGACAGGGTTCCATGGAAGTGCCTGTTCTGGCAAGGCCGTGGGGCTGTGCAAGCCAGCAATGCAATGGTGAAGAGTGTGTACTGCGGCCAGCTACTGGGTTGGAGACTGCTGCGTAGGCGCCGGGGTTGGGGTCTTGGCGAAACGCATCAAAGTGATTTTCGTGCCGGTATCTTCCTGGGCGAGAGCCACCAGGCGAACTTGATCGCCGCGTTCGCCGAGGAAGGTTATGTCTTCTTCGGAAATGCGGGAGTCCTGGAAGGCCGCGGGCAAATTCTTCGTTCCATTCTCCTGGCGCGCGAATTCCGGGCTCAGATGTTCGAGATACCAGTTCACGACGTATTCGCGGGATGAATTCGAATGATAGGTACTGGCGACGACCTGGGGCTGCTCGCTATTGGCGGCTGCGTGAGCGGCTTCCGTGCCGGGAATCACGAGAGTGGACTGCGGATAGACCGGCAATCCTGGACCGACCGCGCTGGCCCTTTCCAAGCGATAATCGCCGAGCGGCGAGTGCACCGTGCCTCGGTCACTCGACGCGCGAAGCCCGAGGGCGTGGATTACGCGAGAAGCCATGAGCAATCCGCCGCCAAGAAGAACGCAGAAGCCGCAACTCATGGCCATCATCATGAAGAGCAGCGATTTGGAGGAGGAGGCGCCTCCTGAGTCCGAGCTACTTTTTGCCATAACCTGCTGTTCTCCGCCTGGTGCGCTGTCGCGTCAGGCGCGCGAGAGTGTCACCGGAGATACGAAGCACTGGCCGATAAGAACGGGCCACGCTTCGTGCATAACTGAAAACCTGCGGATCAGGGCCCGTTCCCCAAACTGAAAATATCCAGAAGCTTTCGCATCCCTCTCAAAGTACGCGGCCTCGAGGGAAACGAGGCCGCGCCGTGCAACTCTATGCTGCGAATTACTGGTTCGGAAGCATGAGTTGCGTGAACCCTGTCGTGTTGACGTCGCGGAACATCGGTGTCCGCGGCGGAAGTAGCGTCGGATTCAGGAAGTTCACGTCGAACGAGTAGCCGCGGGTTGGCGGGCTGTAGTTGTTGCCGCCGGAATTGAACAGCCCGGTCGCCTGGCGGCTGTAGTACATGCTGACGATGGAGCCTTGGTAGAACAGGGTTCCATTCCACTTTTCGAGGAAGCGCAGGAAGTTGTGGACACCGCCGTCGGTGCCGAAGTCCTGGCTGCCATCGATGGCGGTGGTATCCCAGGCCGGGATGTTGAAGGAAATTTGCTTGCCGGCGACCACGCCCGCGCGGATGTAAGTGGTGGTGCCGGTGCGATTGAAGGCCGCATTGAACGGGGAGGCGAAAGAGTTTACGTCGTTCCAGCTGGCCGAAAGAATGGTGATGGCATCGGCAGACACTGCGGCGGGGACGTTGGGATCCGCGAAGCCACCGCCTGCGGAGTTGGCATTGAAGTCTCCCTGAATGTACGCCGGATTTTCCGTGGCGATGCTCAACCCGCAAGGAATTGCACCCGGACAATTGGGTGTATTGATGAGGCTGCCGTTCACGATTTTGACGGCGCGGCGGAAGAGTGCATTTGGATTCTGGCGACCTTCGTTGGCGACCTTCAGGAAAGTTCTAGGCCAGGGCGAAATACCGCCGGAGCCAGTGGCGCAAAGCGGGTCGGGCGTGGTTACGCTGAGAGCATTGAAGAAGAGCGTTGTGGCCGTGGCGACGCCGGTGCTATCGACCAAGCCAATCGGAAATGTGTTTTCTCCGTAAATGGAAAGGACGCCGGTACCGTCGAGGTCCTCCGCTGAAACTCCGCTCGCACCGGCGGGGTCGAGTACGCCATCGGGGCAGCCATTGGCGCTGGTTCGATTCACAACGTCAAAGTAGCCATATTCTCCGGTCTCGTGTCCAGAGGGGGAAAGCGGCGGCCAAGTACCGAGCAAGGTTCCTGTCGGGAGATAGTTTCCGCGGCGGTCGGAGATATAGACAACGAAGTTGTTCGGGGCAACAACGGGATCCTTGGTGCTGGGGCCCGTGCTGCCGGCCGCTGGCAGGGTTCCGCTGAACCACTTTGCCAGGTTCCTAACGTCCAGCTCAACGTAATTCATGATGCCGCCCAAGGTAACCTGAGCATTGAGCGCGGGCTGGGGCTGGCGGTTGTACCCTTCGCGTGTGTCATAAAGGGCGTTCGGCCAATAGTCCGAAGGGTTCGGCGGGACAATGGTTAAGGCTGCATTGACGCCACATCCTCCGTTGGTAGCGAAGGTAGACGGATTATCGCGAACGCGCTCGAGGCGAATCACCGCGTTCGGATGTGGATCGAGACAAGCAGAAGGAGCGGTCAGTGCGCCGGGCAGAGCAGGCAATGCAGGAGGTGCCAAGGACACGGGGTTGATGTTCCGCCCAGCGTAACCAAGAGCTAGGATCTCCTTGGTCACGTCCACATAAGTACCGCAGGGGTTGCCGTAAGTGGTCTGTGCGTCGATTTTGATGAAGCCAGTGATGATCGGCGTTCCATAAGTAGGCGGCGTGGCCGTACCAGTAGGACCTACCTGCCAGTAACCGTCGCCGACAGAGTAGCCCGCAGCCACGGTCTTGCCTGCGGCGCCGGAAGCCGCCAGGGGCACCAGGGCTGTACCGTTAGCAGTCATTGCTGCCTTCAGCGCGGTAGCATTCGCGGTGGCCCATTGGGCCACTGGGAGGGCGAGATCCGCCAGGTTGAAAGGAGCCCCGGCGCTGACACAAGGCAAGCCAGTAATGTCTGCGGCGTTATCAGAAATTAGAACTCGAAGGCTGGCCTCGGAAAAGTAGCGTTCGCCAAGCACTGCCGGGTTAGCCCCCAACTCGCCTGCCACGGGGCGGCGAATCATGTCGACCGGGGTTGCATTGCCATTGCCAAGGAGAGTGATGGTCAAATTGAGGGGCCGTACGCCGCTGCGAAGATTGCCGTTGAAGGAAGCGGAAACGGAAGGCCAGCTCGGGTTGGCTCCCGAACTAAGACAATTATTCAAGCTGCCTTGGCCGAATCCAAGAGCCTGAAGGGTACCGCCACCCTTGGTGATCTCGACGCTGCCAGGATGTGTCCCTGTCGCGGATTCGGGATGGGTGTTTGAGAGACAGTCGCGCATGATCTCTTTGCTGGCAGTGACGGGACTGCGCATCCACAATTGGTTGGTTGTCGTCTGAGTAGGTGTTGCGCCTGCGGGGCCGCCGCTATTGAGGAAAAGATTGCCGTTGGTATGTACGCGCCCGCCGAAATCAAAGTTCGGACCAGGGAAGAAGCTAAGATCGGTATCCGAAAAAATGCCGAATTGGAAGAGCGGAATACCTACAGTTTGCGTGGTTCTCGTTAACTTTACCGCGCCGCCAGTATTCGTGAGCGCACCGACGGTGAGAGTATAGGTCGTCTCCAACGCACTCATGCCTTGAAACGCGCTGGAACCCGAAGTGATCTGCGCATAAGCGGGTAAAGGATTCCCGTTGCCGTCCTTAGGATAGGTAATCGAATAGGTCTTATTGCCCTGCGCATCCAGGTAGGACACTCCCGTGCTCGAAGGCAGCACGGGAGGAGTATTCATGAGGGCATCGACCTGAGTCCCGGCAGGAGCATAGGTGGTGCCGAACAGAGTGCCCAGGTCCGCAGTGAGCTTCTCCATGCCCGATTCCGCGCCGTAGAAGGCGCGCATCTGGTCGCTGTCCATGCCGGACAGTCTTTGCCCTTCCGTCACCAGGAGCATGAAACCCACCACCATGGCGGACATCAGCAAGAGAAGAAGGAGCGTCGTGATAAGCGCGATACCCGATTGTTTTCGCATGAGCGTGTTCTCCAATGTCATTGTGAAACCCTCAATTATTTATAAGTGTTGAAATAAGCCATGCTGCGAAGGGCGACTTGCGTGGCCAGATTGGTGCGGACATATTGTCCTGAAGCTGCCGCGGTCGTGGTGGTGCGCGCACCCAAGTAGACGTTGACGGAACGGATCTGGTTTTCGTTGTCTGCGGCAGGGACGGCGAACTGGTTCACGGGAGCGGGCGTCGTGCCGTCCGCAAAGTTGAAAGCAAACTGGAGGTTCTCGAAAGTTTCGGCCACGGGTTGCGGAGCGTTGAAGTTGACGGCGCGCATCAACCGGGGATGCTTGGGATCGGTAGTGGTGTCCAGAAAATAGGTGATCATCCAGACGCGCGTGCACGAGGTGGCCGGGTAGGTGCCGTTGGGCACACCGGCGGTAAGGTTCTGAAGCTGCTTGATGGTTCCCGCGGTTTCGCTCGCGGTGCGTCCGTTCAAGTTAAAAGCATCGCCTGAAGCAAAATTTAAGACCTGGCCAGCAACGCTGGTGACCGTCTGGAGGACACCATTGGGCTGGTTGCCGTTGTAGATCATCAGCAGGTCGCCGGAGTTGACGGGAATACCCGCACCGCCGATAGTCACGCAAGCCGAGTCAAAAGTGATAGAAGAACCAGTAGCGGTGATCGAGCCACCCGGACAAGAAGCCCCATTGATGGCCTTGGCGTCCATGGCAAGCGTATTGTCGGCGTACATGATGGTGATGATGTCGGAGGGCGGGCCGGAGGTCCCATCCGGGCTGGTGACCGTTGGACCCAGGGCATTCCCAGGCTCAATGGCTGGCAGGATGACATTGCAGCCGGCGTTTGCTGCGTTCGGGCCCGTGAACTTTAGATTTAACACTGCCGGAGGCCGATTGACCTTAGCGCCCGTGTTGCAGCCGGCGGCGTTCTGAGTGTTTGGAATGCTAATTCCGCCAGTGGGTATTCCCGTGCCAGTTTGGATCAGATCCTGGACGACGAGGTTTAGTCCCGCGCGCATGTTGTCGCTCATGTCCGAGGTCTGCGTCACGTTGAAGTTCGCCTTGGTGGAATCACGGAACATCAAGACGGCAGCCGACATTGCAACCATGGTGATCCCGATGGCCACCATGATTTCGATCAGTGTGAATCCTGAGTTTTTCTTCATGCCCTGGCTCCTCATCCCGCTCTTACGAAAACTGTGCGATGTAGCTGATCAGCGTGTAGTTCCGCGTCATTCTTCCCGCTGTGTAATTCATGGTGATGGTAATCTGCCGGAGTCCTGGTTCGCTGGGAACGTCGGCGATCACGATCGTCCGAGTCATGTTTTTCAGGGACATGGTCACATCATCATTCGTGCCAAGGATCTTGTCCGGGCCGGGGCCTACGATCACCACCGTGGGGTTGGCCGCGTCGTCGTCGGCCGTGCCATAGAGCCCGTCCGGGCCGGCGGCAAGCAGGGGTTGCGGACCGACGAGAAATACTCCATCGCTCGCGCCACCGGCTCCCGTGACGTTTCGAATGTTCGTCCAGGCCAGAATCTTGGAGTCGCGCGCGGCAAAAATCGTCTCGACCGCTTCTTCAGCTTTTTTCTCCGCGATGTAGTCAAGCTGCGTCATGTTGGCCACTTGAATGCCCTGCGCATAGACCGCAGCCAGGGACAAAATGCCGAACGAAAGAATCGCAATCGCGATGAGCGCTTCTAGCAACGTGAAGCCCGCTTGCTGTCTACCTCGCCGTGAATTTCGCGCCATGAGCATTCTCCCTATTCCTGCCACTGCGAGTTATCATAGTGATATGGCCGCACGCGGCCCGTGGCTCCCAGAATCGTGATGGCCCGTGCGCTCTGATTTTTTCCGGGAATTCCGAGAAACGCGGTGCCGTTCACCAAAGTGTTGCCGCCATCAATAAAAGAGCCGTTGGTCGTAAATTTCATAATCGGTGGACCGCCGGTCACACCTCCAAAGTAGATCGCCGAACTATTTCCAAAGGCCATCGGAGTATCGGGAACGCCGTTGAGCACGGTGTACACAGCTCCACCTTCAAAGGTATACGTGGTCGGCGGAGGCGGCGTGCCTACCACCCACAGTTCCGTAACGGTAAGCTGGTTCGTCCCCACAAACTGAATCTGGACTTCACGGCGATGTGAGATGGCTCGCTCGCGTGCCGAGCGCAGCTGATAGAGCAACTGGTCCATGGCCGAGTTGGCCCTGGCATTTGGCATCATGTTGCCGAAGTTGATGATCGCCATAGCCATGATGATGGATATAATTCCAATCACCACTAAACCTTCCAGTAAGGAGAAGCCCTGCTGCGGTTTGCTTGACTGCTTTCTCATCGTTGACTCCAAGAGACTGCCCCCTCTAAAAACACTCTTCAGACACCTTGAAAACAGCACGTTCGAACCCAATGCCAAAGTTTGTCTAAGCATTGTATTTTTAATTAGTTACAGGAATAACGAAGGCTGGAAGCGGGGGCCTGGATGTTACGAAAGGTTACAAAGCGCGTCGCCAAAACAGGTGCGCCAATGTTGGATTCCATTAGGAGGTGCCGGGGCGCATCTCCCTCCAAGGTGAACTTCCGGGATCGGCCCTCGCGCCAGCTAGGCGTACAAGAGACTGGAGTCAGCGCACAACTCCGACAGTGCTGAGATGGAAGCGGCCGGCCCTTGCACAACAAAACGACGGTGATATAGCAACAATCCGCGCAAGCCGCCAAGCTCTTCGCCGCCTCCCGCCCTTCCCGGACCGCCGTGGAGGCAGCTGGGTACTACGTTGCCGTGGCCGGTATGCTGGCCGCTGACCGTCGAATCCACGACCAGGATTCTCCCGTGGAGATCACCGGTTCCGAGGACAATACTCTGGATGAACTCGGGATCGTTTGAAAAGACAGAAGCCACCAGAGAACCCAAGCCCCGGCGCGTGATGGCAATCAAATCCTCATGCGCATCGTAAGCCACCAGAGTCGCGGCCGGACCGAATACCTCGACATCATGAACGTGTTTCGCGACGAGCCCATGCTCGCAAGAGAAAAGTGTGGGCGGGACGAAGGCGGACTTTTGCAGATCGGCGTCGATCGGTTGAAATTTGCCGTCGTTGCCAAATACGACGGAACACTCTTCCTTCAATTTCTTGAGGCCTTCCAGGCAGGCGGCCTGCTGCGCCTTGTTGACCACCGGGCCCATCCTCACTTCCGAGTTCCGGGGATTCCCCACTTTCACCGAACTCAAACGCGCGGCCACCGCGTCGCCAAAAGCCTTGAGCTGTTGCCGCGGAACCATCACGCGCCGGATCGTCGTGCATTTTTGCCCGGCTTTCAGCGTCATTTCGCGAACAACTTCTTTCACCAACAATTCGAACAGTTCTGATCCTGGGGCGCAATCTGGGCCGAAAATGGCGGAGTTTATGCTATCCGCTTCGATATTCACGCGGACGGAGCGGCGCAGCACATTGGCCTGCGAACGAATGCGCGCGGCGGTTTCGGCTGAGCCTGTAAAGGAAACGACATCTTCTTCGCGGACGTGGTCGAGAAGGTCGCGAGCACCTCCGCAAATAATGGAGATTGCTCCAGGCGGCAAAATGTTTGCCTTCACCACATCCTCAACCATTCTCTGCGTCAACCATGCCGTCGGTGAAGCGGGTTTCACTACGATCGGCACTCCAGAGAGCAGCGCGGGCGCGGCCTTTTCGCAAGATCCCCAGGCAGGAAAGTTAAAAGCGTTAATAAATACGGCCGCGCCTTTGGCCGGCATGAGAAAGTGCTGCCCCACAAATGCGTTGCTCTTTGACAGGGGAACCACCGCGCCTTCTTTCAACATTTTTCCTTCCGCCAAGGCGCGGCCAATCTTCGCGTAATACTTCATGGTGTAGATGGCGCCGTCGACGTCGAACGAAGCATCCGCTTGCGTAGCGCCCAAGTTCAGTAGAGAAAGACGAAAGTATTCGTCGCGGTTTGCTGTCAGAATGTCGCCAATCTTGGCCAGCAGCTCCGCCCGTTGGGCATAGCTGAGTTCGCGGAGGGCAGGTCCGCCCTGCGAGCGAGCGAACTCAAGCGCAGCCCTTACATCAATGCCTTGCGAAGAAATGCGCGCCAGTTCGTCCCCCGTCACCGGGTCGACGAGCGGTTCTCCCGCGCCTGTGCCCTCGCGCCATTCACCTGCCACATAATTCCCCAGCTTCATAGGAAAACCTCCGTTTGGATCCGCAAGCTCCGTCAAGGGTTACAACTCGATGGGCTTTTCGCCCGACAAAAGCCTAGATCTCGATAAGAACAATACTGCATTTCTCCCGAGGAGGAATTGCTGCCCCCATCCCAATTATGGTCGTCTGACGCTCAGAGTGGCTTGAAAACAATAACATTAACCTGGCCTTGACCCCTAACCATCGACATGTATTATAATGCATAGTGACGAGACTTGTGCATGAGCGCTCCGACAAACCTCCATCCTAAGCCTCCTACTCTACACCCGGCTGCGGCAATTCCAGATGGTGATTTCCTGCTCTCGCTTGGCAAGCGCGTTCGTGAATTGCGCAATCGCCGAGGTATGACCCGCAAGACGGCCGCGCGCGAAGCAGAGCTCTCTGAACGCCATCTTGCACAACTTGAGGCCGGCGAGGGGAATATATCCGTTTTGCTTCTGCGGAGAATTGCAACTGCGCTGAACGTTTCTCTCGCCGAGTTATTCATGCCCGAAGTGGAAGAGCCGGTCGAAAAACGCCTCATCCAGAGATTTCTAGAGCGTCTTCCGAGTCACCGTCTGGAGGACGTGGTCTTCCGGTTGATGCGCGATTTCGGTCACGAAGAAAAAATTCGCCGGATGCGCATTGCTTTGATTGGCCTGCGCGGTGCCGGCAAGTCAACCCTCGGCTCTAAATTGGCCGCCGAAAATCAGATTCCCTTTGTTGAGCTAGACAGTGAGATTGAAAAGGACACCGGGATGCCCCTGGCGGAGATTTTTTCGCTTTACGGTCAGTCCGGTTACCGGGCCATCGAACGGCGCACGCTGGAAAGAGTGCTTCACGAGCATGAGGATGCCGTGCTCTCGGTGGGTGGTGGAGTCGTCTCGGAAAAAGAGACGTTTGATTTTCTCCTTTCCAACTGCTACACCGTTTGGATCAAGGCGCAACCCGAAGAGCACATGTCGCGCGTGATCGCCCAGGGAGATTTTCGCGCCATGGCTGGGAGCGATCAGGCGATGGAAGACTTACGGCGGATTCTCGAAGCTCGCGAACCGCTGTACCGGAAAGCGGATATGTCCCTGGACACTTCCGGCAGTTCCGTGGAAGAGAGTTTCTCCAAATTGAAAGCTGTCTTGCAGGCTAATTTGCAGTAGGAGGACCACGTGGACGTTGCAGTATCGCAGCAGTCCCAGACAAAAATGGGTGCGGTGAATTTCCAAACCGATCCTTCCCAATATAAGCATTGGCGGCTCTCCTTCGACGGGCCGGTAGCCACGCTGACGATGGATGTAGCTGAAGATGGTGGAATCCGTCCCGGCTACAAACTGAAGCTGAATTCCTATGATCTCGGAGTGGATATAGAACTGCACGACGCGCTGCAGCGCATTCGATTCGAACATCCCGAGATTCGTTCGGTCATCGTCACGAGCGCCAAGAACCGCATTTTCTGCTCGGGCGCCAACATTTATATGCTGGGCCTTTCCTCGCATGCGTGGAAAGTGAATTTCTGCAAGTTCACAAATGAAACGCGCAACGGCATCGAAGACGCCAGCTTGTATTCCGGGCTGAAGTTCCTCGCGGCGTGCAATGGAGCTACGGCCGGGGGCGGCTATGAGCTGGCGATGGCGTGCGATGAGATCGTTCTCATTGATGACCGCTCCTCCACGGTGAGTCTGCCGGAACTCCCACTACTTGGCGTTCTGCCCGGTACGGGCGGACTGACTCGCGTGACGGACAAGCGCAAGGTCCGCAAGGACCACGCCGATGTGTTCTGCACCAGCCAGGATGGATTGCGAGGCCAAAGAGCCAAGGATTGGCGACTAGTGGATGAAGTGGTTAAGCCTCAGCAGTTCGCAGAGCATATAAAACAGCGCGCCCGCGAACTCGCGGACCGCAGCGATCGCCCTCTCAATGCGAAAGGCGTGGCTCTGACGCCATTGAAGCGGACGGTTGATGAAACCGGAGTGCATTACGATTGCGTTGATGTGAAATGGAATCGAGAAGTTCGCACCGCGATCATCACAGTCTCCGCGCCGGAGTCCGTGACAGCGGACACCGTGGAAAAAGCTCTAGCAGCCGGAGCAGATTGGTGGCCGCTGAAGATGGCCAGAGAGCTGGAAGACGCCATCTTGCACTTGCGTTCGAACGAGCTCGGCTTGGGGCTCTGGATTCTCAAAACCGCCGGAAACCCTGGGACTGTTCTCGCAACTGACGAATTCATTTTGAATCATCAGGACAATTGGTTCGTCCGCGAAGTGCTGGGAATGCTGCGGAGGACGTTCGCGCGGATCGACGTCACCTCGCGCTCGATCTATGCCATCGTCGAGCCGGGCTCCTGTTTCACCGGCACTTTGCTGGAATTGGCGCTCTCTGCGGACCGTATCTACATGTTGGACACGCAGGAACGCGAGAGCATTGCCTTCATGACGTTGTCGAAAATGAACTTCGGTGCGCTGCCGATGGTGAACCATCTTGGCCGTCTCTCCTCACGTTTCTACGGCGACGAGACACAGATCGAATCGCTCCGTGGCCAGATTGGCAAGAAGCTTACAGCCCACGAAGCGTTGGACGCCGGCCTGGTTACCGCCGCACCAGATGATCTCGACTGGGAAGACGAAATCCGCCAAGCCATTGAATCGCGCGCCTCACAATCGCCCGATGCTCTTACGGGGCTCGAAGCCAATTTGCGCTTTGGCCCGGTGGAAACGCCCGAGACGCGCATCTTCGGGCGGCTTTCCGCTTGGCAAAACTGGATTTTCATTCGCCCGAACGCTGTTGGTACGAGCGGGGCGCTCAAAGTGTATGGCACGGGCGCGCCCGTGAAGTTCGATTGGGAGAGAGTTTGACGGACAGGCCTCGGTCTCGTCCCCTGAGGAGAACGCGATGATTAATTACACCGAGAAAATCCCCAACAACGTGGACTTGGGCAGGGACCGCGTATTGCAGCGCGCCCTCGAACATTGGCAACCCGCGTACATGGGGTGGTGGTATGACATGGGCCCGAACGAGAGCCACAACTACGAGGTCTATCTGCGCACGGCCATCAGCGTCGAGCCCGACGGCTGGGCGCAATTCGGCTACGTGAAGATGCCGGATTACCGCTGGGGAATCTTCTTGCAGCCACGCGACGAAAAACGCGAAGTCAATTTTGGCATTCACAAAGGCCAGGCGGCCTGGCAAGAAGTCCCCGGTGAATACCGCTCAACGTTGCGCCGCGTGATTGTCACTCAGGGCGACACCGAGCCTGCTTCGGTCGAGCAGCAGCGAATGCTCGGGGCCTCTTGTCCCTCGATGTACGACCTGCGAAACATTTTCCAGGTGAACGTTGAAGAAGGCCGTCACCTCTGGGCCATGGTTTATTTGCTGCACCGTTACTTCGGCCGCGACGGCCGCGAGGAAGCGGAATCCTTGCTCGCGCGGCGTTCCGGAGATGCCGATAACCCGCGCATCCTTGGCGCGTTCAACGAGCCGACGCCGGATTGGCTGGCTTTCTACATGTTTACGTTTTTCACCGATCGCGATGGCAAGTTCCAGCTTTGCGCGCTGGCGGAATCCGGATTTGATCCTCTAGCCCGCACCTGCCGCTTCATGCTCACCGAGGAAGCGCACCACATGTTCATCGGCGAGACGGGCGTCAGCCGCATCATTCAGCGAACCTGCGAAGTGATGAACGAGCACAAACTCGAAGATCCCTCCGACGTGCGCGCGCTTGGCGTGATTGATTTGCAAACGATTCAGCGCTACCTGAATTTTCATTACAGCGTGACGCTCGATCTTTACGGGTCGGATGTCTCTTCGAATGCCGCAAACTATTACACCAGCGGCCTGAAGGGGCGCTTCGAGGAAACCAAGATCAACGACGACCACGTGTTGAGTGAAGCCTCCTACCCTGTTTTCGAAGTGATTGGCGACAAGATCGTACAGAAGGACGTGCCCGCATTGACCGCGCTGAACGAACGCCTGCGCGACGATTACATTCGTGAAATCGAGTCGGGCGTCAGCCGCTGGCAGCGCGTCATTGACAAATCTGGCATTCCCTTCCGCCTGACCTTGCCGCACAAGGGCTTTCACCGCGCCATCGGCAATTTTGCCGGACACTTTATCAGCCTTGATGGCGAAGTGCTGAGCGAGAATGCTTGGAAAAAGCAGGAGTACAAGTGGCTGCCCAGTCCTCAGGATCAGGCGTTCGTGCAATCGCTCATGAGCGGGCGCGTCGTGGAACCGGGCAAGTTTGCTAATTGGATCGCTCCGCCAGCTCGCGGAATCAACAATCAACCGTTGAACTTTGAATACGTTCGCTTCAACTGATTTCGTTTTTCCTGAGAAACGTGGGGGGGCGTGGCTTGTCTAAAGCCGCGAGCGTGGATAATTAAGGGTGATCTAGCAGATGCCAAAGGTTGTTTATGTTTCGCCCGGGGGTGATTCCCGGGAGATCAATGTCCCCGCCGGCACTACGGTGATGGCTGGGGCGCTGAAAAATGGAATTGACGGCATCGTCGCTGAATGTGGCGGCGTGTGCATGTGCTCAACGTGCCACGTTTTCGTGGACGAACAATTCTTTGACCGCCTCCCTCCTGCGCAAGACACGGAAGAGGCGGTGCTCGAGATCTCTGCCGTCGAGCGCCGGCCCACCAGCCGCTTGAGTTGCCAGATCAAAGTCACCGACGAACTCGACGGCCTCATTGTACGGTTGCCGGAGAAACAGCGGTAATGCGCGGCGGCACCGTCATCGTCGGCACAGGCCAGGCAGGTTTCCAGACGGCCGCGTCGTTGCGGACCGAGGGCTATCAGGAAAAAATAACGCTTATCGGCGACGAGCCGCACATTCCTTATCAACGCCCGCCGCTTTCGAAAGGCTTCCCGCTCGGCCAGCAGGATTTCGAGAGCATCGAGCTGCGTCCCAGGAATTTTTACCGAGACCACCAGATCGATCTGATCACTGCCAAAAAAGTATCCGCAATTGATCGACAGGAACGGCATGTCACTCTCGCGTCCGGCGAGCGATTCCCCTACGACAAACTTGTTCTAGCCGTCGGAGCGCGCAATCGCACGCTGTCCCTCAAAGGCGCGGAACTTGACGGTGTCTTATATTTGCGGTCTATCGACGAAGCCGTGGTTGTCAAAGAACGCCTGAAGAACGCCCAAGATATTGTCGTAATTGGTGGTGGATTTATCGGGCTGGAACTCGCGGCCGTGGCGTGCTCGCTTGGAAAGTCCGTGATAGTTCTGGAAGCACTCCCACGATTAATGTCGCGCGCGGTCGCTCCGATCATTTCGGATTTCTATCGAGGTTTTCATGCAAGCAAAGGCGTCAAAGTAGTGTGCGACGCGTCGATTTCGGAGATAGCAGGCTCAGGCGGAAAAGTGCGGGGAGTCTTGCTCGCAGACGGCACAAAGTATCCAGCTGATTTGATCTTCGTGGGTATCGGTGTCGTTCCAAATAACGAGCTCGCGCAAGATGCTGGACTTCGCATCGCAAACGGCATGGCCGTCAACGAATACCTGCAAACTGGCGACGAAAACATCTTTGCCATTGGAGACTGCGCCGAACATCCGTGTGAATTTGCTGGCGCAAGAATCCGGCTGGAATCCGTGCAGAATGCTGCTGACCAGGCGCAATGCGTTGCCGCCACGATTTCCGGCAGGCGCAACGTTTATCGAGCCTTGCCGTGGTTCTGGACCGACCAGTTCGAGATCAAGTTACAGATGGCCGGCATTTCGAACGGACATGATTGCGTCGTTTCGCGCGGCAATGCGGAAACCCGAAAGCTTTCCGTTTTTTATTTTAAAGAAGGCCGGCTCATCGCCATCGACTCGATAAATCGACCGCTGGACCATATGATGGGGCGCAAATTGATCGCCGCCGGAGTACGATTGACGCCCGCGCAGGCAGCGGATGAGAGCGTTGACTTGAAGAAATTGGCTGGCTCGATTAGCACGACACACAGTTAGCGCAACCGGGCGCTGTGTTGCGAATCTAGTGAAGGACGGGAACTCTGTGCAACCCATCATAGATATTCACGTTCACATCATGCCGTACCACATGGTGAAACCGTCCGCGCTGGAATTGATAAAAAAGGGGCGCAAGGACTACGCCGACGTGGAGCGCTACTCGGCCGATCCCAAGGCATTTCTAGCGTTTCTCGATTCGCTCGGCGTCGAGCGTGCTGGACTTATTAACTACGTGGCCCCAGAAATCATCGGCTTCACCCCGGAAGTGAACGATTGGAGCGCGAAATATTGCAGCGCGGCGCCGGATCGCCTCATCGCATTCGGTGGCGTGCTTCCGGGAACGGTCCCTGATCCTGGCGCGGAAGTGGACCGACTCGCAAAACTTGGAATCCGAGCCATCAAGATGCATCCATCGCATCAGGTTCTCTCCCCGAATGATTACATGGACGGAAATCGCGGCTTGGCTGCGGTGTACGAGCGGGCTCAGGCAAACAATATGCCCATCATGATTCACACCGGAACTTCGATTTTTCCCGGAGCGAGAAATCTGCATGCGCAGCCTATGCTCTGCGACGATGTGAGCATCGACTATCCGAATCTCGTGGTTATTCTCGCGCACGGTGGCCGGCCGCTTTGGATGAACGAGGCGTTTTTCCTCGTTCGCCGCCACAAAAATATGTACATGGATGTCTCCGGCATCCCCCCGCAGAAACTGATGGAATACTTTCCTAGAATTGAAGACGTTGCCGATAAAGTCTTGTGGGGCACGGACTGGCCCGGACCCGGCGTGCCGGAGATCAAAGGCAATATCGAAAAGTTCAATGCCCTGCCGATTGGGGAAGCCGCAAAACGCAAGATTTTGTATGACAATGCGGCTCGCTTGTTTCCGCGCTGAATTTTTTGTTCCTGATAAGGACTATGCCCTTCTTTCATCAGACTACGGAAACAATGCCTCGCGAGCAGTTGCGGGCACTTCAATTCGAAAAGCTGCAGGCGCTTTTCGGTCAGATTTTGGGCCGCAACCACTTCTATACAAAAAAATGGAACGATGCGGGCGTGTCGCCCGACGGCATTCGTTCGTTCTCTGATTTTCGCAAACTTCCTTTCACCCACAAGTCCGAGCTGGTTCGCGCGCAGGAAGAAGCTCCGCCCTTCGGAACAAATGTGACTTTTGCCGAAGACGCCTACACTCGTGTTCATCAGACTTCGGGAACGACCGGCACCCCTTTGCGCGTCGTAGACACGCCGGAGAGTTGGGATTGGTGGGGCCACTGCTGGGGACATGTCTTGAAAGGCGCAGGCGTGACCGCGCAGGATCGCATTTTTCTGCCGTTTTCTTTCGGCCCGTTCATCGGTTTCTGGGCCACTGTCGAAGGAGCGAAAAAAGTTGGCGCCATGATGATTCCCGGCGGCGGATGGGATTCCATCCAACGCTTGCGCATGATGCGCGACTTAGGAGCCACCGTGGTCTGTTGCACTCCGACCTATGCGCTCCGCCTGGCGGGAGTCGCGCGCGAAGAACATTTTGACCTGCATGGGCTCCGCGTTCGCGCGCTGATTCACGCTGGAGAGCCCGGCGCCAACGTGGCGCGCACCAAGGCAAGAATTGAAGCCGCGTGGGGCGCCAAGTGTTTTGATCATGCGGGCGCTTCCGAAGTGGGCGCTCATAGCTTCGAATGCGAGCTGCAACCCGGTGGAATTCACATCATCGAAAGTGAATTCATCGCCGAGGTCATTGATCCGCAAACTGGAGAGCAAGTTTCTCCTGGAGAAACCGGGGAGCTTGTCATCACCAATCTAGGACGTCCCGGATTTCCTGTGATTCGATACCGCACCGGCGATCTTGTGCGGCTGAATCTCTCTCCCTGCGCTTGCGGACGCTCTTTTACCCGCTTCGACGGCGGCCTGCTGGGTCGCAGCGATGACATGGTGACCATCCGCGGCGTAAACGTCTATCCGACCGCCATCGAAAATGTCATCCGGCAATTTTCGACCGTCGACGAATTTCTGGTGACGGTGACGACTAACCAGGAGATGCAACACCTCGAAGTGCAAATCGAAGTTGTCTCCGGCAACGATGCCGAGCACGTGCGGACTCACGTCGAGCAGGCCATCTACCACGCTCTTTCCCTGCGCCCTACGGTTATCGTCGCCAAGCCCGGCACCCTTGCGCATTTTGAACTGAAAGCCCGCCGCTTCCGCCGCTTGGACCGCTCAGAAAATCCTTCTTCGTAACAAATCGCTTTTTATCGCCCTCGCTTCTAGCGTACTGAACAACTGTTCCAATTCTGAACACATGTTCAGAATTCATTGACACCGAGACCCTGGAGGGAGACACTGGGTAGCGGAGAACGAAGTTGGCAAACACCAGAACCAGAAATCAGCGCAACGGCCGCCTTCGCCGGCGCTATCTGGCGCGCCGCCTCGAAATCCTGCGTGCCGCCGGAAGAGAATTCCGCGCCCGCGGCTTCGCCGAAACCGGCATGCGCGATATTGCCGAAGCCGCCGCCCTTTCTCCTGCAAATCTCTACAACTATTTCCGCGGCAAGCACGAAATCCTCTTCTTCTGTCAGGACAATTCTCTCGATCGCATGATCGCCGCTCTCGAGAAGGCTCGCCGCATGAAAACCAGCGGCGCCGCGAGATTGCGCCTGGTTATCGTTTCGCATTTGCGCTGCTTGCTCGACGAAGTCGAAGGCTCCGCGGCCCATCTTCTGACCAGCGCCTTGCCGCCCCGCGAGCAACGTTATCTCGTGGCGAAACGCGACCGCTATGAAGGAGGCGTTCGCTCTTTAATTGCAGCTGGTGTTCGGTCTGGAGAGTTTGCTTCCGCCGATCCCGCCCTCGCCGCGCGTGCGATGCTGGGTGCGTTGAATTGGAGCGTGCAGTGGTTTCGCCCTGACGGACCGCAAACGGCCACGGAAATCGCCGAGGGCTTGGCGGACTACCTGATCCAAGGCTTGTTGGCGAAACAGGATGGCCCTAAGCGGCTTTCGCCTGATCAACAAACGCACCACGCCCTGCGCAATGAAACTCGGCGTGTGTCAAAAAAGCACGCATCCGCTGGATAGAGTTTTCAAGAGGTGATCTATGTTGATATCACTGCCCGTCGAATCGCAAAAGACATCTCAGATCCGCTTAACGCTCAACGGCGAACAGCTCGACGTATCGTTTGCGCCCTACAAAACCCTGCTCGAAGTCCTTCGTGAAGATCTTGGCCACACCGGAACAAAGCATGGCTGTGAGTTGGGTGAATGCGGCGCCTGCGCCGTGCTTTTGGACGCCAAACCCGTCCTCTCCTGCCTCGTGCTCGCTCTGGAATGTGCTGAGCGAGAAGTGCTGACGGTCGAGGGCCTCGCCGAGGATGGAAAACTTCATCCTTTGCAAGATGCCTTCGCCGATCTGGGCGCCGCGCAATGTGGCTATTGCACGCCTGCCATCCTCGTGACCGCGAAGTCTTTGCTGGATGTAAATCCACACCCGAGCCGCGATCAAATTCGCGTGGCGCTTTCCGGAACGCTCTGCCGCTGTACCGGCTACCTTCAGATTTTCGAAGCGGTCGAAGCCGCCATGCTCAAAATCGCGGAGCAACCGAAATGAGCAAAGTAAATTCCACTTCGGATCACGCACGTACATCCGCCGAGAGCCCGCTGCCGAACCAAAAAGATTCGGCCAAGCAACCCGCTCACGATTCGCGGGCAAACGGCGAAGATCTCCGCGTGATTGGCGTCCCGCGCCGCCGCGTTGACGCACGCGCCAAAGTGACCGGCCAAACGCGTTTTGCCGACGATATTTTCCTTCCCCGCATGGCGCACTGCAAACTCCTGCGCTCTCCGCATCCCCACGCCCGCAT
>Ga0307471_100000386_pt1 | contig 22443 bp, 26 predicted proteins | sample atmos_gasesAM3C__2_FD_204566 | JGI IMG/M metagenome (GOLD analysis project Ga0307471, IMG submission 204566) | Hardwood forest soil microbial communities from Morgan-Monroe State Forest, Indiana, United States - atmos_gasesAM3C_515 | ecosystem: Environmental > Terrestrial > Soil > Temperate...
TCGCACCAGTCGATGAGATAGCGTGGCTTCGTGACGTCGAGCCGCGACGCGGCGTCCGAGATCGCCTCTCTCGAACGACACTGCGGCTTCGCGTCGGGAGCGACGAGAGCAAGCGGCCGATCTTCGCCGTCTGGCCGATGCGAATGCACCGGCCGCTCCCCCCGAACAGCCTGATCAAGACGGCAACCGTGAAGCGCGAGAAGATCGGCCCGCGCGACCGGTGGGCTCTGCAGATCACCGTCGACATGACGGAGACAAAGATCGTGGCGCCGAAGCCGACCATCGGAGGCGCCGTCGCCATCGATATTGGATGGCGCCTGATGAAAATGCAAACCGACACCCAAACGCAATCGGAGATGCCTACAGCTTCAACCGACGTCACGGCTCTATCCGACGAAGACAGACGCCCTGCCGACGGCTCCGACAACCCGTCGTGGCAGCCGCAAGATGCGCTGCGCGTCGCCTCCTACGGCGACGAGCTCAACAACCTCGGCGAGCTCCGCTTGGATGCACGCCTCCTGTCGGCGCTCAAGTACGCCGATCGCCTCCGTGGCATCCGCGACACGGCGTTCGGGGTCGCGCTCCAGCAGCTGGTTTCGTTTTTGAAAGTGGCGCGCGATCTGCCGCCGTGGCTCAAAGAAGCGACCGCCAACGCCGCGCAGTGGCGTTCCGCCAATCGGCTGGCGGGGGTTGCTCATCTCTGGCGCGAGAAGTCGAAGGCCGGAGACAAGGCGCTCGAGATGCCCGCTTACAAAGCGGCTTACGACGACCTCGAGAAGTGGCGCTACCACGACTACCACCTCTGGCAGTGGGAGACGTCGCAGAGGCGAAAGTCGATCCTCCGGCGACGCGATCTGTTTCGATGCTTCGCCAAAGACTTGGCGTTGAAATATGATCGTCTGATTCTCGAGGAGTTCGACCTGCGCGTGTTCGCCGTTCGACCGTCGACCGACTCTGACGAGGTCGCTAACGAGACGGCGCGCCACCATCGACAGCTCGCGGCGCTCAGCGAGCTCCGGAGCGCGCTAACGAACGCTTTTACGTCGCTCAAGCGCGAAGTAGTGACCGTCTCGGCGGTCGACACGACAAGGCGGTGCCACGTCTGCGGCGTCGTCGAGCAGTTCGACGCTGCGGCGATCTTGGCGCCGACCTGCCCCAACGGGCATACGTTCGATCAAGATGAGCGCGCGTGGAACAACCTTCTCGAGCGGTGGCGCGACGAGCAAAAGGCGGCGGGCGCTCGCGACAACGAAAATGACAGCAGCATCAAGCCGTCGCGCGAGACGAAGTGGTCGCGCGTGAAGCGAGAGAAGCGCGAGAAGGCGGGGGTTTCGGAAGGCGCTCGCGAAGCCGGAGACAACCCGGCGGAATGATGCCGGCTTTTTGGCCGGCTGTCGAAATGACATCGGATCGTCTTTGAAGATTCGACATCTCATCATGCCGGAGACGAATGGCGAAGCGGCGCACGTGTCGAAATGACATCGGATCGTTTTTGAGGATCCGACGATTCCCGTCAGCTCCTACGGAAAGCCCCTTGCTGCAGAAACGACATCGGATCGTCTTTGGGGTCCAGCATGAAAGCTACCTACACCTTATGTCTCCACCGCGTCTCTTGACATTTCAGAGCGTCTCCAGCATCCTTCTCTCAGATGCTGCCGGCCGAACAACTCGCCGCCATCAAAGAGAGCATCGCCGTTCTCGACGGTAAGCTCGACCGTACGATCATCCACCTAGAAGGCTACGGTCGTACGGTCGACGCCTTCGACGATCGCACAGCGGTACTCCAGAAGACCGCCGAGGATCTGACGGCCGTCAGCCGCAACCTCGCGAACACGGCGATCCAGCTGCGTTCCGATCGCAGGCTAAGCGTTTTCATGGCGGTGGCCGTAGCAGGAGTCATCGGGGGCGTCATCGCTTCGGTCGCGCACGATGCGTTCGCCCACTGGCCCGACAGTGCGCTACACTCCCAGGAGCCAAAATGAAAGCCGCCCAGTCGCTCGCCAATCGCTCGGTCACGTCGGTTCTAGGCTCCGTCGGACGCGGAGCCGCCGGAAGTGTGACCAACAACTTCCTGTCGCAGCTGAACGCAGCGCCGATTGGCCCGGGCGTCTCTGCGACGTGGGCGATCAGCGCCTTCGTCTCGAAGACGGGCAACGTCAGCCTCGCGGGGGGTGCCACGCTCTCCAAGAATGGCGGTACGCTCGCGGCTGGCGACGTCGTGACGTTCACCCTCCTGCGCGACGGGGTTGCTATTGGCCCGGATCAACGCGTGACCGCGACGACGGCAGGCTCCGACGTGGTCGCGACCGCGAGCATCGACTGGGTCGACACCGGAGCTCTCGGCAGCCACGTCTACGCCATCAAAGCGACGATCGCCGGCGGCCATACCGGTGGCTTCCTCGCCGACGAAGCGTCCGTCGTCGCCATCGACGTCTGACATCAAACTACCGCAGGAGAGACTTTGATGCGGCAGCAAGCGCGCCTTCTTCGATCGACCCAACCGTCGGCGCACCCCGACTACACGTCGGAGTACGATAGCGTCATCGGTGTCTCTTCGGGCACCATCCTGGCGCCCTACGCGACCCTCGTCGCGGTGCACGGCAACAACGTGACGGTGCAGTGCCCCGCGACGACGACGCAGCTGCCACCCGTCGTCAAGGACGCGAAGCACTTCGCGGTCGTCAACTTTACGGGGGCGTCGGGGCTCCTCATCGATGGCAACGGCAACGACATCAACAACGGCGCGACCCTCGCGCTCCCCGCGACTGCGGGAGCCTGCGCACACCTCTACTGGTCGACGGACCTCCAGCAGTGGATGGCGCTCGTCTCGGGCGCCGGTGGAGCCGTCACCTTCCCGCCGAGCTACACCGCGCGCGGGCCGACGGTCCGGCAGGTGTTCGACAACTCGGCCTTTGTCGCCGTCGGGCAGGCGCAGGTGACGACGGCGCCGTTCACGTCGGGGCAGAAGGCGGTCATCATGGTGACGCGCGAGCTCCAGAGCAGCACTGTCGGTGCGTTGGCGCAAGCGAACTACCACATCTTCGATGGCGTTGCCTCGAACGGGATCGACGAGTGGCACCAGATGCTCGCGCCCCCCGACGAAACGACGGCCGGCCCCGACACCAGCACGTGCGTGACCGAGATCGTCGGCAACGGGAGCGCCCGAACGTTTGGGCTCGCGGTCGTCGCGAACGACGCGCAGAACGTTGCGATCCCAGCGCAGGGCTGCCGCATCGTGGTGATGATTCTAGACGCTTGATCAGGCAACGCGCTGGGCTCGAAGCCAGCTGCCGGCAAACACCGTCGTCGTCTGGCCGCTCGTCACGCTCGCAGCCTGAATCGCGACGACCCCCGGTGTCGCGCTGTTGACGATGGTGAGACGAATGATGTCTGGCGCCGGCGTCGTCGCAACGGTGTGAAGCGCCGTAGTCGTCAGCGTATTGATCGCCGTCAAACGTTGATACAACAGCGTGGCGATCGCCGACGTCGACGAGTAGACCCACCCTTCGATCGTGGCGCTCGCTGGGGCAGTCACGGCGTACTTTACACCCCCCGTCGAGGAGCACTGCGCCGTCAGCTGAACGTCGACGATCCAAACTTCGTTCGCGCCGATATTGAACGAGAGGGCCGTCGACGTCGCGGTGAGGTTGGTCGTCGTGAAATTTGACGACAGCCGCAGCGCCAGAAATTGTCGAAGCGTTTGAACCAGCGCCGCCATCAAACGTCTGGAACGGCGTAACAAACAATACAAAAGCCGGCGCCGGCGGCCGGAGCCCCGGCGACCGTCACCAAGACGGCTAGCGCAGAGGCGCCCCACGCGATGTCGTCTTCGATGTCGTAGATGCCCGCCGTCTGCGGAAGGTTGTCGGTGGTCGCCATGAGAAGCGCGGCGCTTCCCGTCTGCCCGACGGTGATGGTAGCGCCCGCTGAGTAGGGCGTCGTCACCTTCAACTTCACATCGCACACCTGAGCGTTCGCGGGGATCGCCGTCGTCGACGACTGCGACGCGGCGTTTGTGATGGGCATCCGGATCTCTCGAAGGGAGCCCGAGGCGCCGGCGCCGCTCGCGGCCACCCACGCGACCGCCGTCGCATCCCAGATGTAGAGCGTATCGGCTTTGAAGGTCACCGTGCCGCCGCTGAGCGCGATGGTGGGGATGATCATTGCCCCGGCTTGGGCGGGGATGATGGTCACCGTGCCGGCGCCCGACCCGTCGTCAAAATAGAGCTGGCCGATGGTGCCGGTGCCGCCCGTGGTCGTGACGACGATGAAGTGCTCGACCCCGGAGTTATTGGGGAGGGCCGCTGCGCCGCTGATTTGGGCCGTCACGACGTAGCGGACGGCCAGAGCGTCCACGTACGCCTTCGTCGTCAGATCGTTGTCTGCGACCGGCGTAGCGCCCCGGGCAACCGCGAATGCGGTGTCGCCGGCGTTGCGGTTCTCGATCGCTCCGGCGTTATTCTTGAGCTGGGGGCCCGCCAAGCCCAACTGAAACGTGCTCGAGATGGTGCCGGCGAGTTTTTTCCAGAGGCTCATTGGGGTGCTGCTCCTACGGCTGCAGCAGCCGGTAGAAGACCCTTCCCTCCCCCTGGGTCGACCCGGCCGCTTGTACAGTCAAGAGTAGCAGATCTCCGACGTTTAGGCGCACGAGCTCATCGCTGCCGTATTGACCGATGCGGTTCAGTTTCGTATCGCTAACACTCAGAAGGCGCCCGAGCGATCCGCTGAAGCCGAAAGCGATCGTCGCCGCTGGATCATCGAAGGCCGTGTCGATGATGATCTGCACGCACGTGAAGATCGAACCGGCGGCGATGAGGCCGAAGACCATCGTGCCGTTCAAAAAGGTGAACGGAACGGCCGCGGCGACTTCGGAGCCGATGACGATCGGGGGCGCCGGGGGGTCGTTCGCCTTGAGCGCGAGCTGCGCCCGAAGCGCTGCAAGCTGACCGCCGTCGACCATCGTAGAAAATGTAGCACGCGCGCTTGAAGCGAGCTCGTCTCGTTGCTACGTTCAGCGTCGATGCGTTTTCACATTCTGTCACTTCCACACGTCTGGGTGAGCCGAGAGCACGGAGCCTGCGCCTATACCTCCAAAGTGGTGAAGGGCCTCAAAATGCTCGGGTCGCGCGGCCACGAGGTCATTCTCTACGGCAACGAAGGCTCGGAGAACCCCTACGGCGACGTCGTTCAAGTTTTGAGCGAGAGCGAGCGCCGGGGCTTCTTCGGCGAATTCGATCGCCAAAAATTGTATGACCTTCGTTGGGATGGCGTAGAGCCCTACTGGCGGCTGTCGAACGAGCGCATCATCGCAGCGATAAAGCCGCGCATTCGCAAAGGCGATTTCATCCTCACGCACGCCGGCGGCAACTGCAACCAAGCGGTCGCCGAGGCTTTCCCGGGGAGCTACAGCGGCACCGCGCAAACGGCGATGTTCGTGGAATGGGGCTGCGGCTATTACGGCATCCTGAGCCGCTACGTCGTCTACGAGAGCGAGACGCACCGCTCGTGGGCCCACGGCAAACGCGGCAACACGATGGAGTCAAACGACGACGCGGTGATCTTCAATTACTTCGACCTCGACGATTTCAACGTCGACGCCGACGTAGAAAAACGCGTGCGTCAGAAAATTGGCGACGAGCCTTACTACCTCTTCGTCGGCCGCCTCATCGACTCGAAGGGGCTCGGCGTCGTTTGCGACACGACCGAAGAGATCGGCGCTCGCGTCGTCTTCGCCGGTCAGGGTAGTGGTGTCAAAGCGCATGACGACGACCCCAACGTCATTCTTTTCGGCCACGCGACGATCGAAGAGCGCGCCGTCTTGATGTCGAACGCCATCGCTTGCTTCGCGCCGACGCACTACCGCGAGCCATTCGGGGGCGTCGCGGTCGAAGCGCAACTATGTGGCACGCCGGCGATCACGACCGATCACGGAGCTTTCGTCGAGACGGTCGATCGGAAGTGGCGCTGCGCGAGCCATCGAGAATTCGTCGAAGCGGCGCTCGCAGCGAAAGAGCTGAAATTTATCGACCGACAAGAAATTCGCAAGGCTGCCGAAGCTAAATTCAGTCTCTCCGCCATCGCGCCGCAGTACGAACGCTACTTTCAACGGCTCCTTGATCGCTTCGGCGAAGGATGGCACCAGATGACACCGATCAAAGCCGAAGACATTGCCGCCGCGCCCACGAAAGACTTCGAGGCCGACTTCTGGAATGGCGCGCTCAACACCTACAACGAAGAGACAAAACAATTACTCTACCTTCGCGAGATGGGCTTCCCGGCCCTTCGCGACTGGCGCACGCCGCACAACTTCGACGCCAAGCAGCAGTCGATCATCGACTTCGGGGGTGGCCCAACAAGTGTCTTGCTCAAATTCGTCAACCTGAAGCGCGGGCTCGTCATCGATCCGATGAAGCAGCCGGCGTGGGTCGCATCAAGATACGCAGCGGCGGGAATTCTCTACGCCGAGATGCCGGCGGAGCACGCGAACATCATCGGCGCGCAAGATGTCGACATCGCTTTGATCTACAACTGCCTCCAACACTGCGAGGACCCCGAGAAGGTGATCGCCAACGCGCGCGCGAACGCAAAGCATCTTGCCGTCTTCGAGTGGATCAACGTACCGCCACATGACGGCCACCCTCACATGCTGACGGCAGAGAAGCTCGAGGCGTGGTGCGGCCGCAAGGGCGTCGTGAAACGCTTCGCCGACAACGAATGCTTCGGCGAAGCGTGGGTCCTGCGTGTCGATCAGCCGTAGATGCGGATGATCAAGATGCCGGCGTTCGAGGGCACCTGACAGTTGCCGGCGCCGCCGCTTGCCGTTCCGAGCAGCTGGAACGTATGGTTTGCGGTCGAAAACGAGCTCTGATTGATCACGCTCATGTTCGCGTCGCCTTCGCCCGCCTGAAACTGATCGCTCTGGAGCGGGCCAAACCCTCCAGACCCGTCGACGCCGAGCTGCAACGTCAGGTCTGACCCGACGGCGAGCCCTTCCGAGATGTTAGCGAAGGTGGCGACCGCGAAGAAATCGAGACGCTGCGTGTTGACCACCGCAAAGCTGCCCGTCGTGCAGATCACCGTAGGTGTTGCCGCGATACCGACGGGGGAGCCGTTCTCGGCCGTCTGCGTCGTGACGACGGTGCCGGCGGCTCCGGTGCTTCCTGTCGCACCGGTGGCTCCAGCGGTACCCGCGCCCGTCGCTCCGGTTGCTCCGTTGGCACCACCTGCGCCGGTCGCGCCTGTCGCGCCTCCGCCTGCGCCCGTTGCACCTTGTGCGCCCGTTGCGCCTGTAGCTCCCGCTCCCGTAGCGCCCGTTGCACCGGGAGATCCTGAGCTTCCGGTGGCACCCGTCGATCCGGCACCGCCACCATCGGCGAAGCCGACGCAGACACGACCGCGTCGCAGTAGGAGCGTTGTTCGCACGTTGCTCATGGCGGCTTACCCTTGGAGGACGGGGGAGATGTTGGCGGAGACAGCGATCGTCATCGTTCCCGGTGGCCCCATCGTAGCGCCGGCGGTGTTGGTCTGGAAACAAGTGACCGTCACGCGCCCAGGATGAATCGCAGCGTAGTCACCTTCGCCGTGCATGATGGTGCCATTGACGACAGTGAGCCCGAACGGCTGAACGATCGACGCGTCGGGGATCTGAAACTGCCAGAACCACGAGGGATCCGTGAGGGAGCCCGGGGGCAGGAGCTGCACCGTATCGCCGACGACGAGTGCGATGGTCGTTCCGTTCGCAAACTTCTGGGAGTATTTGATCGGAATCGAGGGGTTGGGCCCGGATTGCGTAGCCGCCGGGTGGATCAGCAAATGTGCGGGCACTGATGGGATGTTGGCACGCGCCGATGCATCTTGGGACGCGCGCTGCGCTGCCGCCGAAGCGGCCGCTGCGGCTTGCGCCTGCCACGAGGCTTCCGCTGGCGTCAGCGTATGCGTCGGCGACGGCGTCGTCACCTGAGCAGGCGCCGATTGCGGCGCTGCGGACGAAGACGACTTATAGATCAGGTAGGCGACGATGCCCGTGATCGCGACGCCGCCACCGATGAGGGCCCACTGGGTTCCGGTGGGGTTGCGCCGAGCGCCCCGACGTCTCCGCATGGGTAAGAAGATACCGCATCCTGACGCTTCGAGCTACACTGACGAAGCCGGCCCATGCGTTACCCTCTGCCGCCGCACTGGCCGCAGCCGCCCGCCGTCCGACTCGGTCTTGGCGCGGGCCTGACCGACTTCGCGGCGCAGGTTGCCGCGGACCCCCAATTCGCTTCGGCATGGGGTGACATCGAGGCGCAACTCAACGTCGAAGGCGCCGATGCCTCAGCGATCGACCTCGCGAAGACGGCGCTCATCAACTCTTACCAGCAACTCGCGTCGCAGGTGGGCGTCGGTGCCGACGAAGTGATCGCGTCTGCGAAGAGCTACGTCATGATGGGGCAGACGGTACTCGGCGCCGTCAACACCGTTTCGGGGCTCGTACAAGCGGCCGAGAGCGGCTCGTTCCCCCAGATCACCCAAACGTTCACGGGAACCCTCATCGGACTCGCGACGCTCGCGGGGGCCGTCTCGGCGGGGGTCGGCGCAGCGATCGTCGGGGCTGTTTCGGGGCTGCTCGGCATCCTCCAGTCGTCGGGCTTCTTCGGGCAGCCGTCGACCGACGTGAACATTCAGGGGTGCGGCTTCTTCGACATGAAGCCGGAGTATCTCGTGGGTTGTGTCGGCGTCTGGTCGGAGGGCATTCCGATCCAGGTCGCGCCGGGCTCCTCGAGCTGGCGATCGTTTCCGAACCCCACGTCGACAGCGCCGACAGCCGGAACGGGCACCTACGCCGGCTTTAGCGATCAGCAGATCTGGTTCACGTCGAGCGGACCGGCGGTGGGTGGAGGGCTTTGGCGGGGTTGTCTCTGGCACATCCCGGGCACGATCGATCACCCCGGCAATCGGAACCAACGAACCGTCGATGCTGCGTTCCCGAATTATCACCTCGTCGAGGGCTACGCGTCGGGTAGCCCCTTCGAGCAAGCTTTTTTCGGGGCGTGGAAGTCAAACGCCGAATACGCGCTCAACGGTCTGAAGACGCAGCCCGATGCGCTCGTTTTGATCCACCTCCTTCGCATGTGGAACCGCGCCCACAATGGGCCGGCGACGGTGATCGATCAATCGAGCGGCGGCTATTTGGCTTCACTCATCCCGGCGGCCGTAGCCCAATTGAGCGCCGGTGATGCGCTTCGATCAGGTAGCGGTCTTCTCGTGAACGCCGGCGCCGTCAAGACGCCGGGCGCGACGAAAGTCGGGCTTCACATCGCGCGGGGGGCCGTAACGGCGCTCGCGCCGACAACATCGACCACTTCAACGACGACGACCATCATTGCCGGAACCGCGGCTGTCGGGGGCGCCGCGATCATCGGAACCGCTATCTACGCAGCAGTCAAGGGACAGGCAGTTGATGCTGTCATCGGTCACCTTTGGCGCAAGCTGAAGGCGGCCTTTTGATGGGAATCGGCCGTATTCTTGTCCGCCGAGGCCGCGTCGTTTCTGTTGATGGAGTCAACGGTGCTACGGGCGCTACCGGTCCGGGTGGTGGGGCCACCGGCGCGACGGGCGCAACGGGTTCGTCTGGGGCGACGGGCGCCACGGGAGTAGGCGCCACTGGCGCTACAGGAGCGGCCGCCACCGGGGCGACAGGCGCAACTGGATCTTCAGGTGCGACAGGCTCTTCGGGGGCCACTGGAGCCACCGGATCCGGGGCGACTGGTGCTACTGGAGCACCGGGAAGTTCCGGCGGTCAAGGGGCGACCGGGGCAACCGGATCGGGTACGCCAGGCGCGACAGGCGCTACTGGGAGCGTCGGTGCTACGGGCAGCCAGGGCGCTACCGGAGCAACAGGCGTTGGCGCAACCGGTGCTACAGGCGCGACCGGAGCCAATGGCGCGACGGGAGCGACAGGAAGTGTCGGGGCCACCGGTTCGGGCGCTACGGGAGCCACGGGTGCCGCGGGAAACGTCGGACCGACCGGAGCAACCGGCGCCGATGGACCGCAAGGCGCTACGGGCGCCACGGGCGCTACTGGCGGTATTGGAGCAACAGGAGCTACTGGTGCTGGAGGCGCCGTGGGCGCCACTGGGGCTACGGGAAGTGGCGGTGCTGTTGGCGCTACGGGGGCAACCGGAGCCGATGGTAACGCGGGAGCAACTGGAGCAACAGGAGCCGGTGGAGCCGTAGGAGCAACAGGCGCAACTGGTAGTGCCGGAACGGTAGGAGCGACGGGCGCCACGGGATCTGCGGGCGCCGTTGGTGCTACGGGCGCTACCGGTAGTGCGGGGGCTGTCGGCGCAACCGGCGCAACTGGAAATACGGGCGGACAGGGCGCAACTGGAGCGACCGGTACCACCGGTGGGCAAGGTGCTACGGGGGCCACCGGCGCCCAAGGCGTCAATTCGTTCACGACGACGACGGCCGACTTTACGCAACCCAACGTCGGATCGAACGTCAACGTCGCGGTCGCCAACTCCGCGTGGATGGCACTTGGGCAGACGCTCTTCGTAGCGACGGGCGGCTTCTACACCGTCTTCTCGATCACGAGCGGAACGCTCATCACGCTCACCAATACGGGCGACAGCGGCAACGCGGCACCGACGACGGTCATCGCACAACCCCAAACTGTCAGCCCCGGCGGTGTGCAGGGTGTGACAGGAGCCACCGGGGCGGCAGGCAGCACAGGTGGTGTGGGCGCCACCGGGGCTACCGGGGCAGGGGGTGCAGCCGGTGCAACCGGAGCCACGGGCGCAGCAGGAAGCGCCGGCGCAACGGGTGCAACTGGCGCCGGTGGTGCGGCCGGTGCTACTGGAGCGACCGGGTCTGCGGGAGCTGTCGGAGCTACGGGGGCCACCGGTGCGGGCGGAGCCGCCGGGGCAACTGGTGCTACCGGCTCGAACGGCGCCACCGGAGCAACGGGATCAACGACAAGCGCAAATACAGGTGATGGTGCTGACGGCGCTGCGACCTTCGACGGCACCGCCACACCAGCAGGCAGCACCAAGAATTCATCGACGTCGTATACGCTCACACGCGACGTCTACTACACGAATTGTACGGTCTCAACCAGCGTCACCGTCAGCACCGGTGGGTGGCGTCTCTTCTGCAGTGGAACACTCACGCTGACGGGCACCGGCGCGATCGATAACACGGGCAGCGCGGGTACGACAACAACATCTGGAACGACACCCGCTGTGCCGGCTGCCCTAACGCATACGGTCGGCGGCTCCGGCGTCGGAGGCAACACTAGCGCGACCATCGCGACAAACGGCAGCACTGGTGGTCTATCGACCGTAAACGGATTCGGGGGCGCCGGAGGCGCGGGGGGCAATTCGACGGGCGGTCGTACGGGTGGAGCCGGTGGGACTGTCGCCCCAGCGGCAACCGGGGTTCGTCCGGGGGCCGCGCCCGAAGCGATCGAAGGGGTGACGATCTCCAGCAGTGCCGGCTTCGTGTGGACGCGCGTACAAGGTGGCGCTGGAGGCGGGGGCGGCGGTAGTGACGGTGATGGGAGCCAAGCGGCAGCCGGGGGCGCTGGCGGTGGCGTGATCATGGTGTCAGCGCACATCATTACGGGGTCGGGCAACATCACGGCGAACGGGGGCAAGGGCGCCAACTCGACGGGCACTGCCGGACCGGGAGGCGGGGGTGGCGGTGGCGTTATCTTCCTCATCACCAGCGATCGATCGGGGTGGTCCGGAGCTGCACAAGTCGCTGGCGGCGCCGCGGGCACGGGCGGTGGAGCCACGACGGCATCCCCCGGGAATTCGGGAAACACGTTCGTCATTCAGGGCTAAACGATGCGCTCGAAGGCCGAAGCTGTCGTCTGGCGTCGGCTGATTGTACCGACGCTTATTTCAGCAGCTTCAAAAGCGCATGCAGCAGAATCGTCGTCAGCGCGACCAAGATCATCACGGCGGGCTTCTCGGCGATCTTCTGCCAAAAAGGCGCGACCGAAGGGCGCTTCGAGAGCTTCGGCTGCTCGATGTTGATCTGCGTCGGCGGAAGAATGAAGCGCCCGGTGTCGGTGACGCCCTGAACACGCCCCGCGACCGCCGACGTTTCGAGACGCGCCGTGTCGATCTTCTCGTCGAGCTTTTCAAAAGACGCACGGTCTTCAACAACGTGGCGCTCGAACAAGTCGTGCAGCGAACGCGTTGTTTTGCCGTCGCGCCGGTCGCGCTCGTAGTCACGAAGCATCCGGTCGAGCAGCTGTTGGCGGAGCTCTTGATCGAGATCTGGCCGTGACGCAGGCATGTGTGAAGCCTACACTTTACGTATGTCGTCGCGCAAACGACCTCCGCTCCCGCCGCCGCCTCCGATGCGGCCGCCCATCGACAGCGAACCCCCGACGCTGCGCGACGTCAGCTCGTTTCTCTGCGGAGAGTGCAGCGGCAAAGGCTACATCGACTGCCACGACGAGGCTGGCGCGCCGTGCAAACGGGGGTGCGACGTCTGCTTCGGCAAGTGCTACGTCAACCGCGAGCGTCACGATTGGTGGCGCAAGAGCCGCAAGACGGACGCCTAATCGACCGGCGTTTCAATCTACCGACGCCAAATCGGTCGGCCAATGAAGCATCTCGAAATCGCCGCCAGCTTTTATGACGGCGGCGGCGTTGTTGAAGCAGACAGCGCTCGCGATGTTTCGCTCATCGTAGCCGCCGGGGATCTTCGACTCGTCGGCGCAGATGCCAAAGTCGAGCCGATCCGCGGCCGCCGAGAATTTGGGGAACCGCGTGAAGAATAGGGGGCCTTCCGCCCACGCGATGCTCAGCGTTCCTAGCTGGGCGTCGGCGGGCCACGTGTCCCACTCGACGAAACGTCGTTGGAGATGGCTCTCGAATTCGATGGCGGTATCGATTGTGATCGCCTCGACGTCGGCGTCGGTGAGGCGAAGACGTGTGATCGCACGGTAGGCGCGGCCCCCGAGCACCGTCAGCTCCTGGCGCGACTTGACGAGTTGCCACTCGGCGATGATCTCGGCGGGCGACGCGAGGGTCGCATCGGGGCGCTTCCAGGGCATCTTGAGCGCCGGCACCCATGGGTAGGGCGCGCCCGGAGAAACCTCCGACAAATCCACAAGCCGACCGATCGCCGTCGTCACGAGATTTTTCCGGTCGGCGTAAAGATGTGGCAGAGCTCCCTCAAATTTCTCTTGGAAGGCGCAGACGATCGATCGAACCGCGGAGCGCATCGCCTACGCCTTGGCGGTAGCGTTCGACGCAACGGCCGTCGCGAGGTTCGCCAGAATCAAGGCGCCCCACCCGATGCCCGCCGTCGCGAAGCCGGCGTTGCGGTTCGGCGCCGACACGAGGCCGACGATAAAGCCGCCGAGCGCCGTCACGCCGACACCGAGACTGGCGCCAGCAACAGCGCCGCCAAGCAGATCCGTCGGAGTTTTCAGGGCGCCACCGACACCGCCGAGCGCACCACCAGCCGCGGCAGCGATGCCGAGGTACGAAAGCGCCGTCGGGATGGCGCCGCTGGGGTTTCGACGAGCGAGACGACGACGGCTTCTACGACGAGCGAGTTTCATCAGGCGGTCTTCGGGGGGTTGCTAGAGAGCAAGAAGGCGCCAGAGAGCGCAAGAGCGCCGACGGCCGCGCCGGCGACGCCGGTCGCCACGCCGCGTTTCGAGAAGAGGCTCAGGAGCCCGACGAGCAAGGCTCCAACGCCGGCGCCCGTGATCGCATTGCTCACCGACGTCATGGGGGTTGGCAGGGGCGCATTGTTCGCCCCCTGGATGACGTAGCCGGCTCCGACGCCGACCGCTGCACCGGCGCCGGCACCTACGGCGACGCGCTTCCACTTGATGCGCGACGTCGGATTTCGACGAACACCGCGAGAGCGACGACGAGCGAGCTTGGTGGACATGGCGTTCCTCTGGATGCGGTAGGCGATCGCGGCTGCTTGCTTCGGGGGATAGCCATCGCGACGAAGGCTCGCGATGTTGCGCCTACGATTGGCGTCTGAGCCGTCACGTCGGAGCGGCATGGAAAAAGCATAGCAGTGGCGCCGCCTGGCGTCGACGTAAGCAGCCGTCTGCGGTAGCCTTGCGTAAGAGGCGGCCGGCGCCGTTTGAGGCCGCCGACGGGAGACACCATGAATCGATACGTGCGCCGCGCTCGAGTTGCAACCACGTCCCTGTTCTCGGAGTCGGGCGGAGGGGGCGGGGGCAGCCCGGGAGCGACAGGCGCCACCGGGGCCGGAGGAGCCACCGGAGCGACCGGGGCCGCTGGGGCGACTGGGGCCACCGGAACGACGACTGCGATCACTTTGACGGCCGGCTTCACGATGCCTGCCGTCGGGGCGACATCGGTTGCGACGATGAATTCGACGAGCGCGCTCCGAACCGGCGCGTGGGTCTTCATCAACGGCGCCGGGTGGCTAGCGGTCATTGCGGTTGGCGGCCCGACGACGGCGACCCTTGAGAATATTCCGGGGGTCTCCGGCAACGTCGCTCCTACGACCGTCACGGCGTCGGGAGCTCTCGTCGTCGTTGGCGGGCCGGCTCTCGAGCCGACGAAGCTCGACGTGAGGCGTTTCGGCGCGACCCCGTCGGACGTCGGCCCGGGCGTCGCCGGCGCGCTCACGGCAGCGGCCGCGGCGACGGGTGGGTCTGTCGTGATCCCGCCGTTGGAGAATGCGATCTGGACGTGGGTCACGCCGGTCACGGCAGACTTCACTGGGGTCAACCCAGGGTCCGTCGAGGTGTGCGGCGACGCGACGAATATCCAACTCGCCAGTAGCAACACGGCCGCGACGGTGCTGCTCCTCGAAAATGCTCCGTCGTCGAGCATCAGCGTACGAGGTCTCAATTTTGTGGGCATCCTCGGCGCTGGGCCGGATGGTGGCGACATCATCACGATCGGCTTCGTAGCGAATGCGCTCGTCGAGAATTGTTGCTTCTACGGGGTTGGCGGAAACACCAGCATCGTCAACCTGAGTGCTTCGACCGTCTGCGCTAGACAGCTGACCTTCTCTGCTTCGTCGCAGAGCTCGGCGAACGGTGGGATCATCTTCGTGTCGGGGGACGCCATCGAAGTCGACAACGTGCGCATCTTCGACATCGGATCGTTCGACGCCAACGCCGCCAACAAGCCTCGCGGTACTTGCGACATCTACGTTCTTCTCGCCAGCAGCGTGCACATTCACGACTGCATGTTCGACGAAGACAACATGAGAAATATTTGGGTCAATGCGGGCTTCGCCGGCTTCTTCACGGGAAGCGCGCGAATCGAAAACTGCCGCTTCAATACGCCCAACCCTGCTTCTGGCTTCGATTGCGCCATTCGCACGGATGGCCCAGGCACGATCAAGATTCTCGAAGTCGTCGACTGCTTCTTCCCTGGAGCGTTCAGCGGCACCGTCTTGAATCTGGCGAACGTCGACAACGTGCGCGTGACGGGCGCGTGGGGTCTCGCCGGATCTACGGGCAACGGCACGCCCAATCCGCTCGACGGGCCGCACCTCATTCAAACGCGCGCCAACGTCGGGTCGGTTACGATCATCGACTCCAACCCCGCGCTTACGTTCCAGCCGAATGGCGGGGCGCCCACGTCAACGACGATCGTCCAAAACGGCACCACGACGAGCCTTCCTTACGGTTTGACCGGGGTCGTCGCCTACTACGACGCCGATCAGCTCATGGCGATCAACCCCGCCTTTAATCTGGGGATCGCGGGCACGTTCGCGCCGGTCGCCGCAGGGCATCAGCTCAACTTCACCTACAACCGCACTTTGGTAAAGACGGTCACGTTCACCGGCGCTGAGAATAGCGCGGCAACGTTCGCGGCAACTATCCAGACGGCGCTCAACGCCGGCGGCACGAACGGCGCCACTGCGACGGTGGTCGGGGGTCAAGTGCAGATCACCCTGCCGACAGCCGGTGGTGGAAACAACTTTTTCATCACCGAGTCGGAAGGCGCGATCGATGCGTCGGATGCCGACGTGCTCGCGTCGTTGGGCTACACCGTCGGACCGTTCACGAACCCATCGACCGTTGCCTCGTGGGGCGACTCGATGGGCGTCGACGCCACCCACAACCTCACCGTGATTACGGGGGCGCCGATCTACGCAGCTACGTCGACCTTCTTTGGGGGTCGACCGACCGTCACGACGACTGCGGCGGACGCGTTGGCATCGGTGGCGTGGAGCGCCGCGCTACCGCAGCCGCTCACCGTCGTTATCGTAGGCCGACTCGTCAGCTCGGGCGGCGGCGCTACCGCGACGTTCCTCGACAGCAACACCGTCGCCAATTTCATTTTGCAGGCGCGCGCTACTCAGTTTTTCGAGTTGTGCCCCAGCACGATCGCGTTCAATGCTACGTGCCATGACCCGAGCGTGTTCATCTGCCGATTCAGCGGCGCCGCCAGCGATGATTTCGCGCAGAATTCTCTAACGCTGCAAGCGCCCCAAAATGCCGGTGCGAATGGGCTCCCCGGCGTCACCATCGGCAACGAGCAGTCGGGTGGCAATGGCGGAGTGGAGATCGCCGCGATCGTGATCCTGAACCACATCGTCAACCTCACCGAACGCCGCCTTCTCGTCGAAGCGTTCGCGGTACCACGCTACGGCGTCGTCGAAGTTCCATGATGGAGGTGCGCAATGCTTGATTTCCCGGCTGCGGGCGAAGCGCTCTGGGCGATCACGAGCGCGACGGGCATCAAGCCCGAATGGCTGCTCCCGGTGCTCTGGCTTGAGAGCGGCTTCAACCCGGCGATCCCCAACGGCGCCGGGCAACCTTTTTACGGCCTGAATCAAGCCTCCGTCTCATTGATCTCGCAGTACGCCGGCACCGACCCCCAGACGTATCTGACGTGGTCGGCATCGCAGCAGCTCAATACGGTCGTTGCCGGCTACATGAAGGGCCTCGTGAGCTCCTACGGCGCCCTTCGGAGCGCAACGCGTTGCTACCAAGCGAACTTCCTCCCAGGAACACTGCACACTGCGCGGCAGCTATCCGACATCATCACCGCATCGCCGTCGGCGTTCTACAACGCCAACTCGGGGCTCGACGTCAATCACGACGGAGCGATTACGGTGGGCGACCTTGCTGCGAATATGAAGCGTGCCGCCTCGACGCCGCAGGTGCAATCAGCGATCACCCAAACCTACGCGCTGAAGGATTCGGCGTCGCCGTTTTCTTCGTCACCCAACGACATCAACGAGATCGTCTACGGCGAAGACTTCTCGGTCACCGACCGCTATCCCGTCGGCTCGTCGATCGCGCTTGCCGTTCTGTTGGGCAGCCTCGGGTTGGGCGTCGGCTACGCCATCGAGAGCGGTGCTGCGAAGCGCCTCTATAGAAGGTATCTCCGATGATGAACCGATTCGTACGACGCGCGCACATCTCCACCCAAACGATCATCGGCGCGAACAACGGTGCGACCGGGTCGCCAGGCGCTACGGGTGCCACCGGAGCAGCCGGAACCAACGGAGCTACCGGAGCTACTGGAAGTGCAGGTCTGAATGGAGCCACGGGAGCCACCGGAGCCACTGGAGCTGGTGCTACCGGAGCGACAGGCGCCGGGGTAACGGGGGCCACCGGATCCAATGGGCCGACGGGCGCCACTGGAGCGACGGGGTCTTCTGCTCTTCCGGCGCGTCAGCCGCTCGGCGTCGTGCGGTTCATCGACCCCGCGAACAGCACGGGGTTCGCCTCCGATAGCAATACCGGGGCCACGTCGAACAATGTACCGCCGGGGTCGGGCCCCATCCTGACGACGGCGCACCTCAACGCGTTGCTTTTTCTGAAGGCGCTCACCGGCGACGTTACGATCACGTACATGAGCGATGACACGTCGGGGGTCGGCCTCGACTGGTCGACGATGGATCTCAGCACCCACGCCTTGAATTTTCAGGGTGCACCCACCGTCGTGCACAACGGGGGAACGCTCAACGCCGGCACGACGACGATCAACCCGGCGGCGGCTGGTGGGGGGCAACGGCAAACTGCGCACACGACCGACATCGTGGATTTTGGGCCGTTCGTGACGACGGATCTTGGGGGCGCCGCGCCCTTCCCGTGCCTCCTCGTCGACCAAGTAACGACGGACACCACGTGGATTGTGAGCGGCGTCGGGAGCGCGACGGCGAGTTGCAGCCGTCCGGTAACGACGGGCATGACCGCCGGCGCCATCGCGAGCGGGCACGCCTATCAGATCCGCCGGGGCACTCAGCTGATGACGGCTACAGCCTCCATCCCGGTCTCTTCGGGGGGCCTCGTCACCTTCAACGATTTCGCTTTTTCGACCATCGGTATCGATGGGGCCGTCTACAACCGCTGCAGCTTCGCGATCACTAGCTCGGGCGGTACGCTCAACAACTGTTTCGGGCACGCGTTCGTTCAGACCAACGCAATCGGCTTCTTGTCGTTGGTGGCCGGGGTCCTGGTGTCGACGTCGGGCGACGAGCTGACGGCACCGGTGACTCTCTCGGGGGACACGTATGTGACGGGCGCGGGGTTGCTCATGGGAAACACCTTCTACAGCTCCGTCTTCGTGACCCCCGGTATCGGCGCCGGCGTGCAGATAAACGATTCGGACAACGGCGTGCTCGTCGTGACCCCCGAAGCTCTCGTCTTCTCGACGTCGTCGCCGTCCAACCCGCTCATCTGGGGCAACGGCAACGTGCAGTTTGGAATGCTCGTTCAGCCTGGTGGTTCGATCACTGTTGGCGACGAGCCGGCAACGCTGCCGACCGTCACGGGAACGTCGGGCGACTTCGCCTTCCTGGGGCCCAACGGGGTGCTCGCTGCGGTCGCGCGTGCTTGGGACGACAGCGTCGGGGCCTACACGGAAGCCGGGGGCCCCGCGACACGCACGTGTACGTGGGCCAACTTCGCCGCAGCAATTGGCGCGGGGGGCTTCAATTTCCAGGCGCACAACCCTGCGACGAATGCGCAGATCATCGGTCTGTAAGTCGTCTCATTTGACGCGCAGCTCTTTGCGCTCGCCCGACTCGATGCAGCCGAGCTTTCGGAGGCGCTCGATCTCTTTGGCGCCTTTCAGCTCTCCGAGTGCGCGTTTGATCGACGTTTGCGACAAGTTCGTGAATGGCCGGGGCACAAAGTCGACCTCTCGACCGTCCGGGCGACACGCGGAGCCGTTTTGGGCGATCCACGAGCGGATTTCGGCATCGACCTGCGCTTCCAGAGCGGCAAAACGCTTGCGCATCTCTTGTAAACGCTGATGCGCGCCGCCGACGTCTTCGGCGGTCGCGAGAGCCTTTTTGCCGCGGAGCTCCACCAAAGCGCCGGCGTTGCTCGGGCACACGCTGAATGCTTGACACCATTTGCAGTAGGAGTCGGGTCGCAGCCGACCGTCGCCGATGCTTCGATAGGCGGCGAGGAGCGCGTCGGCATGCAGCTGTAGACTTTTCGCGTCGATGGAGTCTGCGTAGACCGTCGGCTCCATGTGGCCGGGGGCGTGGAGGTAGCCGATGAACGCCTTCTCGACGCTGTAGAGGCGGCAAGCAGCCAAAGCCAGCGTTAGTAGCTGCCCGGACTCGTAGACGGCACCGATGTCGAAGCCGCTCTTGTAATCGAGCACCAGGACGGCGTCGGGTTTGGGCGCCGGCTTTGCGAGGCGCGCAAACTTCTGCGTCGAGCCGACACCCAGCAGGTCGATCGTTCCGGGGATCTCATCGGCTACGCGATCGGCGTAGTCGTGGGTGTCTTCGGTGGGGTTGGCGCAGAGACGAGAAGCTGTCGTCTCGATGTTGTAGGCGATCGAGATCTCTTTGTGGTGCCTCCAAGCGTCAAATCGTAACGCCCAAGGATTCTCACTGGCCATCCAGCGCTTCAGAACGGCTTGGGCAGCTTTGGCGCGCGCGGCGACTTCGTCGACTTCTTCGACATCGAATTCGGCGCATGCTTTTTTTACGTCGACGCCTTCCATCACCTTGTGAAAGGCGGAGCCGAACCGAGCTTCGTAGCCGACTTCGTTGTCGGTCACCTCGCGGCCGACCCACCATTGGCAGCCCAAAAACCTGTCAGTTTTGGATGCCGTCTGGAGCGCGATCTTGATTGCTTCGACGTCATTAGCCGCCGCGACGGCAGCGTGAATCTTCTCACCGATCGCAAGATGCGTCGAAAGCTCGCCTGACGCTTTGCAGACGTTGCACTTGCAGCCGGCGGCGTGCTTCATCAGAAGCGCCGGCGATCGCAACGAGTGACTTTGCCGCGCACGGCTTCGGCTTCGTCGCAACGCGCGTGATCGAAGTCGAAAAACTTCGTCGTCGTCGCCGGCGGCTTCGTCGGCGGTGGCTTCGGCGTCGTCTTCACGATGACGACAGGCGGCATCGAGAAGCTCATATCGCCGACGAATGCTGCTACCGGCGCCAGCTCGATCGGCGGTAGCGACGTCGAAGATGAACGCAGCGTCGAAGTTGTTGTCGGAGACGCAAGACGGCTTCGATCGTGTTGGATAACGACGCCGACGACAGCGCCGGCGGAGAGAGACAGAGCGGCGATGAGAGTCACTTTCAGCAGCATCATTGGAACTTCAATGCCTTGGCGATGACGAGGTTGGAGCGGTTGGAGCGCGGCAAGGCGCGTCGGAGATCAGCTTCGAGCTGGCGTTCGTAGGCGTCGAGCGACGGCGATTCTGTTTGCGCTTTGTAGCGCGCAACAGACTGAATCGAAAACTTGACCGGGCCTGCTTGGGGATCGCAGTAGACGAGCTCGCGCGTAGCCGTGTCAAACATCCAGAGCGTCACGGCTTCTTCGCTTTCATGATCACCGCCGCATACTCGAACGCCATCAACGTTAGACTCGGCTCTGTTCGGACGCCGGCATCCCAGAGACGCTCACGTTGGGCGTTGACAGTGTTGCGCGTGTAGATGTCGATGCACTCGCTGAAGTCCCACTCGAGAGGCTTGTAGCGCTTCGGCATCGTCATTTTCAGTTGCCCGCCAGGCGCTCAGCCGCCGCGAGCTGGATCAACCCCTCGCGCGAGATGTCGATGACGGGGTTCTCGGGGTGGTACGTATGGATGAACACCAACCGCGGGCGCCGCTTGAACGCCGTGTCGATCGCAGCCTCATTGAGCATCGACAGTTTTTGGGGCCCGGCATCTCGAAGGAGCGCCAGCGTCGCCATTTCGGGGGGCGTCAGAGCGGTCGTCAGAACAGCTTCGTTGGTGATGAGCTTCATGTCTCTCGGGCGTCTCGTTGACGTTTCGTCTTGCGGCGGTTGTTTGCGGTAGCTACGGTGACCGTCTGTCGTGAGAGCAGCCTAAGCGCGGTCGCCTACGACATCCAGCAGCAAACCACACGGAGACGCGAATGAGAGTAATGGTCGTCGGCGGCGACGATGCCGACTGCACGTTCATCGTTTCGATGGCGCTCGATAGGTTGAGCCGCAGCGCCCACATCACCGGCATCCTTCGAGGGCCGGACGAAGAAGCTTCGGAGGCGGCGTTCCGGTGGTGGCAGCGCCATTTCTTTGCGCCCGTCGAGCCATCGATGGCGCCGGCCGACATCGTTGTCATCTTGCCGGGCGTCCGATCGACGCAGCGTTTTCGAGAGGCGCAGCGGCAGCCGTGCTCGATCGTCTTCGTGACACCGCAAGGGGAGCTCGGAACGCCAGAGAGGTATCAGCCGATGCCGAGGGGGGAGGCGTGACCTACGAAGAGTGGATCGCCGCGAACGTTCCGTTGGAGCCGATCCTCGCGCGAGGCAAGTGTTTCGGTGCCACCCAAAAGATGGCGGCTGCATTTCCGGAGCTCCGGCGAGTACGGGGCCACTACCTCTGTCCGTCGTGGGGGCGCCAGGAGCATTGGTGGTGCATCGCGCCCGACGGTACCATCGTCGATCCGACGGGGCACCAGTTTCCATCGGCCACTCGAATCTCCGGTGGCGCATTGGTGGTGCTGGGCGTCTACGAACCGCTGCCCGACGATGCCGAAGAGCCCATCGGCAAGTGTCTGGTGTGCGGCGGCTACTGCTGGGCATCCGAGTCGGCGCCAAGCGCGTATGCGTGTTCGTCGGAGTGTATGGACCAACTCGAGAAGGATTTCGCATGAAGCTACTAGATCACGGGAGTCTCGAGCTCATTGAAACGTGGGGATCCGACGAGCGCATCATCGAAAGCGCCCGAATGTCGACGCAGAAGGGCTTCCAGGGGTGGTCACAACGCTGTCAACGATGCCGGACGCCAAATACGCCGGAGATGCTACGTGTAATGCCGACGTGCGAAGACGGCGTCAATCACATCTGGGTCGCCGGCGACGAGAAGCTTCTGCGCTACCTCTACGAACACCAGCACATGACGCCATTCGAGATGGCCGGAGCGACCTTCGAGGTTCAAGCGCCCATCTTCGTCTTTCGGGAGTGGCATCGTCATCGTGTTCCATTCTCCTACAACGAAGCAAGCGCTAGATACGCGCCGCTGCCCGATCTCAACTACAT
>Ga0307471_100000387_pt1 | contig 22355 bp, 23 predicted proteins | sample atmos_gasesAM3C__2_FD_204566 | JGI IMG/M metagenome (GOLD analysis project Ga0307471, IMG submission 204566) | Hardwood forest soil microbial communities from Morgan-Monroe State Forest, Indiana, United States - atmos_gasesAM3C_515 | ecosystem: Environmental > Terrestrial > Soil > Temperate...
AAGAAAACCAACCGATCGCCGCTTTCAAGCGGCAAACCCTCAAGCAAATAACGAAGCTCGCTGAGGCACCCGTGAATATCTCCGACCACGAAGCAGCGCATACGATAATCATTATCCTAAGCTAGTCCCATAGTGAGTGCAACCACGAGGACGCGCGATGCTCTGTCGCTACCGGCATTATCGTTCTTCATGGCGAAGGATGAAATTGACCGCAATGCTAAATTCTGCTACACCCGCAAGTAACGTGAAAGTGCGTGAAATTTACTCCAGCTACCTGGTCATTGCCGGTGTCGTGTGTTTAGTGTTGGGTATCGGAAACTGGACGGTTGGGGCAATTGAAAGCACGAAATACCAGAGTCTTCTGCACAAAACCGCGCGGACCGGGCTCGAAGACTCCTACAGAAGTTTTCAGGAACTGGATCACCAAAAAAACGAAGAGGTGCTCAGGCGGATCAATGAGGACCGGGAGAAATACAACGCCGCCAGAGTGAAGCTTAATTTTTTCTATGTCGTGTTAACCGGAGGAAGGGTGCTGTTTCTGTTAGGCGCAATGCTGACTTTCTGGTCGATGATTCGGCTTATCAGGCACGATGCTCAAATGAAGTTAAGACGAATCGCAGGCTTGACGGATTAGATTTCAGTTGTGGAGCGGTGGCCGGTCGGCTTTATTTTGATGGTTTTGACTTCTGGTATTTACGATAATCGTACCCCGTCGCCATAGCGAGCAAGATATCTTCCATTCCGCCACTCTTCTCCCGCCTCAGAATCAAGAGCCGATCATAAAACTGTTTAAAATCTTTGTAGATTCGTTGACTGTCGTCACCTTTCTTGAGGAAAAAGTCCTTGATTCGTGTGACCGTGAAGCGTAACGCGGAGAATCGTAATTCATTCGGAAACGAATCCCACTCCGGCAGCGACAGAGGTCTCAGGCTTTCGTATCCGCCAATCAAAGCTTCGAAGCGGTCGATCTTGTAGCGATCGTCCAGAAAACAAAGCGCATTGACCGCTGTGGCCAAATCATAAATGAGTTTGCCCCGACAGGCAGCATCGAAATCCATTACTCCAACCAACCGGTTGCCTTTAAACTTTACGTTGTCAGGGAACAGATCTCCGTGGATGATTCCCTTCGGAAGGTTGTTATCCAGGTAATTTTCCAAATAGGAAAATTCGTCGTCGAGGACTCGAATAATATTTTTCAGATGCGACGGTAACTGCCGGCGTGCTTCACGGTAAGTGGCCACTATCCTGTTGAAGCCAAAACGATTGTCGATTCCCTTCTTATAACTTCGGCCGATCAGGTGCAGATTAGCGAGGGCATGCCCTAAAATTTCGAGGTGGTTGTTGTTCAGGGCTTCCACCGATAACTCCGCTCCGTCTATGTAACGGCTCACGGTCAAGCACTTGCCATCGATATCAAGATAGTATCGCCCGGTCTTGCTTTTTAGCGGCTGTAAGCACGGAAAGCCTTGTTTCCTCAAGTGAAATAAGAGATCCAATTCCTGTTTTACTTCGAGTTCGCTTTTCACTTCGTCTATTTTGGCAAAGTAGCGACCCCGTTTGGTCTCAATCACGTAGTGGGTATTTACCGACCCGTTCTTGATGCCGGAGTAAGAAGAGAGGTCGCCAAGCACAAACTCATCGGCAATTTTGGCGATGTCTTTCTTGCTGAGAGTAGTGTATATGGCCATTCCCTTACTTTCCGATTGCTGTTGGTTCATTGTGGTGGATGCGAAGTTTCCTCGTTCGTTGTTATTAAACCCCGTCTTCCCTCAACCCGCTAACTATGCCAAATGTAACGGAAAAACTAAGCGAAGTCAATATAATGAGATTTTTCTCTTTACAATTCAGCTCATATGACGCGAATCTTCAAGTGATACAAAAGGTGGCAATATGCCTAAAATTTAGAGAGTCCATGGCAATAAAAAGTTCCAAAAAACTGGCTCGCGGATCGGGTTTTTATGGACCCACCAGGTAACAATGATGGAATGATCCGCTCAAGGCTTCCCCGCATCGCGACAGGTTGCTCATCGCATAGTGGATTGGCTGCTCACCGTCCAAAAATCCTTTCAGTTAGGTCGCCGCGTCGTTGTTTGGCTTGCATGTATCCATAATAAAATAAGGTTTACCGGTTCGACACGAATCTTGGAATAAAATGCTGGCAGAAGCAATCTCGTTTACGGGATTTTTCAACCGGCCGGGAGGTTTTTCACTTGACAACAATGCTGCCGTTTATCTAATGTCCCACTCTAAAGAAAAATGGGAACTATTCTCATGCGCTTCGTGAATTCCGCGTGGGTAAGATTGGAGCGAGACAGAGTAAAGAAAATTGGAGATACAGTCACTCGGTTTGAGTTTGCTAGCATGAGCAAGCGTATGGAGGTCTAGTTGATGGCAACAACAGGAAAGGTGAAGTGGTTCAACAACGCGAAGGGTTACGGTTTCATTGAGAAGGAAGGCGGTGGAGATGTCTTTGTTCACTATACCGCCATCCAAGGGGATGGTTTCAAGACTCTCAACGAGGGTCAAGCCGTCGAATTTGAGATCTCACAAGGGGAAAAAGGCCCACAAGCCATAAATGTTGTAAAGCTATGAATGATTTCATCGCCCAATAATTGCCGCCGCGAGACCGAAGGCCATGTTAGATGGCTGCGCCCGCCATGTTCAATTTAGCGCGGCGTTTTGAACCAGAACCTCATCCAATATCTACGTCAAGTCAATTCTGATGATAATAGTCTTGGATTGTCTTTAATTGTGTCGAAGCGGGAAAAGGTGTAACGTTCCATTATTACGATGAACGATCTCAAACCGGAATTGGTGCCCAACGGTTCTACCGCTGATTCAAAGTTCGGACAGGATAAACTTTTGGCCGACACCGTTGTGTTGACTCGATTAGACAAAGCGGTCGGTTGGGCGCGAAAGTATTCTATCTTCCCGTATCCGTTTGCTACTGCTTGCTGCGCCATGGAATATATGTCGCTTTCCATGTCGCCATACGACATTGATCGATTCGGCGCGCTTTTGCCCAGGTTTAGTCCGCGACAGGCAGATTTGCTCATGGTGATTGGCACGGTTAACCATAAACTGTCCCCGGTTTTAAAGCGCGTTTATGAGCAGATGTCCGAACCCAAATGGGTGATGGCCTTCGGCGCCTGTGCTGCAAGCGGCGGCTTCTACGACAATTACGCCACGGTGCAGGGGATTGATCGAATTATTCCGGTGGACGTTTACGTTCCCGGCTGTCCGCCGCGACCGGAGGCGGTCCTCGACGGCTTGATGGAACTTCAAGGAAAGATCGCAAGGCAAAAACAACCGCTAAAATAGTCACACTCTAACTAGCTACCGCCGGCGTAGTTCTATCGATTAACAGGCACGTTTTAATCATGAGCGAGAGCGGGGATAATCCCACAACCGGGCAGCCGGTTGATAATTACCATCACGGAGTCATTACCAAGCTGTTCCCCTCCAACAATACGGGAATTGTCAGAACCGAAAGCGGTCGAGAACTCCCATTTTCCTATGAACTGGTCATACTCTGTGGTGAGGCGAAGACCGTCCATGATCTCAGGGAAGGAGAGCCGGTGGGTTATGACCTTGGTTGGACTTCGAGCGGACTAAAGATCACCAAAATCAAAACCTATCCCAAACCCTCGGCCCAAGGCGGGTCGTCGAACTCAGAAGGGCAGGGAAGTTAGCGCGAGAATCTGCCTTCCCAAAATCTCTCCAACAAAAACACCGAGCAGCCCAATATAGAAGAGTCCCGTGGCAGCCATCGTGTGTGGGATGAGTAAAGTGCGCCAGATCATCCAGGACACGATCAGCGGCGCTACCTGGCCAACTAAGATCCGCGTTATCAGCAATGTGGAGTGACTTAGCCAAAGTTGTTCCATGGCGGCGACGGTATGGGCGGATCCGAAAAAATAAAGTCCGGTCGAAGACAGGCACAGGAAAACGCTTTGGGCTATCAGCGTGACGACAAAAAATTTGTAGACTCGGATGAACGGATTCAAGCTCTGTCCGGTGTCGATCAGATACCAGTGGCCGATGAGCATCCCGACGGTGACGCTGCCGAGTAACAAGGCGGATAGCAAAAAACTCATCGGATAGAAGACGGTTTCCAAAGAGAAGGTCGGGGCGACATAAAAACTATGGGCACTCAAGACAAGACCAGCTAAACCCGCGAGAATGGACGATGAGAAACTTCGTGCCCGGAAACGTTGCTTTTCTCCCCACAAAGAAACCATGTAGCACGCAAACGAGATGACGAAGCAAAGGTGAAAGAAAACTTCAGCGAACATCGTCAAGGTAAAGGGTTCCGTGATAGCTTGCCAGTAGAGACTGCTTTTGCCCCACAGACCTAGTAAAGCCATCACAAACAAGACCCCGCCCGTGGATTTGTAGAACCCTCGCTCCAGTTCCTGAAAGGGCGTCACGGACAAGGCAAGCAGCCCGCCTAACGCAGTCTGGTAAAAGAAAATTAGGAAACTGCTAGGGAAATTTTGCATTGGTTTAGACTGTTGGAGTCGAGGCACTGGCCTTCTCGGCCATATGCATGCAAACGGCGCCGCTGAGGAACTTCCGCACCGTGACGTGCTTGAAGCCGGCTTGTTCGATGAGCTGAGCCACCGTCTCCGGCGAATGAAATTGTCGCACTGATTCCGACAGGTATTGATAAGCGTTGCGATCGCGTGCTAACAAGCCGCCGATCCACGGCACCAAGCGATAAAAGTAGAGAGCATAGAAGATCGAAAACCAGCTTTTCGACGGCGGAAACATGTCAAGAGACACAAATTTCCCTCCCGGTTTTAACACGCGAAGAGCATGAGCAAAAAACAGACTTAGATCCGACACATTGCGCAGCACGAAAGCTGTCATCACCCCGTCGAATAGAGCGTCTTTAAATGGGGAGTCCAGCGCGCTTCCGAGCACAAAACAGGCTCTTTCGCCGTGCAGCGCGCCGATTTTCTTCTGTTGCGCCAGTCTCAGCATCGGAAGAGAAAAATCCAACCCGACAACTCGGCCCGCGCCGGATCGAGCGGCGGTGAAAGTGAGATCGCCGGTCCCCGTGCCGAGGTCCAAGATAAGCGGATCGCGGCGCGTTAAAATCGTTCGGATGGCTTGATTTCTCCACCGCGCGTCGAGACGGAAACTAATAACGCGGTTGAGAAGATCGTAGCGACCGGCAATGCGGTCAAACATGCGTTGAACTGCGTGATCACGCACGCTGTTAAGAGGCGGCATCAGCGGATCTTGATGAAAGCGCGGCGCCCGAAAGCATCGGGGATCGCTGGCTAAGCTCGGGCTCAGAAGTCTCGGTCGATAATTAATTGAACCATGTTCTTAAGCCCGTTGCGGTAGGGTGAAGGCGGGAGTCGTTTGGTCGATTTGAGCGCGGCTTCAGCGTAACCCTTGGAGAGAGCCTTTGCTTGTCGGATGGCTGGTCCCATTTTGATGGCCTGGATGGCTGCCGCGATTTCACTCTCCGTAGGATGCGAATGCTCAAAAGCATCTGAGACCACCGTCTGGCCCTCATTAAGAGCCAGGATGATCGGCAGCGAAGGATTGCCGTCCCGTAAATCCATCCCCGTCGGTTTACCGAGTAATTCGACGTGGCCCACGACGTCGAGAATATCATCGACCATTTGAAAAGCGATGCCCATGTTCAGACCGAGTTGATCGGCGACCGCAACTAAAGCGGAATTGGCTCCGGCAAGGTAGGCGCCGACCTTGGCGCCGGTTTGAAATAGCGAGGCGGTTTTCCGCTTCACGATTTCCACATAGTCGTCCAGAGTCACGTTGCGGTTACGGTTGAAGAACCCTTGCAACATCTCGCCTTCGGTCAACGCCGCACAAGCGTCAGCCGTCCACTGCACTACGGTCTCATCGAATTTTCCAGCGAACTCAAAGGCCTTGATAAAAAGAAAATCTCCCGCGACCAGGGTCGACTTGAGACCAAATTTTTTGTAAGCGGATTCTTTGCCGCGCCGGGTCTCGGCTCCGTCGATAATATCGTCATGGAGCAAGGTCGCAGTGTGAATGAGCTCTATGGCCGTCGCTATATCGACGATATCTTGGGTCCTTTTTCCACCAAGAGCCGAGAAGGCCAAGAGGGTGACCAGCGGCCGCACCCGTTTGCCGCCACCATGGATCAAATGGCCCGCAATGGCCGTCAGCATTTGCTCCCGCGAACGGATAGCAAGGGTAAGGTTTTTCTCGACGAGTTCGAGTTCCGCACTGACGGCGCTAGAAGGATCGCAGGTTCCCTGAAGAATAGGGATTTTGCGATCCAAGGGTCGCGCCATGGTCGCTTCGCGTTCAGCCGTAGTGGGTTTGGTTTCGTGAATCAGAAAAGCTCCGGTCAGCCGACGGGAGAGATGCAGGCAAAATGGCATAGTTCTATAGATAGGTCAAGCCGCGTTGGCTCACGTATGCCAACCAAGATTCGACCTGCGTCATGGGAGTATATTCAAAGACGCATCTTGTCGCTTGTCCAAAGGATGCAAAGCTTTTTTCAAGGCTTTTTTCCTTGACAAGATTGATACGCGCCTAATATAAGCAGACCAAATAACTTATTTCAGATCGACCCTTTGGAAATTTTGCTCAAAGGGGAGAGGGAGGGGAGCGTAATGGAGCTTACACATTTTTTTCTACGTTGGTTTCATTTCCTGGCAGGTATCACATGGATTGGGATTTTATACTATTTCAATTTCGTACAGACGCCCTTCTTTGCGGAAACTGAGGCGCCGGTTCGCACCGGAGTGATACAGAAACTTGTTCCCCGGGCGCTTTGGTGGTTTCGTTGGGGCGCGATGATTACGTTTTTGGCGGGTATCTTGATGTATCTCATTCGTTTAGGTCAGGCAGGAGCGCCGGACTTTTATAGTTCTCAGTACGGAATCGTCATCACCTTGGGTGGTCTGATCGGCACGATCATGTTTTTGAATGTGTGGTTGGTGATTTGGCCAAAGCAGCAAATCGTTATCGCGTCGACCAATCAGGTAGCCGGAGGTGGTCAGGCGCTGCCCGCGGCCGCAGCGGCCGGTCGTCGAGCGGGACTGACGTCTAGAACGAATACGGTCTTCTCTATTCCCATGCTGTTTTTTATGGGAGCCGCCATGCACTATCCCGGTCTCGTTACCTCCTCTGCGGCTCACGGCGTATTTTGGTTAATAGCTTTGATCATTATCGTAGCGGTGGAATGCAACGCGCTGGTGGGGACTCAAGGAGCGACCAAAAAGCCCCTCGATTCAATCAAGGGCGCTCTTTGGTTTGGTTTTATCCTTACCGCCGTGCTTTACTTCCTCATAGTTGCCTTGTTGGGATGATCGTCGCGCAGGAAAACCGCGAGATACGGGATTTCTGATTTCAGAAAAGGAAATTGAGGCATGACTTTGGTGTTTCGCTTAGGTTTGTAATTGGGCGGGTACGCGCCTCGTAGAACTCTGGCTTCGATGAGTTCCTGGGACGAACCTTTGTTGGCGGGGCCGATGGGCCCATCTTTGGATGGGTCGGGATTGTGGCAAGCGACACAGTTCGCGATATAAACGGCCCTGCCACGCACCCAATCCGGATCTTTCGCGGGCTTTGCTGATTTATCTGATTCCTTCGAGCAACCGTTGACGAGCAATGTGAAGACGATCATCGTCAACAGCAGCTTTCTGCAAGTTTTCATCATTTAGTCTCGTAGTCTTGCCAGCATTAACGTCTTTAAGCGCATTTTTTCTCTTTCCCTCTGCGAAGAGGTGGAAAGTTGATGCGCCCAGCTAGGGTCCTTCTCGTTATTCAATCCACCCGATGCGCTAGGGATGCCCTTGGGCTGGAGGCCTCTGCGGACGGAGAAGATCGTATTTGTGGACGTTAGAGAAAGACAGGCTTGTATGCTAAATAATAATCAACATGGTAGTTGGTGCGAAAGAGGGGAGTCGAACCCCTACGGGTATTACCCCACAGGAACCTGAATCCTGCGCGTCTACCAGTTCCGCCACTTTCGCGCCTGAGTAAAAGCTCGCTGTCTTAGGATTCTATGTAGCTTGGGGTCAGCGCCTTGTCAAGATAATGAGGAATGAACAACTACAGTGAGTAAAATTCTCGTTATCCAGCCGTACCGAATGTTGCAGCAAGCCATTGTGTTTTTCCTTTTTCCCGCGCACGAAGTCCAGGTGACGGAAGCGGTTCCGGAGTCGTTGTCGGCTAACGACTTCGATGCGGTCATTGTCGATGCCGCTTCGCTCCAGGAAACCGGCGGGCTCGACAGCAAAACGATAGACGCGATTCAAAATTGGAAGGTGCCTACCCTATGGATCGAGAGCCGTGAATCAACTCAAACTCCCAAGCGGGACAAACTTGTGGTTGTGAAAACTCCGATCGCTAAAGAAGCATTGGCGTCTTCGCTGGCGCATTGTCTGAAGATCCCGACCGCGGCGGGAGGGAATGGGACGCCAAGGGCGCGAGATGGAGGAAAGCCGCAGACGGAGAAAGATGATGGCAGCTCGGCCGCGACCGAAACCCTCGCAGTTATCGAACTGGTGGATGTGGTCGAAGACGATCCGGGTCAAACGGTGAGTGGTACCGAGCGAAACAAGAAAAAATAGTTTTTATGCAGCTACCCAAGGCATACTCTCACAAAGATGTGGAAGCCAAGTGGTATAGCCACTGGATGAATATAGGGGCGTTTTCGCCAGCAGGCGGAGGCGGTCCCAGTTTTTCCATGGTTATCCCGCCCCCCAATGTTACCGGTTCTTTGCATATGGGCCATGCGCTCAACAACACGCTCCAGGATATTCTCTGCCGATACAAAAGAATGGACGGCTACCGGGTGCTTTGGGTTCCTGGAACCGATCACGCGGGCATAGCTACACAAAATGTGGTCGAGCGGCGCTTGGCGGCGGCCGGATTGACCCGCGCTCAAATCGGCAGGGCGAAGTTTATCGAACGGGTTTGGGAATGGAAGCGGGAGGCCGGCGATGCAATATTGCATCAGTTGAAGGCTCTCGGCGTTTCCTGCGACTGGAAGCATGAGCGCTTTACCATGGACGAAGGGCTCTCGCGGGCGGTGCGCGAAGCCTTCGTGCGGTTGTGGGAGGATGGTCTGCTCTACCGAGCGGAACGGCTCATCAATTGGTGTCCGCGATGTAAAACCGCTTTGGCCGATATCGAAGTCGTGCACGAAGAGATCGACGGTCATATCTGGACCATCCGTTATCCGTTGGCCGACGACCCGTCGAAAGCATTGTCCGTCGCGACCACCCGCCCGGAAACGATGCTCGGAGACACTGCGGTTGCGGTGCATCCGGAAGACCGTCGCTATCAGGGCTTTATCGGAAAGAAAATTCGCTTGCCGATCACGGATCGCATCGTGCCAGTTATCAGTGACGCTTACGTCGATAAAGAATTCGGCACGGGAGCTCTGAAAATTACTCCCGGTCACGACTTCAACGATTTTGACATTGGCGTTCGTTTTGGTCTCGACAAGATCAGTATCTTCGATGCCGACGCGAAGATCGATGGGTCGGCGTTTTTGGCTCGCGGTGAAAGAGGGGACTGGATCGAGCGTTATCAAGGGATGGACAGGTTTGAGGCGCGAAACCAAATTGTCGCTGAGCTAAAGGACAAAGGCTATCTGGAAAAGGTCGAGCCACATCGGCATGCGATAGGCCATTGCTACCGCTGCCAGACGGTGATTGAGCCGTATCTTACGCCGCAATGGTTCGTCGACATCAAGCCGTTGGCCGAACCCGCGATGCAAGTCGTCCGCGACGGCAGGATCCGCATCATTCCCGAGGGATGGAGCAACTCCTATTTCGCCTGGATGGAAAATATCAAGGACTGGTGTGTGTCCCGCCAGATCTGGTGGGGCCACCAGATCCCGGCCTGGTATTGTGTGAGCTGTGACGCCGCGAATATTGTTGAGGCCGGCGCCGGCGAAACCATTCTGATGAAAGACGCTCAGCCCATCGTGGCGCGGCAAGCTCCCGATCGGTGTCCTAAGTGTGGTGGAAAGTCCCTGGTGCAAGATCCGGATGTTCTGGATACCTGGTTCTCCTCGGGGCTCTGGCCGTTCTCGACTATGGGTTGGCCGGACAAGACTGAAGATTTGAAAGACTTCTATCCAACTTCAACCATGGTTACGGGCTTCGACATTTTGTTTTTCTGGGTCGCGCGGATGATTATGATGGGACTCAAGTTCATGGACGACGTGCCCTTTCGCGACGTTTATATCCATGCGCTCGTGCGCGACGAGCAAGGACAGAAGATGTCCAAATCCAAGGGCAATGTCGTCGATCCCCTCGACATCATGAGCGAATACGGAACCGACGCTTTCCGGTTCACTTTGGCCGCGATGGCGGCCATGGGGCGCGACATTAGACTCGCCGAAGACCGCATCGCCGGCTACCAAAACTTCGTCAACAAACTATGGAACGCGGCGCGATTCGTGCTCATGAATCTTGGCGAGGATGGCACAGGTCAACGGCAGTTTCCTGGTGCCCTTTCGGACGCCGAGCTAAATTTTGCCGACCGGTGGATTCGTTCGCGATTGGCTTCCACCATCGCCGAAGCCCGCTCCGCCATCGAGAGCTATCGATTCAACGACTACGCAAATATTCTCTATCAATTTACCTGGCATGAGTTCTGTGACTGGTACATTGAAATGAGCAAGCTTTCGCTCAACGGCACGCTCGGCGGCGAGCCGAAGAAGAGCCGGCAGTTTCTAGTCGAGCTCTTGGAGCAAATCTTGCTTTTGCTCCACCCATTGATGCCCTTTGTGACCGAAGAGATCTGGCAGGTGCTAGGTGAACAGAGAAAGAGCATCATGCTGCAGCCTTATCCGCGCGCTGAAGGCGCTTGGGTGGACGAAGGCGTGGCAAGCCAAATGGAGTTCCTCATGGGTGCCATTCGTGCCATCAGGAATCTGCGCACCGAGATGAATTGTCCGCCGGGCAAGGAAGTGAAAGTGGTATTTCACGGCCCGCCTGAGGATCTATCTTTTCTGCGCGCGCAGGAACCTTATCTACGGTCGTTGGCGCGGGTGGGGGCGACGGATTATGTGACTTCCGGCGGCCGGCCCAAAGGCGCCGCGACGGCGATTGTGGGCTCTACGGAGTTATATTTGCCGCTGGAAGAAATGATCAACCTGAATGAGGAACGGGGCAGACTGACCAAGGAAATCGATAAAGCAAAAGACGAGCTGTCACGGGTTCAGAAAAAGCTCTCCAATAGTGACTTCGTGAACAAGGCCAAAGAAGAAGTAGTTCAAAAAGAGCGGGAGAAGGCGGGTCAGTACGAAGAAAAGATTCGCACACTCAACCTCAGCCTGGAGCGGCTGCAAGAATTCCAGGCAGGAAGGAATTAATAGTCGTGGATATCCTGGTTAGTCCGCAGATCGAGCGGTTGATTCGCGATTCTCTGGATGAGGACATCGGCGCAGGCGATTTAGCCACCATGGCGACTATTTCAGCCGAGGCTCAAGGCAAGGGGCTTTTTCGCGCGAAGAAAGATGGCGTGGTCGCAGGTTTAGTGCTGTTGGATCGAATCTTCTATTTTATCGATCCAAAAGTCGAGGTGCGCCTTCTGACTAAGGATGGGAGCGAAGTGAAAAATGGCACAGTGGTGGCGGAAGCCGAAGGTCCGGTGCGCGCGCTTCTGCTTGCCGAGCGAACGGCTTTGAACTTTCTCCAGCGTTTGTCCGGAACGGCGACGTTGACACGCAAATATGTCCGGGCGGTTAAGGATTTTCCGTGCAAGGTTCTCGATACCAGAAAAACCACGCCGGGCCTGCGGACTTTGGAAAAGTACGCAGTTCGCATGGGCGGCGGGATGAACCACCGGATCGGCCTGTACGATGCCGCTCTTGTGAAGGACAACCATATCGAGGCGACCGGATCGATCGCCGAAGCGGTTAAAGCGGTGAGGCGGCACGCTCCGTTCATGGCCAAAGTGGAAGTTGAAGCGGGAAATCTAAAGCAGGTCCAGGAAGCGATTGACGCGGGGGCGGATGTGATCATGCTCGATAACATGACTCTCGCCCAGATGGCGGAGGCCGTCCGTTTGATCAACAAGCGCGCTTGGGTCGAGGCATCGGGCGGCATCACCCTGGACACGATTCGGCAAGTTGCCGAGACCGGCGTTGATTTCATTTCGTCGGGGGCACTCACCCATTCGGCGCCGGTGGTTGATTTCAATATGAAGATTACGATGAATCTACGGGCTTGAAGCAAAATCCGTTTCTAGTTTGGTTTCGCGTTAACCCGAAACCCCAAACTCGAAACTCGTAACTGCGACAGCGTAAATATCTCTTATCGACGGCCCCGTGAAAGCTTCGCCCCTCCAACTCCATGACATTCAAGACGGGTTGAACACGAAGCGCCTGGGCACTCAATTCCACTGGTTTCACGAAATCGACTCGACCAATAATCATGCGCGCCGGCTAGCCCAACAGGGAGCGCCGGAGGGCGAAGTGGTGATCGCCGAACAGCAAGCTCAGGGTAGGGGACGCCTGGGTAGAAGCTGGGTTTCTCCCCCCTACGTCAACCTCTATTTTTCTGTGATTCTTCGGCCAGCCCTGCTGCCGATCCACGCGCCGCAAATTACCCTCGCGGCGGCCGTCGCCTTGGCAGATGCGGTGGCCGCGTTTGTTCCTCGGCCGCCGGTGATCAAATGGCCCAACGACATTTTGATCGACGGGCAGAAGCTCGCGGGAGTTTTGACCGAATCATCCTGTAACTCCGAGCGCATCGAGTTCGTTATCCTCGGCATCGGAGTCAATGTTAATTTTCCCCGCTCGCTTATGGTGGATGAAATTCGCGAGCGCGCCACTTCTCTTATGGAGATCGGACAGAAATCCGTCAGTCGTGAGGCCTTTTTTCGGCGATTGATTCAAGACCTCGACCGGTGCTATGGAATTCTCCAAGAGTCGGGGTTTGGCGCCATCGCGCCGCGCTGGGAAGCCTATTTCGGTCAACGCGACCAAAGGGTAAGAGTAGAGTTGGAACATGAGGTTTTGATAGGAGAGGCCAAGGGGATCGACGGAGACGGAGCGCTGATTGTCCAAAGCGCGGGCGGAGTTCGCCACAGAATCATTGCCGGCGATGTCACGGCGGTGAAGGGTTGAATACGAACCTATGTTATTAGCCATCGATATCGGCAACACCAACATCGTCTTGGGTCTCTACGATCGGCAGAAGTTGATTACCCACTGGCGGCTTTTTACCCAGGCAGAGAAAACCGCGGATGAATACGGGGTGATCATCTCTCATTTGGTTGCTACCGAAGGATTTCGCTGCGACCAAATTGACTCGATCGTCGCTTCCTGCGTGGTTCCTCCCATGGTCAGCGTCACTCTGGAGTTGGCGCAAAGATTCTTTAGGCTCGAACCATTGATGGTCGGTCCCGGGATTAAGACAGGCATGCCTATTCTGTATGACAGCCCAAAGGATGTGGGGGCCGACCGCATCGTCAACGGCATCGCCGCTTACGAAAAATATCGCGACGCCTGTATCGTGGTTGATTTTGGCACGGCGACGACGGTGGACTTCATATCGAAAAAGGGCGAATACATCGGCGGCGCCATTGCGCCCGGCTTATTGATCTCCTTGGAGGCGTTATTCCAACGCGCGTCGAAACTGCCCCGAATCGAAATCGTGAAACCCAAAGAGGTTATCGGCAAAAACACTGTCAACTCGATTCAAGCCGGAATCTTTTACGGTTATGTCGGTCTCGTTGATGGTCTTGTCCAACGCATTAAGAAAGAAAATGGAGCCCACGCCAAAGTGATAGCGACAGGCGGACTGGCTCCCCTCGTGGCTTCCGAATGTTCCACCATCAACGAAGTGGATGAATTCCTCACGCTCCAGGGACTGCGCATCATTCACGAAAGGAATTCTTTGCACGAGGTGAAGGCAAGAGCACAAAAATAGGAAGGATCCTGAAGTTATGGCTATAGCGGAACTCGAGAAACTGCGTAACGTCGGCATTCTGGGTCAAGGCGGCTGCGGCAAGACTTCGTTGGGGGAAGCGATGCTGTTCGCGGCGGGCGCGACGCAGCGGCAGGGAAAGGTTCAAGACGGCACGTCGGTGCTGGATTACGAACCGGAGGAGATCAAACATCACACGTCCATATCGACGGCTTTTCACTCTTTATCATGGAAGAAATTTCCTTTTGAGCTGGTCGACACCCCCGGTTACGCGGCTTTTCTGGCAGACTCCGTCAACTGCATGCGAGCCTTTGGCGGCGCGGTTTTTGTGTTGAACCCGTCGGTCGGTTTTCGGGTCGAATCGGAACGTCTGTGGACTACGGCCAACGACAACCGGATTAGCCGCCTCCTGTTCGCCGCCAAAATGGACCACGAGCAGGCCAACGCACCCGAGCGCGTGGACTCGATGCTCACGGGTATGGAAGCGAAAGGAGTGCACCTTCAATTGCCCATCGGCGCGGAGGCTGAGTTTAAAGGAGTCGTCGATCTGGTTTCCATGAAGGCTTATCTTTTCGAAGGGGACAGCGGAAAGTTCTCCGAGGCGGAAATTCCCAGCGATTTGCAAAGCGCCGCCGAAACCATGCGGCAGAAGTTGATGGAAGACGTTTCAGAAACCGACGACGAGCTGTTGGAAAAATACCTGGAAGGGAACGAGCTATCCACGGATGAGCTGAAGAAGGCGATTCGCGAGGCGACCCGACAGGGAAAGCTCTATCCAATCTTGTACGGCTCGGCACTGCGCTTGATCGGAATTCCGCAACTGCTTGATGCCATAGCCGATTACCTGCCGTCGCCGCCGGAAGAGGGCGAGATAGAAGGCACCAATCCCATCACCGGGGAGGCTGAGAAACGTCCACAGGACCCCAGTGCCCCATTTTCCGCCTACGTGTTCAAAACCATCAGCGATCCCTTTGCCGGGAAACTATCGGTGATGCGCGTGATTTCCGGTAAAATCGCTTCTGACATGACCTGTTACAATTCCAACAAGCAAAACAAAGAAAAAATCGGTCACATGTTCCGGTTGGAGGGGAAAAAACAGGAGGGCGTCAAAGAGGCATCGGCCGGTGAGATTGTGGCGGCGGCGAAACTCAAGGAGGTCGCCACCGGCGACACGCTCTGTGATGAAAGAGGGGTCATCCAATACGCCGGGCCGGTTCATTTCGCACCGAATATCTCGTTCGCGCTGGAACCTAAGAGCAAAGCCGATGAGGAAAAAGTGCCCCAGGGATTGCACCGCATGATGGAAGAGGATCAGACCATCGAACTGCGCCGGGATGAAGAGACGCGAGACTTCATCCTTTCAGGTATGGGGCAACAGCACATTGAGATCATCGTGGAAAAGCTCAAGCGGAAGTACGGCGCGGAGGTCGTGCTCAAAGCGCCGAAGGTGCCTTATAAGGAAACCATCCGCGCGAGCGCCAGCGCCCAAGGGAGATTGAAAAAGCAGACCGGGGGAAGGGGCCAGTTTGGAGACACATGGATCAAGATCGAGCCGCTTCCTCAGGGGAAGGGCTTCGAGTTCGTCGATGATATCGTTGGGGGAGCGATTCCGCGAAACTACATCCCAGCCGTAGAGAAAGGTATCAAAGAGGCGATGGCCGGGGGAATTATTGCGGGATATCCCATGGTGGACGTTCGCGTCACCCTCTATGATGGTTCTTATCACGACGTGGATTCTTCGGACATGGCTTTTAAAATCGCCGGCTCTCTCGGGTTTAAAAACGCCGTCGAGAAGGCGAGACCCGTGCTGCTCGAACCGATTATGAATATGGAAGTGACGGTGCCGGACGATTGCATGGGCGATGTGATTGGCGATCTTAACAGCCGGCGCGGAAAGGTTGTCGGCATGGACACGAAGGGACACAGTCAAGTCATTAAATCCAAAGTGCCTATGTCCGAAGTGTTGAAATATGCGCCGGACCTGCGATCCATCACCAGCGGGCGCGGTGAGTTTCATATGGAGTTTTCCCACTATGAAGAGCTGCCGGCTCATCTGGCTGAAAGGGTGATCAAAGAGGCCAAGGCGCGCCAGTCCGGCGAGCAACCGAACGAAAAGGCCTGATGGTTCGGCGAGTAGTTCACCTTTAAAGGGGTTTGTTAGCCCTGTTCCGACAATAAAAGTCCATAAATCTCGGAAAAACTTTGGCTGAAAGGTTGTTAAGCTGATGAAATCAAAAACATCACCACTGGTGAAACATCGAGCAAGCCAAATTTGCACCTGGTTACCCAGGACAAGGGTCACTGCAATGCTCGAATTGATGTTGGAACAGGGTTAGGTCGCTCGCATTGTGCGGTTCGAGTTGTTTTTCGCAGCGGAGTAACTAGCCATGGAGAAGTCGTTTGATCAATTCAACGCTTCGCTTTTGTATTGCGACAAATGCCGCAAAGCAATGCCGGTGAGAGAGCGTCTACTCCTCGTGCTTCCCGATGGCGAACTTTATGATTACACGTGCGAGGGTTGTCACAGCTCGGTGGGTTCAAAGACCGAACGGGCAGGATTGCAGCAGAAAATGGCGCAAAGTAGACGCGGAGGTTAAAAATGGCCGTCATTGATTCCGATGCTCATGTACTGGAAACCGAGCGCACTTGGGATTACATGCTGGAGTCCGAGCGCGCACTGAGACCCCGCATTGTGGCGACGCCCGATAATCCGGCCTCGGGCGGAGAATCCTGGTTCATAGATGGCGTCTATATCGGTAAGGGGCGTAACGTCGGCCATGATACGGCCAAGGAAGCCAGAGAAATGGATGATATTGGCGCCCGCCTTAAACATATGGACGAGCTCGATGTCGACGTCCAAGTGCTGTATCCGACAATTTTTCTCCGTCCTTACACAAGACGACCGGATTTAGAACTGGCCGTGACGCGCAGCTACAATCGATGGCTCATCGATATTTGGAAGCGCGCGCCGGAGCGGCTGCGTTGGGTGGCGGTTTTGCCCCTCCTCACAATGGACAAAGCGCTCGAAGAAGCGCGCTTCGCTAAACAGAATGGCGCTTGCGGGATATTCATGCGCGGTCTCGAAGGGGACAAGCGCGTCAGTGATGACTATTTTTTTCCGCTCTATGAAGAAGCCGGACGTCTCGATTTGCCGGTCTGTGTGCATTCGGCCACCGGCAGCTTCGCGGTGCATGATTTTTTCTTGGACGAGTGCGGCTTTTCCAAATTCAAACTCGCCGTCGTAGGCTCTTTTCATACGCTTATCTTTAACAAGATTCCGGACCGATTCCCTCAGACGCGATTCGCTTTTGTTGAGGTAAGCTCACAGTGGGTGCCCTACGCGATTCATGATTTTGCCCGGCGTATGGAGCGGGGTGGGACCAAGGTGGATAAAAGCGACGTGCTGCGCAAAAATCGCATCTACGTGGCGTGCCAAACCGATGACGATCTTCCCTACGTGCTCAAATATGCTGGCGACGATCAACTCGTGATCGGCACCGATTACGGACATAATGACACCTCTTCAGAAATTCTCGCGCTCCGTAAACTTAAAGAGGACGGGGCTGTGCCGCCGGATATTGTCAACAAGATCCTCGACGATAATGCCCGCGCGCTGTACGGTCTTTAGGCCATGCAGAATAAGTTAGGACAGCCACAAAAATGATCATCGATTTTCAGGCGCACGTTTTTCCCGAGACTTATATCGACGCGCTGCGCGACATCGACGGCGCGGTCATTTTGGAAGAGCCGGACCCACACAGCGGCATGACTTACCTCTACGACAAAAAGCTCAAAAGCCGCATCAACACGGCGACGTTCCAGGGCCGCGATGTCGAACGCCGGATCGAGCATATGGATCGTTTGGGAATCGACGTTCATGTGTTGAGCATTCCCGCTCCCGGCGCAGACCGCTTTGAAGGTGAGGGAGCGGTAAAACTGGCCCGCGTCGCAAACGACGCCATCGCCGCGCTCTGTCATAAGTATCCGAAGCGTTTCGTTGGGTTATTCACGCTGCCCACGGATTCGATTCCGGCCTCGTTGGATGAACTCAAGCGCGCCGTCCATGAGCTCGGTCTGAAAGGTTTTGGCTGCTTCTCGAATCTCAACGGTCAACCACTGGATCGCGAAGAGCTATTTCCTATCTACGAGCAACTCGCCAAGTATAAATTGCCGGTTTACATCCACCCCACGGCGCCGCTGGCGACGGAGGTGACGGGCATCGACATCATGCCGACATTGATATTCGGATGGGCCTATGACAGCACCGTGGCGATGACGCGCTTGGTTTATGGGAGAGTCTTAGAGCGATTTCCTGAAATCAATTTCGTTGTCGCCGACGTTGGCGGCGTGCTGGCTTTCTTCGCGCAGAGAGCGGTAAACATTTATACCGGACGCACCGAAGAGATCCGGCAAAAGTATGGACTGCAAGAAAATCCACTGGATTCCTTCAGGCGATTCTATGTGGATACCGCAGACCACCCGGCTTCGACGCTCAAATGTGTGAAGGATTTCTTCGGGCCTGCGAGAATGGTCTTGGGAACGAATTATCCGTACGGGCCGGAAGAAGGATGTCTGTTGGTGAAGAATAGTTTGAAGGCCATTGAGGGTCTGGAGCTGAATCAAACGGAAAAAGAGCAAATCCTAGGCGGCAATGCCGCCGGGATTCTGGGAATAGGAGCCGTATGAACTTCGAGAAAGCGGCACGGCCTCTGGTGATGGGCCGGAACGGGGCGGTTTCATCGGGGCATCATCTCGCGTCGTTGGCCGGCGTGAAGGTATTGCAGGAAGGCGGCAATGCCGTGGATGCGGCTCTGGCGGCTGCTTTTGTCATGCTGGTGGTGAAACCTGAAACCTGCGGGCCGGGCGGTGATCTGTTCGCTTTGGTTCATATGAAAAAGAGCGGCAAGGTTGAAGCGCTCAATTCAAGCGGCCCGGCGCCGGCCAAGGCCAGCATTGATTATTATCAGAGCAAGGGACTCAGCGCCGTGCCAGTATCCGGACCGCTCAGTATAGCCGTACCAGGCGCCGTCGATGGCTGGCTCGAACTGCACCGGCGTTACGGCACAAAAGAGCTAAGTCGCCTGGTGGCGGATGGCGTTCAGCTCGCGCGGAACGGCTTCCCAGCGCAGCAAGATCTCATTGAGTGCATCGAAGAGTTGAGTCCGGAGTTCCCCTGGATCGACCGCGTTTACCGGCAACCCTTAAATGGGCTGAGAGCCGGCAAGCTCCTCTATCAAAAAGGACTGGGCGACGTGCTGGAGAAAATTGCAACCAAGGGACGCGCCGGTTTCTACGCTGGCGAGATCGCGGAAAAGATTTGCAAGACACTCCAAGCCGAAGGAGGGATTCTGGCGCTGGAGGATCTTGAAAAGCCGATCGCGCAGTGGCTCGATCCGCTGAGCTCGAGCTATCGGGATTTTGTCGTCTACGAACAACCGCCGGTGTCTCAGGGCTTCATGGTTCTGGAAATGCTCAATATTATCGAAGCGTGGCCGATGGACGGCGCCAAGATGACCCGGTCCGAGGTGATTCATTGCCAGGTGGGCGCGAAGAAACTCGCGTTCGAAGATAGAATTCGCCACTTGGAAGATCCTACCTATGGAGACCCGAAGATTTCCATGCTGATTTCGAAAGAATACGCGGCCGAGCGCCGCGCGCGCATCGAAGACCAAATCCAGCGGCAAACGACGGCGACGCCGACCGGCACCGATACGACGTTTCTCTGCGCTGCGGATCGCGACGGGAACACGATTTCGCTGATCCAAAGTGTTTTCGCAGCCTTCGGCTCGAAGTTTATCGCGGGCGACAGCGGCGTGATCATGAATAATCGTCTGTGCAGCTTCGGTCTCGATCCAAGCAAGGCTAACTCGCTTAAACCCGGAAAACGGCCCGCGCATACCCTCAATACCTACATGGTCTTTCGCGGCAATGAGTTGTTCGCAGCCGGTGGAAGCCCGGGAGCGGACGATCAGCCGCAAACCAATCTTCAGGTGCTGCACAATCTGCTTGATTTGGATTTGGACCCTCAGTCGGCCGTCGAAGCGCCGCGCTGGAGCCATCAACCTGGAACCCCGCCGCGCGATAAGTTGCCCGAGGAGTTGCGCATGGAAGAAGGATTTGATGGAGCCGTGATCGACGCTCTGCGCAAAAAGGGTCATAAAATTTCCGTCGTCGAACGGTGGTCCTTCGGCAGCGCCAAGGTGATTGTGCGAGACCGTGAGACCGGGACTTGGATGGCGGGCGCCGATCCCAGGCGAGAAGCTTACGCCCTAAGTTATTAGCGTAGCTTGACACCGCGAGACTTTCGCTTCACTGTTTGAAGTAATCGACAAAAGTATTTTTGCTTTTGTCTCTTCTTAAAGCGAAAGAAGAGTATCACATGCCTGCTTACCGTCCGTCGTATTCCCAAAGTTTACGTGTCATCGGTCAATTCCTGGAAACGCTAAAGCCAAAGGATTTCGAGATTCAACTTTTAGAAGACGAAGTCACCGTGCGGTTGCGGGTTCTGGAAGTCATTGCTCGACCAACGCCACCGAAATCCAAGTTCAGTTTTCGCGCGCCTCCGCCGGCGCCGGCCAGAGCCGAGGAAAAGACGTCGGAGCGGCGTTACTCTATAGAAGAAATTGAAGATCTAGACCGCGAAGGACAAACCAAACGAGTCGACGCGAACGCCCCAACTGATTTCTACTCGCTTTCACAAATGCTTCGAACGGTGGGTTCCTACGTCGATCATCGGCATCTTCGGCTTTTGAGCTTGACTTGGCACGGGGCGCGATTGGCTCTCCAGTTAGAGGGGACAGACAAGCGAAGCCGGACCGAGGAGCATGCGGTGTCTTCCTTTCATGATTATTTTTCGCGTATGTACTTGCGGAGGAAAAGGTAGAATCCGCCTTGAGAACGGGACAAACTTAGAAAACTAACCGACTGCTGAAAGAAGCAAAGAATGCTTCGACAAGCTCAGCATGAACGGAAATTTGTCAGCTAATTTAAATCTTTTTCCGTTCGTTCCTTCGTCAAGCTCAGAACAAGCTCTGAGCGCAGCCTGCCCTGAGCGCAGTCGAGGGGTCGAAGGACTCCGAGAGGTTTTTCAACAGGCTGCCAAACTAAGGAGACCGCGGGGTGCCATGATTAAATTGCGAAACAAGCTGCGAGGCGCCGCGATTTCTGGCGTGTTTTTTCTCGTTAGTGTGGCAACTGCGGGGTATGCCGCCGACAGCAACCTGTTGCGCGCGAATTACGCGGGCGTCAGCGGCGCCTTCGCGCCGGTGTGGATCGCCTCAGACAGAGGCCTTTTCGCGAAGTATGGGTTGAATATAGATTTGCGGTATATCGCCCCGGCGACCTCAACCCAGGGATTGCTCGCCAAGAGTCTCGAAATCATCAATCCCGGCGGAGAAATCATCGAGGCCGGCTTGAGTGGTGAGCCGGTGGTGTACATCGCGGGCATTCTCAATCGCGCAGTGATGTCCGTTTATGCCAAACCGGACATTCGCTCCATGGCCGATCTAAAAGGCAAAGTCTTGGCGGTGACGGTGCCGGGAGCCACCACCGACTTCGCCGCTCGCGTTTTGCTCCAGCAGGCGGGGCTGACTGCGGGCAAGGATGTGAAGCTTATTTTTCTCAAGGGCATGCCCGAGATTCTCGCTGGGATCACTCAAGGTAACGCAGATGCCGGCATCTTTACGTCGCCGACGACCTTGAAGGCGCGCCAAGCCGGACTCAAAGAACTGGTCAATGTCACGGAAAGAAATATTCCGATGATCCATGCCGCTTTCGCCAGCACTAGAGAATATCTCAGGACGCAGCCCGACAACGTGCGACGTTTCTTGCAGGGATATCTGGAAGGGATCAAGGCGACGCGCGCCGACGCGGAGCTCGCCAAACAGGTGATCGGAAAATACACGAAGACCACCGATCAAGATGATCTAGAAGATTCGTATCGAACTTTTTTGCCGGCATGGGAGAAAGCACCTACGGTTCCAACAGCGGCGGTGCAAACCATGCTCAATTTCGCGACGCATCCCGGCGCAAAGACAGCGAAGCCAGAGAGCTTCATTGACAACTCCGCGCTCATGGAATTGGAAAAATCAGGCTTCATCGACCGGCTCTACAAATAGGGATCTTCTGCATATTCACCGCGGAGGGCTTTGCAGGTGCAGCTACGAGAGAGAAGAGAATTAAACTTAGAGAGCGCAGTGGGACCGATGTCCAGGCAAAAAAGGCGAACGAACCCCTCTTGCATCTCCCCCGTCACGGGGAGAGATGAGACGATGCTTAAATAGCGTTTCGTTTCATGAGGGTCAAATAGAAACAAAATGGGGAATGGCATGGAACAAGTCGGTGTGATCGGCGTTGGCGCCATGGGATTAGCGCTGTTGGAGCGGCTAAAACTCGCGGGCGTAGCGCCTACTGTTTACGATACCTACGCGCCGGCACTCGAACAGGCGC
>Ga0307471_100000388_pt1 | contig 22355 bp, 18 predicted proteins | sample atmos_gasesAM3C__2_FD_204566 | JGI IMG/M metagenome (GOLD analysis project Ga0307471, IMG submission 204566) | Hardwood forest soil microbial communities from Morgan-Monroe State Forest, Indiana, United States - atmos_gasesAM3C_515 | ecosystem: Environmental > Terrestrial > Soil > Temperate...
CGTCGTGTAACTCGCCGAGGTCGCTCCCGCGATGTTGGCGCCATTCTTTTGCCATTGGTAGCTGAGCGGGGCGGTGCCACTCGCGACTACTGAGAATGTCGCCGTCTGTCCCGCCGTTGCGGTCTGGTTCGCCGGCTGCGTGGTAATCGTTGGAGCCACAGGCGCTGGATTTACAGTTAAGGTCGCCGCGTTGCTCGTCGCGGTGCCAGCAGAGTTGCTCACAACCACAACAAAGGTCGACCCGCTGTCCGCGGTCGTCGTGGCTGGCGTCGCGTAGCTGGCCGAAGTCGCGCCCGCGATGTTCGCACCATTCTTCTGCCACTGATAGCTCAGCGGAGCGGTGCCAGTTGCGGTCACGGCGAACGTCGCCGTTTGGCCTGCCGTTACGGTCTGGTTCGCCGGCTGCGTGGTGATCGTCGGAGCCACAGGCGCTGGATTTACCGTCAACGTCGCTGCATTGCTGGTTGCTGTGCCTGCGCTATTACTTACAACGACCACGAAGGTGGAGCCGCTGTCTGAAGTCGTGGTGGCCGGCGTTGTGTAGCTGGCCGAAGTCGCGCCGGCGATGTTCGCCCCGTTCTTCTGCCACTGATAGCTCAGCGGAGCGGTGCCAGTTGCGGTCACTGTGAACGTCGCCGTCTGTCCCGCCGTCACGGACTGATTGGAAGGCTGTGTGGTGATCGTCGGAGCCACAGGCGCTGGATTTACAGTTAAGGTCGCCGCGTTGCTCGTTGCGGTGCCAGCTGAGTTGCTCACAACCACAACAAAGGTCGACCCGCTGTCCGAAGTGGTGGTCGCCGGCGTCGTGTAGCTTGACGAGGTCGCTCCCGCGATGTTCGCACCATTCTTCTGCCACTGATAGCTCAGCGGCGCGGTACCAGATGCAACCACCGTGAACGTCGCCGTCTGTCCCGCCGTCACGGACTGATTGGAAGGCTGTGTGGTGATCGTTGGTGCAACCGGAGCTGGATTCACCGTGAGCGCAGCTGCATTGCTCGTCGCTGTTCCCGCTGAATTGCTTACAACTACATCAAAGGTCGACCCGCTGTCTGAAGTCGTGGTCGCCGGCGTCGTGTAGCTTGACGAGGTCGCTCCCGGGATGTTCGCACCGCTCTTCTGCCACTGATAGCTCAGCGGGGCAGTACCAGATGCAACCACCGTGAACGTCGCCGTCTGTCCCGCCGTTACCGTTTGATTCGCGGGCTGTGTCGTGATCGTTGGTGCCACAGGCGCTGGATTTACAGTTAAGGTCGCTGCGTTGCTCGTCGCGGTGCCCGCGCTGTTGCTCACAACCACAGCAAAGGTGGAGCCGCTGTCCGAAGTCGTAGTGGCCGGCGTTGTGTAGCTCGCCGAAGTCGCTCCCGCGATGTTCGCTCCGTTCTTCTGCCACTGATAGCTCAGTGGTGCGGTGCCAGTCGCGTTCACCGTGAACGTCGCTGTCTGTCCCGCCGTCACCGTTTGATTCGCCGGCTGCGTGGTGATCGTTGGAGCCACAGCCGCTGGATTTACAGTTAAGGTCGCGGCATTGCTGGTTGCTGTGCCAGCTGAGTTGCTCACAACTAAAACGAAAGTGGAACCGCTATCCGCTGTGGTGGTTGCCGGAGTTGTATAGGTGCTGGACGTTGCGCCCGCGATGTTCGCTCCGTTCTTCTGCCACTGGTAGCTGAGCGGCGCGGTACCACTGGCTACAACGCTAAACGTCGCGGTCTGGCCTGCCGTTACGGACTGATTGGAAGGCTGTGTCGTGATCGTCGGCGCTACCACAGCGGCATTCACTGTCAGCGTGGCGGCGTTGCTGGTCGCGCTTCCCGCAGTGTTGGTAACTATGACTCGGAACGTCGAGCCGTTATCAGATGTTGTCGTGATGGGTGACGTGTAGCTCGCAGAAGTAGCACCCGAAATGTTCGCGCCGTTCTTCTGCCATTGATAGTTCAGCGGGGCGGTGCCACTCGCGACTGCAGTGAACGTCGCCGTTTGTCCTGCCGTCACCGTCTGATTTGCGGGCTGCGCGGTGATCGTTGGAGCAACTGCCGCTGAATTTACCGTTAGCGTCGCTGCATTGCTCGTCGCCGTTCCCGCGCTATTGCTTACGACAACGACAAAAGTAGAACCACTATCCGACGTCGTGGTGGCTGGCGTTGTGTAGCTGGCCGAAGTCGCGCCCGCGATGTTGGCGCCATTCTTCTGCCACTGATAGCTCAGCGGAGCGGTGCCAGTTGCGGTCACTGTGAACGTCGCCGTCTGTCCCGCCGTCACCGTCTGACTTGCTGGCTGGGTCGTGATGCCTGGCGCCACCACGGTTCCGCTCGCCGTAAAGTTCACTCCCGTAAGGTCGGTCGTGCCCACATTCACATTCTGGTTCGCTGGAGTGAACGTGTAACCCGCGTTGCTTGGCGTGACGCCGTACGACCCACTGGCCAATCCCGCGAACGTGTACACGCCCGAGCCGTTGGCCGTTGTGGTGGTGCTGGTGGCGCCGCTCAGCGTCACTGTCGCCCCGGCTCCACCCTTCGAGGGACTAATCGTGCCGGAGATGTTGACACCCGCAGTTGCAAATTTGTGGCCCCCGCTCTTCCCGTTATTGTTCTTGGAATCGTTGGACTGCACTTGAAAGTAATAGGTAGTGCCAGCGGACAAGCCGGAGACGGTTAATTGGTGACTGGTAACCATCGCGGGATCGACCGGGGTATTGGATCCGTAGGAAGTGGTGGTTCCGTAGTTCACGACGGAGTTGGAAGCGACGTCCGTGGTCCAAACAACCTGAGTGCTGGAGGTCGTGGTGGAAATTGTCTGAACGTTGGTGATGTTAACGGTCGTCGGCGGTGGAGGGGTTGTGTTTGCGCCGCTGACAAATCCAGCGCAGCCAGCCAACACCATCGGAGCCAACCCCAACAAAAGCAAGAGAACGAGTTGAAGGGCGCGTGCGCGTACAAAAACACGTGTAGTGTTCTGACTTCTCATCGATTTCACTTTTCCTCTGGGCTGGGGCCAGCTAGCAGTCAGAAGCGGGGGTGGGGGCCGCTGAAGTCGCTGATCTAAGTAACGCCCTAACTTACTTCCACGGCGATGATAGTGAGAGAGAGACTCCGCAAACTACTGGTGTGAGGAACAGTTTTGGGTCAGGGAACGAACGTTACCTGCGTACCTTACGTGCACTGCCTTTCGGCCAGTAAGCGAATGTCTACAAGGACGAGGAGTTCGTCTGACAAGGACAGGGTGAGGCCAAAACGGTCAGGTGCCGGCGAAACTGTTTGAAGGCAAAATTCAGAGAAGGAAATTCAGAGAAACAAAAGCTTCGTGCCGGACTCGGTCAGTCTGCTCCGGAAGGCGGCGAGCTAGCCTCTGGTCGCGATCCGACGGGATTCTTTGGTTTCGTAATCAGGCCGGCGTCGCGAATTTTGTAGATAAGAAGCCTGTAGCTGATTTTCAGTTCCTGAGCCGCTTTTCTACGGTTCCAGCGATTAGCGCGCAGCGCCGCGAGGATGATGTTCTTTTCGCTGGCGCGGATCGCTTCTTTGCAGAGGCTCTTCAGGGGCACAATTCCATTTTTTGCCGCCGCCCGAGGTGAGGGCGGACTGACGGGACGTGCAGAATCTTCCAGGATCGACGCCTCGGGGCCGACGACCACATGGCGCGCAATGCCGTTCGAAAGCTCACGGATGTTCCCCGGCCAGTCCAGGCACTGCATGTAATGCAGCGTCTCCATGGTCAGCGGCTCCGCTTGCGCCTGGAACTGTTGCTGGCAGCGCGCGAGAAAATACTCGGCCATCATAGGAATGTCTTCCCGGCGATCGCGCAGCGCCGGAAGCTTCAGGCATACGACGTTAATGCGATAGTACAGATCGGCGCGAAACTTTCCTTTTGCAATTTCATCTTCCAGATCTTTATCGGTGGCACACATCAGCCGTGTGTCGACCGCTCTCTCCAGTTCGTCGCCGATCCGCGAAAAGCGGCCGTCCTGAAGGAACTGCAAGAGCTTGCTTTGCGACGCCAAATCCAGGTCTGCGATTCCGTCAAGAAACAGAGTGCCTTTGTGCGCAAGCTCCACTCGGCCGGGTTTTGTTGCGTGAGCTCCCGTAAAAGCGCCTTTTTCGAATCCGAAAAGTTCGCTTTCCAGCAGCGTTCCGGGAATCGCGGCACAATTGACCTTGATGAATTCGCCGGTGGCTACTCCCGAATGATTGTGAATCCACCGGGCAAGAACCTCTTTGCCGCTTCCCTTTGGGCCGCATAACAATACTGGAATGTTTGTTCGGGCGATTTTTGTGGCGCGCTTCCGAACCTCTTTCATGGCCTCGGAACGCCCAAACAACACCTCTTCCGGCGGCAAGACATTGGCCAGCCCTGGGCCCGCGCTTTTCGATCGTCTTTCGGCAGACATGTTCGATAGATGATTCGGCAGGAGAATGGAAAGCACACGATAGGCCATCAAACGAGTTTGCTCCTAAGACCAATGAAACCAAGGAAGTGTTGCTAAGCGGTTTATCTACAATAATTTAGGTGGGTAAGGGGAGGCTTGGTTTTAGTACCGATAGGAGAGAAAGCACTGATTTCTCATATCCCAAATAGTAAAAACTTCTCCCACTGACGAAAACAATTTCTCTCTTTTGGTGGCTGCTGCAAGGTTTTGCCGGGCTATCTCGGCGGGAAGATGAAGGCTTCTAGCAGGTCGGCACGGGCCTTTTCATCGGAAGCAACGACTTTTAAGATGTCCTTGACCGAGAGCATTCCCCGGAATTCACCCATTTGACTCAACACGATCAGGTGGAAGATGCCGTTCTGTTCCATGAGCAGCAAGCATTCGTCGAGTGTCTTCTCCGCCGTGACCGTAACCAGTTCCCGCGTCATGATATCCGAGGCTTTCATCCACGCGGGGCACTTGTTTTCTGCGGCAACTTTGTCGGAAATATCGCTCTGAGAAATGACCCCCGTGAGCTTTCCGTTGGCGCCCAGCACGCCGACCGTGCGCACTTGTTTTGCTCGTAAATACTGCGCTACTTCGTGAACGCTCGTCTCTTCCGAAACCGTATAAATATCTTTGCGGGACCCGATCAAGTCGCCAACTCTCATTGGACGCCTCCGCAGGCTGATTTGGCCGGATAGTAGGCCTATTCGTTCCTAGAAGCAAGATAGGTTCCAAACGAAAGTAAAGCCTGAGACGGCATTTCTGGCAGGCCGGAAAGGACTTGGCGAGACTTACTCAGGGGCTTGGCGAAGGGAGAGGACCCTGCCTCACGCCCGCACGGATTCCCCGCGGACAATATCGTACCTTTCGATGACGGCGGCCACTCCCGTGCGCGGGTTGCCATCCTCAATCCTTGGCTCGACGCGCAGAACTTTTCCCAAAGCACGTACCAACACTTCCGTACCGCTCGTTAGTTCGGTCGGCAATGTCAGGATCAGATCGAGCCGTGAACCCGTTTGTGGATCCTGATCCATCACAAAATATAGACCTCGCGGGGAAATGTCGCGAGTTTTGCACTTTTGAGAATCAACCATCTTCTCGGTGGGGACGCTAACAAGAACCGGCAAAGACAGATCATAGCGTCGACTTGTACGACGCTCGGTAATTCCCCCCATCTCTGCGTACACGCCGCGGACCGATTGTTTTGCCGCGTTCCCTTCTTTGGATTAAGCCTGAAATGCTAGAGTTCTGATGCCGCTTGCTTGGCCCTCGAACCAAATTCACTTCACTGGTTCAAAGTATGCGTTGGATTCTGGCGCGGGATAAGGTAACGCAAGTAGCCCTTTGAAGTATATGCTTTTCTTCTTTTTGCCGTTTTCTTCCCTCTGACCATGCCCTTAGGGGATCGCTATCCGTTCCTGGTTCCCACCGCTGAGGTTTCTTCGGCCCCCGGCGCTGACTTCCGCGTCCGCGGCGTATCCAGGTTGAACTGCCGCATCTTGTAAAGCAGCGCCTTATAACTGATTCCGAGCATCTTGGCAGCATCCTTGCGGCACCAACGCGTCTTTTCCAGCGCGTCGGCAATCGCTTCCATCTCCGCCTCATCCTTCAAGCCGCGCACCAATGCCTTAAGCCCTTGCTCCTTCGGTGGCGCCGGCTCTTCGCGTGGCGACGTGCGCTGCCGCGTGGAGGACATCTCCACCAATTCGCGCAGGCTGCCTTCGTCATCCTCAAGAATGACGTAGCGCTTCACGAAATTCTCCAACTCGCGCAGATTTCCCGGCCACGGGTAATTTAGCGCGGCATCCATCAGGTGCTTGGAAGGAGGCTGCCCGGGCTTGGCGTATTTCTCGCTGTACTTCTGTAGAAAATGTTGGAAAAGCAGCGGGATTTCGGTCGTGCGTTCCCGCAGCGGCGGCACGTTGATGGACAACACATTTAGCCGGTAATACAAATCCTCGCGGAATCGCCCAGTTCTCATCGCTTCCTGCACATCAAGATTGGTTGCCGCCAGCACGCGCACATCGGTCTCCACCATGTGGCGTCCGCCCAGTCTCGAATACTGATGATCTTGCAAAACGTGCAAGAGCTTGGCCTGCAAGTGCGTGCTCATTTCTGCGATTTCGTCGAGAAAGATCGTGCCCTTGTTGGCTAGCTCAAACTTGCCCGGCTTGCTTCGCACGGCGCCGGTAAAAGCTCCCTGTTCGAATCCGAAGAGTTCCGATTCCAGTAGCTCTCCCGGCAACGCAGCGCAATTCACCTTCACGAACGGCTGGTTCCGTCGTTTCGAGCGCAGGTGAATCATTCGCGACACCACTTCCTTGCCCACGCCGCTTTCCCCGCAGATAAATACCGGCACGTCCACCGGCGCGATTTGCAAAATCTGCTGCCGGATGCGCACCATCTGCGGGCTCGCGGCCAGGAAGCTCAAATCTTCCGTCACCTGGTCGCAATAATCACGGAGCGCCTGATTTTCTGTCGCCAGTTGTTTCTTCTGGCGCGACTTCAGCATCGCCGCATCCAGCTCTGACTTCTCGAAAGGCTTCGTCAGGTAATCGTGCGCGCCGATGCGAATCGCCTCCACCACCGTTCCCACTTCATTCGAACACGACAGCATGATCACGTTCAGGCTGCGGTCGATCTCCATCAGCTCCTTCAACGTGTCAATGCCGTTGATTTCCGGCATCAAGACGTCGAGGATGATGAAGTCCGGCCGTTCGCCCTTTTTCACCTTGTTCAGGGCTTCCCTGCCGGAGCTGACGGTCTCCACGTCGAATCCGTCCACTTCCAGAAGCGTTTGCAGGTACTTTCGAATGCTCGGCTCGTCATCCACCACCAGAATTTTTTCTTTCTCAGCCATTGGCTCTTCCCTTTCTTCCCCAAATTTCTTCCTGCGTTACCCCTGATCCATCGGCAGCAAAAATGTGAATCGGCTTCCCCCAGTGGGTTCGCTCTCTACCCAGATCTTGCCGCGATGCGCCTGGATTAGACGTTTTGCGATCGCCAGCCCCAGCCCCATTCCGGAAGTATTCCGGTCCACCCTTACAAAATCCTCGAAGATTTCTTGGTGATGCTCGGCCGGGATGCCCGCGCCGGAATCCTTCACGCTGACTTCCACGCTGTTTGGCCTGGGCAAACGAAATCTCCGCCGCTCTTCTACGGGAGCCATCGTTGTCACACGCCGTTCCCAGAAATGCGGCCCTGCCTTCATCGTGACTGTGCCACCGCTTGGCGTGTGCTTCAGCGCATTGTCCAGGAGATTCGCGGCAACTTGCTGCACCTTCTGATAATCGAAGCGGAAAGCCGGAATGGAAGGATCGATGTTCGCTTCCAACCGCACTCCTTTACGCTGAAATGCTTCTGACCACCGTTTCGAAAGCTCATCCAGGCAATCTCGCAAGTCGTTCTCCCGGAGTTGCAAAACCAGCTTGCCGCTCTCCAACGCGGAATAATTCAGGAACATGGAAACCAGCCGCACCAATCGCTCGCAACTCTCTTTGGATTCCTCCAGGATGTCCCGCTGTTTGTCTGTCAACCGCCCGAGAGAACCTGCAAGCAGCAAGTCGTAATAACCCTTGATCACGGCCAGTGGCGTTTTCAATTCGTGAGCGGCAGACGCGAGAAAAACGGTCTTCTGGCGATTCACTTCCTGCAATTTCAGATACGCCGCGAGAAGGTTTCTGTAAGTGATCTCGCGTTCCTGCAGCAGCTCTTGCACGGTAAGCTGCGTTGCTGCATCGGGGTCAGAATGCTTCCCTGATTTATTTTCAATCTCTACCACCAACCAATCGGATTCCGGCATCCACTGAATCCGCACAGGTGTTTTCTCTTCCCCTGGTCCGATTTGCACGTTAACTTCGTGCTCGCCTTTCTCCACTTGCTCGAAAATCTTGGCGGAATCCAGCTTGAGCAGATCGCCAAAAAGATTGGGCTCGTCCGTTTCCTTGAATCCTTGCGCTCCCAGGATCTGGCGCGCCCGCGCGTTGATAAGCAACGGACTCCCGCTGCGATCCGCCACGATTAAGGGTTTTTCAAACGTGTCAACGAGCCGGCTAACCCATCCCAGCGGAAGGGACCGGCGGCTGCGATCTTCTGCCACGGTGGGCATGGCTATCCTTCCGCTCATGTACTAACTCTGTCCTTTATGGGGTGTGGTAAATATTTTCCTGTGCCGGATGCCCATCCTTACAGAGTCCCCTCACTGAGTCAATGGTAAAAGCGTTCCATTTGCACATTTGCGGAAATCCAGTGGGTTTTCAAATCCACAGTTGCATATGGCAAGATTTTTACCGAAGAAGCTCTCTGCAAACTATTCTCAATAAAAGGGTTATGTTAAGTCTGGATTGCTTTGTCTGGCAATCAAGATGCTACGACCCCGTACTATGTCCGTAGTACTACCCGGGGGAGTCAGTGTCGACAAGGCTGATTCAGGAGAAAAAAAGCTTGGAGATTCGCTCGACAAGGCGCTCACCCCGCATTCGTTTGCAGATTCCAGTGTTCATTCGTGGCACTGACGCTTCCGGCTCCGAATTCATCGAGCTTACTAAGACCCTTAATATCAGCGCTTTCGGAGCCTGTATCACTTCCCAGCATATTCTCGGGAACAGTCAAACCATTCACTTGACCATTCCCGCTCCGTCCCCGGCCTCGAACAGCCTTGTTCCCAGCGAGACTCCCCCCATCCTTGCTCGGGTCTTGCGGCAGAACATGGCCGGTGACATACGCCTCTTCGGCCTGGAATTCATCCACCCCCTCGAGTAACCGATCCATCAGCGTTCTCCGTTCTCCGCCTACTGGATAGTTTTGTTACAGGGCGCATAAAAGCACATAAACATTGTTTCATTTTGCCTCGTTTTTCCCCCGATTTTGTACTACCATGCGCGCGCTTCCGGGAGGTCAGGCTCGATCGAGGGTAGCCGAGGTCCAGTACGAATGGCCTCTTGGTTGCTCCAAATGGCTGTACAACAATTTTACATGCTTGCCCCAAACCCCGCGGGGATAGGCAGAGGTTAGGTTTATTCCGGATATGCCCAGCCCCGGCGCCCTTGCGCCCCCGCGTTTGCCGGTTGAGGATATGTACCTCGAGTTGCTTGCGGATACGCTCGAGAGTCTTGACCTACCTGCACGCGGACAATTTCTTCAGCGCTTCCTGCGCACGATCAGTCACGTCGAGTTGCGCGAGTCAGAGTGCGTCCAGGTCTGGGACGAAACGCTCGCGCGGCGCCGCGCGATGACGGATCAAGCGGGCCGGCAGGTTGCCCTCAAAGCCGCTCTGCTGGATGTGCTCGCCTCTTCTGGTTTCGTGCGTGTGCCCATCATCATCGAGTACGAAGATCTCAAGAAACTCGAATTGAATGCCGTCACCGATCCGCTCACGGGTCTTTACAATCGCAGGCTTTTCGGAGAATCCTTCGAAAAAGAATTGAATCGCGCCCGGCGCTACACGCAGCCGCTCAGCCTGGTCATCCTGGACCTTCATCGATTCAAGGAAGTAAACGACAAGCACGGCCACCCGCGCGGAGATGAAGTCTTGCGGGCCACAGCTGCAACGCTCAAAAAGGCGTTGCGTACTTCCGACTCTGCCTTCCGCATCGGCGGGGATGAGTTCGCTTTGCTCCTGCCGCAGACGGATTCGCAACAGGCTCTTGCCCTCAGCCGCCGCGTCGAAACGGTCTTTGCCGAAATGATTCGGCCGCTGCAACTTGAAGTTGCCGTCAGCATGGATCATGGTGTTGCAATCTTTCCGCAGGACGCAGAGCAAGCGGATCAGTTAATCCGGATTGCGGACGAGCGTCTCTACCAGCAGAAGCACAACAACCACAAGAAAACGGTTAACGGGGCGAGGCGCACCGAGACTCCCTCATCCCAAGAAACGGTTCCCGCTGCCGCTACGCCTGCGGAGGTTGTCGGCCCGTTGCCTCCACCAATTTCCATCGAAACGAAGCGCGCGCCGGAAAAAGCAGAAAACAATCGCGAGGCTCACGCTTCCGTCAGCGCCGCTCCTCCTTCCGCACAAGTAGTTCCAGCGCCGGCCCACATGTTCGCAGTTCAGCGCAAAGCCGAGCGGGTCTCTATGGCCGGCACAAACGCCTATGCGGTCCTCAGTGAGCAAGGTGGGAAGCGCGCGCGCGTTCTCGATTTGGGTTTTGGCGGTGTGGCCATCGAGTTCGATTCTCAGGAAGAAATCCCGGAGAATCTGTTTGCCGTCCTGCACGTTCCGATTCTCCCTCCGGTGCGCGTCAACTTGAAACCCGTTTGGAAACAGCAGACGGCGCAAGGTGGCACTCGCGTCGGCTGCTCGTTCGTTTCTTGATCTTCTGCCTTAATCTCCCATGCCCCTGCCGGATTGTGGGTCTCTTCACGTTCGATGTGTGCGTTCTGCTTTCTGCTTTCTGCTTTCCGATTTCCGATCCCTGTTCTCTCTCTTGAGGGTTAACGCCGCCGCTCAGGCGTGCCTCCTGCTACAATTCGGCCCGCTGTTCGTTTGGGAAAGGACTCCCATGCACGAACCAAGAGCCAGCCGACCTTACTGGCCCGATGCCCTCTCGAAGTCACCCGAAGATACCTCTAGTTTGAAACCCTGGTCCTGGGCACGGGAGCGGCTCGAAAAATCCCATAACTACTGGATTGCCACGACGCGGCCGGACCGCCGCCCGCATCTCATGATCGTTTGGGGCATTTGGTGGCAGGATGCGTTTTGGTTCAGCACCGGGCCTCGCACCCGCAAGGCAAGAAACATCGCCGCGGTTCCGCACGTCGTGATTGGAACCGAGGACGCCCCCGAAGCAGTCATCCTCGAAGGAACGGCAGAGGAAATCACCGATCGCTCGGCCTGGAAGCAGCTGGCGAAAATCTACAACGCCAAATATGGTGGTGACGTCGAGCCGCTCCTTATGGCTTCCGACGGCTGCGTTTTCCGCGTCCAGCCCCAAGTTGCTTTCGCCCAGGATGAGCACGCAGAAAATTTCGCAGACGCTGTCACACGCTGGCATTTCGAGGAGGACTAGGCCAGCGTTTTCAAAAAAACCTTTGCTGTCATTCAGGGCTTGGGCGACGCGTTCCACATTTCCTGTTTGATCTTCCACTCTCCGCCAGCTTCGCGATGCAGCACCAGCGCCATCTTCCCGTAGCCGTCGAAATCCGGCTTCCCTTCCGGCGCTTTCGCCACTTGGTGTTCCGTGGCCCATTCTGTCGCCCAATCTCCGCACACTTGAATGTCGTGAAATTCCATCTCTTCTTTCGTCACCTTATATCCCGGATTTTGCGACAGAACGTTTTCGACCCACGCGGTGATGGTTTTTCTTCCGGCTATCGGCGCCTCTCCCTGCATCAAATCCACGCCGTCTTCAGCCCACATTGCCATAATGGCGGGCGTGTCCATCTTTAGATGGAGCTCCGTGAACTTCTTGTTGAACGCGTCAATCTCGCTCCGCGCGTCGGCATTCGAGTTTCGCGCGCTCGTTCGAGCGCAGCATAGACTCACCAACAAAATTCCCGCCACCACCGTTGCCATCCCGAATTTCGACATCTCACCCTCCTCGCGGAACTCAACAACTCTCGCAAATCTATCCGATTTTGCGAAATTTGACTCTTCGCGTATCATAGGGAATTGCTCGCGACCTAGCGACGCGGCTGTGTGACTGCCTTTGGGTCACAGCTTCAACTGCCCGGCTTTGCCGGGCGTGCCGTGCAGACCGGACGCGACGAAAGGCAACCTCATGAAACCCGGTATTCATCCCGATTATCACCCTGTAACAGTGCACTGCGCCTGCGGCCACACGTTCCAGACTCGCTCGACCATTAAGGGCGACATGCTGCGCGTGGAAATCTGCTCGAATTGCCATCCGTTCTTCACCGGCAAGCAGAAACTGCTTGACACTGCGGGCCGCGTCGAGCGCTTCACCAAAAAGTATGCCGACGCCGCCGCCAAAGCCACCGCCGCCAAAAAGTAGGGCGGACACTACTGTCTTGTTCTCTTCTGCTATGCGATAGTTTCTCGCGGGACAGGCTAGAATGCCTGTCCCACATCTTCTAAGCGCGTCTTTTTTCTTCCTTTTCATTCCGTTCTTTCCTCTGCGTTCATTCGTTCCGTGCGTTCTCTGTGTTAATTCTTTTCCGCCAGTGTAAAATACTTCTCCAGCGTGGCCACCCAATCTCGCATGTTCGACAGCTCACGTCCCGGCGAGCACGTCGATTCCGGCTCACCCCGCGTCACTCTCCGGAATGCCTTTGCGCATCCCTTCGATTCGGCCATAGCCGCCGCGCGCACCTGCTACGCGCCGCGCCTCATCACTCCCGAAGAAATCACCGACAAGCAGCGCGTGAACATCGGCGCCGCCACCTTCTACAGCGGCCACCACACCGTTTACCAACACGCGCATTTTGAATTTGGACTCGAAAACGTCAGCCGCCAATTCGTCTGGTCTTTCCTTCACGCGCATCCCTTTTACAATTCCGAGCAGCAGAGCCAGCGCTACGTCCGCCTCGACCGCGCGCAAGCCTATGTTCCACCGGTCTCGCTTTTCTTCGACGAAAAAAGCAAAGAGATTTACGAGCAGGCCATCGCGCGCGCCTGGAATTACTATCGTGAGCTTTCCGCGCTCCTGATCGGCGATGCGCGCAACATCCTCAACGACATCTGGCACGTCAGCCCGATGTCGCATCCCAAACGGCTGCAAAAAATCGAGCGCTCCGCCGAAAAGCGCGCCATCGAAATCGCGCGCTACGTTCTTCCGGTTGCTGCGTTTACCACCATGGTGCACACGCTGTCCGGCATTGTGCTTCACCGCCTCTGGCGCATGTGCTCCGCTTCAGACACGCCGAGCGAGGCGCGCGCCGTCATCGGTGAAATGGTTTCGCAAGTCAAAACGATGGACCCGCAATTCTTCGAGCGCTTCGGAACGGAGCCACTGGAAGAACTCCCGGAATGGGCCGATCGCTTTGCGATCGCGCGGGACAATGTTTCACAACCGGCTGCATCCGCTGGCGAATCTTTCGCCCGCGAATTCGACGCTCAACTGAACGGCAAAACTTCCCGCCTCGTGGATTATTCGCCCAACGCGCTCCGCATCATTGCCGAATCCTACCGCGCCGTGGCCGGCCTTGCCGCCGCGCGGTGTTCCGACGCGGACGCGCTCGATCGCTTGCTCAATCCCGCGCGCAATCTCTACCGCCTGGAAACGCTAAACGTCGGCGTGCACGCGCCGATGATGCGCGCGCTCCAGCACGCCAATTACACGTTCGCGAAAAAAATCAGCCACACCGCCGACAGTCAGGACCAGCGGCACCGCATGGTCCCCGGCTCGCGCCCGCTGCTCACGCTTGCCGACACGCGCGAGCCCGACTACATCACGCCCATGCTTCTCGCCGCGAATCCGCGCGCAAAAGAAACTTACGAGCGCGCCATGCACGATGCGTGGTTGGCCAAAAATCAGCTTCTCGACCGCGGCGTCCCGCTCGAAATCGCTCTCTACGTTCTCCCCAACGCCAAAGCCATCCGGCTCTACGAATCCGGCTCGCTGCTCCACCTTCTGCACAAATGGACCATGCGCACCTGCTTCAACGCGCAGGAAGAAATTTTTCAAGCCTCGATGGACGAAATCGCCCAGCTTCGTGAAGTCCATCCCGAACTCGCGCGCTACATCGGCCCGCCCTGCCATCTTCGCGCGGGAATCACCACGCCCATTTGCACCGAAGGCTCGCACTTCTGCGGCGTCAAAGTCTGGCTCGACTTCCCCAACACCCCCCGCCGCATCTGAAACCCCACTACCATTGTCTTGCGTCTAAGGATTAGGGAGCCACTCTCCATGCCCTCACCCATACCAACTTGTCTCGCATCACTCACAGCCGCATTGCTGCTGTGCACGCCCGCGATTGCTTACGACACGCCGCTGTCGGAGCAGGCGGTGCGGGAGGCGTATTTCCTCGGGCAGCGCCGCGACGATTCCATGGCCGCGGTCTTGAATAAATACACAAAGTTTCTTCCGGCTCCCAAATCCGGCCCGCACATCGGCGCCATCACTTTTCTCACGCCTTTCGCTCTTCTCGTCCAGTATTCCAGCCGCCAGTCCAATTACAGCGCGCAGCAAGCGGCCCTCGACCATAAAGCGCAAGACGAAATCGTCGAAATCTCCATCGACATTCTCCTCACGCAATCCTATGGCCCCTTTCTCACCAAGCCTACCGGCTCCCGTTCTGGTTCCCCTCTGGGCATTCAACCTCGCTCCCCGGAATTCTGGCGCGCTTTTAAGCTCCGCATCTTTGATGGCAAAGAAGAGATCACCACGGATGACGTTACTGGTGAACCCAATTACCTCAATTGTGGTGAAGCGGGCTGCGACCTCAGCGGCGCCACCGTTCACATCCGGTTCCCGGCGATCGCCTTTACCTCCGACACCGCAATAATAGAAGTGACTCCTCCCGAAGGCGACGCCGTCTCTGTTGATTTCGACCTGTCCTCGCTACGCTGACCTGGGGACCCCTTCTCCGTTGACTTCGACCTTTCCTCCCTCCGCTACCTAGCTGAAAAGCGTGGCATCCGTTTCAAGATGAGAGAAAAAAGCATCTACCCCCTACCCACCCCCGGCAACGATGCAAAAGCATGAAAGGAAAGGAGTTGCAGGAGGGGCATCCTGGAAGTTGTTGAAAACAAAGGGGCAAATTTGCAGTTGTTGCTGCAAGCAAAGAAGCATCGAGCGCATGCACAAGGAGCGCATGGGAAGAAGAGTGGGCTACGGAGGCGCATAAGTAGGCCGGGCAATCAGGCCCAAGTCAAAAAACATCATAACACAGTTCGGTTTACTTTTCAAGTACTTCTTTAAGTCGTTTGCATTGTGTGGGATAGAACCTCGGTCCTGAAGAGCGGCCGGCCAGATTTGTGGGGACTCGCTAAGTCGCGGCCACACAATGACTTGCGGCAGTGAATTTTGTCAGGAAAGTTCAGAGACGCGACTGCAGAGGAGCTGTAATGGGAACCCTCTTCGTTTACGACCGCCAGCGGAGGGTGACCGGGCCGTCCATGGGGTGGACCATCGGCGCGCCGGTGCGGCGCGACTCGAGCAGGTTGGCCTTCAGTGCGAAATACCATTTGGCTTGGCGGTCGGCATCGTCGATCAACATTAGGCGCGGGTTGTGCTTCAGTCCTTCGGCTTGCTGGATCATGGTCTGCTGGTCCTGGCGCAGGAACGTTTTGGCGAACGGCCGGAACAGGAAAACCGGCAGGGGCAGGTTCCAGGCGGCCACGAAATCGATGCGGCAGAGGTCGCGGCGTACCGGCGTCACCGTGGCGCGGCTGGAAAACCAGAGTTTGCCGCTCTGATCGATTTCCGTGCGCAGATTCGGCAGGACGAAGTCGATCATCGTGGTCACTGGCTCGCCGGTGATTTTCTTGAGCAACTGGTACGGCGCGCTGTTCGCGCTCGGCGAATGCGGGCTCATGCGGAAGCCGTTGGGGATGGGCTCGAACTGCTTGGCTTTTTCGTGAATGCTGGCGCGCTTGCGCCAGAACCAGGACTGGTGCACGAACGGGCCGTGCGCCGGATCCATCAGGCCGATGATCCCGTGGTCAATGTGCGAGGGCAGCTCGCACGAAAGATGGGTGATTCTGTATTTTTCGCTGAAGAGTTTGAGTGCCGGCGCTTCGGGGACTCTCTCCGGCGGTCGCGTGCCCGGCGCATTCATGTAGACCCAGATGTAGCCGTCGTGCTCCTCGCAGGGATAGTGCCCCGCAAAGATGCGGTCGACTTTCAGCTTGTCCTGCGAGGTCAGCGAAGGAATTTCGACGCACTGTCCGCTGCACGCGTCGAAGCGCCAGCCGTGGTAGCGACATTCGAGGGTCTCGCCATCCAGACGGCCGTACGATAGCGGCATTCCCCGGTGCGGGCACGCATCCCGGATGGCAAACGCTTTCCCTTCGGCTGTCCGCCCCAGCACAAGCGGCACTTCCAGCAGCAGCGCCTTCACGAGTCTTTGCCCGCTTAGTTCCGAGCTCCGCGCCGCCGGATACCAAAAATCCCACAAGAATCCGGGATCCGTTGCGCGCTCCGCATCCCGTCCTGTTTCGCGGGATGATTCAAGCGCCGCCTCGGCATCCATCCGCATCATCGTTCGTACCGCTTCGCTCATCGTCGTACGCGCATCGTAGTATACCGCTCCGCTTGGGAGCAACAGCGCAACAGGATCGTTTGAGCTACGAATTAGCCCCGATTGCCCAACTTACTGGGCACTTGGAAGCGTGATTTGCCTTAACTGACGAAAACCCAGACCTCAGTACGCACCATGCGATTACCATCGATAACGGGACATTCGTGGTTTGAACCAGGAGAGTGGTTACCTTGGGAGTATTCAATGGATTCGATAATTCAACTTTCGTTTCGATACTCAGAGCTGGACTACGTCCGAGCGATGCGCGCACATTACGCTTCGCGCCTCAGACTTAGACTCGATGCCGCAGTAGCTATGGCCACGGCTTTGTTAGGCGTCTACTTGTGGCAGTCGCCGGATTCACGCTGGTGGGGTATCGGTCTCATTTGCCTTTCGGCCGTATTCGTCCTGATCCTAGTTGCAGCCTTTGGCGTCATACCCCAGCTAGTTTTTCGTCGTGAGCCTAAGTTCCGCGATGAATATTCACTTACGTTTTCACCAGAAGGCATCCATTTCCGCACAGCTCACATCAATTCCGACCTCCAATGGAGCATCTATACTCGCGCGCTCGTCGCCCCCCATTCATTCATTCTGTATCGCGGAACCCATTCATTTACGGTAATTCCGAAGCGCGTTTTCGAGGCTACCGGACAGATGGCCGCATTCGAGCAATTAATCTCAGAAAAGATTCCAGAGATATCCGGCAAAAATTCATAAGCTCTCAGTTGCTTACCGACATTGACGCATGTGCACGTGCAACGCGCAAGTCGGAACCTGTTTGCAAGAATCTGATATCGGCGTTATTCTTAAGCAGAGCAAATCGATGTACGCCGCGTTCTATTAGCTGACTCGCCTTTCGCTCCTGCACCGGGAGCCTGCATTCGTCTGCAAGCTAAAACGAAGTTTTTCGCGAATTCTTTTCCTTTATTCCTTACTTACAACTTAAAACTTAGAACTGAACTGAAAACTGAGGTTCCGCCATGGCCGTACTTACATTGACTGAAAAATTGGACCAGCTCGGCGCTCGCTACGACGAGCTGAGCCAGCAGCTTTCGACCTCGGAAGTGGCCTCCGATTCCGCGCGCTTCCAGAAAATTGCGAAGCAGCACGCCGAGCTCGAGGAAATCGTCGCCAAACACCGCGAGTACAAGCAGATTGAAAAAGACCTCGCCGGGGCGCACCAGCTGTTTCTCGAAGCGGATGACGCCGAGATGAAGCAGATGGCGCACGAGGAGGAAAAACAGCTCACAACGCGAAAAGAAACCGCGGAGCGCGAACTCAAGCTGCTGCTGCTGCCGAAAGACCCCAACGACGAGAAGAGCGTGCTCATCGAAATCCGCGCCGGAACGGGCGGCGATGAAGCGGGGCTCTTTGCCGCGGAGCTTTTTCGCATGTATTCGCGCTACGCGGAAACGCAGGGCTGGAAGGTGGAAGTGCTGGAAAGCTCGCCATCTTCGCTGGGCGGAATGAAGGAAGTCGTTGCGGCGATTCAGGGGAACAAGGTTTATTCCAAGCTGAAATACGAAAGCGGCGTGCATCGCGTGCAGCGCGTTCCGGCCACCGAGCAGCAGGGGCGTATCCACACTTCGGCTGCGACGGTCGCCGTGCTGCCCGAAGCCGACGAAATCGACATCAAGATTGAAGCCAAGGACCTGCGCATTGATACGTTCTGCTCTTCCGGTCCCGGCGGGCAGTCGGTGAACACGACTTATTCCGCGGTGCGAATCACACATATCCCCAGCGGGCTGGTGGTGTCACAGCAAGACGAAAAGTCGCAAATCAAGAATCGCGCCAAGGCCATGCGTGTGCTTCGCGCGCGCCTCTACGAAATGGAACAGGAAAAACAGCAAGCCGCGATCGGGGCCGAGCGCCGCGGGCAGATTAAAACCGGCGACCGCTCCGAGAAAATCCGCACGTACAATTTCCCGCAGAACCGCGTGACCGATCACCGCATCGGTTTAACGCTCCATCAACTCACGGACGTCATGGACGGCAAGCTCGCGCCGTTGATGGACGCCCTGAGTGCTCATTACGAGTCCGAGCGGCTCCAACAGGAGTTGGCCGGGGCATAATCTTCTTAAGGAGGTGCCCCATGCTGACTCGCCCTGATGCAGGCCCCGGATGCTCGTGGATGAAGCGGATTTTGAAAGTCGTGCCCGAGCCGGGCGCTAAACCGGAAGCGCCGAATCCGTTCCTTCGCTGGACTTGGGGATTCTATCTTTTCTTTATTCTCCTTTTCGTGCCGATGACGCGGCCATGGGTGTCTGTTAATTTGAATGGCACGCGAGAATACCAGTCTTCCATGAGAATCGCCGGAATGCCGGTAATCGCGTTGGGGGCTCATCCCAGTGGAGTGATCGCCATCGGCGGGCGTCCTACCGGCTTGATTGCTATCGGAGGGATTGCCGTTGGCGTTGTTGCCATTGGCGGGCTAGCGTTTGGCGGCATCGCGCTTGGCGGACTGTCCCTGGCGATTTTTGCTCTCGGGGGAGGCGCCATCGGTTGGTGGGCATTGGGTGGAGGCGCGGTGGGACGATACGCACTTGGTGGCTTGGCCTTCGGAGACTACGCGTACGCCGGAAACGGAGTGGCTTTCGGTTATCACGAAGCCTCGGGCCATCAGAAGGAGAAACTCCTGGAATGAAGCCGCAGGCGGCGCCGTTGGTCGTCCGTTCTGCACTGCGCGAAGCTTTCGCGCAGTTGCGGGCTGCGGAAGTCCCTTCTCACACGCTAGCAGGAGAACTGTTGCTGCTGCACGTGTTGGGCCGCGACCGCGCGTGGATGTATGCCCATCCCGAAGAAGAAATTTCCGCTCCGGAAGCTGAACGTTTTTTCAAGTTAGTTTCCCGGCGTGCGGCGGGTGAACCAACGCAGCACCTGACCGGGAAGCAGGAATTCTGGGGGCTCGAATTTGAAGTTACGCCTGATGTATTGATTCCGCGACCGGAAACGGAGCATGTCATCGAAGTCGCGCTGGACCGTCTTGCCCTACGAGAACGTCGCGCCGGCCGACCGCGAAAAACCGAAGGCACCGGATTGCAAATCGCCGACATCGGCACCGGCTCGGGCTGCATTGCCATTGCGCTGGCTAAAGAACTCCCCGGCGCAGCGTTTGTCGCCACGGACATTTCTTCCGCGGCCCTTGCGGTCGCTCGACGCAACGCCATAAGTCACGGAGTGACGGACCGCATGCGTTTTGTGGAAGCAAATTTACTAGAAGAAAGTGGCGAGTGGCGAGTGGCGAGTGGCGAGCGAAAGCCGCCGGGCGGAGGAATTTCTTTCGATCTCATCGTGAGCAATCCGCCTTACGTGGGCCGACGCGAAGCGGGAACACTGATGCGCGAGGTCCGCGAGCATGAACCGGAAATTGCGCTCTACGGCGGAGAAGAAGGCTACGAGCTTTACGCCGATCTCATCGCGCAATCAGCAGGACATCTCAAGCCCGGCGGCATTCTCGTTCTTGAACTCGGGCACAACAGTTTGCCAGCCGTCGAGCCTCTTCTTGATGAATCCGCCTGGACCAAAATCGGCGTGACTAAAGATCTCGCCGGAATCCCGCGGGTCCTCGCCTCAGAACGCTTGTAGCATAGCGCCCCCCACCTGGACGATTGAGCATCACGGGAGTCAGGCGTAGGCTACTCGCATGCCGGAGCTGGCGCGATTTCGTGCAAAGCATGGGCAGCTGGAGGAGGTGGCGGCCGATGCGGTGGCGTCCATTTTGCACGTGGACATGGACGCATTTTTTGTTTCGGTGGAATTGCTAGAGCGGCCGGAGCTGCGCGGCAAGCCGGTCGTGGTCGGCGGACAAAAGGACCAACGTGGAGTGGTTTCCGCGGCGAGTTATGAAGCGCGGAAGTACGGCATTCATTCGGCGATGCCGCTGCGAACGGCGGGACGGCTTTGCCCCCACGCAATCTTTCTCGATGGTCATCACGAAAAGTACGGAGAATGGAGCGACCGCGTCGCAACAATCCTGGCAAGATTTTCGCCGGTCGTGGAAATGGTTTCGATTGACGAAGCGTATCTCGATCTTGCGGGAACGGAGCGCTTGCACGGGCCGCCCTTTGCGACGGCAGACAAACTGCTTCGAACCATCACGCGGGAGACGGCGCTTCCCTGCTCCGGCGGACTGGCAACGACGCGGCTAACCGCCAAGGTCGCTTCGGACCAGGCGAAACCGCGCGGGCTGGTGTGGGTTCCGCCGGGCAGCGAAGCACGTTTTCTCGCCCCATTGCCCGTGCGAAAGATTCCCGGAATCGGGGAAGTAACGGAGCGAGCGTTGCGGGCGCTGGGCATTGAAACCGTTGAACAACTTGCGGCGGTCCCGCAAGAAAAGCTGGAGAAAATCTTCGGCCAATGGGGCGACGCGCTGTTCCGCAAAGCGCGGGGCGGCGATTCCTACGAATTTGTGATTGACGCGGAGCCGAAATCCATATCGCACAATCTCACGTTTGGCGAAGACACGAACAACGCGAACGAGATGGCCACGATTCTCAGCCACCTTTCGCAGAAAGCGTGCAAGCGGCTGCGCGAAGCGGGACTGGCCGCGCGGACGCTCACGCTGACGATTCGCTACGCCGGATTTGAAACGCACACACGCGCCACGACGCTCGCGGAACCCACGGAACTCGACGCCGATATTTACGCGGTGTTCCAGGAGTTGTTTCGCAAGCACCGGGACGCGAAACGAAAAGTCCGGCTGCTGGGAGTAAGCCTCAGCGGCTTTACCCACGGTAACGCGCAGCTCGATCTGCTGGAAAAAGAACGGCGGGAGAAACTAGCCAATCTGACGAAAGCAGCCGACCGTCTGCGCGACCGATTCGGCTTCGGTAAAGTGCAATTCGGCGGATCGCTTTCGGCTGACGGGCTGGACCACGAGCGCGAAGATTAAGCGGAGAAAGCCGAACAAAGAGCGCTTTCAAGCAGAACCGCTCTGAATGTCCTATAATCTAGCCTCCGTCCCATTATTCCCATGAGCGCAGGCGCGTCTCCAACTCCGGGTGTCTCCTCGTCGGCCCCTGCCGCGGGCGTGCCGAATCGCGTGCGGCAATTCTGGCAGCGCGTCAGCGAAGGGCGCCAACTGGACGACTTGTGGTCGCAATTTGCTGCGGACGCACGGGCCAGCTACGGCTTCTACGGAAAAGACGTCGACTGGGAAGAAATTCAGAAGCTGCCGCGGTGGCACCGGCCGTTCCACATCGCCAAGGACATTTTCTGGGCGATGCTGATAAAGATGACACCGGCGCGGCGCGTCCTGCTGCTGATTGCCCTGGGGATGCTGTTGATGTCGGGATTCACATTTCAATTCGGGCACAACGTCTCGGTTGAATTCAAGTTTGAACTGTTCGCAGCGTTGATCTTTCTGCTGCTGCTTTCGCTGGAGCTGGCGGACAAAGTGACGATGAAGCGCGACCTGGAAATCGCGCGCGAAATTCAGATGTGGCTTGTGCCTTCGCAAGCACCGGAAGTTAGCGGCGCGGACATTGCGTTCGCTACTCGGCCGCAGAATTCCGTGGCCGGAGATTACTACGACGCGTTCTATCCGGATCCTGAGAATAAAGAAAGATTAGTGGTAGCGATCGCGGACGTAGCCGGAAAAAGCGTCCCCGCAGCCCTGTTGATGGCAACACTCCAGGCCAGTCTTCGTACCATCGCCGGCGAAGGCGTTTTGGTCGCAGAACTCGTGGCGCGCTTGAACCGCTACGCATCAGCGTACAGTTTGGATGGCCGACGGTTCACGACTGCGGTTCTTTGCGAATACGAGCCGGCATCTCGCCGCCTGACGTATGTGAACGCGGGCCATAACGCG
>Ga0307471_100000389_pt1 | contig 22293 bp, 20 predicted proteins | sample atmos_gasesAM3C__2_FD_204566 | JGI IMG/M metagenome (GOLD analysis project Ga0307471, IMG submission 204566) | Hardwood forest soil microbial communities from Morgan-Monroe State Forest, Indiana, United States - atmos_gasesAM3C_515 | ecosystem: Environmental > Terrestrial > Soil > Temperate...
ACCCGAGCCGAACTGGTTGGCCACCTCGATCACCGCGGGACCGAGGAGGACGATGAAAAGCGTGGGAAAGATGCAGCCGACCATGGGGAACAGCATCTTGAGCGGCGCCTTCTGGCCGAGCTCCTCGGCGCGCTGACGGCGGCGGCGGCGGATCTCCTCGGACTGGATGCGCAGCACATTCGCGATACCGACCCCGAGCTGCTCGGACTGGATCACGGCCTGGAGGAAATTGGTGAGCTCCTCGACGTGACAGCGCTTGCCCATCTCGTCGAGCGCCTCGAGCCGGGGCCTGCCGAGCCGCACCTCGTTGAGCACCTGCGTGAACTCCTGGGCCAGCGCGTTCTTGTATTTGTTGATGACTCGGGTGAGGGCGGCGTCAAAGCTCAGACCCGCCTCCACGCTGATCGTCAGCAGGTCGAGCGCATTCGGCAGCGCGAGCAGGATCTCTTTCTGACGCTTCTTGATGCGCCGCGACAGCATCATCTGCGGCATCAGGTAGCCGAGCATGCCGCCACCGACCGGACCGAGCATCCACATCGGCATCGCGAGCGCGGCGAGCGCGGCCAGCGCGAAGCCGGTGCTCGTGAGCATGAGCATCGAGAGCAGGCGCAGCGCGATGAATCCGCTCGCCGTGAGCCCCCATGGGCGTCCGGCCAGGTTGAGCTTCTCCTGCAGGACCTGCTGCGTGCCGGCCTCGGCACGCCGCGTCAGGAAACCTCCGATGGTGTCGAGCGCAGGGCGGATCACCCGGTCGAAAAGCGGCAGCGAGAGCTCGACCTCGGTGAGGGTCGCGGGCATGCGTCCGGACTCGGTGAACTGTGCGAGGCGCGCCTCGAGGAGATCGCCTGGCCGGGGGGCGGTCGACAGCGTGACGCCGAGGGCGAGACACAGCACGCTGGTGAGCGCGACAGCGAGAACGATGACGATCAACACCGGCTAGACCTCGATCTTGACGATCTTTCGGATGATCGCTCCACCGATACCGATCGAGATCCCGGCGATGATGAACATGATGTGCCCGAGCGTTTGGGTCAACATCGGGTCGAAATAGCTCGGCGACACCACGCTCAGCACCACCCCGAGGCCGATGGGCAGGCCCGTGATGATGAAGCCCGAGGCGCGAGCCTGCGCGGTCAGCGTCCGGATCTCTCCCTGGATACGGACTCGCTCACGGATCGTGAAGGCGATCGTGTCGAGGATCTCCGCGAGATTGCCGCCAACCACACGCTGAATCTGGACCGCGGTGACCATCAGGTCGAAGTCCTCGGATTTGTTGCGGTCGACCATGTGCTTGAGCGCATCGTCGACGGTGATCCCGAGAGCGATCTCCCTCGTGGCGCGGGCGAACTCCTCGGAGATCGGTGGGCTCGCGTTCTTCGCAACCGTCGACAGGGCTTGTGCGAACGAGTGCCCCGCCTTCAGCGCATTGGCCAGCAGAATGATCGTGTCACCGAGCTGCCGGTTGAACGCGCGGGTGCGCCTCGACTGCCTGAAACGGAGGAAGAAGCCGCTCATGACCCAGACGATGAACGGACACGGGACGAATGCGATCAGGCTGCCGAAGCGCAGCGCGACGAGCAGCCCGATCACGATACCTGCAGCGCCGACGGCGAGGATCCACTCGGAGGCCTTGAGCTTCAGGTCCGCTTTCTGCAGGTCCTCGGCCAGCTTGCCGCTGTGCGACGTGCGCGCGAACACCGGGTTGAGCGCCTGCGTCAGGCTGTCCAATGCGTCGCGGAGCGCGTTGCCGGTCAGCACGCGCTCGGGTTTGGGTGTCTCCACCGACGCCCCGCCATACTGGCTCAGCCGGCGCGCCATCTCGTCGGCCGGCGAATGCCGCCCACTGAGGAAGAAGGCCGTCAGGGCAAAGACCGAGGACGCGGCCAGCGCGGCGGTGACCAGTGCTGCCGGCGTCATGCGGATCAGTGTCCGAAGAGCGCGTCGAGCGTGCCGGGTGTGACCGTGGAGTCAGCCGTTGTGGGCACCGTGGGTCCTCCCGTCGTCGGCTCGTAATTTGGCGTGTAGGTGGTCGCCGTGAGCTTGCCCCACTCCGACTGCGCACGGATCACGTACTTCACCGCCGTGACGCATGGCGCGGCGCTGCAGCCACGCTGCGCAAAGAGCTCGGTGACGAGCTCCGCCTGGCTGCGCGGCACTTCGACGATGTACACCGTGGCGGCGCTGGTCGGCGCTGCTCCGTTGTCGCCGACGCGGAGCACTGGGACGTCCTGGAACGAGTAGCGAACACCGCCCGTTCCGGGATCGACGAGGATGTCGATGTGATCGCCGGCCTGGATGTAGTAGCCGACCGCCATGAGGTCGCCGACCAGCCCGTTGGTGGCCGGCACTCCCGCTGCCGGGATCGCGACGGCCACGTAGCCCTTGGTCACGCTGGTCGCCAGTGACGCCGGCGTCGACCCCGCGGCAGTCGTGCCGGCCGCACCGGGCAGCACCGCCTGGACGGTGAAGAGCGCTGGGACCATCGGTGTGTTCTGCGTCACCGACGCCTCGATGGTCTTGCCGACCACCTGCGCTGGATCTGTGAACGCATCCTGGGGCGCGGCCGTGCTCGGCACCGACGCAAGCGTCACCTCGTCGGCGGTCACCGGGCTGCCCGACGTGATGCTCGTTTTCGCAACCACGACGCTCACGTTGTTTCCACCGGAGCCCTGCCGCAATGCGAGGAGCACGCCGCCGAACGCGAGCGCGGCGAGGACAACGCCGAGAAGAAGAAAGATTCGATTGTTGGGCTTGTTTGCCTGGATCGCCACCGCTACTCCTCGAATATGTCCTCGGTCGTTGTGGAATGACGGACTCGTTCCGCCGCAGTCGGCAGCGCGCGGTACTCAGGCACCGGCGAGCCGAATCGAGTGTGCCCCCAATCGAGACCCCCTCTCATCGCCTTTCGGTAACAAAGGGATCGCGTCCCATCGGGGCGTGCAATGCAACCTCAGTCGTCGAAGCGCCCTGTCGCTTGCGCGCGAATGAGCACATTGAGAATGTCGTCGCGATTCGGAGCGACGGTTGCGATCTTGCGGTAGATGCGCAACGCACCGCGCTGGTCGCCGCGCAGGCGATGCAGACGTGCGATGCGTTCGAGGTACGAGACCGCCAGGTCGATATCGTGATCGTCGAGACAGACGTCGACCAGACGCAGCAGTGGCGCGTCGTACACGGGGTCCGCTCGCGTCGCGGCGAGATAGCAGCTGAGCGCCGCGTTTGACTTTCCCAGGGCTCGGCAGCGATCGCCGGCGTCGAGGGCCAGCTCTGCCACCGCGTGGCCGCCGAGGTCCCGGGCCATCCGCTGGATGAGACCGGCCGCCTCGTCGCAGCGTCGCCGCTTCAATCGGTCGTCGATCTGGCGCCGTGCGTCGATGACGGCTGCGTCAGTGTCGAACGGGCTCTCATCGTCCTGGGCCGGCGACGAGGACTTGTCCTCGGAGCCTCGCTTGCGCCGCTTGCCGTCTGGCCGCTGCTCGCGCACCTGCCAGCGCTTCTTTTCCTCGGGCAGCGGCTCGACCTGGGACATCGCGAGCTGCACGAGCGCCGACATCTCGGGCGCCGGCTCGTCCTGCGGTCGCGGCGGCTGACCACCAAGGTCGGTCGGGGCGCTGATGACCATGGTCTCCTGTCGCTCGCGGATGTGGAAGCCATCACGCGGCACCACGTGTGGCCCATCGGCAGGGTCGCGCTGGTGGACCAGTGGCGGGAACGCCTCGGGGTTGGGGACGGGCGCCTCGGTCTCGGTCACGGCTTCCGGAGCTGCAGCGTCCCCCTGATCGGCGCTCCCGCCGCGCCTGAAGAGGCGGAACCGTCGCTTGCCCTTGCCACGCTCAGCCTTGACGGGCTCGGTGTCGCCGCTCTCGTCGCCCTCGGCGTCCACGACCGTCTCCTCGGGCGGCTCCGGCGCCGCGGGAGCCTCGACCTGGTCGCCATGAAGCGCGGCAACCTCCTCGGCGCCGATGAGCACCGCCCCCTCGCCGGTGGATGCCAGTGTTCGGCTCGGCCACACCGTGGCCTCCTCGGTTCGGAGCGCATCGAGCGAGAGGAGGTATTCGTAGACGCTTCGCTGCAGCCGCCGGGCCAGCGCCGAGGCGGCGTCCGGCGCGAGTGCCTCGGAGGCGATCCGGGTCGCGTCGTCGACCGCGCCGAGCAGCGTCGGCTCGTCAAGGCGATCCTCCTGCTGTGCGCCGTTGAGGCGCTGCACCAGCAGGTCCGAAAGGGCCGGGACACCGGGGGCCATCGTCGAGGCGGCCTCGAGCCAGCCCTGACGCAGGAGCTCGAGGTTGTCCGTCACCTTGGATGCGGTCACGTCGCTTCGCAGCGGGCAGGAAAGCGTGGAAAGCTCGACATTGGGGCACAGCCATTGTCCGAGCGCCATCTCGCGACACGAGCACCGCGCGGCAACAAAGCTGTCACCGGTTCGATGGTCTTGCCGTGAAATGCGCGATTCACGCGATCGGAGGTGGAAGCGTCGTGCCTACACTGCCAGTCGGTGCCCGAGCAGATGCCCGCGATCGAGGTGGAGTCCCTGCGCAAGTCCTACGGCGGCGTCAACGCCGTGGATGGGATCAACTTCATCGTCCGCGAAGGCGAGGTCTTCGGGTTGCTCGGCCCCAATGGCGCCGGCAAGACCACGACGGTAGAGATTCTCGAAGGCTATCGCCGGGCGGATTCAGGCACCGTGCGTGTACTTGGCACCGATCCTCAGCGCGGCGGCCGCCGTCTCAAGGAGCGAATCGGCCTCGTGCTCCAGGAGGCTGCGGTGCCGCCACTGCTCAGCGTCACCGAGATCGTCGAGCTCTACCGTGGCTACTACCCGTCACCGCGGCCCAGTGCGGAGATCCTGGAGCTGGTCGGGCTGAGCGAGAAAGCGGGGTCGCGCGTCAAGACGCTCTCGGGTGGCCAGCAGCGACGGCTCGACCTGGCGCTCGGTCTGGTGGGTGATCCCGAGCTGGTGTTCCTCGACGAACCGACCACCGGCTTCGACCCGTCGGCCCGGCGGAACGCGTGGGAGATCGTGCGCCGCATGCGCTCCCTGGGCAAGACCATCGTCCTGACCACGCACTACATGGACGAGGCGCAGGAGCTCGCGGACCGGATCTGCGTGATCGCCAGCGGCCGCGTCGTCGCCGAGGGCTCACCGCAGACGCTGCGCGCCTCGACCGATTCGCAGACCCGCATTCGTTTCGCGCTGCCGGCGGGCGTCGACATCGAGACGCTCCCGGTGCGCGCGAGACTCAGCGACGGACTGGCGCTGATCGAGACGCCGACACCGACCGCGACGCTGCAGCAGCTGACCTCGTGGGCGGTGGAGCGCACCCTCGAGCTCCCCGGGCTCGAGGTGACCCGCCCATCGCTGGAAGACGTCTACCTGGAGCTCACCGGTCATGAGTGACGCCTCGCTCGCCGCGCGACAGATCCAGTACGAGCAGCGAACGTTCTGGCGCAACCCCGCGAGCGCGTTCTTCGCGTTCGTCTTCCCGATCATCTTCCTGGTCATCTTCGGGACGCTGAACAACGGCGTCATGGTCACGGTCAACGGACACAAGGGGGTCAGCTACGACGACTACTACATCCCCGCGCTCGTCGCGTTCGGCCTGATGGGAGCGTGCTTCACCAACATCGCGATCTCGATGTCGATACGGCGCGAGTCGGGACTGCTCAAACGGTTCCGGGGTACGCCGCTGCCGCCATGGGCGTTCATGGTGGGCGTGATCGGCTCATCGGTCGTCGTCGCCGCCGTGCTCTCCGGGATCACCACCGTCTTCGGCATGCTCGCGTACCACGTGCAGTCACCGAAGCACATCCTGGCGCTGGTGCTCGTCCTTGCGGTCGGCGCGATGGTGTTCTGCGCGCTCGGTCTCGCAGTCGCGGCTGTCATTCCCAACGCCGACGCCGCTCCCGCCATCGTCAACGCCGTGCTGCTGCCGCTCGTGTTCATCTCGGGCACGTTCTTTCCCATCAGCTCGTCGTCGGTGCTCGCCAGAATCGCCGAATATTTCCCGGTGCGACACCTGATCACCGCGACGTACACGGCGTTCGACCCGACGGGCTCATCGACGACAGGCATCGACGGCAACGACCTCTTGATCATGGGCGCCTGGGGCCTTGCAGCGCTGATGATCGCTGTGCGCCGGTTTCAGTGGGAACCGCCTCGGCATTAGCCGGTACGCGCGGTCGTCGCGACTAGCCGGACATCAACGGTATCTCTCGCAAGGAGGACGTATCGGAGGCGAGCCGGACCGTTATCGGAGCACGAGGCGAGCCGAGATCCGAGCCGCGGATCGCCCCCTGCTGCGTGCGTAGTCGCACCAGACAGGGCACGGGCGATCCGACGGCGTGCCTCCGGGAGAGATGCCGTTGATGGAGCGGTGGTCGCGATGAGGCTGTCTCAGCTATGTCTCGTTGGCCGTTACGCGATGAGCGAGCACGAGTGCATCATCGAGGCGCGTGCCGCCGTAGCGACCGCGGACGATGAGGACGTTGAGCACGTTGCCGACGCGCCACTCGAGCGTGATCTGCACGGCTTGTATCCCGGTTGTGTCTGTTCGCACGAGCGTGTCGGCATGGGCGTCGTCGCCGAGCGATCCCGTCGACACGGGCACGTTGCCGGATGATGCGTCGAGGTGGGCGATGTCGCTGCGAAAGGCTTGCTGGGCTCCATGCGACGACGAGAACGTTTCCGCCGTGGAGATGATGTCGATCGGACCGTTGGCGGTCGCGAGGTCGGTCGGGCGGAAGTATCGAATGCTCGCAGCCGCTGCGAAGCCGTCGCGACGCAGCTGCTGCGCGGTGGCGCCGCCGTCGGCTGCGATGGTCGTGACGTCGACGAGGTGCGTGGGCTCCGCGACGGTGAAGTCAGGCGTCACCAGCTGGTCGAGGCCGAGCAGACAGTGCGAGGGATCGCGGCAGAGCGTTTGCTGCGTGCCTGCGCTCGCGTCGCAGCCGGCGAGCAGCGCAACCATGATCGGCACGGCGACGAGACCCGCGCGGTGCATGAGCGCAGCTTAGTGTGCCGGCGTGGGATGCGTTTCGGTTACTCGTGCTGCAGTGCGCCGACCACCGAGCGACCGACCGCCCGCCGCGCGGGTCCGATCGTCGCAACCACTGCGGACAGCACGACGACGGCGGCCAGCACCAGGGCCGTCTCCAGCGGAAATGCGAACGACGGTGTGAACCCGATGGACGAGCTGGCTCGCAGCATCGGCAGGGCGATGATGCAGCCCGCGCCGACTCCGATGAGCGTCGCCGCGCCCGCCAGCAGTCCGGATTCGGTGAGCACGCGGCGGAGCGCCTGGCGCCGGCCCAGACCAACTGCACGCAGCAGCGCGAGCTCACGCGTTCCCGCGCGCACGTTCACCGACAGCGTGTTCACCACGGCGAGCATTGCGATCACCACGGACACGATCGCGAGCGCGAGCAGCAGCCCGATTGAATGCTGCAGCGCGTCGCGCGACGCGGCGGCGATATCCGACACCGGCACCGCCTGCATGCCGTAGCTGGCTGCAGTGCTTTCGAGGGCCTGGGCAGCGCCGTTCGACGTGACCAGCAGGTCGTCGAACCCGGTTGCGGTTGCACCGAAGTACGTGCGCGCCAGGTCGTTCGCCATCACCACGGCCTCGCCTCCGTCCCCGGAGGGATACGAGTGCGCCACGAATCCGGCCACGGTGAAGTAGATGGTGCCGCGCAGCGTGGGCACAGGCAGCTGCGTTCCCACCTGCCAGCCCGCATCAGCGGCGAGCGCCTGCGGCGCCAGAAAGATCGGGCCGTCCTCGAGGTCTGCGAGCGCGGTCTGGTGGTCGGTCGTGATGACGTCGAGCGCGCCGGACCTCTGGTAGGCGGAGGGATCGATGGCAGCGATGCCGAGGACTGCACCGGCGACCGGCTCGGAGAAGATCCGCAGCGGCGTCGCGCTGCGCACACCCGGTGCTTTGCGGATGGCGTCGGCGACGGCGTCACGCTGAGTGACGGGGCTGCGCACCAGCACATCGCCGACGAACAGATGCGACACCCAGTCGTCACTGGCCGTCAGCGCACCCGCCGTCAGGGCGCTCACCGCAACGGCGGTTGCGACGCTGACCGCCAGTCCGGCGGCGGTGAGCGCGGTGCGGTTGCGGCTGCGATCGAGGCTTGACGCCGCCTCCCGTGCGCCGGGGAACAGCGGCGCCGACAGCGCGGCGAGTCCTGTCGCGACAAGCGGTGCGATCAAAGGAAGCGCCGTGGCGACCGCGGCGAGGAAGAGCACGACGCCCAGCGCGACGACGCCGCCGCTGTCCGACGCGAAGCAAACAGCCGCCGCGACGAGGAACGTGATGGCCAGCGCCCCGACCGCCGGATGCGCGCGTTCGCGGCCTGTTCGCGGATGCGAACGCAGCGCGTCGAGGACTGGCGTCCTTGCTGCAAAGACGGCGGGCAGGATCCCGCCGATGATCGCCGCTCCCACGCCGGCGACGACCGATGCGACGACCATTCCCGCAGTCGCGGTGAGCGGCGGCACCGGGAGGTCGCCCGGGGAGAACCGCGCGACCAGCAGCGCTCCAAATCCGAGGCCGGCGCCGATGCCAAGCGGGACGGCGCACAAAGACATGAGCACCGCCTCTCCGGCGAACAGACGGAAGACCTGCCGCGCTGACGCGCCCGCGGCGCGCAGAAGCCCGATCTCGCGGCGCCGTTCGGTCACCGACAGGACCACGCTGTTCGCGGTCACGCCCGCGCCGACGATCACGCTGAGCACGGTGAGCAGCGCGAGAAGCGGTCCCAGCGCCGCGATCGGCTGCGCCCCGCCTCCTCGCGGATCATCCACCGTGACGGCCTGGCCGTAATGCTTGTGTACCTCGGCGGCAACCTGCGTGGCGCTCGCCCCGGCGGCCAGCCGCAGCGCGACCAGCGGCGTGCGCAAGCCGAGACGGAACGTCGACGTGATCGCCTGGTCGCTCACGAAGACGGCGGACCGCGTGAACGCCGGCCCTGCGCTGGTTCCCGTCGTGAAGCCGACGACGGTGAACGGCCGCGGCCCGTTGATGGTGATGAGCTGGATCCTGTCGCCCAGTTTGAGCGTCGCGCCCGGCCTGGCAGTCAGCGCGCTGGCGAGTCCCTGGTCGATCGCGACGCTTGTGGTGTTGTCGGGTGCCGGCAGTCTCCCGGCAGCGACCTCGACCTGGCGAAGTGCTGCGCTGCCATCCTGCAAACCCACGAGGGTCACGGTGAGCCCGGTGAGGCCGATGCCGTTTGGGCCCGCCACGATCCGCTTCTCATAGAGCGGCACTGCTTGAAGGACACCCCGGAGGTGCGAGAGTGTGCGCACCTGTGCGGTCGTCAGCCCCGACCCGGCATCGACGCGCACGTCGAGTGCCGATGCTCCCGCCTGCAGGTTCACGGCTTCACGGGCCTGCGTATCCAGCCCCGCACGGGCGACCTGCACGCCGAGCACGACGGCGATGCCGAGCGCGACCGCAGTCACGGTCAGCGCGCTGCGCAGCGGCCGTGACGCGATCGACCGCAGCACGAGCCCGCCGAGTCCGCTCATAGGCGCAACCCTGCGAGCCGCTCCATCAAGGGACCCGGATCGGGCCGCTCCTCGGCGGACGCGTCGTCATGGTGGAGCACGACCTCGTCCACGATCGCCCCGTCGCGCATGAGCAGCACGCGATCCGCGTACGCAGCGACCCGTGAATCGTGGGTCACGAGCAGCGTCGTCTGTCCCTGTTGTCGGCACAGACGAGCCAGCAGGCCCATCACCTCGTGGCCGCTCATCCAGTCGAGGTTGCCCGTGGGCTCGTCGGCGAGCAACAACGACGGCGCTGCGGCGAGGGCTCGCGCGATCGCCACGCGCTGCTGCTCGCCACCGGAGATCTCCTCGGGTCCGTGGCCTTGCAATCCGCGCAGGTTGAGCTGCGTCATCAGCGCCTCGACGCGGTCATTCACGCTTCGCCGGTCGATGCGCTGGTTGCGGGGCAGGAGCCTCGACTCGTTGCGCAGGCGAAGCGGGAGGGCGACGTTCTGTGCCGCAGTGAGGGTCGGCAGCAGATTGAAGAACTGGAAGACGAATCCGATGTGGTCGCGACGGAATGCTGAGCGCGCGTCGTCGCCCAGCTGATACAGGTCGACGCCGTCGATGGCGACGGTCCCGCGGTCGGGGGGCTCGAGTCCGCCGAGGACGTGCAGCAGCGTGCTCTTGCCGCATCCGCTCGGCCCCATCAACGCGACGAATTCGCCGCGATGCACCCGGAGGGAGACCCCGGACAGCACCTCGCGGGGCGGGCGGCTGATGCGAAACGTCTTGTGCAGCGAGTCGGCTGCGACGACGGCGTCGTCAGTCGCCGCGACGCCGCTCACCGGTGCTGTTGTCTGCGATTCGCTCACGTCGCTTCTCCTGTTCTGGGCGTGTGGCAGTGATGTTGTGGCGCTGCCCGCGCGGCGTCAGGCGAGCAGGTAGGCTTCGAGCACCGACTCGATCGAGTCGGGGAGCAGAGCCTGGGGCTGAACGATGGGTGGCGCGTCGACGTTCGAGGGGAGCAAGCCGGCCGGAATCGGCGTCGGTGTCGGAGTGGGCACGGGCGTCGGCGCTGCGGTGGGTGGCGTGGTGGCAGGGGGCTGACCGGGCGTCTGCGGTGCCGGGTTTCCTCCACCGCTGTTGCCGGTGCCCTTCGGTGGGGGCGGCGGCGGGGGAGGCGGCGGTGGCGGTGACCCCAGCTGCGCGAACTCCTCGCTGAACATCCACACGTTCTGCTGGGGAGGCGAGACGCCGGTCCAGTTCACGCCGGGAGCGCTGACATCCGAGCCCGCACCCATGTGGGTGTAGTTCGGGTCGAGGATGTTCGAGCGGTGGTCAGGGCTGTTCATGAACTGCCCGTTGATGTAGCTCGCCGCGGAACCGCCGTCGGACTCGTTCGACACCCAGCCGATGTTCTCGCCCGCCGATTGGTAGCGGACGCCGTACGCCTGCATCATCGAGAAGACCAGCTGTCCGCAGCCGGCGATGGGGTGGGCGAAGTAATTGCGCTGGATCATGTCGACGGAACGCCCGTACACGGCAAAACCACAACCGCCGTAGTACGCGCCCTCTCCGATGTTCTGCAGCGTTCCCATGAAGTTCAGCGAACCGACTCCGTTGCTCGCCCGATCCTGATTCGTCAGCGAGAAGAGGTCAGAATCCGCACCGCCGTCGGCACTCGCGCGCGTTGTCGACGCGCTGATGTGCACGATCGCGACTGTGAGCCCGGTGGCGAGGAGCAGCGAGACGGTCAGCGGCCGAATCGCGCGGCGCCAGCGGGGCAAACCCGTTGTGGCGTGCGGGGCGGGCGCAGCGGCTTTGACCGCGGCGGCGGTGCGAAGCATCTCCGCCCACGTGCTCTCGAGTCTCCCGCCCTGCGCTGCCGCATCGCTCCATCGCTGGTCGACGGGAGACACGGGGTGCTCCTCCGCCATGCAAGCTCCTGTGATTCAACAACCGGTGTGCCTGCTGGCGGTGTATCACAGCGATTCCGGCGGATTCTCGCGTGCCGCGCCGCTTCGACAGAATCGTTGCATCTTCGAGGGGCGTACGTGCGCTTTCACGGTTAGCGTGCTGGTGAGCTGCAGCTGCAATTGCGAGTGTGAGAACGAGAAGTCATGTCCCTACTCGATAGGGTGCAGCGCAAGGCTGAGGAGTCCGCGCCCGCGGACGGGCCGAGCGCTCCCGCCGACCAGGCGCCCAACCCGGTCCCGGCCGCACCCGCCCCGGCGCCGACCCAGGACGGGTCCGAGCCCGTGGGGTGGCAGCCGCGGCACGTCCCTGCGCCCACCGAGAGCGAGCAGACGTCGGCGACCCCACCAACAACGCCACCGCCGCTCCCGGCGCCGCCGCCGGATCGAGCCACGACCACGAGCCGCCCGGTCCGGGCTGCGGCCGAGTCGCCGTTGGCCGTGACCGAGATCCGGAACACGTCGCTCCTGACCAGAACCGGGCTCGGCCGTCCGGGCCTCGGCCGAGGCGCCGGCGGACACGCGCACCTCGGGCTGAGGACCAAGGTGCACCAGCGGTTGGTGGAGGAATTGGCGGGCAACCCGGACAGCGCTCCGCCCGAGCTCGTGCGCCAGCGGATCTCCGAGCTCGTCAGCGAAGTCATCGTCGAGCAGGCGATGACGCTCAGCCGGCAGGACCGCGCGAAGGTCGTCGAAACAGTCACCAACGACGTGCTCGGGCTCGGCCCTCTCGAGGACCTTCTCGCCAATCCGGAAGTCACCGAGATCATGATCAACGGACCGACGCAGATCTACGTCGAGCAGCACGGCAAGCTGACGCTGAGCCCGATCACGTTCGAGACCAACGACCACCTGATGCAGACGATTGATCGCATCGTCAGCAGCATCGGCAGACGCGTCGACGAATCCTCACCGATGGTCGATGCGCGTCTCAAGGACGGCTCGCGCGTCAACGTCATCATTCCACCGCTGGCCCTGCGCGGTCCGACGGTGACGATTCGAAAGTTCGCCAAGGAGGCGCTGCAGATCGCCGACCTCGTCAAGATGGGGTCGATCACCGACGACATGGTTCAGTTTCTGCGCTCGTGTGTGCGCGCGCGTCTCAACATGCTGGTCAGCGGCGGAACGGGCTCCGGCAAGACGACGACGCTCAACATCCTGAGCAGCTTCATCCCCGAGGACGAGCGGATCGTGACGATCGAGGACGCCGCGGAGCTGCAGCTCCGTCAGGAGCACGTCGTCACGCTCGAGACCCGCCCGGCGAACGTCGAGGGGCGCGGACGCGTATCCATACGTGACCTCGTCATCAACTCACTCCGCATGCGGCCGGATCGCATCGTCATCGGTGAGTGCCGCGGTGGAGAGGCGCTGGACATGCTGCAGGCGATGAACACGGGACACGACGGCTCCCTGACCACACTGCACGCCAACAATCCTCACGAGTGCATCAGCCGTCTGGAGACCATGGTGCTCATGGCCGGTGCCGAGCTCCCCACGCGGGCGATCCGCGAGCAGATCGGATCCGCGATCAACGTCATCGTGCACCAGTCCCGGCTGCGCGACGGGTCTCGCAAGATCGTGAGCGTCACCGAGGTGATCGGTTACGACGACGAGGTGCAGATGCAGGAACTCTTCGCGTTCAAGCAGGTCGGGGTGGACGACGACGGCAGAGTCGTCGGCGCGTTCACGCCGACGGGGGCTCTGCCGTCGTTCATGGAGCATCTGACCGCGTCGGGCGAATCGGTGCCGGAGAGCCTCTTCGAGCCCGTCCGCGTCGTCGATCCCAGCGCCGTATAGGGTTAGAGGGTCCGCAGGGGTGTCCCCTGAGACGGGGGCACGCGGGGGTGTCCCCCGCGTGCGGTCATAGTTAAGCGTGCCAGAAGCGCCAAACGAATGAAAAGCCAGGCTTATTCGGGGTGATGGGTTGATGCGCGCGAGCCGCGTGCTCGTGGCCGCGGCTGCCATCGTTGCACTGGCAGTGGGTGTGGCGCTGCGTGGTGAAGTCGGTCACGGCGCTCCCTCTCACGGTGCGGTCGCCGTCGCAGAACGGGCGATCGCAGTGCAGGAGGCCGGATACCGCTTGAGTATCGACCGAAGCTCGGGCCTCGTCACCTTGAGCGATCGATCGGGGATCGGCTTCACGAGCTTCCCCCTGTTCGCCGTGGCCGGCGAGGCACCGCCGCCGTCGACCACCCACCGGTGGTTCGGCGAAACGGCCGACACGGTGACCGAGCATCTGGCCGCTGCCGGCGGGGCGGATCTGGAAACGGCACAGCTCACGGCATCGCCGGACTGGTTCACAGTCACGTTCACGGTCGCCCCGCCCAGGGACACCGCGCATCCGCCCCTGTTCTTCTTCGACGGCAGGCGCGGATTCGACCTGGCGCGTGTCGCCGGCGGGTTCAGCCCTGACACCGGCCACGGAGGATCCGGGCGCCTGCCGGCGGTTTCCACGCTCGGCCGAACGCCGCTGACCCCAGCACCGCTCGACGTCGAGCTGCACACGCCGGCCGGATGGGTCGGCGTCGGGCTCGTGCAGGTGCCGAACGCGACGACACTTCGGGTCCAGCCGGATGGCGCGGTCATGGTCGACTATCCGCTGCGCGTGCTCGAGGGGCTCCGCGATGCCGGGGGGGGCGGCATCGCCGGCGGGCGGCTCGCGTTTCCAACGTTCGTCTTCACGACGGCCGCCGACCCGGCATCCGGGCTCAGCGAGTATCACGAGGCCCTCGTCGACGCCGGCACAGCCCCGGCGCGAGCCACACCCCAGCCGGGCTGGTGGCAGGAGCCGATCGTCGACACGTGGGGCCAGCAGGTCGCCGACCGTGCGGTGCGCGGCAGCGTTGCGTTCAACGACGCGTGGGTACGGCACTTCGTCGCCGACGTCAAACAGCGCTACGGGCTCAGCGCCTTCACCGTGGTCATCGACTCGCGGTGGCAGGCTGCGCTCGGCGACGCGACGCCGGACGCGCTCCGGTTCGGTGGCCTCACGGGAATGCGCGCGCTCATCGACTCGCTCCATGCGCAAGGTCTGCGCGTGCTCCTGTGGTGGCCGATGTGGGTTACCGGTAACGGTCCATCAGCGACCCACGGCGTGCGCGTGCCGGCGAGCGTCGTCGACCCCACCGCCTCCGGCTTTGAGGCAGGAATGACCGCGAACATCCGGCGTCTGCTGGGCAGCGCTGCGGGCGACCTGAATGCCGATGGGCTCAAGCTCGACTGGACCTACCGGGCGCCGATCTCGTTTGCCGACGCCCGGCTGGGATGGGGCGACACAGCGCTCTATCGCTATCTCAGCGTGATCCATGCGGCTGCCCACGCCGTCAAGCCGGACTCATTCATCGAGGCGAGCGCCGCAACGCCGCAGTTCGCCGCCGTGACTGACGGGGTGCGTCTCTACGACTCGTGGACCGAGAGCGCTTGGAATCTGCGCGCAGCCGTCGTCGCCGCAGCGGATCCCGGTGTCCTCATCGACGGAGACGGCTGGGACGTGGCGCCGGCCGACGCACTGGTCCACGCTGTAGCGAGCACCGTCTACGGCGTGCCGTCCATCTACTTCGATTCGTTGTGGGGAAACCGAACGCACATCTCAACAGACACGGCGCGGCTGTTGGGCGCGATTGTGACCCTGTCATCAGATAAGGGCCCCGGCAGCGCTGTGCGACTTCCTGACGGTGGTTGGAGCTATGTCGTCGACGGCCTTGACCGCGCGCGCACGCTCGCGGGCGGCAGGGGACTCCTGGTGTGGCGAACGAGTGGTGGATCCGCGCTGGTCGGCCATGTGCTGACGCTCGATGACGACCCCGCGCTCATCCCGCTGCCCCGCCCCGGCGTGGTGTCGATCGTCGCGCCCGACGGGATCAGAGTGGCGGTGACGAGGATGTCCGGTTCGGTCCGGGCCACGCTACACCCCGGTGTCATGTACACCATCACAGTGGGCTAAGACGCCGACACCGCTTTCCCGCCCCAAAATCGCGGTGACCGGGTGCGGATTTGGGGGCGTGCCTAGTGGGCGCCGGCGCCGGCAAATGTCTGGGCGCCGAAGGCTCCGGGCATCTGGCGGCGATCGGGGAACAGCTGCGCGAGGCGCGGCGGCAGCGGGATCCCCATATCGAACAGCCGATCGATGACCTGCGGCCGGATTCCCGTCGGGTTGAACTCACCGATGATCTTTCCGGTCGTCTGGTCAGCTCCCTTCGACTCGAACTTGAAGATCTCCTGCATGGTGATCATCTCGCCTTCCATGCCGATCACTTCGTCGATGCTCACCACCTTGCGCGACCCATCCTTCAGACGGTTCAACTGGACGATGAGATTGATGGCACCGGCGATCTGCTGTCGGATTGCCTTCAGGGGCAGGTCCATGCCTGCCATGAGCACGAGCGTCTCGAGACGCGTCAATGTCTCTCTCGCTGCATTCGCGTGCACCGTGGTCAATGATCCGTCGTGACCGGTGTTCATCGCCTGCAGCATGTCGAGCGCCTCGCCGCCGCGGCACTCGCCGACGACGATACGGTCCGGCCGCATTCTCAGCGAGTTGATCACCAGGTCTCGGATGGCGACTCGACCCTCACCGTTGACGTCGGGCGGTCGTGCTTCGAGCCGGCAGACGTGCTCTTGGTGCAGTTGCAGCTCGGCGGCGTCCTCGATGGTCACGATGCGCTCGTCGATGGGGATGAAGCTGGAGCAGACGTTCAGCAGGGTGGTCTTCCCGGTGCCCGTGCCTCCGGAGATGATGATGTTCGCGCGTGCGAGGACGCACGCCTGGATGAACGAGGCGGCCTCCTGGCTCAACGTGCCGAAGCCGATGAGGTCGCTGACTTGGTACGGATCCTTGCTGAACTTGCGGATCGTCAGCATCGGTCCATCGAGCGCGATCGGCGGGATGGCCGCGTTGACGCGGGATCCGTCGAGCAGACGCGCGTCGCACAGTGGAGATCGCGCATCGATTCGCCGTCCCACCGACGAGACGATGGTGTCGATGACACGCAGTAGCTGCGCCTCGTCCTCGAAGCGGATGTCGGTGAGCAGAATCTTGCCCTTGCGCTCGATGTAGACCATGTCGGGGCCGTTGACCATGATCTCGGTGAGGCTGTCGTCATCGACGAGCGGGCGCAGTGGTCCGAGCGCCTCGAGGTAGCGAGCGTCGAGCGTGGGATTGGCGGCTGGGCTCACGGTGTGCTCCTCGGATGGTTTTCTGCGCGCAATTGGACGCTGGGTTCGGCGCCGATTGTGCGCGCCCATCCATTCTCGGCCTGGCCGGGCAACCGGTTCGATACACGATCTTTTCCTATCGTTCCCGGCCGCTCGGTTACGATCGCAACGCGATGGTCGAGATCGAGCCCACCAGGTCGTACAGCCGTGACACGGACGACGACGACGATTGGTTTGGCGAGGGCAGCGTTTTCGAGTCCGGAGAGCAACTTGCATCCGCGCTGCTCGCACTGGCCGGGGCGGACGAGCCTGCCGAAGCCGAGCTGCCGGGTATCGGAGCAGTCGAGCATCCTGAGCCAGCCTACGTCCAGCCCGACCGGTTCGTGGTGGCCCAGAGCCACGGAGGTGTCGCGACTCTCCCGGCGCGTACCGTGCCCCAGGTCGGCACGGCTCCGGCGCACACCTGGTCGGTGCGAGTCCCGGGCACGGTCCCCATCCCGCCGCGGATCCCCGGCAAGAGCGGGTGGTCCATACGCAACAGCGTGAAGATGCTGCACCGCGCCGAGCAGGTGCTCGTTCTCCTTCGCGAGGACGCGCTGGAGGTGACGCTCATCGCGGCGGCCCGGGCCCTGCACCCGGACACCAGCGTGCCGGAGCGTCGAGCGCGGTACTAGCGGGGGGCGGTCTGGGCGGGGTCGTCGCGACGGCGCATCAGTGCGTAGACGTTGTCGAGGGTCGGCGGCATCCCCTCACGAAGCAGCTTGAGCACGACCTCGGGGTCGATCCCGCCGGGAGCCGCCATCGACGCGGCCCGAGCCGCCTCCTCGGCCGACCGCTCGGCCGCCTTCACCCGCTTCTGCAACCGCTCGACGCGGCGCAGGAGCCAGGCAGCGAGGAAACCGAGGAAGGTCGCAAGCAGCGCGAGGATCAGCGTCGCGTGGTCCTGGAGCGTGACGAGGACAGAGTTCACGCCCCGCACAAGCGCTCCGCTGCATGGAAGTGCATCTCGCGCGCCATCGAGTGAACGACCGACGGCTCGTACCCGTCGACGTCCAGCGTCCGGATGACGTCCAGGGTGGCGACGAAATCGTCGATGCTCGGGCGAGTTCGCTTGAGCAGCGTCAGCACCGGCTCGCCGTCCCGCTCCCCGAGCCACGACACGCCGATCTGAATCAGCTCGCGCCTGACCTCGCCGAAGTCGACGCCGAGCGGGCTCGGCTCTGCATTGGGGTCGGGGTCCGCGATAGAACCGTGGACGGCAGCGGGTCCTGGAACATGGGAGCCGGATGCGTCGCCTCCGGGCCGAGGCGGGTCCGGATCCTGGACGGCCGGAGCGCGCCTCGCCGGCGCACTGTCGTGCCCACCTCGCTTGGGCCCGCCCAGGATGGTCAACCGGCCCTCGGCGTGGGCCAGCAGGCCCCGAAACCGCTGCGGATCGCTGCTCAGATGCCGGTCGGCAGACGAGTACATGCCGGCCAGGCGGCCGGCCACGAACAACCCGACCGCCTGGGACGGCCCGCCGATCATCACGACGCGGTCGGAGCCCTCCCGGCTGAGGCTGTCCAGGAAGGATGGCGGGTCCAGCCAGTGGGGATCGAGGTGGCGTTGCTCCACGCTGAGCCTCCAGAGCATCGTCAGCGCGCCGGCGATCTCGGCACCCGGCAGGCGGATCCCTGCCAGCGTTCCTTCTCGTGCGCCGAGCAGCGCCATTGCCGCCGCCTCGCCTCGCGCTCGGTCCTGATCGTCGACCCACACCGCATCGACGATCTGGCCGCGGTCGATGATGCCCGCGGCGGACAGCCGTGGCCCGTTGAGAGTCACCAGCCCGGAGACGATCCCCGGCAGCATGTGCGGGAGGCCGACCTCGGGGGCCGGCGCGGTCACCCAGAGGGCGTCTCCCGCCGGCAGGAGGGGGAAGTCTGCCTGATCGAACGCCAGGTCTGGCGAGTCGTCGTCGCCGGCGGATTGCCACGCGGCTCCGGTGTCGACCTCGGCCTCGCCGTGGGCGTGCGCCCCGGCCAGCTGAGCCAGAGGGGCGACCAGGTCATCGACGCTGCAGTCGAGCGTCTCCGACGGGGCCATCGCCCGGCGCCAGGGGCCGACGGTGAACTCCCCGGGTAGGTCGCCGAGCAGCGCCGACAGTGCCTGCGATCCCTCCAGTGTGCCTCTGACGTCCGACTGGAAGACGGCGTGGCTCGGTTGCCCGAACACCATGAAGAGCGTGGCGTGCCCTCCCTCCCAGCCGAGATCGAGCGCACCGCTCAAGTAGTCATCGCGCGCGTCAGAAAGCTGTCGCAGGAGCTTGACGTGTGGCGCGGCCGTGGCCATGTGCAGATATTCTTGGGTGCGTGAGTACGGAAGTCATCACAATCGCGTCGCTAAAAGGTGGTGTCGGCAAGACGACCACCTGCTACGCACTCGCCGCCGCAGCGGTGGCCGGTGGCCTGCGCGTCATCGCGATCGATCTCGATCCCACCGGCGGGTTGAGCAACGTCCTCGAGAAGGCGAAGCGCAAGGTCACCATCGCCGATGTTCTGCGCGGCAGAGTGACGCTCGCCGACGCGTTGATCGAGCATCCGCTCGGCATCAGGACCGTCGCCGGCCACCGGAGTCTCAACGATGAAGCGCTTCCCGCCGAGCAGCTGTCGGAGATTCTCAAGCCCGTGCTCGACACCGTCGACGTCGTGCTGCTGGACACGCACCCACATGAGCCGTCGCTGATCGGACCGATGTCCGTGGCCGATCGCATCGTCATCCCGACCGCGCTCGACATACTCTCGCTGCGCGCGGCTGCGCTGACCGTCGGCCTCGCGGATCAGCTCGGCGTGCTGGAGCGGATACGCGGCATCGTGGTGACCAACGCCAAGCGACCGCTGTCGCGTATCACCGAGTCGCTGCTCAATGGCCTGACGCTCAGCGGCCTGGCATTCGAGACGGTGCTCTGGTACTCGTCGGGATGGGTGGTCGCCACGTCCGGCAAGGGTGAGCTTCCCGACGCAGAGCTGCTCGATCAGACAAAGGTGCTGCTCCGCGAGGTCGCAGTGCGCCCGTGCCCGGTGGAGGCGATGCGCAAGTTCATCACCATGGCGCAGGGTCGTCGACCACAGGTCGCGACGTCACCGGCCCCGGCCTTTTAGCGCGTCAGCGAATTCTGCGCCACCAGTCGCGCAGGCGCGACTCGACGTGGTGCGCCTCGGTCACGCGTGGCGCGGGCCGCCTCGCCTGAGGCGGCGCAGCACGCGCCCTCTCCGCGATGTGGAGGCGCTCAAGCAATTCGCGCCGCTCGGCTTCGAGTACTCGCACCCGCTCGCGCAGTGTGTCGAGCTCGCGTTGCAACGCCTCTGAGGCTTGCACGGACTCGATCACCTCGTCTTCGGGATCCTGCACGCCGGCGCGAAGTGTCGCGGCCTGGCGATCGACGAGCGCATCGAGAAACGACCACTGCTCGCGGAGCTCGTCCTCCGAGTATCTGAGGTTCCGGCTCACGAGGCGATCGACGCAGGCCGTACGGTCTCGAGCACCTCGAGCGCGTCGGCTCTCTGATCGACCGATGCCGGCGGCACGACGCCCACGGTGACCCGCGCGAACGGCGCCCACGTCGCCGAGCCGAGGTGGCCCTTGACCGTTGCGCGAAAGATGAAGGGAGGAATCGGAGCGGAGATGACCGGGCCGCGTCGTCGCCGCAGCTTCGGCGCCCGGACGCCGGCGATAGCACCTGCCTCGGCCTCGGATATCCCGACGTCCACCAGCAGGGCGGTGACCGCGGCGAGCTCCTGGTCGTCGAGTTCCCGTCTCTCGCGCGTACTCCACGCGGCCACGAGAATTGCCTCCCGGTCGGCGAGGTCGCGGACGATCGCCGGGATGCGCGCCATGCCGAGCTCGCGGGCCGCGCGCAGCCGTCGTGAGCCGGTCACGACCTCGAGGCCGCCCGCGGGCCGATGCCGGAGCAGGAGTGGTTCGACGATGCCGCGGGTCGCAATGCTGGTGCGTAGCTCTGCAAATCCGGCGCCCTCACCGTCCGGATCCGGCCACCACGGACGCTGGTGGACGTGGTCACATGCGATCCGTTCGATGCGCGACTCCGACGTCGGTGCGAGCCAGCGTGCGAGCGCACCGTCGAGCGCCGGCGCGCTGGTCTCCGTGGACGGGGTCGCGCGGTGGATCTGCTCAGACACTGGCCAGGACCTCCTGAGCCAGGCTTCGGTATGCGGCGGCAGCCTTCGACGACGGCGCGTAGGCGGTCACGGGAATGCCGATCAGCGACGTCTCCTGCAGCTTCACCGTCGGCGTGATCACGGTCTCGAAGACCTTGATGTTCGACAGCTCGCAGAGGCCCTCGAGCAGCTGGCGGCTGAATTTGGTCCGCAGGTTGACGAAGGTCGGCACGATCCCCAGGATCTGCAGATTCGGATTGAGCCGAGATCGCACGAGGTGGACGGTGCGCAGCACCTCCTTGAATCCGCGGATTGCAAACCCGGACATCTGCACCGGGATCAGGACATAGTCGGCCGCGGCCAGAGCGCTGATGGTGTGGAAACCAAAGCTCGGCGGCGTGTCATAGAAGACGACGTCGAAGGCCGGAGCGCTCCCGTTGCCGTTCATGGCGTTGCGCAGGGCCACCTCGCGATCCAGCGAGCTGTCGAGTTCGCGCTCGATGGCGACGAGGTCCGGGTTGGCCGCAACCAGCGAAAGGTTGAACCAGTCCGTGGGTACGATGACGTCGGATGTCGGCCGGCGACCGGTCATTGCGTCCCCGAGCGTCCGGTCGATGTCATATGGATTGCGCCCGAGCCCGCTCGTCAGGTTCGACTGCGGATCGCAGTCGACGGCGAGCACGCGAAGCCCGGTCTCGGCGATCGCGGCGCCGAGGTTGATGGCCGTGGTGGTTTTACCGACGCCTCCCTTACCGGAGACGATTGCGATGGAAACAGTCACTGATCTCTCTAGGCGCTAACGATGAACCAAATCCATCGAAGCCTGCTCAACGCAACAATCGCGCAGGCCGGAGCGTGGCGGCAAGACGTGGCGATTCCGTTACCCCCACGTGACGCCTGATCGCCCGTCCCACTGAAGAACGCACCAATAATGTCGAACAGTATGAGCGCACGGGCGCCACGAAGGCGCGAGGGCCCGCATCCGTTCGTGCTGACGCCAGAGTCGATGTACCGCATCGCGTATTCGGTCGGTGGCGCCGACGACCGCCGGATCACGCGCAGCATCGTCGTGTTCAAGGGCGCGAGCGAGCGGCGGCGATGGGACGGGGCCCCGACCACGTGCCTGGACTTCGAGCTTCCCCATGGGAGGGCGCTGTCGCTGCTCGATTCGCAGCTCGTTGACGCGCGCCCCGCCCGCTACGACGAGCGCGGGCATCTGGTGCTCGCTACCGAAGGAAACCGGCGCCTGCCGCGGCGGCGCCTGTCGCCGCGCCCGGCCTCGGCCTGACCGTTCGCCCCTCGCCCTACAGAGGCGTCGCAGATGACTCGGTCTTCTCCGTGTCGACGGCATCGCTGTCGGCGCCGCCGTCGTTGGCACGCGAGAGACGTTCGGTGAGCCCGCGGCGCTCGAACCGGTATCCGATTCCTGGCACCGCATGGATGTACGTGGGTCTCGGCCCGTCCGGCTCGATCTTGCGACGCAGTCGGTAGACGTGCGCGTCGACGCTGCGCAGATCGA
>Ga0307471_100000391_pt1 | contig 22257 bp, 17 predicted proteins | sample atmos_gasesAM3C__2_FD_204566 | JGI IMG/M metagenome (GOLD analysis project Ga0307471, IMG submission 204566) | Hardwood forest soil microbial communities from Morgan-Monroe State Forest, Indiana, United States - atmos_gasesAM3C_515 | ecosystem: Environmental > Terrestrial > Soil > Temperate...
GCAAGTGATCGTTCTGACTCCAATTGACTCCAATTGGAACTTGGCGGAAGCTGCAACGTCATCATTCGCCGTGAGTTGGGAGTTGAATGTTTGGGTTCGACTCCCACACGCTTCCGCCAAAGTCCTGATGATTCGACTGCCTTTGTGGGAGTCGAAGCCCGAAAAATAGCCCTCAGACCTGGGGTTCTGTTCCCAAGTTGTTCCCAAATTTGCGCTGGCGTTCATGGCGCAAGTTTCCCAACCGCTAACTTTGTCGTCAAGGTGGCCGCATGACGCGCGCCACTCTCGCCAGACTTGCGGTGCTTTTCCTGCTCCCCGCTTGTTCTCGCCGCGATGTTTGTAACAGCGTAGCGACGCACGTTGACGGGTTTCGTCGGCCAGGACGTTCTGCGGACGTTCTCCGCCGTGCGCATCGACCACCCCAGTCTCAAGCTGTGGGATTCGCGGAATGATGGCGATGAATGGGAAGGCGCAGAACGCGAGGGAAGCCGGTAGAGCGGCGAGCGCGCCCCGCCAAGCCCCTAGCCCCATGCCCGCCGATTGCTTACGCCCTGAACGCGTTAACGCAGTGTTACCAGGCACGGAGAAAAGCGTCACGGAGGAACCAACAAAGATGAAAGCGAAAACGCTCGCACTACTCATAATTGCGGGAGCGGAGCAAGTGCATGCGGCTGGTATATTTTGCCCAGTGCTCACACGCTGATTCGCGTAGCTACGAATTTCAGCGGAGCATCGTCAGGATGGGGCTCTCGCGCGGGAGGGCATCGGTCTGAGTCGCTTGAGAAAGAAATCAAAGAATCAAAAGGCTGATGCGGCGCCGGCGATTGGAGATCGCTTACTCACGTTGCACGAAGCCGCGGAGGTGTTGCGCCTCAGCACGCGCACGGTGCGGGAATACGTAGGCCGTGGAGAGATCGAGGGACGCATCATCGGCGGACGATGGAGATTCCGACGTGTAGACCTTGACGCTTTCTTTGAAAATGCTCCCAGTGAGTGGGATTTTGCTGGAAAGGACAACGACGGGGATTAGATGGTGGAGCAGCGAAAAAGACGCGGCGGACGCTTCGTTGGGCGCAGAGTGAACTGTGAGTATGTGCCGCTGCTGCCGGCAGGTATCGTGCGCTTTGTCCTACATGATCCACGCGAGATTCCGTATCTACTCGTCTGGCAGGACGAAGGGGATGGGCAAATCAAAGAGACAGTTCGAGTATCCCGGTTCAGCGAGCCATGGCCTTGTGACTGGACTGGTTGGGTAGAAATCAAGCGTGGGGATGGGACGCGCACGCTTGTTCGCACACTGGAACGCGCGCTTCCCCGAAACGGTGGGAAGACCCTGTTGCTGGCGTGTCCGGACTGCGCGAAACTTTGTCGAGGAATCTATGGCTGGGTACCGGGTGGACAATACACCACAAGTGTTTACAGGTCGCACTGGAAATGTCGAAGGTGCGCTGGTCTCCGCTATGCCTCTGAGGGAGGCGCTCTATTCGTTCGGTCCCGGGGAATAATCGGCTTCTTGTTCGGAGTCAGGCATTCAGATCGCCCGATCTCTAGGTATCCCCTTGTTTTTTCATCTCCGGCGAATGCCGCCGAGGCCGGATTCTGCACATTAAACGTCGCTCTCTGATGGAAAATACCCCGCCCTTCCATCCACTTTCATGGCTAATGCGTCCCCCTGCTGGCCTGCCAATAGCCGTTCAGCACACCCCAGTCATAACGGTTCGCCTTCCAACCAAGGGTGGATTGGGCTTCCCACCAGAGAGGACCATATTGAGCGTCATCGGGATTTCTCCCAAGATCGAGAGCAAGCTGTGGACGATTCGGCTTGAGTAATCGTCTACGACTCTGAAGCGAGTTTATTCCTGGCGCCGAATGACAAACGGCACACATGTCAAGAATCGATGGTCCTTCTAGTTTCTCAAGAGGAGAGTTTTCCTTCGCAGAGGTTTCGAAAACGTCATACCCTTGCGTCTGAAAGACTGGGAACTCTTTTTCGCCGCGCGCAACGGCTCTCAATCCGCCAACTTGCCCGGCAAAAAGTTGTGCCTGGCTAAGCCTTACTTCATAGAAATCCTGCTCAGTCCGAGCGGCTGGCCAGTCAATGCCGACGTTATTTTGATCGTGCCTCGCCGAAATGGTTCGATAGACGCGAATCTGAGTGCTTTCGGTGATGGGTGCCGCAACGAGTTTGCCTTCGCGGTCAAAGAGCGTCATCTGGCGGACGAGAGCGACCTGGGTCCCGACGGGAAATTGCGGCAGCTTGGGATTGAGTTCGCCTCGTCCGGCGTCTAATTCACCCGCAACCCAAGGTTCAGGAACATTCCAAAGAGCGTGGAAATAATCCAGAGTTGCTTTGCGGCCTTCGGGAAGACGTACAAAGACGAGGAAGCGCGAGCGCCCAGAGAACGTGCCAACGTGCATCTCGGCAACCGGTTCCCCGTTTCCTCTGATGCAGACCCACGACCCTTGTGGTTGAAAAAGATCAGGCGGGAGAAACGGGCGATCCCGGTTCGCAGGGTCGTACTCCCTGGCAAACACTCCTGAGGCAATCGCTTGGGCGTAGTTGTCGGGTAGCGATTTGATTTCTTCCGGTTTCAGCGCCAGTCGACGAAGCACTTCCGCGAGCCGTATTTGCAGTTCTCGCCGCTCCACTGCGTGATTGCCATCGAGTACGGACCAATCGAAAACGGCCCAAAGATTGCGCTGCAGCATGGCTCGCTTTAGAGGGTCGCGAATCTGATTTTCCGCGTGAGTGCGCAAGAATTCGTCAAGAATACTCAGAGCGCGCTTGTGAGATGGACCGGCCAGCAAGTGCTGAGTCCGGCGCCAAAGAAGCGGCTCGAGCGCGTCCATGCCGTATGTGACATTTGCTTGATCTTTACGGATGAAAAAAGCGTCGTAGAGCCGATTCCAGATGTGCTTTGGATCGCGGTCATAGATGCTCGGCGCGCCGCCGGACTCTTCGAGATTCGAAAGCGTGGTGCGTATTTCCTGAAGCACGACCTGCAACAGAAGACATAAAAGAATCGCTATAGCTGGCAACTTCATATTTTTCGCACAGTCAGTATCATATGCCAATCCAGGTCGTGCGTTAGATTCTGCCGCCAAATCCTTACTCCAGTGAACATCGGCCACGCACCAAGTCCTGTGGCGTAATCGGGCAAGTCCGGTACCAGGACCTCAAGTTTCCGATTGATGCCATAACGACGCCGGCCTCGCGACGGCCCGAGTACACTGTTCGGTGTTCGCCCTAACAGTGCTCGGACCGAAGGAGGCCGAGATGCGAATTATAGGATGTGATTTGCACGCTCGCCAGCAGACGTTGGCGATGTTGGACACCACAACGGGAGAGGCAGTGAATATGATTCTGAAGCACGAAGGCGACAACGTGCGAGAGTTTTATTCCAAACTGCCACGCCCGGTGCGTGTGGGGATCGAGGCTACGGAGTCGATGCAGTGGTTTTTGAACCTCATGGAAGAGCTGGGACTCGAATGTCTGGTCGGACATCCGGCACAGATTCGCGCATCCGCGCCGCGGAAGCAGAAAAATGATCGGCTAGATGCGGATTTGATTCTGAAGCTGCTGGCAGAAAATCGCTTTCCGGCGATCTGGTTACCTTCCAAGGAGCTACAGGATCTGCGGTCGTTGTTGCGGCACCGTCATCAGTGGGTACGCATGCGGACGCGAATACAAAATGCGCTGCAGTCGATAGCCCTGGCGAATGGTCTCCGCCGAGGCACCGCCCTATGGAGCCACGAGGGACAAAGCCGGATCGCCTCGTTGTCGTTGGCACCCCATACCGCTTATCGGCGGAGTGAGCTGCAAGCGATGTACGAAAAGTTCGAAGCGGAGATCGAGAAACTAAACCAGCGAGTCGAACAGCAAGCTTGCCAACGTCCCGGAGCACGATTGTTGATGACCCATCCCGGAGTAGGGCCGATCACCGCGTTGGCGACCGAGGTGTTCCTGGGAGATCCCGCCCGATTCGCAGACAGCAAGGCCCTGGCAAGTTATGTGGGAATGATTCCACGTGAATATTCCAGTGCAGGACGGCAGCGGCTCGGTGGGTTAAGTAAACAAGGTAACCCGCTGTTACGTTTTCTCTGGGGTGAGGCGGGGGCGCACGCTGCACGCAAGGATCCGGAGTTGAAACGTTTTTACCGCCGCAAGGTGATCCAGAAAGGTTTCGGGAAGGCCAGCGTGGCCGTGGCTCGCAAGCTCGGGATCCGGCTGTGGATCATGTTGCGGGATCAGATTGAGTACAACGAGTTCTGTCGTCGGAACTTGGCCTTATCGGGGCATGGTTTCTCAGTTTTTTCGTTTCTAGCGATTCACACGTAGGCACGTCAAGCTGCGTAAGGGACACACCTGCTTCGCCTGTGGTTGCATTCTTGGCCGCGATCGCAAGCTGATACTTACCTGGTGGTAGGGGAAGATCAAAATGAGCGGTCAGGGTGGGTCTGGAGTGTGAATTATCGCCGATCACTGTATCCGCATTCATCTCCGAAGTGTGAACAACCCAACCAGAGGGTTTGCTAACCCGGACAAACAGGGCATAGGCGACCGATGGAACAATTTGGCCGTCATGGGTGCAAGCTTCGCAAAGGATTTGAATATCGACCCTCGCCAAAGTGGTGGCATGGGTCGCTGCAGCGAACTGGATTCGATGGCTGAATTTCACGTGATCGCGGACGATCCGAGCGGTTACGAGTGCTTCTAAATCTTTGAACCTTACCTTGGGCTGTGGCATCTGGAGAATGTCGGGATACAGGTTGGACTGTTCGAGCAGAAATTGGTCCTGTGGCGCGAGCGCATAGTCCCTGTGGCTGGCCACGAATTCAAAGTGAAATTCCACATCTTCCCCGATGCCGTTGATGTAACGGTAGTGCCATCTCTCGGCAGGGTGGAGGTGAGTGTCTGCGTCTCGGTTGGCTGCCTCACCTGCTGCTCTTTGGTCCGTGACCAAATCCACAGAATCAGGTGGTCCGAACAGCACATAAATTCTCCCACGGTCCGTTTTCCACCCTGCAAGCTGACCGCCACCAGCAAGTTGACCGCGATACTTTTCGTTGGCGAAAACGATACGCCGGTAGTGTTCGGTTTCGAAATCGGAGTCTTCAGCCGTGCGGCGATACCAAAACTGTTCAATAAACTGCTCTCTCTCGTGGTCGGTATTCAGATGCAAAAACGCACAACGCTCTTCGGGAGTAATAATGTAAACGGCGTCCTCCACCAGCCAATAACGTGCCATGTTGGGAAGTCGGTGAATCGCATCGCGTGCGTCATTCGGTTGTTCAAAACAAGGATGATGCGGTTTCCCCTGTGCGGGGATTGGCTTCGCACAGAACAAAGGAAACAACAACAGAGCGGCATGGATTGTGGAACGAGAAAGAGGCATGCGCGGATGTTTCCCTGTCCAGAGAGATTCGTTGTCAATGATTTAGGTTGTCTTAATAGGGTCCGTACGCTAGGTCCTGGTTTGTCGCGTTACCGGTAACTTGGCTCCCAGTACTTTACCGCGGTTCGTACGTAGCCGCTGGCGCGGCGGACGCTTCGCGTGCTATGCTCAGCACGTCATGCCGCAAGGTGGAGCTTTTAACTTCGATTTTCGCTTTTCTCTGTTTTTACTAAGTCATGCAAAATCAATAGACTGCAGACGAAAAAAGATTCAATCCCCATAGCCATTAAATTGGGGTCCGCCGTCAGCCCGCGTCCACCGCAACCGCCAGCGCCTACGCACAAACGGCTTAATCGAACGCGCGCGGAGCATCACGCCTCAGTTCGGTCCTTCGTGAGAACGCGCCTCCGATTAAGCACTAGCGTTTACTAGGCACAGCTCCCGCCCGCACCATCGAGAGACAAAATCGGCGTAAAATGCTAGCCGTTTGAATTAAGACCGGAATTCTGCTCTATGCTGCTCTATGCCACTGGAGAGGAGAAGTCATGACGACCTCCGCGCCTCCCTTCGTCGAATGTGACGAAACTTTTGCTGGCCTTGCGGTTAGCGACGTTTCTGCCGCCGTCGAATTCTATACGACGCAGTTAGGCTTCAAAGTTGGGTTCACTTGGGGTGGTCCTCCGCCCACCTTCGCGGGCGTGAATCTCGGCAAAGTGGAGATGTTCCTGCGGAAAGGGACGCCCGATCCAAAGGGGTGCTGCGTGTACTTTCACGTCGGCGACGCGGACGTGCTCTACGAATTTCATCGCGCCAAAGGCGTCGCAGTTGCGCAAGAGATCGGCGACAGGGAATACGGAATGCGAGACTACGTTGTACGCGACTTGAACGGATATTATCTTTCGTTTGGGCATCACCTGTGCAATGCGGGGCCGCCGGTCAAGATCGAGCGAGTGAACGTACCGGTCCGATTAGAGAAACGGCTTGCCGCGCTGCTCCAGGATTTGGCAAAACACAAACGCATGAGCATAGACAGTTGTCTTGAGGAGATGCTACTGCATACGAATGAGGGTGTCGGGCCGCACACGCAAACGACCCTCCACTACATTCAAGAACTCAAAAAGAAGCACGGCATTAATTACGACTGCCATGCAAGCTACCGGTTCGCGGAGGAGTGACGGAAGGTCACGACCGACTATCCTCAAACCGGCGCTCATGGCATCGGGCTACGGTGGTAATCAATCAACACGCGTCCTAGTTCTACTTCGTAAATCGGGAAACCGGACAAGTCCCGCTGGCGTTTACGAACGCTTGCCCGTTGCGAGTTCCCACGCCGGTCACATTGTCCCACCCGACTGCCGTCGTCAAGGACGAGTCCGTGCCAAACGTGAGCACATCCCAGGGCGTAGAGACTCGCTCATTGCCACGGCTCATTGCTTTGGCTAGGATCTACCTGGCTACGTGCCCTTTCGCGTCACAGAAACGTCCATACCTTCAGAGGCACCCACATGCTCTTGAAAACTAGCGATCATCCTCTGCGGGGCCTGACCTTGTTCGCGATCTCCATGAGTTTCAGTGCGTACATGGCCGCCCAGCCGCAGGAAGCGGGTTCACCACACGAAGTCACTTCTGCTGAGTACGCGCATGCGGAAAAATTCATGGGGTATAACACGAACCCGCTCGTTTACCACGCGGTGCATCCTGTGTGGACCGCAAACGAGCGCCTGTGGTACCGCGACGCTGGTCCTGAGGGAGACAAGTTCGTGCTGTTCGATCCGGCGAAACTCACCAAGGAGCCGGTGTTCGACCACGCCAAGCTCGCTGCCGCTCTTTCGGTGGCCGCCGGGAAAACATATGAGGACAACAAGCTTCCTTTTCGGGAAATCGAACTATCGATGGACGGGCAGTTCGTTTCTTTTCGGATCGGCAAGCGACAGTTTCAGTGTGACCGGCAGGGCCGTCAGTGCGTGGTGGTAAGCGGGGGCGTGGAGAACAGCGTAGCTTCTCCCGACAATAAGAAGCTCGCCTTTGTACGGGAATACAACTTGTGGGTGCGCGACGTGGCCAGCGGCAAAGAGACACAGCTCACGACGGACGGCGTCAGGGACTACTCCTATGCGTTGGACAATGCCGGCTGGACCAAGAGCGACAATCCCGTTCTGTTGTGGTCGCCGGATTCCAAGAAAATCGCCACCTTCAAGCAAGACCAGCGCAACGTGGGAGAGATGTACCTGGTGGAAACGAAAGTTGGCCATCCGGCGTTGCAAGCCTGGAAGTATCCGCTGCCGGGGGATGACGTGGTGTCGATGATCGAGAGAGTGTTCATCGACGTGGATGCACCAAAGGTGATTCGGCTGCAAATGCCGCCGGACCAGCATCGCTCGACGTTGTGCGACCACGTTATTTGTCGCGGGAGCGAATGGGAGGACGTCGAGTGGAGCCCGGATTCGAGCAAGCTGGCGTTTTTCTCCACGTCGAGAGATCACAAGCAGGAAACGCTCCGCATCGCGGATGCGGAGACCGGAGCGGTGCGCGACGTGATGGAAGAATCCGTGGCCACGCAGTACGAATCGGGCCAGGGCAGGGTGAACTGGCGCTATCTTCCCGCGTCGAACGAATTCATTTGGTATTCCGAGCGCGACAACTGGGGGCACCTTTATCTCTACGACCTAGGTAGCGGAAAGCTCAAAAATCAGATCACCCAAGGCGAATTTGTGGTGACCCAGTTGTTGCGGGTCGATGAGAAGGCGCGGACGCTGTATTTCCTGGCCGATGGCAGAGAAAAGGGCATTCCGTATTTCACGCACTTTTACAGCATCGGTTTTGACGGCAGCGGGCTGAAACTGCTGACACCCGAAGATGCGAACCACGATGTGACGCTTTCGGCTTCGGGGCGGTATTTTGTAGATAATTTTTCGAAGCCGGATGCGCCGCCGGTGAGCGTGTTGCGCGCTGCGAATGGGAAGACGCTGGCAACGCTCGAGAAAGCAGACATTTCGAAGCTCGTCGCGGCGGGATGGAAGCCGCCCGAGGCGATCACGGTGAAGGGACGTGATGGCACGACGGATCTTTATGGATTGCTTTTCAAGCCAACGAACTTCGATCCGAAGAAGAAATATCCCATCGTTAATCACATTTATCCGGGACCGCAGGGCGGGAGCGTGGGAAGCTGGTCTTTCCTCTCGGCACGCGGAGACACGCAAGCGCTCGCCGAATTGGGATTTGTTGTGGTCGAGATTGAGGGGATGGGGAATCCGAAGCGGTCGAAGAAATTCCACGATACGTATTTCGGCAACATGAGCGACGACACGCTACCTGACCAACTGACCGGGATGAAGCAACTGGCGCAACGGTATCCTTGGATTGACCTCGAGAAAGCGGGGATTTACGGCCACTCGGGCGGAGGTTACGCTGCGGCGGATGCCATGTTCCGGTATCCGGACTTCTTCAAAGTGGGAATCTCCGAAGCGGGGAATCACGACAACCGCGAATACGAAGACGACTGGGGTGAACGGTATCAAGGGTTGCTCGAGCGGAAGCCGGACGGAACCACGAACTACGACGACCAGGCCAATCAGAACATCGCCAAGAATTTGAAGGGCCACCTGCTGCTGGCGCACGGAACGCTGGACGACAACGTGCCACCGTACAACACGCTGCTTGTGGTTGACGCGCTCATCAAAGCGAACAAGGATTTTGACCTGCTCTTGCTGCCGAATCGCCGGCATGGCTTCGGCAATGAACCGTATATGGTGCGAAGACGATGGGACTATTTCGTCCGCTACCTGATGGGCGCGGAGCCGCCAAAAGAATACGAGTTGAAGCCCCCGCCGAATCCGCTTGCGGCGGGGATGTAATTCCGTTTCCCTAAGCAATAGCCCCGCTGCTATCGGGACGCGCGCCGCAAGGTGCTGGTAAACGGCTAGCCGCGTGCGCCGTGAAAGGATGATGGTCCACAGCGGGAGTCAAACCCGTCCGGGAACTCGTCGCTCCACCTGGGTAGCCTCAAATTCCGGACGTACTAGACTAGAGCCAGCCTGATTTGTCACCGTGACTTTTTGCGTCAGGTTTAGCATTTGCTGGCAGCTTGAGCGTGAACAGGTAAGGTGTGGAATCAACTCGCCGTGGCCGCTAGGAGGGACAGGCACTCTTTCCCATTGTTCAGCACGATATTGTAATCGGCACGCGGGACCTGACGATTGGCGGACTGAATCAGGGCAACAATTTTGACTTTTGGAAAATTCGCTTTTAGCCACTCGACCATTTCTTTTCTCATTTGTTCCGGTGCCGTTTGGCCTACGACGAATACATCGACATTGCGAATCGAGGCCAGAGCCCGCTTTGCAGACTCGTTGTCAGCGACGGATATGACCTCAAGGCCGCAGCGGCGAAACAGTTCGGCCCTGGCGTTTAGTTCTTTTTCTTCGTAGCCAATCTGAAACATTGTCCGCTTCGGTGGGAATTCGACCTTACCCGTCAAATTGGTGATGACATACGCGCCTGGTGAGGATGCCGAGAGCACTTTCACTCGTGCTGTCGCACGCTCCACACTTACCGCTCCTTCCAGCCACTGAAGGCTACCGTCGCTTCGCACTTTGGACAGGTGGAACGGAGAGAGCATGGGCTTATCCTCGTTATCGTGCCGGTAATTCAAACACACCGCCTGACCTCTGTCTATAGCTTGTGTCGAAACAATAAGGGTCAAGATCCGCGACAATAGGGCATTTCCTTTTGGGTCATAGGGTTTTGATGGCAGGCGCATCGGGCCGGACGGTGGTTTTCCACTCAAAGCTCCTGGCATGCGTCCCTTCGGCCAATGTCAACTTTTCCAGTAACAGCTCTCCTTCAAGCATTTGAATGCGGAGCGTCCTGGCATCCAGAATAATCGTGCCGAAGCCGGAAGCCGTGGAGAAAAAAGTCTTGAATGGGCGAGTGCTCAACTGGGGACCAAGCCAGAGCGCTCGCTGGGCGGCGGAGTAACGGAAACCGGTCAGCGCGCCGAGCAAGGCATAACTAGCCATGGCACGAGCGTAATAGTTGCCGCACTCATATTCATTCCAAGGGTTGCGAATACGGCCGTCATAGCGGCTGCGCAGGGCCTTAACGATGGTCAATCCTTCTTTGACGAAACCCTCCGCGATGAGATGGGAGGCCACCTGGTATTCGATGCCAGTCCAGACTTCGTCGCAGTAGACGAAAGGCAGCGTGGGCTTGCCGCCGCGGGGCCATGTGCACAAGAGCAGACCGGGTTCGTGCCCCATAGCGTAGCCAGGACGTTGTGCGTTGGCGTGCTCGCTGAGGTCGGTCCTGAAATTGTGCTTGAAGATGGCTTGCAGCGTCTGGCGAACTTTTTCCGGGGCAAGAGGCGTATCGATACCGTAGATGCGCGCCATCCAGGCGCCAATGACTCCGTCAGAGAGGCATCCGTTTCCATACTGATATTTCGGCCCTTCTCGTTTCAGAAGTTTCTGCATTTCGCTGCTGCCTTCATCGACCTGGGCGATCATGGTGGCGAACGAAGTGTTGCGCAACTCCAGGTATTGCACCTTCTGCTGGAAATACTCCCCATTAAAGAGTTGTTCTTCCATGAAGCGCGCACAACGGTGGGCCAGACCGTTGTAAAACGCGGCTTCTTCGGTCTGGCCAAGAGCTCCAGCCATGTTTGCAAATGCCGAGAGGGCGCCAAGATAAATGCTGGTGCACATGCCGTCCGGTCCCCAAAATTCAATATCGTAAGTATTGTGATGAGGCTCAAAGAGGCCTCCCCGATGATCGGGATCCCAAGTGCGAATGCAGTAGTCCAGGCTGCGTTTCGCCAGGGGATACATTTTCTTGAGCCAGTCGAGGTCGCCGGAAATCTGCCAGTCGCGAAAGACTTTCATGATTCCGCCCAACTGGCCGTCGGAGGCAGCGTGAAAGTCGTGTTTGACCGGGCCTTCGGGGAGCGCTGAGCGAAATGTGACATGGCCGTTTTCGTCCATGGAACGGCCCAACTCCAATTCGCGGAGAGTGGATTCGAGCTTCGGGTAAAGGTGAGGAAAGGCCTGGGCATAATTCCACACGTGCGTGCAGGAACCATGGCAGCAGCCAGCATCGGGGAAACACCCTTCCCAACCCCAAAGATCGCCATTTTCCAGACGCAGTACGGTGGGAGACTTGAGGATGGCCAAATTGGAGGAGATGGCATCCAGCACGTACGGCGGCAAAGTGGAGGAAAACAGGGCTTCCTTAAATGCAACCGTGCGTGCTCGCAAAGAGGCGTAATGTTCTTCGACATAAAGGGCCGTTTCGCGGGCATCGTTCCAAATCGAGGCATAGAAGGGGCGCCAGGGAGGAGACTTCCCTTCCGCAGAGGAACGGCAGCCTGGAGCGTCTTGAGATTCAGGAAGCGGAAGACCTCCAACTTGTTGGTAGCAATTGGGGAAATGCCAAGTGATGACGATGGGATGGGTTTTCGATTTGCCGGGGGCTAGGACGCCCTCAAGCAAAATCGAGCAGCCATTCCGGCCATTGGTATCGATCGAGTTCGATCCTTCATTAGCAGTGAAATTCGCCGTGGAGACTTCGTGCCAGAGTGCCGAGAGCGAGTCGAATTCCCAACCGGGGCTGCGTAGCCACATGCCCTTGATGCGCGGCCTATTGCCGACGGCGATCAGTGCGGCGCTGCCGAAGCTTTCGGAATTTGGCTTCTCCGAGTTGTGCAGAAACACACCGCGGTTAGGGATGACGGTATTGCGGCTGGCCGATTCCTCTCTGCTGCATCCGGGAGCCAAATGGGAAAGATGGTAGGAGAATTCGTACTCGACAGGATGCGGTGAACGATTGTGAAACGTGTATTCGAGGATGGCGCAGGGTATGCCGGAGTTCTTGTCATCGAGAGGGATGAACGGGTTCCAAGCGGTCAGCGTGACCTGCAACGGGACTGATGAGTCGCTGAGCGCGGCTTCTCCGAATGGGTATTCTCCTTTGAAAACACACTTTCCAAAACGCGGGAAGCCTTCGAACCCTCCACGACGGTATCCCTCTCCCTGAAGCCCCTGGTCGTAAATTTTCAGGACTGGGAACGGTCCTTCGACAAGTTTGGTGACCGGCGAAGCCCCTTTGATATGGAGAATCGCGAAAGCGGCTCTGGAGGGCGCGAAGCCCTCGGGCAACGCGGTCGTTGAGGGATGATTCCCGATAGAAAAATCCTGCAGGCCGCCGTAGCCGTTCAGACAGATGCAACCGGCTCCGATCCCTCCCACTGGCATGGCAATTTGGACGGCACGGTCACCGGTGAAATTTTGTTGGGGCCCACTTGCGAAAAGTTCCTCCGAGGAATACGGAAGCGCCTCGGAAACTGGGGTGCTGGGAGAGTCTGCGGCTGGGGAATCCGGCCGGTTGCCGGACAAAGAGACTGCCACGCCAAGAGCGGCGGAAGAACTAGTGATTAAGAATTCTCTGCGACTGGGTTTGTCCAAAGGCGACGTCGAACCTCCTCTACCGAATCAGGGTGAGCGCGGAAACTGCTTTAAGGTGACCGTGTAGTTGGCGGCTTGCCCTTCTAAAGCTGTTACATTCCCGGAAGTTCAACATGAGTTAGTCTCGCAGCAGCACGTCAAGATAAGGCCCGTCAATTTGCGCTCGCACCAGCGCGCAACAAAGGCAGAATGAACGCGTCAATCGCATCATCCGTGAGAGCCGTTAGCCTTACGTTGCGGTGCAGACTCCATTGCTCGACCTGCTCGGCGGTTTTTCCAGGCGGCAGCTTTATCAACGGACCGAGCGTCTCTAGTTCCAAAAACTCGTTGTTGGTAAAAGTCTCGAACGAACACCCGAAATCCGGGTACGTCTCTCCGGAATTTGCATGAGCGCGTTTGATGAATGCTTCGCCATTTAAGACGTAGGCGCCCCAGGTGTTGGGGTTAAACATCCCCAACTTTTGCGCTTCGGAGTTAGCCGGGTCCTGGCGCAAGGCCAGGTATTTTTTCGTGAAGACCCAGCGTTTGTCTGACAGGTTGGTGTACGCCCACATCACCAGAGGATTAGTGGCCTCCAGGTTCGCAGGATGCTTGCCGCGCGGCGGAAAACCTGTGATGGCAATCCCACCGGGCGCCATCATCGTCAGCGCCCATGCGGAGTATTCGAGTGGGAAGAACGAACGGTTAGTAATACGATGAAGGACGATCACCTCCGTTCCCGAAGCCGCCATGCGCACCTCAATCTCTTTCTGGAGGCTTGTGAGGGGTTCGACAGGAGCCTTGGCAATCAGTCCGTTTGGCGTAATCGTTATTTCAACCGGCATATTGTCGGGGGCCCAAGTCGCAACCGGATCCTCGGGAGCCTTCCAGACACGATCTCCACCACGAAGCTGGAACTTTTCTTCTCTGGTTCCTCCGAGTTGGTCAGAAAATTCTTTGAAGAGATTCTGGCCGCCAACGAACCCAAAACTAATAATTCTCGGACCAACGTCGCTGGTCACAACGAGTGCCACTTCACCGTTGCTTACTTGGTAGCAATTACGCCACCCTTTATATGCAATTTTTTCCACTTTGACGTCTGCGCGAGCATGTGCAGTGACCACCAGGCTAAGGGTAAGCAATAAAATCAGCTTTGACATGGCGCTGGCACTACCGCTTATCGAAGATGTCAGCACCGGTTCTTGTACGCCTGCTATCTCGGGTGGTGGCGCGCAAAACCTTTGCATAAGCATTAAGCCGACACGCTGAAGTGTTTTACGGTAAGGGCGACGGCTGCTACTCCATCGCTGAGCTTATAGGTAGTCTTCTCGTCTGCCTTGTCTGCGAGCGACTTCCAGAGGGCGTGGCCCAGAACGACTCGTGCCGGTTTGTTCATGGTGACCTTCTCTGCTGGGCGATTCTACCAGAACGCGAACAACCGCGTCCCGAAGAGCTTCTTTTCTACAATTCCCATTATTCCCATGTCTTTCGTTGTGAATCCGCTTCGCTCGTGTTAGAAGCCTGGAGTCGACCGTAGGTGCGCCAATGACCTAGCGGCGTGCGGAAACAGTCTTCTCGGGGCGCTTCAGGGGCTGCGACGGGGCGCTCTCGACCGCCCAAGGAAGGAGGCTTATGAAAAGGCGATTCTTTCTGAAATCGATAGCGGCAGGAGTGTACGCGTTCACGCATCTTCCGCTGCTCGAAGCGGCATTGCCGAAGATGAAGATCACGCGCGTACGGGCTTATGCGCCCACCAACCCGAACCCACTGTTCAATCAGGCCGATACGGTGGTGACCATCGAGACCGACGCGGGAATCACCGGTATTGGCGAAGGCGGTTTTCCCGATGCACTGAAACAGTGTGCCGGGCGGCTGATCGGGCAGGACCCGCAGCATATCGAACGGCTGTGGCAGGACATGTCGCGGTCGTTCTTTTATCCTCCTGGGCGCGAAAGAGAACATGCGCTCGGCGCGCTCGATCTTGCGCTGTGGGACATCAAAGGCAAGGTGCTGAAACTGCCGGTTCACGAAATCCTGGGTGGCATGGCGCGGAATTACTGCGAGTGCTACAACACAGGCGGCATCATACCAGGGATCAAGCCAGGCATGAGCGTGAAGGATCGCGCGGCGGCGACCATTGCTGCCGGCTATCGCGCCTTCCGCATGGGCGCGGCCGACACGCCCGCGAATACCACCTTCAATACGCACCAAAAGGTGAATCAGCTTTACGAGGAATGCGTGCAGGCGCGCGAAGGCGTAGGGAAGGACGGGGATTTCTGCATCGATTTTCATCAGCGATTCGATCTTTCTGACGCGATTCGCGGATGCGATCTGATCGAAAGCCTTGCGCCTTTGTTTGTCGAGGATCCCGTGCGCGCGGAGGCATTTGGCGAAGACCTCCCGCGCCTCCGAAAGTTAGTCAAGGTTCCGATTGCGGCGGGCGAGGAATGGGGGAATCGCTGGGATTTCAATCCTCTCGTGGAGAACCACGATATTGACTACGTCCGCGCTACCCTACCGAACGTGGGAGGCATTACGGAGATGATGAAGATCGCGGCGATCTGCGAGACGCATTTCGTGGGCATCGTGCCTCATTTCACCGGACCGATCGCCACGGCGGCGCTGGTGAATTCGCTGGGCACATTCTCGGGTCCGCTGCTGATGGAATATGGGTTTGAAGGAAAGGAGCTTTCGCATGTGCCCGTCAGCCTCGATTTCAAGAGCGGAAAGCTCTATCCCAACGACAGGCCGGGACTCGGCGTCGAGCTGGATATGAGCAAGCTGACGCCGATTCTGGAAGTAACGAAATACGATACGAATCGCGCGCAGACGTACTTCCGGCCAGATGGCTCTATTACAAATTGGTAGGGCTGCGGGAAGGTTTCCGACTGACAAAATCTACTTCTCCGCGAAGCTTGTTTGAAACGTAGCCGCACGTGCTGCGGACGCTTTGCGGGAAGTAGTGGATCAGCGCGCCGGTCATTCTCTAATCCGATGGGCCAATAGCCGCTCTTAATCAACAAGCCGAAATCCAAGGTCTAATGGAAGAAGCACTGACACCGGTTTCCCGTCGTGGACACCCGGCTTAAACTTCCACTGTCGGACGGTGTTCAAAGCTTCTTGGTTCAAGCCGAAGGGCGCGCCCCGGACTATTCTTGTCCACTTCACCCTACCATCCTCGGAAACCACCGCGTCTAAAACGACTTGTCCTTCGAATTTCGCGGCGCGGGCAGCATCCGAGTACGGGGGCGGCGGACAGTACAGACAGACAGGAAACGTGGCTTCACCAGGACCGGCCCCATACGCCGCAGGAGCTGAAGCCCATCTATCTTTGGAAGCGGCCTGTGCGATTGGATCGAACCCGCTGAGGGTGTTCGTTGAGTCTGGTCGTGGCAGAGTGAATTCCTCAATTGCTGCGGTCTTTTCCTTGTCGCAAGAGAGCAATTTCAACTGAACGTGCACGAACGATCCTAGATGCTTGGTGACGCCCGTTAGGACTGTGGTGGCATTTAGCGCCTTACCCAGCCAACGGATTGCACTATCGTTACTCACGAGATCCGACGAAATGCGTTCTTTCTCAAGATATTCTCTAAGATTCGAGCGGTCGATGATCTGGATGCCACGCTGCTGAGATGCAAGCTCCTTTGAGAACTGGTCGGCGAGCTGCAAACCAAATTGAGACGTTAAGCCAGAGGAAACAACAAAGTCGGTGACAAGAATTCTGCAGCCCCGCGACTTACAATTTGCCTTCTCCGCTTCTTGGAGGATTCGACTCGTAACTTCTTGGATTTGCGCCTCGGGACGAGGAGGAGCCGTTTCTTGCGCGCTTGCCTTAGCAGAGCCAGCGAAAAATACGATTGCAAGTGCGGCAAAGCGAGCGGGCGAACCGAAGATTGATTCCCGCTTCATGAGCGAAGTTTAGCACATTGCTTTCGTCCGGATTCTAGGCACATTGACTCGAGTGCCGAACAAGCAAAAGGGTCAAACTCGTTGAATCTGACTGATAAGGTGGGCTTACCGGAGAAGTTCCTCCCAATAGGCACTTCGGCGATTAGCTTGTACTCAGGACTTGAGACGACAGTTTGCTTCCAGGAAACACCTGTCCTTTGGACCAGTATTGCGGAATGAAAGACCTTAGCATCATCCTGAGGTGGCGAAAACAGAGGGAATCCATTTCCTATTCGCGACCGCTGGAAGACTTTTCGGGATCTCTGCTGCGGCCCTGCTTTTGTGCGCGATTCCAATTCACGCGCAGGAACAATCGTCTGCTAGTTCTTGTGTGCTGACGGCCGCGCCCACGCAGGCGCAAGCTAGCCCGACAGTCAGCTCCGGAATTGAACCGACAGGAGCGGCGATCCCATCAAAGATCGCGGCAAAGCATGATCGCCTCTTTTTCGTCTTGCCGAACTACTTAACCGTCGAAAACCGGAACCAGTTCGAGCCGCTCGCCGCAAAGACAAAGTTCAAGCTCTCCGCGAAAACGATGTCCGATCCCATCACCATTTCTTTCATCGGAATGATCGCCTTGATGGGCCAGGCACGGAACAGCTATCCGTCGTATGGGCAGGGCTTCAGCGGATACGCGAAGCGCTATGGCACGTTCTACGCCGACACGGGAATCGGCACATTGATGACGACTTCGGTGTTCCCGACGCTCCTGCATCAAGACCCCCGCTATTTCCAGCTTGGCAGCGGCGGCATTTGGCACCGTACGATGTATTCTGTGAGCCGCATCTTTGTCGCTCGCACCGATAAGGGCGATCTGCAATTCAATTCCTCCGAAATTGCGGGCAACGCTGTTGCAGCCGGAATTTCCAACACCTACCATTTACAGAACCAGCGCACGTTAGGCAACACGCTCGGCGTCTGGGGCACGGACATCATGTTGAATGCGGTCTGCAACGTGGCCAAGGAATTCTGGCCCGACCTTCGTCGCAAGTTTCGCAAGCCAAAATCTGAGTAAAATTGGCGGGTAGTACCCACATGTCCAGTAAGCGTTACCTTCTCGCACTTGAAATCCGCGAAAATCTCACCAGGGGCTGGCGATACTTGTGGCGTCAAGGGAGCGCCGTAGGTTCTTCTATTCTGTTGCAATCAACGCCCACACTTTAGCGGCTCCATGACAAAGCCGAATTTGCGAAAATGATCCGGCCAGACCGATAAAGCATTGGCAGGGCAGAGGAGGGAAGTCTAACGCATGCTGGAAGCGGCGAAAAATCTACTTCTGATTCTCAGTGCAATCTTCCCCATTGTGGACCCAATCGGAGGCAGCCCCTTTTTTCTGGCTCTAACCGGTGAATACAGTTCGGACGCGCGAAAAGCATTATCGTGGCGAATTGCCATTGACAGTTTCGTGCTGCTGGTTGGCTCGTATTTTGTCGGTACCTACATCCTGGCTTTCTTTGGGATTTCGCTACCGGTAGTGCAGGTCGGCGGAGGAATGGTGCTCGTTGCGATGGGGTGGGTGACACTAATGGAAAACGATGAAGGGTGCGATAAGAGTGCCCGTAAGAGCATTGCACCGCAGGACGTATTTCATCGGGCGTTCTACCCTCTAACGTTGCCGCTAACCGTGGGTCCAGGATCAATCTCCGTTGCCATCACGCTCGGAGCAAACGCGGCACGCCGTCACACCTTGCATCCGTTGACAATCTTGACGGCATTAGTTGCCTTCGTGCTGATCGCCTTCAGCATCTTCCTGTGCTACGGATTTGCCGATCGTCTAGCGCGAACGCTGGGGCGAACCGCGATGACGGTAATCACGAAATTGGCATCGTTTCTTCTCGTTTGTATCGGCGTGCAAATTGGCTGGAACGGCATCAAGGAGTTGTTGGAGTCCGTGGCCCTGCATGTGACTTGACAGAACGGATTGGCGGCTCCGTAAACGAAAACCAGCACTACTCGATTCGATCACGACTGGATGGGTCATACTGTCCGGTTAGTCCGCAAGCCGTCCAAGTTCGTACTTGAAACCTAAATGTTCGTTTATGCGATTGGTTCTCCGTGGCTGTCAAATCGGAATCTCGCGGCGGACAGCTGTTCGATTTCGCGACGACTCTTCCCGCGAGCGGACCATCGGACGGTCCTCACTGCTGTCATGATGGTCGCGACCCGAGCGGCCATGAGATCGGTGCCCGAATCCTGGATACGCGACGCCAGCCGAATGACGAGTACGGAAATGCAAGGGAACTTCACCTATCGTCGCTGAGCTGGAGGAGAACTCTATGTCGAGACTTTTCGCCGTCACGCGGTCGCGAGGGACGGCGTGGAATGACTCGCTGTCTTTGGAGCAACAGGCCGACTGGCGTGGTCACGCTGACTTTATGAACGCTCTGCACGCGGAAGGTTTTGTGCTTCTCGGAGGGCCGCTCGAAGGTACATCAGACGTTTTGCTGATCATTCGAGCAGACGACGCGAACGAGATACATGCTCGTCTCTCCGCCGATTCCTGGACCAGCAATGACCTTCTGCGCATCAAGCAGATTGTGCCCTGGACACTCCGCCTAGGCTCCTTAGGCTAACCTGGCAGGACGGGCATCCAATTTCACCGTCAATCAGGCAAGTACCCGAAATCTGCCAGTCTGCCGGCTAACCGGACCTGTTGGTATGGACTGTAAGCTTTGGGTGCCACGCTTACCCGCCCTTGTCACATTGCTGACTTACTTGGCAGTGTCTGTAGGTGTTCCTTGTTAATTTTCAGCACGACGCCAGCGTTGCGGTCAGCAACTTCGCTCACTTTATACTCCGCCGATGTGCCCAGCACTTCCGCCACTTCCGGCGGCGTCAATGCATATTTCTCCTCAAGCCATGCCGCCATATTTGCCGTTGCATTACGGAACGCGTCATCAATCGACCCATCCAATCCCATGGCCATGATGTGCGTAGCCGACTCCACCCTCGGTCCCGGCACTCGTTTCCCGGGGATCACCTCCACGGTGAACTCAACGTCCATGGACGTCTCGAGCGCGTTGCCGTTCAATTCGCCGTCGCCTTGCGCCGCGTGGCCGTCGCCTACATAAAGCAGGGCACCAGGCGTCCTTACTGGCAAATATATCGTCGCGCCCTCCACCACTTCATTAAAATCCATGTTCCCGCCAAACCCACCCGAGTCGCCCGTTCCCGGAGCGCTCGCTGCAGGAGGCGGAGCGGTCGCCACACATCCCAGCATCGGTCGCAGCGGCACGGAGTAATGTGCCAAATGTTCGGATGGTTTCTCCAGTGTTGCCACGCCGTGCGCCGTGTCCAGATGCCAGCGGACGGATTTTCCGCCGTCCTTCATCTTCACGGCAAGATCCGTGTCCAGTCCGCGGGGAACGATCGCGTCGTCGCTGATCGCCCAGTCGCGGTTCAAGCGCACCCGCGTCAGTTGCACCACCAAGGTGTCCCCCGGCATCGCCGTCTCCACATAGAAAGGCCCCGTCTCTGGATTTCCTCCCAGTACACGCGTCACGCCTTTCTCATCCGTTCCGCCAGCATCCACTGTCGTCGCATGCACCGTGTCCCCCGGCGAAACAGTCAGCACCGGTTTGTTCGCCGCCGAAAATTGCCGGTAAAACGTTGTCGGCGTGAATTCGTGCCGCTGCGGCACACCCACCCGGCGCTGAGGAGCGATAGTCGCCGTGAACTTATGTGCGTTCGGATGCGCCGCGTCGCCAGCATCGGTGAACACGATTGTCCCGGAGATGGTTCCGTCTTTCACAGTGGCTGTGCACTCCTCCGTGCCCCCCTGCTCGTCTTTGGCAACAAAATGGATCGAATTGCCCGTGATTGTTCCTTCGAGCTTGTCGCCCGCAAAATCTCCCATAAGTTTTCCCGCCTCTTCCTTCAAATGCATCTGGTAGAAAAGCGGTGTCCCGAAAACGTCCGCATTGACGATCCATCGGCCGGAAACGCTAGCGTTAGATGTACGTGCTGCATCTTGTGCATCCAGCGCTTGAGAGCCGTTCGCCGACACGATTCCTGAAAAAACTAGAAAGAAAAGTAAAACGAAAAATGACGATACCTTGGGCATACTCACACCTCGATTGCCTGATTCAACCAGAAAAATCGACGGAATACGAGGAATACGAAACAAGCCGTCGGAGATTCGGCTAAAGCCCAGTGACCTCAAACTGGTCTTTGGCAAGCGACTGAAAGACACCAGGGTGCAAGCAACGGGTCCGAAGCCGTCAATGATCGAATGCGGAATCGAACCCTGCTGACAGATCGATCTAGTCGCGCAACATACGACGCAAGGCCGCTGCGCTTAATGTCGGCAATCTTCTCTGGTCGCAGGCCAACTAGGTCTGCCTCCTTAACCAGTCATCGCGCATGAGGACCGCGAAGACTCGGAGCGACAAATGCACGACCAAGCCAGGTGGTCGTGGTCATGGCTGCATCACCTGAAAACCCGACAAGTACTGGGAATGTTGCCTTACGTGGCCGATGGACCGTATGGATACATCGGCAGCTCCTAGTGAAAAGAACGTGTCGCCAAGATAGACCGGTACACGCAACAACGCCAGCGTTTAACAATCGAGAATACTTAGCGGGGGAACAGCCCGCCCAACCCCTGGCAAACGAAGTCCCGGGATGCCGCCTCAAATTCTTTTCCGGGCAGCCGCACAGCTGCTTGCCGAATAGTGACATAAGCGAGCATTGGGGCGCAGAGACAAATCTCAACCTGTATCCGCGTGCCTCCCCTTCATTGAGGCTGCTTCGCCGTACTCTCGCCAGTTTCCACCACAAAGGTGGTTTCGCTACGCGCCGACTGGTCTCCATAGCGGAGTGTTAGGACGGCTTCATAGTGTCCTGTCTGGAGCTTTGCCCGAGGCAAGCTCGCCAGGAAGGGGGCCGCGGAGTTCGCCTCGACCGGCACGTCGGTCTCGGGTGAACGCACTATCGGCTGGCCATCGCTAAGAATCTCTAAAGTTGCCCGCAGCGTCTTCTGAACCGGCAGGGGCGGGTAACCCACGCCGTAGAAAATCAAGTCGCCAGGGAGGGCCCGATCGACCACCCCGGACACTTCGGGCACGACCTTGCCACCTCGCGCGAGCAGCGGGTCAGCCGCAGGGTGTGGCTCCTCGGCGGGATCCACGCGCCGCACGAGTACGAGATCGCTCGCCGCCAAGCCATCGGGCGCAGGCGACACCACGAGCACGGAACGGCGCACCCCTGCACGCGCGCTGTCGCGGTCCACCGCCGCGGTTTCAACCGAATAGCGTCCCGGAGGCAGGCGAAATGGCTTGGTGAAGCTGACCACGCCGCGCCGAAGTTCGTCGGCTTTAGCGCGCGGCACGGCATACGGAAGATCCTTGCTGAGCTTGTCCACCACCTGGCCTTGAGCATCTTTGATCAGGGCGGTGATCGAAACGTGCACCTTGGCCCAATCCTTGTCTTCGGCGACCGAAAGGCCGCGCACCGGAACCTGACAAGCGAATGCGAGC
>Ga0307471_100000392_pt1 | contig 22252 bp, 15 predicted proteins | sample atmos_gasesAM3C__2_FD_204566 | JGI IMG/M metagenome (GOLD analysis project Ga0307471, IMG submission 204566) | Hardwood forest soil microbial communities from Morgan-Monroe State Forest, Indiana, United States - atmos_gasesAM3C_515 | ecosystem: Environmental > Terrestrial > Soil > Temperate...
CATCGGCATTGTTAAAACTCAAATTGACTCTGCTTCTATAGGTTAACCCCAATTTTAGTTGACTAATCGGCTTAACGATTATTCCAAGGTTGTAAGCGAAAGCATCATCACTGTCGGTAATTCGCAGTCTGCCTTCGGGTCCTCCCAAGAATACGTCTTGCGATAGGACGGCGGAGGAATGGACGAAGCTTACGCCGCCGCCGAGGGATAAGTAGGGCAAAGGCCGCCACGCGATGGCCGGTGTAATATAGAAGCTCTTCAATTTTGTTTCGATGGAAGCGAACCGGGTGAAACTATCACTGTCGTAGCTTACCGATAGGCCGAAGGGCGCGTATAGGCCGATCCCCGCCGTCAGATCTGTTCCGGGGATGTGGTAGTTACCGAACAGAGCAGGGATAAAATTGTCGTCCTTTTTGTTACGAGAGCGTCTTCCCGAGTTGGTTACGCTGCTTATATTGTTGATATAGTCTAGATCCCCGAGGATCTCATTCCCTTCAATCTCAGCAAGCCCCGCTGGATTAATGTAAACGGCCGATGGATCGTCGATTCCCGCGGTCACGGCATTGCCGAGGGTCGTTGCCTTCGCAGTCTGTGGAGGTATGGCGTATCCGCCAGCGAAAGCCCTTCCGACTGAAAGCGCGGTTACAAACAGAAGAATGAATATCTTCCTAATTGCAAATCCCGGCGACAAGGACGACCTCTGATCGGCTATTTAGTCTCTCCAAGGGGTTGCCCAAATTGCCACAAGGGTAAATAGAGTGCAAGGAACAATGCTTGCCTCGTGCTGCCACGAAGACGGAAAGTGGTGTTAGAGACTCACCCGTAGTATAAGGCGGATATCAGCTTCGGGAAGTGATTAAGGCAAAAAAGGGGGAAAGGAAAATGATCAAGTTGGTGTACATTGTCCGCCGCCGGGCAGATGTCCCACCCGAAGAATTTCGAAAATACTGGCTGGAGCACCACGGCCCGCTGGTGCGGAGCTTCGCCCAAAATGCGCGGGCTCGTCGGTATGTTCAAAGTCACACCTTCGATACACCCATCAACAGTCTGCTGGCCCAATCGCGTGGGATGGGCGACCCGTACGACGGCATAACCGAGATTTGGTGGGACAGCTTAGGGGATCTTGCACTCGTGCTCAATTCTGCTGAAGGGCTGGCAGCAAACAAAACCCTAATTGAAGACGAGGGAAGATTTGTAGACCTTGCGCGCTCCTTCATCTTTTTGACAGAGGAGCATACGATATTTGAATTCTAGGTGCGCCGAACCGCATTGGCTTTACTAGACTATAAACTGAACCTGAAGGGCACCAAACTGGATCAATCTGGTGGCCAGAACCTTAGTGTCCATGGGGTTGACTAGTAGCCGGTCATTAATCTTTCCCAGAGCGCGTCGTTCATCAACACTTTCGCAAGAAAAGCCTCCTCGTCCTTTGCGGTTGAGGGAGCCTTGGGCCGCCTAGGGAAGGTCAGCTTGAAGGCCGCTCCCTGACCGTCCTGACTTTGGGCCTCGACTCTCCCATCGAGGTGATACACGAGGAAGTAGCAGGCCATAAGATTAATGCCGAGCTCCTGGTGCTTGTCGTTCATTAGGAAAAAGGGGTCAAATACCGAACGAAGGGCTTCGCGAGGCAACCCGGGACCATCGTCGCTAACCTCAATTTCCAACTCGTGATCGTCCGCGGAACGGGAGCGTGCGCCTAAGAAAATGTGGCTTCCATTAGGCAAACTCATGATCTCGTCTTTGAAGAGCAGATCCAAAAGACGTTCGAAACTTTCAACCTCAATCACCAACGGGGGAAGCCCGGAGGGAACTTGGTTGACCACGGTAATGTCTTTTTCTGCCAGGCTGGTGTTCAGTTTGGCCAAGGCTTTGGCGATGGCTTCATCAATTTGCACAGCTTGAATCGCAGGGGAATGACTTTTTACCGTCGCAGCGACGAGGTCGGTTAAAAGGTCAGTGATGCGCCGGATCTGGTTTTGCGCATGCCCATAGAAATCTTTCCAAAAGTTTGGGTTTCGGATCTGGTCCGATTCCATTTTCTCCTCAAGCAGCTTGTCCGGCGCGAGATCCAGAAAGGTGCGCACCGCCACTAATGAGTTGCGAATGTGGTCGCCCAGCCGGGCGGCTACGATTCCCAAAGTCAGCACCCGGTCTGCGATCATCATCCTGTGCAGCGCCGAAAGTTTCTCCCTCAGGAGCAGATCCCGGTCTCGTTGGACCATAAAGAACTCTAAGGCGCGCTTGAGGGTAGTTTCTAATTGAGGAACGTCCCAGGGTTTGGTAGCGTACTTGTAAATAGCGCCTGAGTTAACGGCTTCTATGGCAACATCGAGATCGGAATAAGCCGTGGTCAGAATGCGAATCGCCCTTGGGTGCAGTTGGCGCGCCCGTTCTAAAAATTGCACCCCTTTCTCGCCGGGCATCCTTTGGTCCGTCATCACCAGTGAGATTTCATCCCGGTGCTGCTCCAGCAGCCGGTAGCCATCGCGAGCGTTGGCCGCGCTAAAAATGCGGAACTTGTCGCGAAAAGCCCGGGTAAAATATTTAAGCGACATTTCTTCGTCATCGACGTAGAGAATGGCGAATTTTTGATAATCGTAAAAGTTTTCCATCGGTCCTCCTAAAAGCAGCCTTCGGCCGTGTCGTTTAACTTTCCTTGTGGGGAAATCGCAATGTGAATTCGGAGTATTTGCCCCATTCACTGCGCACTTGGATGCGCCCGTTGTGCTGTTTCATTATACGGTAGCAAATGCTAAGCCCCAGTCCCATACCTTCTCCGACATCTTTGGTGGTAAAAAATGGGTCAAAGACCTTGTAGAGATTATCGGGTGAAATCCCTTCGCCATTGTCTCGCACTTCAATGAGGCTCTCTCCGTCTTCGTTCCAGGATCGAATCCGAATGACAGGTTCATTTTCAGGATCGGGCATCCTTCTCAATGCATCGAGGGCGTTTTGCAACAGATTTAGCAAAATTTGAGTTACCTGATGGGCGTTGGCCCAGATGGTTTGGTTTTCCAGAATGTCTTTTTCAATTGTCACCTTATCGCGCCATTCGTTGCTCAGGAAGCGTAAAGCGGAGTTCACAACGTGGGGAACCGAAACCACGTCGAATTGGGTCACGTTGGGTTGGGTGAAGGTGCGGAGATCTGAGACGATATTGGTAATCCGATTGATTCCGTCTTCCATATCCTGGAGAACCTCGAGAAACTCCGCCTTTGCTTCTGCGCTCATGGGTTTGGCCATGCTTCGCAGCGTATAGAGCCCGGTCTTGGTGAAATTAAGGGGATTGTTGATTTCGTGGATGATACCGGCGCTCATCCTGCCCAACGATGCCAGTTTTTCGGACTGCGCCAACTGTGCCTCTGTCTCTTTCAGTTGTTCGAGGGTAGACTCCAGGATTTGATTCTTACGAGCCAATTCCCGCTGCAAATGATACGCGTCCACCAGGTTCTTCAAGCGCACGCTCAGTTCTGTGGAGGAGAATGGCTTGGTGACAAAATCGTTGGCGCCGGCCGAAAGGACGGTGAGCTTGGTTTCCTCATCTGCGCGGGCCGTAAGAAGGAGGATCGGGATCGCCTGGGTGGAAGTTCGCTGTCTCAAACCCCGGCAAACCTCAAGTCCGTCCTTCTGCGGCATCATCATGTCGCACACGATCACATCGGGTAAGAATTGGCTGGCTTTTTCAATCGCTTGTTGACCATCCACCGCCTCGATGACTTGAAAGTTAGGGCTAAGCTGAGACTTTAAGTATCGGAGCATATCCGGCTCATCATCAGCAATGAGAACTCGAGGGTGCCCGTTGGGGCTGGAAATCTCCACAGGTCGAATGGTTTCGCGAAGCGACGTCATCGAAGGGAATAACTCCGCCTTATGGTGAAGGTTCTTGAGCCATGTGTCATGGACGCCGTTGACTTGCTCCGCATCTGTAGACGAGCCCGGGTCCGGCGGGGTTGGCATATCCTCCGCCGTGTGCAAAGTTTGTAGCTCCGCCTCCAGATAAGGCAGATGAACGGTGAACAGTGTGCCTTTACCCATCTCGCTGCTAACTTGAACTTTCCCCCCCTGAGCCTCCACAAGCTCCTTGACCAGTGCCAGCCCGATACCCACTCCTTGATATCTTCTTTGGGATGAAATGTCCGCTTGCCAAAAGCGGTCAAAGACAAATGGCAGCTTTTCCTCGCTGATTCCTATCCCCGTGTCCAAAACTTTTAGTACCATGCCGCCGTTTTGCCGCGCCGCATTGAGCTGGACCGTTCCACCGGCAGGCGTGAATTTCAGCGCGTTAAATAGCAGATTCAGTAAGATCTTTTCTAATTTGTCGCTGTCAGTAACAACGGTCCCAAGATTGTAATCAACGGCAATTTCGAGCCGGATGCCTCGGTCCTCGGCGGTTTTTCTTATAGCATTGCCCAGGCCTCGCAGAAATGGCTCGATGGCGACCGGCTCGCGCTTTACCTCCATCTTTCCTGATTCCAACCTAACGAGGTCTAAAAGATCATTGATGAGTTTCAGTAGCCGCATGCCGTTGCTTTGCATGATGACGAGTAGCTCGCGCATATCAGGAAGGAGGGTGGCGCCACGCTCCTGAATCAACGTTTCCAAAGGCGCTAGCAGCAGGGTCAGCGGCGTACGCAGTTCGTGGCTGATGTTGGCGAAAAAGCGGCTCTTGATTTGATCCAACTCTACTAATTTTTGATTTGTTTCTTCGAGCTTTTTCCGGTTTTGGTCCAGCTCAAAGCGCAGGACGAACTCGCGAAAATGGAGATTGTTGTAGATATAGTTTCCGATCACGACGATGATGCCGGTCAGGACGAGAAAATACATATTGTTGAAAAAGATCCCCGATGTTTTGCCGATATTCCACGGCAGACAAGCCAGGAGATAAAGGAGCAGAAGCAGAGCCGTCGCTAGCAAGGACTCGCCGGTGCTCCAGTGCACAACAGCGTTTACCGCGAGAAGTATGAGGATCAGTCCGGCGTAGTATGGAGAGTCGGTACCTTCAGTTACAGCGATCATCCAGGCGATGAAGCAGGCCGGCAGGATTGCTATGGGAATCCCGAGAAACCGATAGAAGCGAACCGCAAAGGGCATCGTATGCAGGAACCATAGGCACCCGGCGAGTACGGAGCAGAGCAGTCGTAACTCCAGGAAATACCCCCACCGCTCAGGGTAAACGAACAGATCGAGCGCGACTCCCGCTGGCATAAGAAAAATGACCAGCCCACAGGCGACTTTTCCGCTCGTGATACGCTCTTGCCGCTCACTGGCGAAAAAAGCTTGCTTGAATTCTGGCTGCAGCCAAACTGTATCGCTAGTTTTCATGAGGCTTTCTGATCTCGAGATAAATGTTAACACCGGTCTCTTCACACCGAACGTGGGCACTTCCGGGAGGAGCCTGGTCCGGGATCAAATTGTTCAGTTGCGCAGAGTTGCGGTGGATCAGATGCCATTCCAAAAGATATTCCATCCCGTTGCGCGATGGATTGGAGGCATCTACGTTGGTTGCGACAATAAGACCACCTGGTTCCAGCATGTCGTAGAATATGTTCAGGAGGCGTTTACAGATCCGGTCCGATAGATAGTCAAAGACGCCGGCGCAGTAAATCAAATGATATTTCTGACGATGAGCAGGCGGGTTGGGCTCTTCTTTGAGAACTTGGTGAACGGATTTCTTGATTATTTCAAGTCTTGTTTTGCGGCTAAATTTGCTCTTGACACCCTGGAGGATTTTGCTGGTGTGCTGGATCGTCTCATCATTGAAATCAAGCAAGGTGAAACTGGCATGATTGCATATCTCGTCGTGGCTCAGGAATTTCTGGATTTCTACGGCCGGTCCACAACCGAGGTTAAAAATCCGCGCAGGCTCCTCGTTTTGCGCGACCCGGCGCGTCTCTGCGGCGAGAAGCTTGGCTAGGTATTTGATGCGGTTTCGATGCGCCTCCGCCGGAGCTTGGCTTAAGAACCATAGGTTAACGCTTTTGGAGAACAGAGAGCTGCCCTCCAGGGGATCGCGCACGATCATATTCACCATTTCGTAGTCCCCGGCGTAACCCAAAGGTTTATGATAAGTCCGATATGCAAAAGGAGAACATAGCAGGTGAGCGTGCAGCTGGCGTTTGGCGTATGTCCTGTGAAACGGCAAGAGATCAATCGCGACTTGGTCGGCCGCTTCTTCGAACCTGGCAAAGAGCGAGTTGATGGAGGGTAGGATATTGGGTATTAGCTCATGAATGACTTCGTGTTCGATTTTCACGTGATCACTGGAAGGAGAGGAGCGGATGCCCAACTCTACTTGATCAAGCCAGCGCCTAAGATCCATAAAGTAGTTCTGCATATCCGCCAGGACGATCTTATACTGCGGCAAAATGGCGTGGATCTTTTCCCATTCTTTGAAAAAATCGGTGAAATCCGCCTGGAGTTTTTTCGGTTCAGTGACCAGAGCAAACAGATCGACGTCGAGCCAAGCCTCGTCGAGGGTTGCCTCGCAGACCAACATAACGCCGGTGTTGACGAGGTTGCTGACGGTGGCTCGGCCGGAATAAAGTAGCCGTTCATTGACGACAATTCTGAATTCCTGCAGAAGCTCAGAGAGCTGGAGTATGCTGTAGGGATTATAGACTTCAAACGCCACCACGTGACGGGTGATGCGAAGCGGGGTCGCCCGTACTTCATAGCCTTGGCTCGTGCGACAAACGATAATACTATCCCGACCTCCCGTTTGTCCCACCGGTGGCTTGGTAATGCTTTTCATCCGAGGCTGACCACGACAGGATAGATGAGCCGCAGTCTCCACGACATCTCTCTTTGGTTGGAACCGGCCCGAGTCTAGTATAACCCTGCCAAACAATACAAGCGCGGCCAAAATCGGGTACAATAACGGACGCAGAGGCCCAATTAACGCTCCATATCCGCAAAATTTCGGCGCAGGGCAAGCGGCTTGTTGTTGCTAAGCAAGAACTGAGAGTAATAACCGAATCAATGAATCCCCAAGTCGTTACCACGTGAAAAAACTCTTGACTGAATGATGCAACTCTTATTATATATTCGACTAGCTCTGCAAAATGCGGTCAGAGGCTGTCATAAGGGTGTCGGAAAAGCAATAAAATTTTCGCTATTACGGCGAGTCTCGGTCAGCGTTAAGCAAGCTCACAAGTCTTCCTCGATTTGCGTCTGCAAGGTATTTCCCCATCCTGCACGTCTGAGGGGATCAGGCCAACGAAAGAACGCTAACGTGAAGTGTGAGAGCCTTTATCAAACTTATGAGCTTCTCCACTGCGTCCCAGCCAAATCAGAGGATTTCTTCATCGCGCTCCAAGACCAATATACTCGTTTAACCATCAACTTCCGGGAAAACAAACCTGTTAAAGGTCGTTCTCAAACGCTGAGGAACATTTTGATCATTGCCAGCGGATTCGGCGGCTACCATACAGACTGGTGGATAGATTCGGTCGGCACCACGGAACTGTGAACTGGTACGCCCTTAATTATATCTTCGGAAGCCTATCTTCGTTGGGGGTGGGTGTTGCCGTTCTCTATCGCGGTGACACGCGGAAAGCTGTTCGAGGGACATGGATTTCGCTCTGTGTAGCTATCAGTTTATGGTATGCGGGTCGGTTTTTGATGGAAACGGCGCAGCAGGACGCCATTGCTATGCGGGCTGTTTATCTCGTATATCTCGGCGCCATTTTTATCCCGCCTTGCTATTTGCATTTTGTCTTGTCGCTGTTGAACGAGGAGAAAGGGAATCGGTTGATTTGGTCGGCTTCGTATTTTTTCGCTCTCCTCGAACTTATGTTCTTGTTATCAGGAACGTTGACAAACGGCGTGCAGCATACCCCGGGCGGCTTTTATTACGAGGTGCCGGGACCGAATTATTTTCTCTACGTTGGAAGCTTCATTGCGTTGCCATGTTTTTCCTTTATCAGGCTCATTCAGGCCTACTCGCGATCCGAGCTTCCGTTTAGACGGAACCAACTAAAATATGTTATTTACTCCGGCGCGATCGGGTTCGCCGCCGGAGCCACCTCGTTCTTGCCTTTCATAAACCCGTCGGTTCCTCCCCTTGGCGCGCCACTCGTTTATCTTTATACTTTCCCCATCGCCTACGCTATGGCCCGGCATCGGTTAATGGATATCGACGTCGCTATCAAGAGAAGCCTTATCCATGCGCTATTATTATTGGCTCTTCTGATTCCCTGCTATCTGATCGTGATCTTGGGGCAGCAACTTGCGTTTGGTACCATCAATACGGCGTTCTCGGCCTATACGCTGGGTTTGCTGATAATCGTTGGCTTTCTATTCCCGAAAATACGTTTCAGGACCGAAGAAGCGCTGGAGCGTGTACTGTTCAAAAAAAGAACCGATCATCGTGAAACGCTGCTTCGATCGAGTCAGGAAATGGTCTCGGTAGTTGACCTTAAGGCATTGTCCGAGAGTTTGGCTCAAACGGTGGGTCGGGCTCTCGCCATCGCCAAAGTATCCCTGTTTCTGCTGGAGGATGGTAAGGGGTCCTTTACCCAAGTTGCCTGTCGAGGCTTCGAAAACGGAGACTTCGAATTTCCGTTGCTGGGGCGGGCCGATCCACTGGTGCAAAAACTTTCCACGGGTCAAAAGGTGCTCGTCAAAGAAGAGCTCGCCATGGCCGATAGCGGCTCCCGGGAATCAAAAGTCGCCGAGGTTATGGGACAAATGGAAGCTGAGATCAGCGTGCCGATCGTTTCCAAGCAGAAACTTATTGGCATTCTCAATTTAGGCCGCAAAGAAGATAAAGAGATCTATTCTACGGAAGATCTGGAGTTATTATCCACTTTGGCGAACCAGGCGGCGATCGCCATAGAGAACGCTCGGCTTTATGAGAATCTGAAGCAATCTCAGAACACGCTCCGGCGCGCGGATCGTCTGTCGTCGTTGGGGCTGCTTACCGCGGGATTGGCACACGAAATCCGCAATCCATTAGTTGCGATTCGAACCTTTACCCAACTATTGCCGGAACGTTACGATGACGCGGAGTTTCGTGAAGGATTTCAGGGGCTGGCTCTGAAAGAAGTCGATCGCATCTGCGGCCTGATTAATGATTTGTTAAGTTTCGCGCGGCCTTCACGGCCCAATGTTGCGGAAGAAGATATGAACGATGTGGTGGACGGAATCGCGCGCATTCTGGAAACTGAGGCAAAAGAAAAGGGCGTTCAAATCGCGCGCGACTTCGGCGTTGATTTACCGAAAATTTGGATTGACAGAGAACAGTTGAAGCAGGTATTTATGAACCTCATACTAAATGCCATCCAGGCCATGAGGGATGGAGGGTCAATACTCATATCGACCCGGTTAAATTCCAATAACGAGCAAGGGCAGTCAAGGGGGTTTGTTCAGGTTGAGATTCGGGATACCGGAATGGGAATTCCGGAGGAGAATTTAGAACACATATTCGATCCTTTTTTTACGAGTAAAGATGAAGGAAGCGGGCTCGGTCTTTCTATTTCCCACCAGATCGTTCAGGAGCATGGTGGATACATACTAGTTCAAAGCAAGGTTGGTGAGGGCACAGCTTTTTTTATAAACCTGCCGGCCGGTAAGCCCGTTCGGCTCACATTTGAAACTCGCACGCAGGCCCAATGAAACGCATCTTGGTTGTTGACGACTCGGACGCAGTGCGGGAGACGCTCGCGCTCCTCCTGGAGGGCGATTTTGCCGTTGTGAGGAGCGCAGTTGGGGCGGAGGGCTTGTCGTTAGCCGACATCCAGCATGATGTGGGACTCTTAATAATTGGAGTTGCGCCCGCTGCTGTCACGCGAGCCTCCGCGCTCCTCAGTTTTGCCACCCGGCGCCGTCTCGCGATTCTATTTCTTGTCGACTCGAAATCTCTCGGGAAGTCGATAGCAATCCGAGAAAACGTTGGCTGGCTGTCGAAGCCGTTCAATCCTTATGAGCTTAAGGCGGAGGTCGCCAGGCTTTTGGCGCCGACCGTCATGCCCTCCACACCGCCTGCCGGCTTGCCGGAAGCACAACACCACGAACTGACTCGCTTCGTCGAATTTCCCTATGTTAATCGGGTAGCAGCCAGCCTAATCCGCCGGTTTGCCGCAACGCGACTGCCCGTTTTGATCTCAGGAGAAATTGGCTGCGGTCAGCCCCGAATTGCCCGCGCCATGCACAGGCTAGCAGAAAATTCGGGATTTCGCGTATTGCTTGGCGGTAAAGAGATCAATGAAAGCTATCTAGAGGAGCGGCGTTTGGAGATTGCCAGATGTCTCGAGCGCGGTGATCGATCAGTAACGTTGTTAATCGAAGAAATCGATAAGCTCGTGCCATCCGAACAGTCTTTGCTCCTCACCTTTATCGAGGAGGAGGCAGAAAAACTAGAGGGATGCCGTCTCCTTACGACTTCCAATGCCGATCTGCTGGAACGGGTTTATCGCGGTGAATTCTTGGAACCGTTGTATTATCGCCTGGGCACCTTAAAGCTGACTCTTGCGCCGGTTCGCGAACGGAGAGAAGATATTCCAACCATCGCCGGCTGGTTTGCCCAATTCTATGCCAGGGAGCTGGACCTAGGCAACGTCGATTTTAGCCCTGCAGCGAACGAGCGATTAAACCAGTATCTGTGGTTTGGGAATTTGAGCGAGATCGAAGCAGTTATTGCCCGAACCTTGGCTGTCCATAGAAAAACTCGCATCGAGCAATCAGATTTGATTTTCGACTTTAACGTGGAGCGCCCTATTTTGAGCCAGCCCGACCCTGAAGCGTTGATACAGTTAAAAGCCGACCACGGACGAGAACATAAAGTCATTCTAGATACGACGCCGGGCCATGGTCAGACAAACGGCTTCAGCTCTGAAGATCATGGTAGCTCTCTACCGGATCTTCGCGTCCTGATCCACGAACTGGCGCATGAGCTCAAGAATCCGATGGTCACGATTAAGACCTTTGCGCAGCTCTTGACGGACCGGTATCAAGACGAAAGCTTTAGAGCCCGATTCCAAGATGTTGTAGATGGAGATATCGAGCGCATCGACAACCTCTTGGAGGTCATGGTCGAGTTCGCGGATTTCTCTCAGCCGCGCCGCGTCGCTATTGCTTTGGGAGAGCAGGTGGGGGCAATGGTGGGGGAGATAGCCGAGGAATCCTCTCAAAGACAAGTGCGGTTGGGTTGGAAGGGAAACGACAATGGCGCTACAATTGTCGCTGACGAGGCACAACTCAAATACGTCTTGAAGAATGCGCTACTGGCGGTTCTATTTCAGGCCAAGATGGGAAGCGAGATTGATATCGGCATAAAAAAGCCTGGCTGCCTAACCGTTTCTTATCTTCGAGAGGGGGCGCGGGTCGCCTCGATCACACACTTTTTCAGCGCCTCTTCAACCAACGCCGACGAAAGCGTGCCGCCGTTACGTATCCTTTTAGCCAAACAGTTACTGGAGCGCAACGGAGGGCGTATAAGGACAGACCGGGCGGGGACTGATCGAGAAATGCTGGAGATGGAGTTTGCGATTGAATAGTACGGAAAAAAAGAGAGACATGAGTCAGCCCCTAATGCTCGTGGTCGATGACGAGCCCGGCGTCAGACAGTCCCTGCAACTGGTGTTTAACAAAGTGTACAGGGTCATTGAAGCCCCATCCGCCGACGATGCGATTCAAAAAGTAACCGACGAGCGGCCGGATGTGGTGCTCCTGGATATCGTCATGCCGGGCACGGATGGCTTAGATGTATTGAAGCAAATGAAGTCTATCCACCCGGACTGTCAAGTGATCATGTTGACAGCTCTCAATACCGCGCGGATCGCCTTCGCTGCTAAGGGCACGGGTGCTTTTGACTATGTCACCAAGCCCTTCGATGTAGAAGAGCTACGTCTCCGCGTAGAACATGCCCTTGAGAAGATCCAATTGTCACGCGAGGTTGAACGCCTGAAAGAAGAAGTGGGCCGCAAGTATGGCGTGGATCACATTATCGGCAAGTCCAAACAAATCGTCGACGTTTTCAAGGCCGTCAGCATGGTGGCGGGAAAGAAGAGCACGGTGTTGATTACTGGCGAGAGCGGAACGGGAAAGGAGCTGATTGCCCGCGCCATCCATTACAACAGCGACCGGCGCGCGAAACCTTTCGTCGTTGTCAATTGTGCCGCGCTACCCGACACCCTGATCGAAAGCGAGCTGTTTGGATATGAAAAAGGGGCTTTTACCAACGCTTCGCAAAAAAAAATCGGACGGTTCGAACTGGCCCACGGTGGCACGCTTTTTCTCGACGAAATCGGTGAACTCAACCTCGGCACACAATCCAAGTTTTTGCGAGCCATCGAGCAGGAAACTTTCACACGGCTCGGTGGTACAGACGAAATTAAAGTTGACGTGCGTCTAATTGCCGCCAGCAATCGGGACCTGGAAACCATGGCGAAGGCCGGCGAATTTCGCCCCGATCTCTTCTATCGTCTTAACGTTGTGTCTCTGTATCTCTCGCCGCTGCGCGAAAGGCGTGAAGATATCGCTTTGCTGTTGGATCATTTTTTGAGGTTGAAGGCTCAGGAACACTCCATTGCTACTAAGACTCTTTCTCCCGAAGTTGTTGATTTCTTTACCTCGTATCATTGGCCGGGAAATGTCCGTGAGCTGGAGAATTTGCTTGAACGGCTGACGATACTCACTCCTCATGAAATCATCATGCTGCGTGATCTCCCCGTGGGGATGCGCTCGGTGGACCAAACGGCAACCCTCAAAGAGGATGTTTTGAGCGGAACGCGACCCCTCAGCGATGCAGTAGATGAATTTGAGCGAGAATTGATCGTGAAGGCGTTGCAGAGAACCGGCTTCAATCAGACCAAAGCGGCCTTACTTTTAGGGACCAGTCGCCGGATTTTGAAATACAGGATAGAAAAGCTCAAAATTAACGAGTCTAGTACGGGTTCCGACGAGCCAAAAATATCCCCATAGTTCACAAATGTATCCGAAAGTTTCGACCGAAATCGTCCCGTGGGCCAAATTCGTAATAAATATTAATTAGTTAGACCAGTTTGGCCCGTGGCATGCTGCTTGCTCCCTTTCCCCAGCAGCATGGACGTTAACAAGCCGCATATCTTGATCGTGGACGACGAGTTAGGGCCCAGAGAATCTCTCAAGATGATTCTCAACCCTTATTACAATGTCCATGTCGCCGAGCGCGGTGTTCAAGCGATTGATCTCCTCAATAAGTTCCCTGTTGATCTGGTGACCCTGGATCTCAAGATGCCGGGCTTGACCGGCATCAACGTCCTGGAAAAAGTCAAACAGCGGGACCCGGACATAGAAGCGATCATCATCACAGGTTATGGGTCTCTGGACACTGCCATTGAGGGGCTAAGACTCGGCGCCTTCGATTACATCTCTAAGCCGTTCGATGTGAATCATATCTTGTCGCTCGTTCGCCGGGGCCTTGAGCGACGACGCGCCAAGTCAAAGCTTAAACAGGTCAAGTCGGACTTCTTGTCGAATGTTTCCCATGAACTCAGAACTCCGCTTAGCGTCGTGGTGGGTTTTGTCTACCTCTTACTCAATCAAGTTATCGGCAAATTGACGGAAGATCAGCAAAAAGTTCTGGAGACCGTCTATCGCAACTCCGAAGAGTTGCTGGAACTGATCGACAATGTCCTTTGGATGACATCGCTCAACGCCGGAGACACGGGGGCGATGATCGATGAGTTTGACGCCCGCGAGGTCGTCGAAGAGAGTATCAAACGTTATGATCAAGTCTTTCGTGACAAGGGCCTGAGATTGTCCGTCGATATGCCCGACGACCGGCTGACCATCCTCAGCGACCGCGCGAAAGTGGAGCGTGTCTTTCAGAATATTTTCAATAACGCGGTAAAATTTACCGCCGACGGGGATATAAAGGTCAAAGCCAATCCATCCGCGGACGGGTTGGGGATCGAGTTTGAGGTCGCCGATACTGGAGTCGGCATCGACAAAAGCAAGATGGCGCTGATATTCGAGCCGTTTCAGCAAATCGACAAATCAACGCAGAGATCATGTTCAGGATTGGGACTTGGCCTAACCGTTGCGCGCCGAATGGCCCAGTTAATCGGAGGAACCGTCGAGATCAACAGCGAAGCCGGAGTAGGCACCAGCGTGACTATGAGATTTCCGTCGCAGCAGAGCCGGAATACCACAGTCGTGGCGGAAGAACGGCGCTATGGTTAGCGAACAGTTCGTTTGGTGTCGTAACTGCGATAAGATTCATCACGTCACCCTACCAGATAACCGCCTCGGTCGTGAAATTATCGAAACCGCGACGGACGATTGGCGCACATTCAGCGATCAACATAGCGGCCATAACCTTGAGCCGCTCATAGCCGCCGGGGAGAGGTATTTCCCGACCGGTAAAAAGACGGATCCGATGGCCGTGGCCTATATCGAGGTCACCAACGGCCAAGACCGGTATTTATTGCGCGGGGCACGGAAAAGCATCGAGCAGCCATTGCAGTTTGCCTTGGTAAGAGGCTGTCTTGCCGATGCCGGGTTTCGTCTTCAGATACAGGAAGCTGCCATTCGAAAAGCAATGAAGCACTACTTCGATGGAGCACAATTCGCAGACGAAAAGATCGATGGTTTTGTTTCACTAGTTCGAGAAGTCGTCGAAGGAATTGACCCGAACTCTATCCGGGTGAGCAAGTACTCCGCTACCGACAGCAACGTCGCTTACGGCCAGTTGGGTGAGACAGAGGTGGGCGCGCTGATGGCAAAATGTGCAGCTCAATTCGAAGGCGCTGATGTCGAATCGATCCGCCGGTTCGTGGAAACTCACCGGGAAAACAGCGACGTGATGACCGTCTTGATGCGACGTCACGTGTCCATCGAACAGCCGGCTAAAAGTTATTAATCAGTTCACCTGCCTGTCTGCGGTTTCTCTCCTCATTTCTAAGTCAGCGCCTGAATTACCCGGGACCAAAGTTATATCCTCGGGTGCAAATCCAACGGAAACCCGCTCGCCGTGCTGAAAGACGGCTTTTCCTTTCGGATTCACGACGTTCGCTTTGATGGTTCGACCGCCGGCTAGTATTTCGTATTCAACAAACGATCCTCGATACGCCGAGGCGGCGATCCGGCCATCGAAATGGTTCAAGTTGCGGGAGAGGGCTCCGATCTCATGAATCGCGACGGCCTCGGGACGGATAGTGAGAAAGACTACTTCTCCCAGCTTGGGAAGAATGGAAAGCGAGGAAAGGGCAACGCGGATCATCAAGCCATCGTCGGCAGCGACGTCGATGATGTGCCCGGCGCAATGCGCTACGCGGCCAGAAAAAAAATTAGCTTGGCCGACAAACGTGGCGACAAATTCGTCGGCGGGCCGTTCATAGACCTCTCGCGGGTTTCCTTGTTGCACAATTTTGCCGTTTTTCATGACCGCAATCCGCGTTGACATCGCCAGCGCCTCTTCTTGATCATGAGTCACGTAAATCGTAGTCAAGCCTAGATCTCTTTGCAGCTTGAGCAGCTCCAGACGCATTTCGACACGTAATTTTGCATCCAGGTTGCTTAGCGGCTCGTCCAGCAGCAACACTCGAGGCTGAATGACGAGGGTACGAGCCAAGGCGACTCGCTGCTGTTGACCGCCGGAAAGCTGGGACGGTCGGCGTTCCTCGGTTCCTTCAAGGTCCACTTGCCTTAGTGCATCAGCAACTTTTCGCTGAATCTCTCTACGATTCAGTTTTCGTTCGCGCAATCCAAATGCCACATTATCGAAAACATTCATGTGGGGCCACAACGCGTAGCTTTGAAAGACCATGCCGACATTCCGTTTCCATGGCGGTACGCTATTCACCGGCTCTCCATCGAGATAGACTATGCCTTCGTCGGGTGACATGAATCCTGCGATCATTCTTAAGAGGGTAGTCTTGCCACAGCCGCTGGGTCCCAAAAAGGTAAAGAATTCTCCGCGCTCGATGTGTAAGCTTACCCGGTAAACCGCCCATTGAGTGGCGTAGCGTTTGCTGACTCCATCTAATCTGACCTCGGCGGCTTGCATGATTAGATTTTGAAGGCGCGACCCGCGCTCCCGGAAAAAATTCGGTGGGTCAAATAGGTTCCGATGGAAACCAGAATTATGGCAACGACACCGAGAGCGGCACCAGCGCCGCGTCCCAGCGGGCTTTGCATGTAAAGGTAGATGCCGTAAGAAATAGGGCCTAGCTCGATCCGAGGAACAAGCATGATCGTAGAGGCAAGCTCAACACATGAGGTAACGAATGCGATCAGGCCACCCGCCACCAATCCTCCCGCGACCAAGGGCAGCGTGATTTTCGCGAACGTTCGAAGACGATTGGCGCCAAGATTTTGCGCCGACTCTTCCAAGCTCACATGAACTTGCTGGAGTGCTGCATAGCAGGCGCGCACGGTATACGGGAGGCGACGCACCGTATAGGCGATGACGAGTATAAACCAGGAAGAAGTCAGGGGCGCGCCCAACCCAGGAAAATCCCAACCATGAAAAACACGCAGGTAGCCCACGGCAAGCACCACTCCCGGAATCGCCAACGGCATCGTAGCGATGGCATCGAGTAAATTCCTGCCCGGGACGCGGCTACGCAAGAGCAAAAAAGCAATGGCCGCGCCGAGAATAATATCGAGCCCGGCCGCCAACAGCGTGTAAATCAGCGTGTTGATCACAAAATGCGGCGCTCGGAAAAGAATCTCGACATAGTTGCCGGCCGTATAGGTGGTTGGGAGCACGCTAAAACTCCACACCTTGGAAAACGAGAGCAGGAAAATACCGATGTGCGGTAACAGACTCATACCCAGGATTAGTCCGATCATGAGCCAGATGAGCGCCAAGATTTTTCCATGAGGTTTTCGTGGGATCGCCGCGGACCGCTGCACTGAAGCATATTCTGCGAGACTCAAATATTTTCGCGCTCCGAGCAAAGCCGTGAGAGACAAAATCACTAGAACCACGCAGACGACGTAGCCATCGACGTCGTCCATGCCAATGGTGGTTATTCTTAGGTAAGCTTGGGGAGCGAGCAGATTTTTGTAATTCAGCATGAGCGGTGTTCCGAGATCATCGATGGCCCGGATAAAAGTTAGCAGAGAACCGGCGGTGAAGCCGGGAAGCATGAGGGGAAGCGTGATGCGGCGCAGGAGCCGGAAACCGTGACAGCCAAGATTCTGTGCTGCTTCTTCCAGCGAAGCGTCGATGGCGGAGAGGGAAACCGCGGTGTTGAGGAGAATAAACGGAAAAAAATGTAGCGTCTGAACCAGTACCACTCCGGTTAGCCCTTCCATGAAGGGAATGGTGATATCGAACCAGTCCATTAATATTAGATTAACCATGCCGCTTCGTCCGAGAATGAGTTGGAGCGCTACGGCGCCAACAAACGGCGGAATTACCAATGGCAGGGTAGCCGCGGTCTGCAGGAGCACTTTGCCGCGGAACTCGTAGCGCGCAATGATATAGGCGAGTGGCAGCGCCATGACTGCGCTAAAAAATACCACGAGAAACCCGCCCTGGAGCGTATTCCATAATGACTCGCGGAAGAGAGGACGGCGGAAAAAATTCAGAAAATGAAGCAGAGTAAGATTCCCGGCATCATCGGAAAGTGAGATCCAAAGAACTCGCAGGATGGGATAGAGAATGAAGGCCACCAAAAGAGCAAGCAGAAATGCTACGATTCCTCCCTGCCGCCAGTCGAGGCGATCTCGTGTTCGGGTGAAAGTCGGTGCGAGACTAACCGCCATCGCCGCTGTGTTGAAGATCAATCCGACGGTTAAGTGCAGGAATCCAGGACGCGGTGAATTCGCTGTTGGCTTAATTGGCTAGACCGACAGCCTTCTCCGCTAATTCTTTTGCTTTGGCGTAATTGGCGCGGGCGAAATTTTCCCATTCGGTTTCCAACTGGGCTTTCACACCAGATTTGGACTTGAACGCGCCGGTAATTTCTTTGTCGCTCGCTTTCTTGTCGTTGATCGGAACCTGGGAAGCCAAATTCCTCGCCTCGGCGACCAAGTTTTTGCCCTGGGCCACGCCGGCGCTCTTGCTTTTGGCAAGCGCATCTTCGGCCTTATAAATGCTGCGCCACGCATCTCGTAGCTCTTTGTGGCGAAACGTGATGACATGGTCATAGAGCGAATTCACTACATCCCGCCTTCCCGAGGAGAGCGTGTCATTGAAGTTTACTCCGCCGAGCTTTTTCTTAAACGGATTGGGATAATCTTTCGGAGCTTTGGCATACAGTTCAGGGATCACCGGGAGCCGCGCAATCTCCGGCGAAAAGAGCACCACTTGTCCGGCCTCACTGAGCAAGTAATTGACAAACGCTTTTGCTTCCTGCGGATTCGGACCGCCCTTCACAATGCCGACGCTTGCGGGCACGACTGATGTCAAAGACGGATAGGCGAACTCAACGGGTTGGCCGCTGGCGATGGCCGAGAGGCCGAAGAAGTCGATGACCACGCCGATACCGTACTGACCACTGATCACCGCTTCGGGGACGCCAAAGCTCCGATCCGTGATGCTGCCCATGTTGCCGCCGGCGTTTAGCAATAGAGCCCAGCCTTTTTCCCAGCCATAGGCCTGGAGGATAGTTTCCACGGTCAAATGAGTTGTGCCGCTGCGCGACGGAGCGCTGATGACCAGGTGATTGAAATACTTAGGATTAGTGAGATCGGTCCATTCCTTAGGAACGGGGAGTTTGTGCGCCTTGAGATAGTTCTTGTTCCACATCAAACCATAGCCGCTGATGGCGAAACCAAAATAGTTCCCATCCGGATCGTGGATCGGAAAACTTCCGATCTTCGCAGGAATGCGGCTCATGATTTCTTTGGGCGGAGCGTATTTTTCCAGCAAGCCATCGGATTCTAACGTCTGAAAAGCATCCGGCGCGCTAACCCAAAAAATATCCGCATCGGGCTTCGCCTTTGTTTCGCGCAGATAAGTGACGCCTTCATTGGTCTGTTTGCTGTTGATCACTACCGTGATTCCTGGGTTCTTCGCCTCGAAACTTTTTTTGTAGGTCTCGAACAGTTCCTTCGGAAAGGAAGTGACGATGACCACGTCCTTGGCAAAAAGCGTCGGGACCGTAAGAAAGAAAAACAGAAGTGCGCCAAGCAATGAACCGCGTCGCATAACGCCTCCTGTTAGTGGCGCACAAAGACGTTGCCGTCCATTAACAATCTCGCCGTCCGGGCGAGCGCGGCCTTAGTGAGCTCCAGTTGGCCGTTGATCTCTTCGATCTCAATCTCAACTTGCAGCGTGCCGGTCGGATGCCCGATTCTCACAGCCGGTGGGTTATCCGGCTGTACTTTATGATAGATTTCATGAACGATGCTGCCATCGATTTTGGCGGCTGTTCCGAGGCAAACAGCGCCAGTCACCGCATATGCCTTATGTAATTTCTGTAGTGCGGTCATGCGTGCGACGACATCGATCTGCGACGCTTCGACCTGGCCTTTGGGAGTCGAATAGGCCGCCGGCGGAGCGACCACCGCGATTTTAGGAACACCCGGGCTTTTGGCGGTCGCCTCTTCGCGTTTCGCAATGCCCATGATTTCGGCGACCACCGAACGGATCTCTTCGCACTTCTTGAGCGTCGTCTCATTATTGCCGAATTCATCCATGTTCTCATTTCCCTTAAGCCCCAGGTCTTTGGCGCGGACAAAGACAAAGGGATTAGCGGCGTCCACCATGGACACCTCCAAGGTGCCGAGCGTCGGAAACTTTACTTCTTCCTTCACTCTTCCAGTGGGTAAGAGCTTCCCGGTCACCGAGCCGCCCGAGCCGATAAAGTCGAGCAGAATTTTTGAGCCAGTTCCGGGTGCACCGTCGATTTTAAAATTCCCCTCGCTCACGAATTCACCATCTTTGACTTCAAATTCGGCAAGGATGACTTTCTTGGTGTTGGTATTGTAGATGCGCACCTTGGTAACAGGCTCCACGGGTTTTATCAGTCCTCGAAGGAGCGCGAAAGGACCCACAGCGGCTGAAGTGTTGCCGCAGTTTCCGGTGTAGTCGATGACCGGGTTGGCGATGCCGACGTAACCAAAGGTGTAGTTTATATCTGTGTCGGGTACGGTCGGCGCGCCGATGTAAGCGACCTTGCTGGTGAGCGGATCAGCGCCGCCGAGGCCGTCAATTTGACGAACATCCGGGGTGCCGAATGCCTCAAGTACGATGCTATCTCTTTTCCTTGCGTCGTTGGGCAGATCGTTTTCCAAAAAGAAAACCGGTTTGCTCGTGCCGCCGCGGTATATTGCGCATGGAATTTTCATGATCGTTCCTCCCGACGTTGCTCCCTCGTATAATAGTTCGTAGACCTTCGTTGTTCAAATGGCGCAGCCCAATGTATCATTATGAGGTGCAGCCGAAGAGTCCATCGACTACGTTCAGGACAGGTCCTTCGACTGCGCGCTCAGGACAGGTCTAGATCCTTCACTTCGCGTTCAGGATGACAACAAGGTCGCGTGTCATTCTGCGCATCGCCGAAGAAATTTTTCTAGCACTTCATGTCAGCCAGATTAAAAATAAATTGCGACCGGATTGTCACTGGGTGACGACGACTTCGTCTTTTCCATCCACCTCTTTGAGCTTTAGTCTAACTTCGCCCTCTTTTGGCAAGCTGATCTTTTTCCCGGTAAAATTAGCGGCGATGGGAAATTCCCGCCCGCCGCGGTCGATGAGCACGGCGAGATGAATGGCCTTTGGGCGTCCCAAGTCAATGAGATGATCCACCGCCGCACGCACGGTGCGGCCAGTATGGAGCACATCGTCGAAAAGGATGATCGTCTTGTTGGTGATATCGAACGGAATGCGGGTGTGATCCACCTTGCCCTCCGGCAGCAAGGCGTTCAAATCGTCGCGGTATAGTGTGATATCCATCTCGCCCAGAGGCACTTCTCTGCCTTGTGACTTGCCGATCATCGCGCATAGGCGTTTCGCCAAGAAGAGCCCGCGCGTCCGGATGCCGATGAACGCGAGAGAATCCGAACTTTTATTTTGCCGGACGATCTCGCGGGCCATGCGCTGGAGATTCTTTTTGATCTCCAGAGCGGTTAAAATTCTCACGCTCTTAGATTTTTTCATTCGCGACCCGGACGATTGAATCTAAAAGAAGTTGCGTTCCGAGACAAATGTCTTCGGGGTCGGACCATTCCAGGGGGCTGTGGCTGATGCCCCGCCGGCTGGGGATGAACAGCATTCCGGATGGTGTTATCTTGGCCATCTGCATGGCGTCGTGACCGGCTCCCGAAGGCATGACTTCGTAAGCGATGCCTTTTGCCTCGCAGCATTCTTTTAACAGATGGACCAATCGTTTATCCAGAGGCACGGGATTCTCTTCGCGAATCGGTAGAATCGCAATCTGTACGTGTCTACGGCGGGCAATCTCGCGAATCTTCGCCTGCACGAGTCGAACGACCCGGTTTTTGGCGGAGGCGGTGATACTGCGAATATCCACCGATAACTCTGCCTTACCGGGAATGGCGTTGATGACTCCAGGCTCGATCTTCATGGCGCCGACGGTGCCAACGACCCGTCCCTTTTCCATACGGGAATAACGCCGGCAAATTTTTTCCACCGCAACGATCACCTCAGAGGCGGCGACGAGCGCGTCCTTGCGCATTTCCATGGGTGTGGTGCCGGAGTGATCCGCTTGGCCCGTGAAAACAACTCTGAATCGTGTGGGCGCCGCGATGGAGGTGACGACGCCGATGGGTTTTTTCTTTGCTTCCAAGATCGGTCCCTGTTCGATATGCAGTTCGAGGTAAGCTTTGACACTCGCAGGGTCACGTCTCATGGAGCGGAGATTGCTCCGGTAGATTCCCAGACTGGAAAGGATGTCCTCTAGTTTGGTTCCCTGGGCATCAGCAGCGTTCGATAGATCGGCGCCGTGAACTTCTCCTGCCACCAAACTGCTGCCCAAAGTCGAATAGCCAAATCGGCTGGATTCCTCGCCGACAAAACAGACGACTTCCACGGGAGAACGGAGCGTAACTTTCTGCTCCTTTAATGTTCGGACTGCTTCCAAAGCTCCGATGACGCCCATGGTGCCGTCGAATTTTCCGCCGTGGAGTACCGTATCCAAGTGCGACCCTGCCAAAACCGCCGGCGCTTTGGGATTGGTGCCGTTGAGCCGGCCAAAGATGTTTCCGATGCGGTCGATGTGAATCTGCAGGCCTGCCTGGCGCATCAGGTGAATGAGAAATTGCCGGCTGCGCAGTTCTTTGATGGAAAAAACCAGCCTCGTCACCGAGCCGTGATCGCCGATGCCGATGCGCGACACGGCATTAAGGTCTCGCA
>Ga0307471_100000393_pt1 | contig 22242 bp, 19 predicted proteins | sample atmos_gasesAM3C__2_FD_204566 | JGI IMG/M metagenome (GOLD analysis project Ga0307471, IMG submission 204566) | Hardwood forest soil microbial communities from Morgan-Monroe State Forest, Indiana, United States - atmos_gasesAM3C_515 | ecosystem: Environmental > Terrestrial > Soil > Temperate...
AAAATCCGCCAGCCAGAGAAGTCTTTCCCACGTTTGATCGGCGGAATACAGCGCTCAAACTGCTTCCAATTCCTTGATGAAAACTTCCCCAAGCGACGTCCAGCTTCGGCTCGATTCCTACTTGCAGACGCACGGGCGCGGCAGGCACTTCCGCCTGTCCCAAGAGATCGAAAGCGCTTTTTGCCTTTGCCAGAGAGACTCCTCCCCCGATTGTACCGCGCCGCTCGCACTCTTTAGACTGCCAAAAAGTACGCGCGCGAGCACCACAACATAGATGAATCTCTGCCTGCGGGGGTTTACTGAGCAGAGTTGTTTTCGCCGCCGCGGCGATAAAAACTCAGGACGGCATCGCCTTGCCTGAGGATTCGAACGCGCCGAAGCGCGCCGGCTTTTTCAGGCAAACTGAACTTACGGCTATGCTCGGCAATCACAATTCCGCCGGAAGCGAGAAGATGCGCCGAACCTAGAAATTCTAGCACACGCTCATACTCCTTGGCGGCCGCATACGGCGGATCAAGAAAAACATAATCGTAGGCGGGCTTTTCTCTTTTTTGACGAGATTGCAGCAGCTCCAATCCGCGAAGAGTATCAGCCGAAAGCACGGTGAAGCCAGAACGTATCTCGAGCGAAGCGAGATTGCGCCGAATCAAATTCGCCGCAGGCGGATGATTCTCGATGAACACGACTTCTGCCGCCCCGCGGCTCAGCGCCTCGATCCCGATCGCCCCGGTTCCCGCAAAAAGGTCAACGAAACGCGAACCGGAAACTCCGGAGCCTAGCACATTGAAGAGAGTTTCCCGCAAGCGATCGCTGGTGGGCCGAAGCGCAAGGCCCTTGAGGCTTTTCAAGATGCGGCTGCGATAAATTCCGGCGATGACGCGCATGCGTGCAGTTATTAGTTGTCAGTTCTTGGTTTTTAGTCAAGGAACAAACAATCCCGGAAGGGGCTGGTCAGAGGGTCGATTGATGGACCATTGCCGGATGCCTGCACGCAATAGTCGCTTCAGTGGGGCCGAAGTACTTCAAAACGCGCAATGGCGTAGCCCAGCACGGCTCCAAGAAAAACATCGGACGGAAAGTGTGCGGAAGTTGTTACGCGCGAGAAGCTGATAGCAGTGGCGAATCCATAGGCAGCCCACGGCACCCAGCGGTGCCGGCTGTAGCGGCGTGAAATAACGGTGGCTATCGAAAAGGCGCCGGCAGCGTGCCCAGAGGGGAAGCTGCTTCCTTTGAATGGGGACTTCCCACCGCTGAAAAATGTATCGTTAAAAGGCGCACCAGGCGCGACATCGGAGGGACGCTTTCTGCGCGTTATTGCTTTTATTGCCAGGTCGACAATCGCCGTGTCGACATACGTTTCTCCGGCAAGCAACCCCGTTTTAACCGCATAGGAATCGTGTCTCAAGTAACCGGCGATCATGATCGTGACAGGGACAATGGCGACCTCTGCGGTTGTAATCGGTCCGTCGAAGACATCGTTTATGTCGTCGAAGTTTCCAGAATGACGTCGAAAATATGGCATCACATGGGGGTCTGCGACGATGAGTCCGGCAGTTCCGCCCACGGTGACTAGAGTTGGTACCCAATGATGCCCTTTCGCAAGTTGTGCGGGGAACAACCAGATGTCTTTTTGGTCGTGTAGTACCCTCCTCGGAAGCTTGCGCCAAGTAATGTCTTCGTCCTGTGTCAAAGCCGGGGAGTTAGTCGAAGCTGATGTCTCGACACCTCGAGACGCCGAGCTTGAAGTTGCCTCTTGTGCGCAAGTTGAAGCTGCTCCAGCGAAAATACCGCTAAGAGAAGCAAGAATAGGCCAAATGAGAACATGACGGTGCACGGCGGTCATTATTGACATTAGATGCGGCCGCTTCTTAAAGGGTATGTACTTAAAGCTGACCCATCCACCTCAACGACCGCCTATCGGACAGCTGAGATCGCGTTAACTCGTCAGCCGATGCGGGCGAGATGATAGCGGCGCTGCCATTCGGCGGGTAGCAGACGCAAAATGCGCTGGAGCGTTTCTGATTCTGAGGAATCGCCCGCGAGAGCGAAGGCCTCGCGGCGGGCGAGTTCGAGTAGTTCGCGATCGCGGAGCGGGTTGGCGATGTGAAACCCCATTTCGCCGGACTGTCGCGTACCGAAAAATTCGCCGGGGCCGCGGAGAAGGAGATCCGTTTCGGCGATTTCGAAACCGTTGGAAGTGCGCACCATGGTTTCGAGCCGAGCGCGGGCTTCGTCGGTCATTCGCCCGGGCGCGACCAGGATGCAATGGGACTTTTCCGCCCCACGTCCAATTCGCCCGCGAAGCTGGTGGAGCTGGGACAGCCCGAAGCGCTCCGCGTGCTCGATGACCATGACGGTGGCGTTGGGCACATCCACGCCAACTTCGACGACCGTGGTTGAAACAAGGATTTGCGCCTCATTTTTCCGGAAGCGCTGCATGACGTCTTCTTTTTCTTCACTGGAAAGCCGGCCATGCAACAAACCGAGCTGCAGTTTTGGAAAAACTTCTTTCGAAAGCCGCTGGAATTCTTCGATGGCCGCTTTCAGTTCTAGCTTGGACTCTTCGATCACCGGGTAGACGATGTAGCCCTGGTGCCCAGTCGCGACTTCACGCCGAAGAAATTCCCAAACGCCTGGGAGATGCGGCTCGGTAGTCATACGAGTGGAAATGGGCGTGCGTCCCGGCGGCAACTCATCGAGAACGGAGACATCCAAATCGCCATAGAGCGTGAGCGAAAGCGTTCGCGGGATCGGCGTTGCGGTCAAAACGAGAACATGCGGCGCGTGGCCGTGTAATGCTGCTTTGTCCATGAGCCGCTTGCGCTGCAACACGCCGAAGCGGTGCTGTTCATCAATAGCCACGAAGCCGAGCCGCGCGAATGCCACATTTTCCTCGATCAGCGCGTGCGTGCCGATGACCAGTTGCGCTTCGCCGGAACGAACGCGCTCGAGCGCCGCGGATTTATCGGCGCCTTTCAGGCCACTAATCAGAAGTTCCACTCCGTAGCCTGCCTTGGCGAGGATCCGGCGCGCAGAAAGAAAGTGCTGCACGGCCAGGATTTCCGTCGGCGCCATCAGTGCCGCCTGCGTGCCGTTTTCGATGGCAATCACCGCGGCTTGTAGCGCGATGATAGTTTTGCCGCTGCCCACATCTCCCTGCAGCAAGCGGTTCATCGGCGCGGGCTTTTCCAGGTCCGCGGCGATTTCGGCGAGAACGCGTTTCTGCGCCGCCGTCGGTTTGAACGGCAGAATGCGCTTCAACGCTTCCCTCACGCGGTCTTCTCGCACGCGGAAGGCAATGGCGTTTTCTTTGCGAGTCGCCCTTCGGTCTAACGCAAGGCTGAGCTGATACAAAAAAAGCTCTTCAAAAATCAGCCGCTGCTGTGCCGGAGAACGAAACGTGTTCAGAGCGTCGAGCGATTCTCCGGCTGCGGGAAAATGTGTCTGAATCAGCGCTTCGCCGCGCGAAGGATAGCCGAGCTTCGCGCGCAAACCCTCCGGCAACACGTCCGGCATTCTCGGATCAACGAGCTGAACGGCGGCGTACATCGCGCGGCGAATCTGTCGGGAACCGAAAGTGCCGATCGCTTCGTAAATCGGCACGATGCGCCCAACCTCGGTTGAATCCATTTCCTCGCTGCTAAGCGCTTCGATTTGTGGGTTGATCATTTCGATGCGCGCGGGCCGCAACTTATCAATCTCCGCTTTGCCATGAAGGATGAGCAGCTGGCCCGGCTTCAAACGCCCCTCGAGATACCCGCCGTGAAAGAATTTGCATGGCAACGACCCGCTGTCATCCTGCACCAGCAGGTGATAGATAGCGTCGCGGCCGCGCATCATGCGTATCGCCTGGCCGCTCATCACGCGCGCGCGAATCGTGTGCGTGCCGTTCGGCTGGATGTCCTTTATTCGTGAGAAATGGATGCGGTCTTCGTAGCGGAATGGTAGATAGCCGAGCAAATCTTCGAGCGTGTAAATGCCGCGCTGCGCAAGCAGTTCGGCGCGCTGCGGGCCAACGCCCTTGATCATGCGAACTTCGGTGCTCGAATTCATCGCTATTAGCAAGGCCCCCGCAACGCGGATACCGCCATTATCTTTATATCATTCCCGCTACGAACATGCGGCAAGCCGAAACTTGCGCCGTAACCCTGCGTACCGATAGAGTGAGGAATCCGTGCCGCAGATAGATGGGGAGGCTCATGTGACGGGAAGCCGTCTGTCAGGTTCCGACAAGCGCGCTCTGCTTCTCTGGGTGGTCGCAGGAATCCTGGGCATGCTGTTCGCGTACAAATACTTTTTCCGCGCCTTCCCGGAAGCCTCCGTCAATTTTCAAATCTCCCGCGAAGAAGCGCTCGAGCGCTCCAAAAAATTTGTCGCCGGCCTCGGCGAAAGCATCAGCGGCTACCAATCCACAATTGTTTTCGACGTGGACGACAACGCCAAAGTCTACCTGGAGCGCCAGCTCGGGTTGCAGCAAGCGAACCGGCTAATGTCCTCGGAGCTGAATATCTGGTTCTGGCAGGTACGTTTTTTCAAGCCGCAACAGGAAGAGGAATTCCGCGTAAGCGTGAATCCCGCAGGGCAAATTGTCGGCTACAGCCACATCGTCGAGAAAACACGCGCCGGCGCCACGCTAGACCGCGCTACGGCACTGTCCGCGGCACAGAACTATCTCACCGCTAGACTCGGACTCGATTTAAACGCATGGGACTTCCTGCCTGAGGAAGCCAACTCAACAAAGCTCAGCAACCGGCTCGATTGGTCTTTCACTTGGGAAAAGCACGGCTTTCGCGCCAAGGACGCGCCTTACCGCCTGCGAGCCGGCGTGCAAGGAAATCACATCGGAGGCAGCGAAGAATTCCTGCACGTCCCCGAAAATTGGCAACGCAGCTATGCTCATCTGCGAGCCGGCAACGATTTCCTTACCATTCTTACGTTTGTGCCTTATGTCCTGTTGCTCGGCGCAGCGCTCTGGATGGGTATCACGCTGACTCGGCAAGGCCAGGCGACCTGGGGCACGGCCATCAAGCTGGGCCTGGTAGTCGCCGCCGTCCTGACCATGATGCAGCTCAATGAGTGGCCCGTCGAGCGCGCCGGATACAATACAAATTCCTCTTACGGAAATTTTGTCTTCCAGCAAATTGCCGCCGCCGTTTTGTTTGGACTGGCCTCGGCGCTGACTGTTTCGATCGTCTACCCGGCGGGCGAGTCGATTTATCGGGAAACGCAACCGGAACGGCTGCAATTGGGCAAGATATTGACCTTGCGCGGACTGCGCTCGCAGGAATTTTTTTCTTCCGCGATTGTCGGCTTGTCCCTGACCGCTTTGTCGCTCGGCTTCGTCGTGGCGTTTTACATGATCGGGAGTCGCTTCGGCGTCTGGGCCCCGCAAGAATTGAATTACACCAATTCGGTCAGCACGATATTTCCGTGGATTGCCGGCGTGGCCATCGGACTCTTCGCCGCGACGAACGAAGAATTCACGTTTCGAATGTTTGCGATTCCCTTCCTCCATCGGATCACCGGATCGCGCTGGCTGGCCGTGATTCTTCCCGCGTTTTGTTGGAGTTTTCTCCACGCCAACTATCCTCAGGAACCTCCCTACATTCGCGGCCTCGAAATCGGCATCATGGGCCTGGCCACCGGATTGGTGATGCTGCGCTGGGGCATTATGGCCACGCTCATCTGGCATTACACGTTTGATGCCGCCCAGGTTGGCTTGCTGCTGGTTCGTTCAAATAGCTTGTATTTCAAAATCTCCGGTGCGGTTGTTGGTGCAGCGGTTCTGGCACCTCTCGCCTTCGCGTGCATTTCTTTCTTGACCCGCGGGCACTTTGAGGATGACGAAGATCTCCTAAATCGTTCCGCTCCGAAGCCTGATCTCGTTCCCGCCGATGTTTCCCCTTCTGTGGAGGCGGCCTCCTCGCGCCGCTACGAAGCTCTTACGCCGGGCATGCTCGGCTTTCTGGCTATCTGCCTTCTTGCCGGCGGCCTGTTGGCCTGGCGCTTGAAGCCGCAATCCATTGGAGATTATTTGAACCTGTCGGCTAATGCCCGCACCGTGCGCGCTCAAGCGGACCAGGCATTACGACAACGCGGTCTCGATCCAAATTCGTATTACCACTCCACCGTTTTCGTGGACATCACGGATCCTCGCGTGAATGAGTACCTGCGGGAACGAATCGGCATCGCGGGAGTCAACAGCATTTACTCCGATCGCGTTCCCGCGGCTCTTTGGCGTGTGCGATATTTCCGCGACAGCCAGCCGGAGGAGTTCGCCATTATCTTCCGCCCTGACGGCTCATTGCACGCAGTCCGGCACACGCTGGCGGAAGAAGCGCCCGGCGCTTCGCTTACCGAAGACGAGGCCGTGGCGCGCGCGGAGAAATTTCTCCGCGATGAAAAAAAACTCGATCTCAAAAACTGGACGCGCGTCGAATCCGATTCCAAGAAAAAGCCGCATCGCATTGATCACACTTTTACCTGGCAGCAGAACGAACCGCTCGACCCCGGCCAATCCCCGGCCGCCGGTTCGCCAGACCGCGCGCGCGCGCGCGTTGATGTTCAGGTGCTGGGCGATGAAGTAACCAATTATCGTACCTACATTAAGATCCCCGATGACTGGCGGCGTAAACGAGAGGAACTGACGCTTCCACGAACGATCTTCAGTTTTGGCGTTCCCGCTCTGCTCTTCGGCGGTATCGGCATGGCCGCGTTAATTGCCTTCCTCAAGAACCTGAAATCGGAAGCCGCCCGTTCGATCCCATGGAGGCGTATCGGTTCCTGGTCGGCCTGGGCGCTTGGCGGATATCTTGTGGTGTTCACGCTTGGCGATCGCATTCCCACCTTTCTCAATGCTTACGACACTGCCATTCCGCTGAAGATAATGTTTGGAGGAGTTGCGATTGGGGCGCTGCTCGGCGCTCCGCTGTATTTCGGTGCAGTCGCTTTGCTATTTGGGATGGCTTGGTATTTCTCAATGCGGGCCTTCGGGAAGGATCGCCTGCCGGGCTGGCTTGGCATGCCCGCTGATTACTATCGCGACGCGGTGTGGATCGGTTTGGGAGGCGCCGCTGGTCTGCTCGGTCTCGAACGCCTGGTGGCGACGGCTTCCACCTATTGGCCGACGGCGCACCGCTCGTTCGAAGCGGTGTTTGGGCAGGACTTCGACGCATTGTTACCCGGCGCGTCGATCGTGGGCGGTACCGTGCTGCGGAGTCTGCTGCTCACCGCCATGGTTCTCGTCGTGGCCTCCTTTGTTGCCGCGCAGGTGCGCCAACTCGGTCTGCGAATCTTGCTTTTACTTCTTGGGGCGCTGGCCCTTGTCGGTGGAGGCTGGGGCAGCCCTGCCGACCTTGCGAAACAATTTCTGGCCCGGCTGCTCTTGCTGTGTGTTCTGGTCTTCGGCATCCGTCGCGTGGTTCGCTTCAACTTGCTCGGATGCTTTCTGGTCGTTGCCGGTACATCGCTTTTGGGCGGAGCCGCCGAGTTGCTGGCGCAGCCTGATTCTTTCTATCGCGCCAACGCCTACGCAGTCTTGTTGGCCTTGGTGCTACTCTATGCTTGGCCGCTCGCTGTCTGGCGCATGAACTCGGCGAAGTCGCCCGCCTGACGACCCTGCGAATGTCGAACAAACTGACGTGGACTTACAGAAAAATGACTGCCAGCCGGCTTTCCGGGAAACAATTCCCACAGGTTTAGCGTCGTTACTAGAGGAAGCGGCGCTTACGTGTGGGCTACTCGTGCGTCCAATTTGGAAGGACGCGCGTCAGTCCGTGTTTACCCGAAAGCAGCAATCTGCGCTATCGTATTGTTCTGTAAGCGGTAAGCTGAACACGCGCGAAGAAAAAACGAAATATGCCGCTTGCCAGATGGGCTCTAGCTTTGGCCGACAATAACGGTCGCTCGGGCAGCACGGACGCCGCCCTGGCTTCGGGGACGTCCTTGCCGAACCTCGACGAGCGGGCACTTGTGGCGGAAGCGCAAACGGGCAACCGTGCGGCTTTCGAGGAACTTGTGCGCCGCTACGATCGCGACGTGCTACGCCTCGCCCTCAACCTCATGAAACGGCCCGAGGACGCCCGCGACGTTTACCAGGAAGCTTTCCTCAAGGTTTACCGCAATCTCCATCGTTTCCGCTTTGAATGCAGCTTTTACACCTGGCTCTACCGCATCGTCACCAACGTCTGCCTCGATCACCTTCGCCGCCGCCAGGCACGCCCCGAGGACCAGGCTCCCGAGCTCAGCACTGGCCATCACGAAGAAGGCATCACCGACTTCTTTGAACGCCAGCGTGAGCACCGCCCCACACAGGATCCGGAACGCACGTTGATCGGCAAGGAAATCAAATCGCACATTGCCCGCGCCATGGAGCGCCTCTCGCCGCGCGAACGCATCGTTTTTGAGATGAAGCACTACCAGGGGCTGAAGCTCCGGGCCATCGGCGACGTGCTGGGCACCACCGAGGAAACCGTGAAAAATTCCCTATTCCGCGCCACGCGCAAACTCCGCATTGAATTGGGAGGCCTGCGATGAGCGTCTTTGAGAAAAACGTGAACTGCAAAGATATCGCGCCACTGCTGGTTTTCTACCTTTGTGATGAAGTGAACGATGGCGAACGCGAACAGATTGAAGCGCATCTAGCAAGTTGCGCGGCGTGCTCTGCTCTGCTGGCAGAAGATGAGCAACTTCAAACAACCCTGCTCGCCAGTCGGCAACCCGCTGATGAGCTGGATGCTTCCGGCATCCTGCTCGCCCAGTGCCGCAGCGAGCTGGCGGAATCCCTCGACGATCTCTCTGCCCCTCCACTGCAGGAACATTGGCGCCCGTTTGGCTGGCTGCGACGCTGGATGGCGTTGCGCCCGGTCTGGAGCGGCGCCCTGCTCGTCCTCTTCGGAACCGTGGTTGGAACTCAAGTCCTTCCCTTGATGCAGAACGCCAACAACACAAATGGTCAGACCATGAACGTCATGGCCAAGCAGCCGCTCACTCCTAAGCAATTCGAAAATATGACATTCTCAGGTATTACTTTTTCGCCTTCCCCAGGTTCCGACACTCCGAACGTGGAAGTGCACCTCAATGCCGAGCAGCCCATGGTTTTGACCGGCAACGTTGAAGATAGCGACATGCGCGGCATGCTTACTTACGTCGTGCAAAACGGCGAACGGTTCGATGCCGGTATGAGGCTTGATTGCTTGGATGCCTTGAAGACGGTTGTGCGGGATCAGCAAGTGCGCGGCGCGCTGATCACTGCCGCCCTCAAGGATCAGAATCCCGCGGTGCGCATGAAGGCTCTGGAATCGCTCCGCGGCGCGTCCTCCGATGATGCCGTGCGCCAGACGCTGCTCCAGGCGCTGCAGCATGACTCCAATCCGGGCGTGCGCGTCGAGGCCGTCAATGTGCTTGTCGCTTCATTGCAGGGCGATCAATCCGATTCCCAGGAAACGGCTCCCGAGGAGCCTGTCGTCGCACCATCGCCGAAGTCCGGCGGGCCAGATGAGATTGCATCCATAGACCGTGTGGTCAGCGTTCTTCAGCGCTTGCAGCGCCAGGATCCCAGCCGCTACGTGCGGCTGCGTAGCGCCGCGGCTTTGCGGCAGATTGGTCCGCGTGAAGTGCAGTAACTTCTCAGCCGGAAAGAGATTTCGTTCGAAGATGAGCAAATGTTTCCATAAAGAGTTTCCCTTTCTCGCGCGCCTTGCCGTGCCGATTCACGTGTTGGCTCTCGTTTTCTTCGCCGCTCCGTTCGCGCCGCTGATCGCCGCCACTGAAAAAGCAGGGCCGGGTGCCATTGAGCCTTCGCAACCCGCTGACCCGGGCTCACCGCATGTCTCCGCTGTTCGAACTGGCGTGCTGGAAACCCGGGATGGTTTGACGCTCCGCCTGACGACGGATCTCGGTTCCGTAAAGATCACCCAACTCGAACCGGGCGCTCCGCCTGTCGTGCGCTATACCGTGCACGTTGAAACCGATGCCCGCGCGGCCGTCGCACAGAAGTTGCTCGACCGTTACTCCTTAAGAGCAAAATCCATTTATTCCGGCGTGGAAATTACTGGCTCTCTGCCGGCGCAAGCCGCTCGCTCCGGAGACGCCCAATTCTGGGTGCAATTCGAGATCGCTATCCCGCGTGGCTATAGCGTGGAAGTGAAGACCGAAGCGGGCGACATCGTCACGGGAGACATCGGCGGGACCGCCAGTCTTCAAACGCAAGGCGGCAACATCACCACCGGGCGCATCGGTTCTTCAGGGCGCCGTGATGCTTCCTGGGGCCGTGCTGTCGGCAAACTTGAGACGCAAGGCGGGCACATCCAAGTTCAGGAAGTCGCGGGAGACCTGACTGCCTTTACGGCCGGCGGTCACATCAACGTGGGCAATATCGCAGGAGACGCTTCTCTGCGCACCGGCGGCGGCCATATCCGCGCCGGAAAGATCGGCGGGCGCGCCGAATTTGAGACCGTCGGCGGCAACATCATCGTCGCCCATGCAGAACAATTCGTTAATGTCCATACCGGCGGCGGCCAGATTGATTTCGGCGAAGTTCACGGCTCGGTTCATGCTCAGACGGGCGGCGGCGGCATTCGAGTCCTGTACGTCTCCGGCCCCATGGAAGTGGAGTCCAGCAGCGGCAGCATTTGTCTTACCCGCGTCGCAGGCGCCCTGCAAGCGTCCACGTCCGGTGGCACGATCACCGCATGGATTAATCCTGATCCGCCCGCCGATGGCGGGACCGTGCACCTCGGAGGCGCGTCGCAGCTGTCCTCCGGGAACGGTGACATTATTGTTTTTCTGCCGCGCAATCTTGCCGCCACGATCGAAGCCACCGTCGTGGGCGGTAGCGAGCGTCAGATTGAAGCCGATCCTGCTTTGCATTTGAACGTTCAGCCGTCCGGCAATGGGTCCGGTCCATTTCATGCCATGGCCGTTTTGAACGGCGGCGGAGCCCCGCTCAAGCTACGGACTACCGGCGGAAAAATCCGGCTGCAGTACCTGGATTCAGAGGTTGCACTTCGACAATCGCTCATCCGAGATCAGATGAACCGGGTTTCTTTTTCTAGGGGAGTTGGCCCGACAAGCCCAACCCCGCCGGGAATGCCGCCTCAGGTTTGGGTTGAGCCAATAGCTCCGACTTCCGCGGAGGCACCGCCTCAACCTGAAGCTGCCAGGACCGACTGGCTCGACAGCTGGCTTGCCAGGATGGAAATTGCATTGAACGGTGGAGTTCGCGAAGATGCGGATAGTTTCCAGAAACGTCTGACTTCCGCTCCGCACCCTTCGTATCCGGACCTTGCGCTTCGCGCCGGCATTCATGGGATCGTCAAGCTTCAGGTGCGCGCGACCAAGGACGGCCGCGTCGAAGTCCAAAAAGTTCTCGAAGGTGAGCCCGTGCTTGCCGATGCCGCCATCGACGCCGTGAAACGCTGGCGGGCCAAGCCGGACTTGATGAATGGGAAAAAGGTCGAGGTCATCTCGACAGTGACGTTTGATTTTAAGTTGCGCTGAGCGGCAACAGCCCCTAGCGCGCGCGAATTTCGTTCGGGTCCTCGGTTCTTGTTGTTGGTAGCAGGTAATCGAAGGGGGTAGAACGTTATGCGTCGCCATGCTCTCCGCATCACTGCTCTAGGTCTGTTTCTCCTGGCCGTTCTTTGGGCCGTTCCCAGTTACGCCATCAGCAAGGAGTTCAATCAATCCTTTCCGTTGCAGCCCGGCGGTACCTTTGAACTGCAAAACGTCAACGGAACCGTGGACGTGCAGGGCTGGGATCGCGACGTGGTCGAGGTCCACGCCGTTAAGACCGCGAAACAAAAGGAGTCGGATCTCGATCGCGTCTCTATTGAAGTAGACGCCCGGCCGGACGCTGTCTCCATCGCCACGCGCTATCCGCAGAACGAAGGCGTCGAAGTGGCCGTGGAATACACCATTCACGTGCCGCACGGTGCTCGCCTCGAACACATCGGCACCGTGAACGGCACGTTGCGCATCTCTGGTGTTGAAAATGTGGAAGACATCCATACCGTGAACGGCAATGTCGAAGTGTTCGAAGCCGGCGGCAGCGTTCATGCGCGCACTACCAACGGTAACGTGCACCTAGAGCTGGCAAGAGTTCAGGACAAGACCGGTGCCACTGCCGAAACAACTAACGGATCGCTAGTCCTTGCCGTGCCTGCTGATGTGCAGGCTGAGGTCGAAGCGCGCTGTTTGAACGGGAATTTCTATTCGGAGCTGCCCATCACCATGGCGAGCACCCAGCGCCCCCGCGAAGTACACGGCAAGCTGGGTCACGGCGGCGCTCCGATTCATTTGCATACGGTGAATGGCGGCATCCGCGTGGTGATTCTCCGCTCTACCGTCTGACAATTTTTCACCTGCTGCGTCTAACTGCTGAGGAGGATGGGACGACAATGAATAAACGAAATTTGCTTACCGTTGGAGGAGTTGCGGCACTTAGCTTCGCTCTGATCGCGCTGCCTTCGGCTCCGGCGAGATCGCAAAACCGGGATGACTCTACGATCGCGCGTTTGCGGCAGAAGATCGCCGAACTGCAGGCAAGACTGGATGCTCATAGGGACACAGTGGTGGTCCAGGACGCTGATGCACGTGCCGAACTCGCATCCGAAATGGCCCTCGATCAGGCGGATCAGGCCGTGAGTATGGAAATGCCGGAGATCGCACAAGATGTTTTCAACATGGTGGTGGACGAAGACGGCTCCAGTTGGCTCGGCGTCGAATTGCACGAAGTGACCGGTGAGAACACCAAAGAATTGAAGCTTTCCGCAGAGCGCGGCGTGGTTCTCGGCAAGATCGTTCCCGACAGCCCCGCAGCCAAAGCCGGCCTTAAAGAAAAAGATGTGGTCACGGAACTCAATGGACAGCGCGTCGAAGGCGCAGCGCAATTTCGCCGCATGATCCATGAAACTCCCGCGGGACGCTCGGTGCAGCTCACCATCTGGCGTGATGGGCGAGCCCAATCCATCAGCGTCACCCTCGGAAAGTCCGAAGAGCGCCGCCAAGGTTTTAAGGTGATGACTCCGGAGCCAGGTAGTTTCGCTTTCCGCATGCCGGAGATTCCTGCCATTCCTCCCATGGAGTGGAACGGCGAACTTTTCATGGGCGGGCAGCCGCGCCTCGGCATTGACGCGGAAGATCTCAACGGCCAGCTCGGAACCTTTTTCGGCGCACCCGATGGCGAAGGCATCCTGGTCCGCGAAGTGAACTCTGGTTCACCGGCGGAAAAGGCAGGCATGAAAGCGGGCGACGTCATCACTTCCTTCAACGGCGAGCGCATCCACTCGCTTGGCGATCTTCGCGAGAAGCTTTCAGCCAAGCGTGAAGACAAAGACAAGACCGTCAAGATCGGCGTGCTGCGCAACAAGAGCGAAGTTTCGCTTACCGTCGAACTGCCGGCGGCGGCTGCGAAGACAAAGCGCCTTTTGTCGCGCCGCACCAACATCTAACGAACTACATCCGCGAAGGCCCCCGGCCAACCCGGGGGCCTTCTTTTTCAGAGTATTTGTGCGCTCAGAGAAGGCGCGATTTCGCTTCACTTCCCGCTCTACGGCAGCGAAGAAAAAGCCGTATCAAACGCAGCATAATGATGGTGGCTCTCTTCCGGTTCATTCACTGCCGTTCCGTCCCGTTCCACCCAGGCATGCGCCTCAAACTTTTCATTCTCCTTGCTAATTCCGATGCGCAATTGCGAGGGGATTCCCTGGCGCCCCAGCAACCACCAGAGCGCCAGGGACTTTACCAGACAGGATGGATGCACCAACCCGTGGCGGTCCGCGGCATTGACCATGTGTGCGGTCAAGGCCAGGCGCTTTTTCACCAGGCCCGAATCAATTTCTGGAATTTCATCCGAGAGAGACTTCTGCAAGGTAGATTGCGTGGTCCGGAAACCTCGCCAGCGCAAACTCAGGGCCACTGCCGGGAGCAGCGCCATCGCGCGCAGAAAAAGTTTCTGCGCCTCCCGCTCCAAGGCGCTAAACCGCCGCAGCTTTTCCCACATCGGCAGGGAGAACTTGAATCAGCCCGTTTTCCATGAGGCGGCCCAGAAGTTCCGTCAGGTTGGTTCTCAACAATTCCGGTTCAACATCGAATTCTGCAAGGAGTTCCCGGTAAGCAGCGTCAATGTTCGGCGAAGCCGTGATCAGCTGCCACATCCGGGTGCCGGTCTCGTCCAAGCCGAAATATTGTTCGGTCTCCAGATTCAGCAAGACCGATTCTCGATCCAGAAGCCGTACCAGAACATGCGCCGGTGCAGCGGCTCGGTCCGTAAATGTCAACATCAACTCGGCTCCCGGGACAAATCCTGGCCTTCCATTTCGCGGCGGGGCTGGTTGATATATCCCCACCACATTCTACCGGGGATTGCCCAGCTTCGCCATGCGCTAGAGGTTTGGAGCCTGAGTCCGGCCGAAGTCCTTCACGCCAGCGAACCTGAACCGCGCGACTGGATTGTCTTCAAGCGGAAGACACGCTATAAGGTTTCTGGTGCCTGAAGCCGCCATCCAAGTCGAATCGTTGGCGAAATCCTTTCCACCCGCCCGCAGCGGTTGGCGCGCCTTCCTCCAGCCCTTCGAAAAGGCCACGGCCGTAGCGCTCGCCGGAGTTTCGTTCGAAGTTCGCGAAGGCGAGTCGCTGGCGATTCTTGGCGCCAACGGCGCGGGCAAATCCACGCTTCTGCGCATCATCGCCACGCTGCTTGTGCCTACTCGCGGCAGTGCTCGCGTTGCCGGACACGACACCGTTCACGAGTCGCGCGATGTCCGCCGCCGCCTCGGCTACCATTCCGGCACCGACCATGGTTTCTATGCGCGGCTGACCGCGCGCCAGAATCTCTTCTTTTTCGGGCAGCTCAATCAGCTTTCGCATTCCGCCGCGGCTCGGCGCGTCGCGCAACTCGCCGAACAATTCCATCTTGGCGAAGCGCTCGATCGTCAGGTTCGCACGCTTTCTTCCGGTACCGTTCAACGCCTCAGCCTCGCTCGTTCGCTGCTCCATCAGCCCAGTGTCCTGCTCCTCGATGAACCGACGCGCAGTCTGGACGCCATCGCCGCCGCGGAATTCCGGCGCTTCTTGAAATCGGAAATCTTGCGCAAAGGTCAGACTTCTTTGCTTTTCGCTTCGCACACTCTTCCCGAGGTCGAATTCCTCGCCGATCGCGTGGCCGTGATTGACGCAGGACGCCTCCTGGCTTGCGACACGCCTTCCACCCTGAAGCGCAGCTCCGGCGCTTCTTCACTGGAAGAAGTTTTTTTACGCCTCACCGGTCATGGCGGGGAAATCTCTTTGGGAGACTCGGCTTCATGACCCGCATCCTGCGCGACGTTTGGCTCTTCTTCTGGCGTGACTTGACCATCGCGCGTACCTACCGCACGGTCTTCGTTTTGGAGGCCATCGAAGCCCTTTTCGGCGCCGCGATGTTTTACTATGTGGCACGGTTCGTGGACACGCCCGACCTTCAGCACGCTTTGCCGCAAGGTGGCAGCTATTTTGCATTTTCTCTTGTCGGATTTGTTTTCCTGGATTATCTCAACGCCGCGCTGGACACCTTCGATCGCAGCCTGGAAGATGCGCGCGACAGCGGTACCCTCGAGCATCTTCTGGTTACGCAAACTTCTCTTCCCGTGTTCGTGGCCGGCTCGGCCATCTATCCGTTCGTCGCCACGACCGTGCGAATCGTCGTTTATGTTGCCTGGGCCGCAATCCTTTTTCACTTCCCTCTGCAATCCGCAAATTGGTTTTCCGTCTTTACTGTTCTTCTCGTGACCCTGCTGGCGTTCTCCGGGCTTGGGATTCTTTCGGCCAGCTATTTGCTGATCTTCAAGCGCGGCAATCCCGCCAAATGGTTTTTCCTGGGAGTCTCCAGCGTCGCCGGTGGCATGCTTTTTCCGGTTAGTATTCTGCCGGATTGGTTGCAGATGGTGGCGCGCTTCAATCCGGTCGCCTACGCGTTGGAAGCCATGCGTGCCTCGCTTCTTGGTGGTGCAGGCGTCGCAGAGCTTTGGCGTCCTATCATCATCCTTCTTCTATTTGCAATTGTGCTCTTGCCGGTCTCAATGTTTACTTTCGCCTGGTCCCTTCGCCGTACCAAGATCACCGGCACACTCACCCACAGCTGAAAATAAAAAGGCCGGTCCCGCCTAGCGGAACCGGCCCGAATAACCATCGCTTGTTTTCCTTAGGACTTCTTCTTTTTCACGTTCACTTTCATGTCGATGCCCGGAGCCATTTGCTGCAGTTGCTCGAGCCCGGCTTTGGCTTGCGCCCCAAAAGGTCCATTCGGATCAAGCTCAATCGCTTTTTGATAGGCTTCAATGGTTCCCGGCGCGAACTCCGGCACCTGTTTATCCCCCACCTTCTTCAGCGTCATCTTGTATACCAGGGAGGCCCCCAGCAGGTACCAGGTCTGCGGGTTCTTTGGATCCAGATCCGCGGACTTCTGTAACGGTTCGACCGCATCGCCTAGGCGATTGGCATTGTACAAGCTGATCCCAAAGTTTCTCCACGCCGTCGCCGCATTGGTTGGATCGAGTTCAGCGCTTTTGGTGTACGCGGCTTTGGCTTCATCAATTTTTCCCAGGCGGGCCAGCACGTTGCCCAGATTGTTGTAGTATCCCGGCGCTTCTGGCTTGGCGGTGATAGCTTGCTGGTACGCCTGAGCCGCTTCTTCGTTGCGGTTCGCGATATCGTACGCTTCGCCGAGCTTCGCCCAAACCAGGTGCAAATTGGGATCCTTCTCCGGCGCCGCCTGCTGCGCGGCCTGAAATTCTTTCGCCGCCTGGTCGGAGAGGTCCGCCAGCTTTTGTTTCGCCGCATCACGCTGGTCTGCAGGCGCCTTCTGCAAATCGGCCTTGGCCATTCTCTCCTGCTCCAGAAAGGCGTTTCCTGCTGTAAAGTGCGCCTTAAGCCCTTCAATTTTGGCCTTGATTTCCTCGTTCTTCTTAACCTGTTCTTGTGCCTCGGAGCCCTGCTTGGCAACGATGTCCTTGAAGTTCAGGTCTACTTTCGCTTCCTCCCCGGTTTGTACTCTGACTTTGGACTCGAAGGGTGCTTGTTTGTCGTTCGGAGGCGGGAACATCACAAATACGCTGTATATGCCGGCGCGCGCGTTCAAGAAGGTGAATTTGCCGGCGCTATCCGTCTTGGTTTCCAGCTTTGTGCCCTGGTCGCTGACTGCTCGAATGGTCACGTCAACCCAGGGCTTTCCGGCAACATCAATGATTGTGCCGCTGATCGATCCCGCCTGGGCCGCGGCGCGCGGTGTAAAAAAACTTGCCAGCGCTGCCACGAGGATTGCGGCGAACGCCCACGACTTAATAAAGCGTCTCATTCTCCATTCTCCTTTTTCACAGGGGAGCACCGCCCGGACTCTCCGGGCAGTGTGCGCCCATTATCTCTCATTCGCCCCAGATTCCAAGCCTGCTTGCCATCGGCAAGCCTGCCTGCCGCAGGAAGCTCAGTGAGGCGCGGAAATCGCTCGCCGGTAGGGAACGGGGTCCGGCGTGCCGGCTTCGGCAAAAGCACGCAGCCGCAGCAGGCAACTGTCGCACGCGCCGCAGGCCATATCTTCATTCTGGTAGCACGACCAGGTTAGATGCAGCGGCGCTCCCAACTCGATGCCCTCGCGAATGATCTCGCTCTTCTTCAAGCGGATGACCGGCGTCACAATCTCGATCTGCGTTTCCGGCCGTGTGCCCACTCCGATCAGCTCCTGAAAAACCCGGTAATACTCCGGCCGACAATCCGGATAGCCAGAACTGTCTTCTGCGACCGCGCCTATGAAAATTGCTCCCGCACCGAGGACTTCCGCCCAGCTCACCGCAATAGAAAGAAAATGCGCATTTCGAAAAGGCACGTACGTAACGGGAATCGCGCTGCCACCGGGCCCGGGCGCTCCCAGCTCATTCTCAGGAACCGCGATCCGCTCGTCCGTAAGCGCTGACCCGCCAATCGCCCGGAAGTGATCTAGCCGCACAGCGAGCCGCTCGCGCACTCCATAGAAATTCGCAATCTCTTCGAAAGCGCGGCGTTCACGCTCTTCTGTCCGCTGCCCATAACTCGCATGCAGCACCGCGACATTCCCGGCCCCATGGCGCTCCCGCGCTATCGCCGTGCTCACGCACGAGTCCATGCCTCCGCTCAACAGCACCACCGCCTTGCGCGAATCGTTCATCAAATCCTTCGTCAATTCCAATACCCCAGATTCCACACTCTTTCTCTGCGAAGTCTCTGCGCCCTCAGCGTCTGTGCGTTATCCTTCTCTTTCTTCCTCCCTGTTGCCCGGCTCAGACACCCTTGGTCGCCGGATCCCAAATAAACTTGTGAAGCTGCAGCCCCAGCCGCACCGGCAACCGATCCTCAAGAATCCACTCCACGAGCGTGTGCGGCTCGAGGCCCGGCCATTTGCCTTCTCGATCTTCAAACACGGGCGAGAACAACACCTGCTTCACGCGGCTCGCCAATTCGTGTTGCCCGGTGAATTCACGTGCGAACTCATAGTCCCGCCGGGTGGAAAGAACGAATTTCACTTCGTCATTTTGCGAGAGCTCATCGAGGTTGCGCATCTCAAACGTATCTGCTTCGCCGGAGTCCGGACATTTCACATCCACAATCTTGATAACTTCCGGAGGAAGCTTCCCGATGAATCGTTCTCCGCTTGTTTCAATCATCACCGCGTAACCCAGAGCCACCAATTTTTCCGCAAGCGGATAAACTTCTTCCTGCAAAAGTGGCTCTCCTCCCGTCAATTCCACCAGTGGCACTGCTGCCCGCAAAGCAGACGAGTCCGCACCGCGTCCTGCCAGTTCATCCACACGCGTCAAAACTTCCTCGACGCTCATTTTCTGCCCGCCGTGAAAAGCATAAGCGGTATCGCACCAGGTGCACCTTAGGTTGCAGCCCGTAAGCCGCACAAAAATGCACGGCAGGCCGGCGCGTGTGCCTTCCCCCTGAATGGATTTGAAGATTTCCGTGATAACCATTTTTTGGAGCGCGGCAGCCTAGCTGCCGCTTTTTCAGCTAATCCTAGCCCAAGCCTTGCAATCTATAGCGGGTTGGAATTTTCCTTGCGCCCTCTCCCGCGCGACAGCCAGTAGATTGCCCCGAAAAAAATCGCCATCGCGGCAATCAGCCGTGCATACCCCGGCTCGAATCCCATGGTTCGCAGAACGACGATATAGCCTGCTGCCACCAGCAGCGCGGGAATCATAATAATGAAGAATGCCCGGTTCATCGTCACGCCTGCTCTTCAGAAGCGCTAAGTCCCTGGCCGGTACTGCGCTCGGCTGGTATCGGTCTCCCACAAGATGACATCCGTAACTCGCGCGCCCGGCGGCAAATCCTTTAACTGGCGCTTCACCTCATCGTAAAAATACTTTGCGACGTTTTCCGACGAAGGATTCACGGTCTTAAATGGTTCCAGGTCATTCATGAATTGGTGGTCGAGCCTGCCCATGATCTCGCGAATCACCAGCTTAAGTTGCGTAAAGTCCACCAATAGCCCAATCGCATCAAGTTGCGGCCCCTCAAGCGTCACTCGCACCCGATAATTATGGCCGTGCACATTCTCGCACTTGCCCCGGTAACCTCGCAGGGCATGTCCCGCTGAAAATGTCTCTTCTACGCTGACTTGAAACATATCTCTCCAAACTCACGTCACCGCTCGCCATGGTGGGACAGGCATTCTTGCCTGTCCCTTTTAAAGAGTAGCTCCCAGAATCAATCGCCTGCAGTCGATGTTAAGCCGCAAATCATACTCCGGACGGGTCTTTAGCACCCTTCAGGAGGGACTTGCCGAGCGAGCCCCTAGCCGCTCGGAACCATCTCTCGCATCGAGGAACCGGGCAACGTCGGCCCGTTCGTGCGTCATCGCGTAACGCGGCAGCGACTCCAGAAAAATTTTACCATACGGCATGCGCTGGATGCGGGTATCCAGCAGGGCAAGCACACCGCGGTCCGTCTTCGTTCGAATCAACCGCCCAAAACCCTGTTTCAGCGCCAGCACCGCCTGCGGCACCTGAAACTCCGCAAACGGGTTGCGTCCGTCCTCCTGCAACGCGCGAACCCGCGCCGCCACAATCGGGTCGCTGGGCACCGCGAAGGGCAGCCGGTCCACGATGACGCAGGAAAGTTGCTCGCCGGGAACATCCACGCCCTGCCAGAAGCTTGCGGTCGCAAAAAGCACCGCCGCTTCTGTGTTCTTGAAGCGCTCCAGCAACACCGAGCGCGGCGCCGTGCCTTGCAGCAACAGTGGAAATCGTACGCGCGGCCGCACGCGCTCGAACAGCTCATTCATCTGGGAATAGCTCGTGAACAGACAAAACGCGCGCCCGTGGCTCATCTCCAGCAATTGCACGATTTCATCCGCCGCTGCGGCCGAAAATCTAGGATCCCGCACATCCGGCATTTTCCGCGGCAGGTAAAGCAGCGCCTGGTGCGGATAGTCAAACTCCGGCGGCAGCGCGCGATCCTTTGCATGATCAATTCCCAGCCGCTGGCGGATGTAATCGAACCGCCCGCCCACCGTGAGCGTCGCGGAAGTCAGGACCACGGTGTCAAATTGCTCAAAGAGCCGCTCCCGCAGGATTTGGCTGACGTCAATGGGCGTGGCCGTTAGGAAAACGCCCCTATTCCGCCGTTCGAACCAATAAACAAAATTCTTTTCGTTCGATTCGAACAAAAACGAAAGCTCCTGGCGCAGCTCGAAACTCCGCCGCCCGATGCGCGTCAGCTCCTCCGGTTTTGCGCTTAGCGCCGCAAATTCCGTCTCCATGCTTTTCAGCGACGTTGCCAGCGCATCATACGCTTCGCGATTTTGCTCGAGGAACGCCTCGCGTTCATTCCGTGTAAACGAAAAACGGCCATCGCGCGGCGGGAACAATTCAAAGAATCCGCGGCTGCGCTCGCGAATCCGCTGCGTCTTCCGCAGCAGCGACGGGGTGCCCAGATGCAGCAAACGCAGCGTTTGATCCGCATCGCGCGCCAATTCCTCGAAACGGAAGTTCGAAATCTGCCGCCCGAAATAATCGCTCGCCACGTCTTCCATCTCATGCGCTTCGTCGAACACCACTGCCGAATACTCCGGCAGGATGCTTCCGAAATCGTCCTGCTTCAGCGCCAGATCTGCAAAGAACAAATGATGATTCACAATAATCAGGTCAGCTTCTTTGGCTCGCTGCTGCATCGCCGTCAAAAAACATGGATTGAACTCCGGACACTTCTTGCCCGTGCAGGTGTCGCGACGCGCATCAAGCCGCGTCCACAAATCGGAATCGTCGGGAAGAAACGTCAGTTCCGCGCGGTCCCCCGTTTCCGTCAATTTCGACCAATCGCGAATCTGCCGGAACGCATCAATTTCTTCCATCCCTTTGAGCAGCGGCTGGTCCGCCATTTGATGCAATTTGGCTAGACACAGAAAATTCGAACGCCCCTTCATCACCGCTACTTTCAGGTTCGGCGCAAAGTGTTTCTGCAAAAACGGAATGTCTTTCTGGTAGAGCTGTTCCTGCAGCGATTTCGTCGCCGTGGAAATCACCACACGCCGCCCGCTGCAAATCGCCGGCAGCAGATATGCCAGCGTCTTGCCAGTGCCCGTTCCCGCTTCCACGATGGCGTGGTGCCTCGTTTCGAACGCATCGTGCACCAGTTCCGCCATCTCCAGTTGTCCGGGCCGGTATTCGTAATCGGAACTGACCGTGGATCGGTCAAACCCGCCCTTCATGCATCTTTCAAGGAATCCTTCCGGCCCAAATACTTCGCGCATGGACGGCTTGGCCGTAGGTGAAGGAGCTTCCTCCAGAGATCCGTCGGGCGCGCTTGCGCTCGCCGTGGCATCGTCCTCGAGCGGCACATATTCGCGCTCGACGGCCTTCTCGTACGGCTTAACAAGCCCTCTACCCTTCCGATTTATTCTCGAATTGGAATTCTCTCTCGCCAGAACTCCGCCTTTACTCTTAACCGCTCCATCAAGGAGACCAGTTACGATAACATACCCTTTCGTTCGTTCCGGTTTGTGCGCTGCCACAGACAGGGAACCGCGGCATCCTCCTGGATTCAGGACATTTAGCAGTTGAACACTTTAACTGTTTTTGCTGACACCTTTCGCCGTCCCGCCGCGTTACATTGCCTGTGAGGATTTCTGCGCGTTTCCCAGTCCCAGACCTGGCAAACGCAGACCAGTCTGGCGTGGGGTGCCAAATGATTCGCAGCAAAACGTTTCTTTTTGTTGTCTTGCTCGCCGCCTTT
>Ga0307471_100000394_pt1 | contig 22232 bp, 24 predicted proteins | sample atmos_gasesAM3C__2_FD_204566 | JGI IMG/M metagenome (GOLD analysis project Ga0307471, IMG submission 204566) | Hardwood forest soil microbial communities from Morgan-Monroe State Forest, Indiana, United States - atmos_gasesAM3C_515 | ecosystem: Environmental > Terrestrial > Soil > Temperate...
ACTCGGTCTGTCCTCACGACGTCTACGACTGGTGGATCGAGAAGTACGGCCGGAACCTGGACGCGTTCTGGCCGGTCGCGGACACCGAGATCGGCCGACTCGGCATCATGATGGCCAACGAGGGCTCGTACCCGGAGAACGCCCGGGCGCTCGCGCTCAACGGCGCCGAGGTCGTCTATCGCGCGTCCTATCCCCACCCGGCGACCGGCAACGAGATCTTCGAGATCCAGAGCCGCGCCCGCGCGCTCGACAACAACCTGTTCATCGTGGCGCCGAACATGGGGACCTACTACCTCTTTCCCGAGGAGACGACCCCGATCGACACGTTCGGCGGCCGCTCGTTTGTCATCGACTACAAGGGTCGCATCGTGGGCCGCCAGGACTACGGCGCCGGCTCGACCTACGTCGGCGGCGTCATCGACATCGAGGCCCTTCGCGACCACCGAGCGCGGGCCCAGTGGGACAACTGGATAAAGGACCTCAGGACCGAGCTCTACCAGCTCCTGTACGAGAAGCCGATCTACCCGAAGAACCTCTATCTCAAGCGTGCGCCCATGAAGCACGCCGAGTACCGCGACAAGGTGATCAAGCGCCAGATCCGGCTCATGCATGACCGTGACATCTGGAAGAGGCCCGACCGATGAGGACATTAATTCATAGGCGCACCCCGTCCGGCGGGGCCCCAGCCCCGCGACGGCCTGGGACGCGCATAGCCCTGTTCGCGCTGGCGCTCCTGCTGGCGCCGTGGCCGGCGGCGGCGGAGCTCCTGCTGCCGGCCGGGTTCACCGCACAGGTCTACGTGACCGGCGAGGGCTTCGACACCGACGCCTCGCGCGGCGTCCGCGGCTTTCCGTCGAGCTCGACGCTCACCTTCGACCACACCGGCGCGCTCTACCTCGCCCGCTCGGGCCGTCGCTACATCGGCGGCGAGGTATACGACCGCTCGCCCCTCTATCGCATCCCGGTCGGCGGCGCGCGCCTGACCCCCGACTCCGAGGCGCGCTACTTCTACGGACCCCCTCTGCCGAATCCGCAGGTGGCCGGGACGCGGCGCGCGCGCGAGCTGCTCGTCACGACCTTCGATCGCGAGCGCCGGATCGGCGCGCTCTACCGGATGATCGACGGGCGCGCCGAGCTGTTCGCCGGCGGCACGCCGGAGCGCGGTCTCCAGCCGGTCATGCGCCAGCCCGAGGGCGTGGCCGTCGACAGTGCGGGCAACGTCTACGTGGCCGATCGCACGCAGGGCCTGGTCATCCGGCTGGACGGCGATGGCCGGGTCGTCGACCCGCGCTACTACGCGATCACCCGGCCGCGCCTCCTCGCGGTCGACGACGGCGACCGGCTCTGGGTCGGCAGCGACGGCAACGCGGAGGCGCCGATCCAGCCGGGACCGGGAGAGATCGTGCAGCTCTCGCCGCAGGGCGCGCCCGGGGTCGTGCATCGAGGCCCTGTCCCAGCCGGCTTCGGGCTCAGTCCGACCAATCGGCTCTTCGTCGCCGATCGTCACGAGAAGCAGATCTTCATCGTCACGCCCGACGGCAAGCGCGTGGCGTTCGCCAGCTTCACCGAGAACGACGCCCCGCGGGGTCTGTGCTTCGCTCCGATCACGCCCGAGACGAAGCGAGCCGGTGTCGCCGGCGACCTCTTCGTCATCATGATCCGCGGCGGGGCGTGGCCCGTGAACGAGGTCGTCCGGATCTCCGGCCCGTTCGACGACTTCGCGGGCCAGCGCTAGAACACAGCGCATCGGGCATTCTTCCCGGCCATTCCGGAAGCCTGCCCGTGCGCCCTCGAAGTCCCGCCTTCTAAGTCATTGATTCGACACGCGCCCTCACAGGGCACACCTCCTGCTATGCACGGAGTTACGGAGGACGCTATGCACATGGACGACCTCTGGTTCGACCTGGCCATTCGGGGAGAGCCCGATCTGCAGGGCGATGTCGTGAAGCGATTTAATCTGTCTGATGGGACAGAACTGGATCGCGACGCTCAGGGTCCCGAGCAGGATGTTCCGCCGCAGGACGGCGCGACGGGTCCCCGCGAGGCGCCGATAATCGACTGCAGCTAGGCGACGCGAGCTGCTGACGTCAGCGCGGCTGGTCAAAAGGCCGCCTGCAGGCTATCGACCGCGCGCTGAACGTCAGCCTCGCGCAACGCCGGCATCGACACCACTTGCGGCTCGACGTGCTCCGCCCAGGGTCGCCAGGCGATCCGCTCGGCGGTGAAGAGAACGACCGACGGCACGCCGAGCGTCGCCGCGAGATGGCTGATTCCGGAGTCGTTGCCGACATATGCGGTCGCAACGCTCAGAACGCCCGCGAGCACCGTCAGGTCAGGATCGTCGAGCACCATGACCCGCCGAGGCAGCGCCGCGGACAGCGCGGCGACCGCTTCAGAGTCGGCCGGACCGCTGTGCACGAGCATCGCGAGGCCTGGTACGAGCTGAGTGACACGCGCGAGCACAGCGGCGAAGCCTTCCGTCGCCCAGACCTTTGCTCGACCGCCGGCGCCGGGATGCACTACCAGAAGCCCGGCCCTGCTGTCCCAGCCAAGCTGCTGGAGCGCGACCCGGCCTGCGGCCGCGAGTGTGGGCCCGGCTGAAACCGGCTGACGCAGCCCTCGATCCGCGGCCGCGCCCACCGTGCCCAGGAGATGCCGCCACACCTCGCCGCCTGCGCCGACCGACGGGGCGACCACCGCGTCGGGTACGAGCGTCGTGAGCCTGCGGGCGAAGTGAGGCTCGCGCGAGCCGAACCACGACACCAGGTGCCCGGCTTCGCGAAGATCGGCGGCGCACCGCGCGGGCCATTCGCACTCGCCCCCGACGTGGGCCGGCTCCTCGAACAGCGCGGCGAGACCGAGCGCGTCGAAGTCGATGGAGCGGTCGACGACACCGAGCGCGGTGAGGAGACGGCCGATCCTCGGCTGAGCGGCCAGCGCGAGCCCCTCGTCGGGCCAGCGCCGCCGGGCTGCGCGGAGCGCCGGGATCGCCAGCAGGACGTCGCCCAGCGCCCCGGGATGGATGACGAGGGTCAGCGGCGGAGCAGCGCGAGCGCGGCGTCGTGGAGGCGGCCGTTCGTCGCCAGCGCCGTGCCGGTGTAGATCGTCGGATTTCCGTCCCAGTCGGTGAAGCGGCCGCCGGCCTCCTCGACCAGGAGCTTGCACGGCGCCAGGTCCCACGGCTTCAGATCGAGCTCGGCGTAGATCTCGGCCTTGCCCTCGGCGACCAGGCCGTAGCCCGCGTAGTCCCCGAAGCCGCGCTGACGCTCGGTGGCGTCCACCAGCCGCATGAACTCGTCCCAGCGCCCGGCCTGGCGAACCGTCCCGAGCCCGGCGTGCAGGAAAAACGCGTGCGCGAGGCTCCCCTCCCCGGATACGCGAATACGCTCGCCGTTCAGGAAGGCGCCGGCGCCGCGGCGGGCTGTGTAGAGATCGCCCGTCACCGGGTTGTGGACGACCCCGACCGTGATCTCGCCGCGCTCCTCGAGCCCGATCAGCGTCGCCCAGAGCGGGACCCGGCGGACGAAGTTCTTGGTGCCGTCGATCGGATCGATGATCCAGCGGCGCTCGCGCGAGCCCGAGCCGCCGAACTCCTCGCCGAGCACACCGCAATCCGGGAAGGCGCGGCTCAAGATCTCGACGATCGCGCGCTCGGCCTCACGATCGGCCTGGGTGACCGGTGTGGCGTCGGGCTTGATCGTGACCTCGAACCCGCCGCGGTAGTACTTCAGCGCGATCTGCCCGGCCGCCCGCGCCGCCTCGACGGCCGCGTCCAGCGCGGCCTGGCTCACTTCGCCGGCTCCTCCCCCGGGAACGGCTCGCCGCGCTCGGCGAGCACCTGGGCGTAGATCTCCAGCGCGTCGACCACGACGGGCATTCCGCCGTAGGTCGCCATCTGGAAGATCACCTCGGCCACCTCCTGCCGCGTGGCGCCGACGTTGAGCGCCGCGTGAATGTGGGCGCGTACCTCGTTGGGCCGATGCAGAGCCGTGAGCGCCGCGACCGCGCAGAGCTCGCGCTGCTTCTGCGAGATGACCTCGCGGCTGTACATCACACCCGTAAAGAAGATCGACAGCTCCCGCGCCAGCCCCTTGTCGAACCGCTTCCACGTCTCGAAGGGAGAGGCGCCCTTCAGGGTGTGGAACAGTTTCTGGCTCGTGCGTTTCGTGCGGGCCTTCAGCTCCGCGTCGTCCATGAGGGCCATGATGTCTCCTTGTGGTAACGTCAGACTTCGGGCGTGCCGCGTCGTCACGATATCGTAGCCGAGAGGACCGCACAAATGCTCAACCCACACGTGTTCCGCGCCTATGACGTGCGCGGGCTCGTCGGCCCGGACATCAATGCCGACGTCTTCCGTCAGATCGGGCGCGCCTACGCGACGCTCATTCGTCGCAACGGCGGTCGCCGCATCGCCGTCGGCCAGGACAACCGCGTCTCCTCCGGCGATCTCAAGCGCGGCTTCGTCGCCGGCGTGCGAGCCGCCGGGGTCAGCGTGGTCGACATCGGGCTCTCGACGACTCCGATCCTCTACTTCGCGACCGCCCACTGGAAGCTCGACGGCGGCGCCAACATCACGGGCAGCCACAACCCGATCGAGTACAACGGGGTGAAGATGGTCCACCCCGGCGCGGCGCCCCTGTCCGAGGACGAGATCCAGACGCTGCGCGCTATCGCCGAGCGCGGCGACTACGAGAGCGGCGCGGGCGAGCTGACGGAGCAGAGCCCGCGCGACGACTACTTCGACACGATCGCCGGCATGATCCGGCCCTCGCGCCGCCTGCGCGTCGTCGTCGACGCCGGTAACGGCGTCGCCGGCCTCTACGCCCCGGCGCTGCTGCGGCGCCTGGGCTGCGAGGTGATCGAGCTCTTCTGCGAGTCCGACGGGCGGTTCCCGAACCACCTGCCCGACCCGGAGGACGAGCACAACGTGGAGGATCTGAAGGCCAAGGTCGTCGAGACCGGCGCCGATCTCGGCATCGCCTACGACGGCGACGCCGACCGCGTGGGCGTGATCGACGAGCGCGGCCAGCGCCACGAGGCCGATCTGATCCTGATCCTGCTCGCCCGAGAGCTGCTCGCGCGCCACCCCGGCGCCAAGATCGTGTTCGACGTCAAGTCGTCGCAGGCCCTGGTCGACGACATCCGCCAGCACGGCGGCGTGCCCGTCATGTGGAAGACCGGCCATTCGCACCTCAAGCGCAAGATGCGGGACGACCACATCCTGCTCGGCGGCGAGGTGAGCGGCCACATGTTCTTCGCCGAGAACTACTATGGCGTCGACGACGGCATCCTCGCCTCCTGCAAGATCATCGAGCTGACCGCCGCCTCTGCGGTGCCCATCTCCCGCCACTTCGCGACCATCCCCCATCTGCGCGCCACGCCCGAGCTCAAGGCCCCCTGCCCCGACGGCGAGAAGTTCCGCGTGGTCGAGGAGGTGACGCGGGAGCTGAAGCACCGATACGAGACCATCGACATCGACGGCGCGCGCGTCATCTTTCCCGGCCGCGGCTGGGGGCTCGTGCGAGCGTCGAACACGAACCCGTACCTGACGCTCCGCTTCGAGGCCCACACCGATGCGGAGATCTCGGAGATGAAGCGCGCGATCTACGGCGCGCTCGAGCGCTATCCGTTCGTGACGCTCCCCGCCTAGCCAGGCTGCGACCTAATCTAGCCGGGAAAAGACAGTGCCAGGCCGTAGGTCGCGAAGAAGCGCGACACGGCCGAGGTCCAGAGCGGGATTCCACGCGTCGATGGGAAGACGCCGTGGCCCACGCGCTCGGGAAAGGGCGGAATCACGACGAGCTCGCCCCGGCCGCCGGCCGAGCGGAAGCTCTCGAACCAGAGCTTCTGCACGCGCGGGCCGATGTACTGGTCGTTCTCCGCGTAGAACCACAGGATCGGCACCGCCACGCGCGGCGCGATCGAGGCGTAGAGCGCGGCCATCTGATCCGATGCGCACGGCTCGCCCGGGCGCTTCTCCGGGTCGCCGGCGCGACCGGGGGCGAATGCGAGTACCGCCACCAGCCCGTCCGGGTGCTTCGAGGCGGTGTAGATCGAGGCGAATCCGCCAGCGCTCTGACCCACCAGGAGCCAGCGCTTGCCGTCCAGGTCCGGCTCGGTCTTCGCCCAGGCGACCGTCGCGAGCAAATCGAGCGCCGCGCCCTCGCCCGCGCGCCGGAAATCGGGGCGCGCACAGCTGCCGTAGGCGTCGCCGAAGTGGCCGCCGCTGGCGCCGTAGCCGCGCCGAACCGGGGCGACCACCGCGTACCCGCGGCGTACCCACTCGCGAATCGGCGGCAGAGGGCGGTAGCGTCCCATGGCGCGGTTGGCCTCCGCCGTGGTCGCTGACCCATGGCTCAGCACGATCCACGGAAACGGCCCCGCGCCGGGCGGCCGGAAGCTGGTGACGACAATGGTCGAGTCGGTGCCGGCCACTGGCACGGTGTGTATCGCCTCGCGCAGCGTCGCGTCGAGGTCGATTTGCCCCGACGCGGACGCGCAGCTCGCGACGACGACAGCCAGCAGAAGAACGCCGAGCGAGCGCGTCAGCGCCACGTCAGCACCAGGCGGATGGCGCCGGCAAGGTCGGGGGCGATGGGACAGTCGCGCGCGCCCCAGTGACCGCCCGGGTCGAGCAGGACGGCGCGCAATCCCGCAGCCCGGGCGCCACGCACGTCGATCGAGTAGAGATCCCCGATGTAGACCGCCTCGCTCGGTGCGACACGCGCGCGGGCCAGCGCCCGCTCGAAGATTCTTGGATCTGGCTTCTCCACGCCCTCCTCGCCCGAATCCACCACGAAGTCGAGATGACCGCCCAGCCCGAGCGATTCCAGAATGGACCGGACGGAGCCGTTGGAGTTCGAGATGACGGCGGCACGCAGCCCCGCCCGCCGCACGTCGTCGAGCGCCTGCGCCGCGTGGGGATCGACGGTGTTCCAGACGCCGACCGGCGGATTGTACGCGCGACGCCATGCCACGATCTTGTCGACGATCGCCTGGTCGGTGACGCCGAGCCCATCCAGCAGGTAGCCGAGGTAGCGGTCGGCGGTCGAGCGGTTCTCGGTGGAATCGCCCGGGCCCCATCGCGAGAGCACCTCGTCGTCCAGACGAACGCGCGCGCGCCACTCGGCCCGCTGCACCGTCTCCGGGGTGACAGGCAACCCTTGGCGCACGAGCTCGGCGGCGATCACGGCGTAGTTCATCCGGAGCAGCGTGTTGCCGGCATCGAAGAAGACGGCGCGAATCGCGAGGTCGGCAGGCGGCATGCTCGGCCGCGATCAGTATAGCTCCGACCATCCGGTACACTAGCCCGGTGCTCGCGCTCGGACTCGTGGCGCGCTGGATCCATCTCGCCAGCTCGATCTTCCTCGTCGGCGGTGCCGTGATGATCGTGATGGCGGGACCGTCCGACCGCCCGACGGCGCGGCGCTGGGAGCGGCGCATGCTCGCCGCCACCCGGGCGCTGGCCGCCGTCGCCCTCGCTTCGGGGCTCGTCGTGCTCTCCGTCCAGACGGCGCTCTTCGAAGGCCGCGCCGGGGCGGCCCTCGATCTCGGGGCGATCGCGCGCGTCGTGGTCGAGACGCAGGCCGGCCACGTATGGCTCGTGCGCTTCGGCCTCCTGGTGGTGCTCGCCGCGTTTCTCCTGCTTCGCCTGCCCGTCGACCAGCGCGTCGACTGGCGCGCCGCGCGCGGTGAAGGGGTCCTGCTGGGCGCCGCCGCGCTGGTCCCGATCGCCGCCGCCGGCCACGCCGCGGCCGTCGAGCCCGGCACGGCGCGTGCGATCGCGGTCGACGCCCTGCACGTGGCGGCTGCCGGCCTCTGGGTCGGCGGCCTCGTGCCGCTGGCGATGTTGCTGCGGGCCGCGGCGACCCCCGAGGGCGCCGATGCCCGGCCCTATGCCGTGCTCGCCGCGCGGCGCTTCTCGCGCGTGGCGCTCGCCACTGTCGCCCTCCTCGCCGTGACCGGCGCGCTGCTCGCCACCTTTCACGTCGGCAGCGTCGCCGGACTCGTCGGAACGCGATACGGCCGCCTGCTGCTCGCGAAGCTTCTCCTGCTGGCGCTCGGCCTCCTGCTGGCGCTGATCAACCGTTCCGTGCTGCTTCCCCGGCTCGGCGGCGACGGCGAGACGGTCGGACGCCCGGCCATGCGCCGGCTCTCCGGCTTCGTTGCGGCCGAGGCGTGCCTGGCGCTCGCCATTCTCGGCCTGGTCGCGGCGCTCGGCCTCACGCCGCCGGCGCGCCACGACGCGCCCGTGTGGCCGTTCGCGATCCGTCTCTCCACCGCGGCGCTCGAGGGCGCCTCCGCCGAAGCGACGCGGGCCCTGATTGGAAGTCAGATCGCCGTGCTCGGCCTCGCGGTGCTGGTCGCCGCCGCCGTACTCCGGAGCCGCATGCTGCCGCTCGGCGCCCTGGGGCTCGTCGCGCTCGGCGCGGGCGCCGGTCTGGCGCTTCCGCCGCTCACGATCGACGCGTACCCGACGACCTACCTGCGCCCATCGGTCCCGTATCAGGCCGCGTCGATCGCCTCTGGCGCCGCGCTCTACCGCGAAAACTGCGTGGCGTGTCACGGCCCCGGCGGCGCCGGTAATGGCCCGGCAGGACTGAATCTCCCGCGGCCGCCCGCCGACCTGAGGGCACCCCACACGGCTCAGCACACCGCGGGAGATCTCTATTGGTGGCTCACCAACGGGATCCCGGCGGCGGGCATGCCCGGGTTTGGCGCTCGGCTCACCGACGATCAGCGCTGGGACCTGATCAACTTCCTGCGCGCCCTCTCGGCCGGCTACGCGGCGCGCAACATGGGAAAGGCCGTGGAGCCCGACCGGCGCTGGCTCGTCGCGCCCGATTTCGCGTTCGCCGTGGGGCCGACGCCGCCGCGGTCGCTGAAGGAGTATCGCGGGCGTGTCGTGCTGCTCGTGCTCTACCAACTGCCCGAGTCGCGCGCGCGCATGAGCCAGATCGCGGGTCGCGACGGCACCCTGTCGATGCTGGGCGTCGAGGTGATCGCGGTGCCGACCGACGCCGATCGCGACGCCATCCGCCGCCTCGGCGAGGATCCGCGCGTGCTCTTTCCGGTCGTGACCGATGGCGCGGAGGCGATCGTGTCGGCCTACCGGCTGTTCGCCCCGGCGCCCCACGCGGAGTTTCTCATCGATCGCCAGGGCTACGTGCGGGCCATCGCGAAGAGCCGGGGCCAGGCCGAGGACATGGAGCCGCTCCTCGGCCACATCCAGGAGCTGAACCAGGAGCGCGTTTCCGCGGAGCCGCCGCCCGACGAGCACGTGCACTGATGCGCACCTGGAAAGCGGTGGTGCTGCTCAACCTTGCCCTGCTGGTCGGTGCGGGCTGGGGCTATGCGTTCTGGGGCTTGCGCGCGGCCCGGCTCGAGCGCGAGCTGGTAGCCGCTCGCGCCGCAGCGGCGAGCGGCGTGGAGCGCGAGTGGACGGTCGAGGGTGTGATCCGCGGGATCTTTCCCGAGCTCGGCGTGCTCGTCATCACGCACGGCGACATCAACGAGTTCATGCCTGCCATGACCATGGGCTTTCGCGTCGCCTCTCCGAAGATTCAGGAGGGGCTTTCCGCCGGAGACGCGGTACGATTTACGGTACGAGGGGTACCGCCCAACGTCGCGGTGATCGCCATCCAGAAGATCACACGCTGACGGCCAATCGGAAAGCGAGGGCAGCTGTGAGACTTGCCGCGATCGCGCTCATCGTCGCCATGCTGGCGGCCGCCGCGCCGGCCACCGCGGCCACCCTGTTCATCACCAACACCAAGGGCGAATCGGCCTCGATCATCGACACCGACTCGCTCGAGGTCGTCGGCACCGTCCACCTCGGCCAGGGCAAGCCCAACCGGATCGTGTTCCATCCGGACGGCAAGACGGCCTGGGTCGTTTACGACAAGAGCCACGATCTCGGCGTCATCGACGCGGAGTCGCGCAAGCTGGTGAAGCGCGTGAAGATCGGCGGCAATCCGTACAACCTCGCCTTCACCCCGGACGGCCGCCACCTGCTCGTCCTCGATTGGGGGAGCGACACCAGCAACGACGAGATCATCTTCTACGACCTCAAGGCCGAGAAGATCGACGGCCGGGTGGCCGTCTCGACCTGGCCCGCCCACGCCATCTTCTCCCGCGACGGCAAGCTCCTCTACGTCTCGGGCGAGACGGCGGGCGACGTGACGGTGGTCGACGTCGCCCAGCGCACGGTCGTCGGGCGCGTCATCCACGGCGGCGGTGACGCGATGGGCCTGGCCCTCACTGGGGACGGCAAGCTCCTCTATGCCGCCGCCGGCGAGAACAAGATGATCCTCAAGATCGACACCGCCACGAACAAGACCGTCGGCGAGATCGCGCTGCCCGGGATCGTCCACGAGGCCACCCTGACCCTCGATGGCAAGTACCTTTACGCAACTCTGCGAAAGATCAACAAGATCGTCGTGGTCCGCACTTCCGACGACAAGATTGTGGCGACGATCCCCCAGAAAGGCTATCCCGACCTCGTCACCATGGAGCCCACGGGGCGCCGGGCACTCGTGACCAACCGCTACGCCGACCTCGTCTCCGTGATCGATCTCGCGTCTCACACCCAGGTGCGGACGATCCCCGTGGGGAAGGCGCCGCATGGGATGGCCCTCCGCCCACACTAGGGCCGTGAGGAAGCGGCTCCTCGGAGCGTGGGCCTTCGGGCTCGCGCTCCTGCCGACGGCCGCCCTTGCCCACGCCGTCCTGGTCAAATCGGTCCCGGCCCAGCGCTCGACCCTGGCGGAATCGCCCCCCCGCGTCGAGCTCTGGTTCAACGAGCGCCTGGAGCCGGCGTACTCGCGCGCGTCCGTGACCGACGCGGCCGGGGCCCAGGTCGACCTGCGCGACGCGCTCGTCTCCAAGGAAGACGCCCGGCGACTCTCGCTTTCGCTGCCGCCGCTCCAGCCCGGGCGTTACTCCGTGAAGTTTCGCGTGCTCTCCGTGGACGGGCACGTCGTCGAGTCCACCCTGACGTTCACGATCAAGAACCGATGACGACCTTGCAATCGATCGCGGATCGTGGTGTCTTAGGCGTCATGGCGCGACGCCGTGTCCTCCCGCTCCTGGTGGGATTCGTCGCGCTCCTGCTCGCCGGCACGATCTCGCCTCACCTGCACGCCGGTCCTGAATCCGGGTTCTGGAACGCCGACCACGACCTCGTGCTCATGGCGACGTTCGGCACCCACGCCTGTCAGCTCGGCGTCATGCCGGCGCTGGCCCTGCTGCTCGCGCTCACGGTGACCCTCGCGCTCTCCGGCGCGCGCGCCGCCAGCGCGCCGCTGCGCCGCTCGGCCCCTCGCGGCCCCCCGCTCCGCTAGCGCTCCTCCGCCCGTCGTCGCTCTAGCCCTCGGCTAGAGGTCCGGATCGTTCCATTTCATCGCGGGAGGATCGCCATGCGTGCTCTGATACTTGTACTCGTCTCCTCGCTCGTGGCACTGTTGCCGGCGAATGCGGCCGCCCAGGCAACGACGGCGGATGACGCCGCAGCGTTGCGAAAAGAGATCGAGCAGCTGCAGAAGCAACTCGAGTCGGTGACCGATCGACTCAAGCGTCTCGAGGCTCAGCCGCCGGCTCCCTCGCCCGGGACCGCACCGCCGCCGGCGGCCGGTGCGCCGCCCCCGACCGCCCAGCAGCCCGCTCAGCAGCCGGGCATATCGGCTCTCGACATCGCGCGGCCGCGCGAGCCCTTCGGCCTCTACCAGCAGCGCGGGGCGGGTCAGCTCCTGTTCGACATCGGCATCGCCGGTGACTTCGTCGGCGAGCTCACGCAACGCAACGTCGAGAAGGCCGGGGGTGGAAGCTTCCCCGGTCTCGAGAACCGGTTCTTCCCGCGTGAGATCGAGCTCTCGTTCTTCGGCCAGATCGACCCGTACGCCTCGGCGGTCGTGCGCATCGAGGCCGGCGAAGAGACCCGCGGCGGCGACATCACCGTCAACCTGGCCGAGGCGTACTTGACGCTCCTGACGCTCCCGTTCGGAACCCAGCTCAGGATGGGCCAGGTTCGCAACCGCTTCGGCTGGTCCAACGAGATCCACGAGCACGACCTGCCGTGGGTCGACCGTCCGAACGTCATGCGCAATTTCCTGGGCGAGGAAGGACTTGTCGAACAAGGATTCGAAGCCACGTTCGTGCCCGACCTACCGTTCTACGTCCAGGCGCTCGGCGGCATCTTCAACGGCGACAACGAGACGGCATTCGGCCGCGGATCGCTCGAGAATCCCCTCTTCACCGGGCGGCTCCGCACCTTCCTGGAATTCGGTACGGATCATGCGCTCCAGCTCGGCATGTCGGTCGCCAGCGGCCAGACCTCCGAGGATCGCCCCAGCACGATCCTCGGCTGGGAAGGGCGCTACAAGTACCGGCCGGACGGCTGGCTCCATCCCCTCGTCACGGTGACGGGCGAAGCGCTCCTCTCGATCCGCCAGTTCAACGTCGAGGCTGACACCAACGGCGACGGCGTGGCCGACTCGGTCGAGCGGCGGAACAAGAACCGCTGGGGCTGGTACCTCAGCGGCGAGGTGCAGCCGTGGCGCCGGGTGGCCGGCGGTGTCAGATATGACTGGTCGCAGTTCCCGCAGAACCCCGGCATGGAATGGGCGATCGAGCCCTACATCTCGTTCTGGCCGTCGGAGTTCCTCCGCTTCCGCCTCGCCTACAAGCACACGGAGCGCACTACCCAGACTCGCGACGCCTTCAACCTGAACGGCGGCAGCGCCCGTAACGTGGACGAGCTCCTCTTCCAGGCTTCATTCATCCTCGGCGCCCACCCGGCGCACCCGTTCTAGGAGGCGACCCATGCGACAGATCGCTCTCGTTGTCCTGGCCACCCTCTCGATGCTGAGCCTGTACCAGCCGAGCGCGCATGCAGCTCAGAAGCTCCGGGTCGTCACCACCATCCCCGATCTCAAGTCCCTCGCCGAGGCGGTGGGCGGAGACCTCGTCGAGGTCGACTCACTCACCCGCGGCACTCAGAACTTCCACGAGGCCGAGGTGCGCCCGAGCATGATGTTGAAGCTGCGCCGCGCCGACGCCCTCATCGAGAACGGTGCCGAGCTCGACGCCTGGGCGGACGTGGCGGTCACCGGCGCGAACAACGGCAACATCGTCCGGGGCGCTCCAGGCCGGATCGATGTCTCGCGAGGCATCCCGCTCCTCGAGGTCCCCTCGACCCGGGTCGACCGCTCTATGGGCGACGTTCATCCCCTGGGCAATCCACACTTCTCGCTCGATCCCGGGCTCGCGCCGGCGATCACGCAGAATATTGTCGACGGCCTTTCGCGCCTGGCCCCCGACAACCGGGTCGCGTTCGAGAAGAATCGCGCGACGTTCCTGCAGAAGCTGGACCGCGAGATGGGCCGCTGGATCAAGCTCCTGGAGCCCGTACGGGGCGCGAAGGTCGTCGTGTACCATCCGGATTTCATCTACTTCCTCACCCGCTTCGGTCTCGTTCAGGTCGGTACGCTCGAGGACCGCCCGGGCATTCCCCCATCGCCGCAGCACCTCGTCCAGATAATCCGTCTGATGAAGGCCGAGCAGGTTAAGGTGATCCTCGTGGAGCCGTGGAACGATCTGAAGCTCGCCGAGCGCGTGGCCGCCGAGGCCGGGGGCGCCAGGGCGCTCGTCATGGCCACGTCGGTGGGCGCGGTGAAGGGCGCCGACAACTACATCGCAGCGATCGAGTACAACATCACGACGATCGCTCAGGCGCTCAAGTAGATGGTCGCCGACCTCGTCGCGCTGTTGTGGGCGCCGTTTCTCATGTGCCTCGTGCTCACGGGAATCCACGCCTATCTCGGCGTCCATGTGCTCGCACGCGAGGTCGTCTTCGTCGACATCGCCCTCGCGCAGATCGCCGCCCTCGGCGCGACAGCGGCGTTCGTGCTCGGTCACGAGATGGATACCTGGGAATCGTATGCCTTCGGGATCGTTGCCACGATGCTCGGCGCGCTGGTCCTGGCGCTCACGCGGAGCCGGCGTCATCACGTCTCTCAGGAAGCGGTGATCGGCGTCGTCTACGCTGTCTCGTCCGCCGCGGCCGTGCTCGTGGCCGATCGCTCCGCGCACGGAGCCGAGCAGGTGCGAACGATGCTCATCGGCAATTTGCTCGCGGTGCGGCCCCCGGAGGTCGTGAAGGTTGCGATCTTGTATGCGTTGATCGGGCTCTTCCACTGGCTTTGCCGGCGTCCTTTTTTCCTGATCTCGACCGATCCGGGCGCGGCGTATCGCGACGGCTGGCGGGTCCGGCTGTGGGACTTCCTCTTTTACGCCTCGTTCGGCGTCGTCGTCACCAGCTCGGTTCGGATTGCGGGCGTCCTGCTCGTGTTCTCGTATCTGATCGTGCCGGCGCTGGCCGGCATCCTGCTCGGCCGGACCGTGACGCACAAGCTCGTCATCGGCTGGGCCTTTGGCACGCTGGTCAGCGTAATCGGAATGACCGCTTCGGCGATCTTCGACTTCCCGACCGGAGCGACGGTGGTGTGCGCGTTCGGGCTCACGCTGATCGCGCTCTGGATCGCCTTTCAGGCAGTTCGGCCCGCGTCGGGGCGCCTGACGCCATCGGCGTGACCGGGCGAATCGCTCGCGCCGTCTTCGTCGCCGCCACGCTCGCGGCCGGCTGCGCGACCCTGCCGCCCTCCCTGCCGATCGACACCCCGGCCTCCGTGGCCGGAACGTGGCGGGGCCGGATGTCGGGCCCGCTCGGAAACGCGCCGGTGCTCGTGACGATCGAGGACGACGGCGCGTATCGCGGCATGCTCTTCGTCGAGCCGACGTACCGCGAATTCTCCGGTGCGATCACAGTGGCCCGCTTCGCGTTCGAGGCACGGTACCAGGGCACCAACGGCATCGGCCGCGTCACGCTCCACGAGGAGACCGGCCGGCGCGTCCTGCGATTCGTCAACGACGGTGGCGGCGGTGGCGCTGAGCTCTCTCCCTCGCCGTAGCCCGCTCTGGGTCCTGCTGGCAGGCGCGGCAGGGTTTCTCGTCCTGACGCTGGCCGTGCTCGCGCTACCGGCGGTCCCGGGCGAGCCAGCGATTCGCGACTGGCTGCTGAGTCTCGCCACCCCGCCCGTCGTCGCGGCGTTCCGGGTGATCAATCACGCCGGGCACTGGCGCGTGCTCTTGCCGGCGTCGCTCCTGCTCTTCCTCGTCTTCCCGCAGGCCCGGCGTCGCTGGTGGATCTGGGGCGGGATGATGTGCGCGGCGCCCATCTGCGAAGGGCTGCTCAAGAACCTGATCGGGCGAGCACGCCCGGAGGAGGCCTCGATGGGGTTCCCGAGCGGCCACGCGACCGCCGCCTCGGCCTTCTTTGGCGCGCTCTTCTATCTGGCGGCGACGCTCCCACCGCTGCCGCGCGCCCTCGTGCGTGTCGGCGCCGTGGTGACGATCGTCCTGGTCGCGATCGCGCGTATCGTCCTGCGCGCCCACTGGCCGACCGACACGCTCGCCGGCATCGCGCTCGGTCTCACGCTCGCGTCGATTGCCGCCATGCTGGCCGAGCGCCTCGATAACGAGCGCCGCGAGTAGCCCTACTCGACCACTCCCAGCCGGCCGTTGTGCGAGCCCATGTACCAGAGCCGCCCGCTCGCGTCGACCACCATCTTGCGAATGCCGACGTTCTGCGAGGGTAGATTGACGACTCGCATCTTTTCGGTCTTCGGATCGAAGCGCACGACGGTGTCGGTCTTGATCTCGTTCGCCCAGACCATGCCGCCGCCGTCGACAGTGACGGCATACGGTCCCCCGTCGCCGGCCGGCAGCTGATACGTCTTCACGACCTTCATCGCGACGGGATCGAGCTTGGCGAGCTTGCCGTTGCCGTAGAGCGTGACCCACAGCATCCCGTCCGGCGCAGCCGCCACGCGGCGCGGGAGCGAGCCGCCGCCCATGTCGACCTCGGCCATCTGCCCGCTCTTCGGGTCGAGCCGGCCCATCTTGTTGTCGCCCATGCGGCAGAACCAGACGTTGCCGGCATGGTCGAAGGCGAGCCCGTACGGCCCGCCCGACGAGGGATATTCCTTGATCGCGCCCGTCTTCGTTTGCAGGCTGGCGACCTTGTTGCCGCTCTGCATGGTGAACCAGATTGTGCTCTGATCGTCCGTGATGATTAGCGTATGCGGTCCGCCGCCGCCGGACGGCGTCTTGAACTCGGTCACCCGCCCGCTCACCGGATCGAGCCGCCCGATCGTGCCGTTGCCGTTCCCTGTGGTCCACACCATACCCTGCCGGTCCACCAGCAGGCCGTGCGGATGGTGGCCCGGAGGTAAATCCCACTCCTTGAAGCTCTGCGTCTTGGGATCGAACCGGGCGACCTTGTTGCCGCTCATCACCGCGATGTAGATGCTTCCGTCGGGCGCGACGGCCGGATCGCGTGCGAAGCGCGGCGTGGGCACCGGCCACTCGCTCACCTTGCCGGCCAGATCCGGATGCGCGCCGGGGGTAATGCCGTAGTTAGAGCCGCCGGCGTGCGCGACGAGCGGCAGGGCTACCAGCAGCAGCGCCAGGCGCTTCATTTCACGTACTGATCGCGCGCGAGCGGGGCCCGCACCTCGGAGCCCGAGAAGAGCAGCGTCACGATGACCTCGATCGACGCGTTGCCCCCGAGCCCCTGGCAGCCGATGGCCGCGCGCGTCGGCTTGCCCCGGTCGCCGAAGAGCTCGACGAGCAGATCGGCCGCGCCGTTGATGACGCGGGGCTGATCGCCGAACCCGGGCGCCGAGTTCACGAAGCCCAGCATGTGCACGAACTGCTGGACCCGGTCCAGATCGCCGAGAGCGTACTTCACCGCGGCGAGCGTCATGAGCACGGCGTAGCGCGCCGCCTCGTAGCCCTGGGCGAGCGTGAGGTCCTTGCCGACGACCCCCGGCAGGTAGGGCTGGCCGCCCTTTCGGGGCGTGGTCCCCGAAAGGTAGAGCAGGTTCTGAACCGGGAAGTGCGATATGTAGTGAGCGCCCGATGAGTTCGTGCGGTACAGGTCCTCGAGGTTTGGCAGCTCCAGGCCCAGCTTCTCGAGCTTCGCCTCGACGTTCATGCCGGCCTCCTCACCGCCCCAGATCGTCCCAGGCCAGGCGCGCCATCCGCCCGATCAGCTGATAGGCCCCGGCGAAGCCCGGCGTGCCGTCCTTCAAGGCTTCGGGAACGTTCGAGGTGTACGCGGACAGGATGAACAAGGGCCGGTCCCCCTTGAAGATGATGCCGGCGTCGTTGTAGCAGCGATAGCCCGTGCCGGTCTTGTGCGCCACCTTCGTGCCGAGCGGTAGGAGCGACGGCAGCCGCGTTTTCAGCTTCTGCCACGAGAGAATGTCGAGACCGAGCCGGCAGAGCGCCGTCGTGCACTGAAGCCGCGCGGCCGCCGCGGCGTCGGTCGTGCCCTTGAGGATCTGCTCGAGCAGGAGGCCCTGGTCGTTGGGCGTCGTGGTGGTGACGCGGTCGAGCGTGTTGTCGGGCCCGGTCTTCGGCGGGATCCCGTAACGATGAATCGTCCCGGTAAGGCCGACCGCCTCGGTGTAGCGCCGCACGTTCTCCAGACCGACCTGATCGACGACGGTGCCCGTGCAGGTGTTGTCGCTGACGATGATCATCATGACCAGATGGTCGCGCAGCGTGAGCCAGAATCCGGGCGTCAGGTGCTGGAACGTGCCGGAGTCGTTGTCCTGATATTTCGCGTCGATCGTCACCTTCTGATCGAGCGAAAGCTTGCCGGCGTGAACGGCCGCGAGCGCGGCCATCATGATCGAGATCTTCCGCGTGCTGGCCGAAGGCACCGGGATGTCGCCGCGGCGATTGGCGCTGGCGCCCGTCGCCAGATCTTTCAGGTACCAGCCGGCTTCGAATTCGGCTTGGTCGCACAGCTCGTCGAGTCGCTTCACCAGATCACGCATCGCCTGGCCTCCTCTATCGTCTCCGGATTCTCGCCCGGACGTCCAGGCCCGAACCATACCACGGCTTGACTGCCGTGGCGGGCCACGGGAGAGTAGCCACGCATGACCTCGACCGAACAGCTGATCCACGACACGACGGTCGTCACCGCCGACCAGGCGGGCTCGATCCTCTACGACGCCGCATTGCTGGTGCGCGACGGGCGCATTGCCGCGCTCGGACCGTCAGCGGAGCTCATGGCGAAGCACCCGGACGCCGAGCGTGTCGATGGGCGCGGCCGGGCGATCTTCCCGGGTCTCGCCAACACGCACACGCATCTCTCCCGCGTGCTGGCGCGGGGCATCTACGAGGATCTCTCGCCCCCGCACACTCCGCCCTTCACCGGCGGCCTGGCGCCCCTGCCGCTCCCGGAGCTGACGCCGGATGAGGAGCGCACGATGGTGCTGCTGGGCGCCCTGGAGGCCATCCGGAGCGGCACGACGCTCGTGCTGGAAGAGAGCGCCGGGCTCGCCGGCTACGCCGGAGCTCTCGTGGACACGGGCCTTCGCCTCGTCCTGTGCGAGCGCGCGTGGGACCGGGCAGGCGCCTCGATCGGCCAGCCAGGACCGTTCAAGCTCGACGCGGCGCTCGGTGACGCCGGGCTCGCGCGCATCGGAGAATTTCACGCGAGCTGGCATGGCAAGGGTGATGGGCGGGTGCAGGCCGGCGTGGCCGCGTGGGCGCCCGACATGTGCTCGCCGGGTCTGCTCGGCCGCCTCCGCAAGCTCCAGGAAGAGCTCGGGGCGATCGCGACCGTGCACCTGAACCAGATCTGGGGCGAGGTGGCGGCCGTCAAGGAGCAACGCGGGTTGCCGCCGACCGAGTACCTGGCGCGCGAAGGCTTCCTTTCATCCCGGCTGGTGGCGGCACACTGCCGCTGCATGACGCCGCAGGAAGAACAGGTTCTCGGCGGCTTCCGCGCCTCGGTCGCCTTCAACTCGGCGATCGCGGCGCGCCGCGGTCTCTCGCCGCGCGCCGACGAGCTCGAGCGCGCGGGCTGTCTCATCACGCTCGGCACGGACAACATGGCCGAGGACATGATCGAGGTGATGCGGACCGCGCTCTTCATGGAGCGGGTCCGCCGCGCCGACGGTCAGCAGCCCACCCCTGAAGAGATCCTGGTCTGGGCCACGCGCAACGGCTATCGGGCGCTCGGCATCCGCGACGGCGGCTGGCTCGCGCCGGGCAATCGCGCCGACCTGATCCTGGTCGATTTGAGAAAGCCGCACCTCACGCCCGCCCTGCGGGTCGTCTCGTGCTTCGTGCACCAGGGGCTTGCGAGCGACGTCGAGGGGGTGATGGTCGACGGGCGGTGGATCATGCGGGACGGCCGCGTGCTGACGCTGGACGAGCGCGCGCTCGTCGCCGAGGCTGATCGCATCGCGCGCGCGGCATGGCGGCGGCTCTTCGAGCGGCGGCCCGAGCTTCCCCGCCCGGCCGGCTTCGATCTCGGAGGACGGTAATGCGGATCGCGACCTGGAACGTGAACTCGCTGAAGGCCCGCCTGGACAAGGTCGTGTGGTGGCTCGATCGCGCGAAGCCCGACGTCCTCCTGATGCAGGAGACGAAGCTCTCCGACGCCGACGCGCCCCGCGAGACCTTCCAGCAGGCCGGCTACGAGCTGGCGCACCACGGCGAGGGCCGCTGGAACGGCGTCGCGATCGCGAGCCGGGTCGGCATCACCGATGTGGTCAGCAACTTCGGCCAGCCGCTCGGCACCGCCAGAACGCCGGACATTCCCGACGACGAGCCGCTCGCGGAAGCGCGCATGATTTCGGCGGTCTGCGGCGGCGTGCGCATCGTGAGCCTCTACGCGCCCAACGGGCGCACGCTCGACTCGCCCTTCTATCAGGCGAAACTGCAGTGGTACGAGCGCCTCGCCCGCTGGCTCGCCGAAGCGCGCCAGCCCGGCGAGGCGGTGGCGCTGGGAGGCGACTTCAACATCGCCCCATCAGACGCGGACGTCTGGGATCCGGTCGCCTGCCACGGCGGTACGCATGTCTCCGAGCCGGAGCGGCGCGCCTTCGCCAAGCTCTGCGCGTGGGGCCTCATCGACGTCTTCCGCGCGCAGCACCCCGACTCCCGGAAGTACACCTGGTGGGATTACCGCGCCGGCAACTTCCACAAGAACTTCGGTATGCGCATCGACCATCTCCTCGTCACGAAGCCCGTCGCGGAGAGAACGGTCTTCGTCGAGATCGACCGTGAAGCCCGCAAGGGCAAGCCCATCCCCTCGGATCACGCGCCGCTGTTCATCGACCTGGACCAACTCGGCCAGGCCTTCGACGCCGGCTGGGCTCGCACCGGTGCGCGCCCCGCGTGAGGATCCTCTGGTCAGCAGCAGGGGTTCTAATGGTGCTCCTGCTGGCCGCCTGCGCTTCGTTCGGCACGGCCGTCACGTTTTCCCAATCGGTCCAGCGTCTCGAGGCCTACGACTTCGTCGAGATCACGGCGAGCGTCCCGTCGCCTGGGTGGGGTAATCCGTTCACGCTGGCCACACTCTCCGGATTCTTCGAGACCGCGGACGGAAGCCGCCGCTGGCCGATCGAGGGGTTCTGCGATTCCGAGGATGGCAGTATCTTTCGAATCCGCTTCATGCCGCCGACTCCAGGCGCCTACCGATACTCGATCGCGTACCAGAAGGGTCTATTCAGGACGGAGTCCACGGGTTCCTTCCAGGCTATCGACGGCCATCGACGCGGCCCCGTTCGTGTCGATCCTCAACATCGATTTCACTTCATCTGGGAAGGCACCGGCGAGCATTACTTCTTCAATGGCACGACCGCGTACTGGCTCGTCGGCTGGCGGGATGACGGGATCATTCAGTCCAGCATCGAGCGACTTCACAAGCTCAAGATCAACCGAATTCGCGTGACGATCGCGGGCCGCTCGGGTCAAGCCTACGGCGAGGCGATGAAGGTCGGGCCCCAATGGACCACGTATCCCACGCCGTGGCCAGCCGCAAACCCGGACGACCTGCGACGGCCGGGCTTCGCCTATCGTCGCTTCCACGTGGCCTACTGGCAGAAGTTCGAGCGCGCCCTGCGGATTGCCCGCGATCGCGACATGATCATCTCGCTGGTCCTCGACATGAACGACAACCCGGTGCATCCGGGCGCCGGGAGCTGGGACGAAACCCGCTTCATCCGGTACGCCGTTGCCCGATTTGCGCCCTTTTCCAACATCACCTGGGATCTGGGCGACGACCTCGACGCCTACCGTGGCGATGACTGGACCCGACTCACGGGAACACTCCTCAAGGCATGGGATCCGTACAGCCACCTAGCAACGAGCCACCCGATCGACAACGTTCATCAGGACCGTACCGCCCCCTGGTTCGACTTCACGTCATATCAGGAGTGGTCGCGCGATCAGCACGCCTTCATGCTGAGCCAGCGGCGGGAGCAGCAGCGGCTCGGCCGAATCATCCCGCAGACCAACGAGGAATACGGCTACGAGGATCACCGCCCACCGTGGTCCCCCCGGCTCGGTTTCGAGTCAGCGGACGATCTCCGGCGAACGGCATGGGACATCGTAATGGCCGGGGGCTACCAGACCACCGGCGAATCGGCGCGTCGAGGAACGAACGTGCCGCCAGATACCGGCGGGGGATGGCTGAATGGTCGCGGCGACGACACGATGACGATGCTCCAGGGCTACGCGCACATGGTCGACTTCTTCACGAGCTTCGAGTGGTGGAAGGCCGAGCCGCGCGACGATCTGGTGAGCGATGGTGCGTACTGTCTGGCGATCCTCGGAAGCGTTTACGCAGTCTATCTGCCGCGCGGCGGGCAGACGACCATCCAGCTTCACTCCGGCTCCTACGAGGCCTCCTGGTTCGATCCACGCACCGGTCGGACCGTCGTGCTCCCGCCGATCGAGGGGTCAACGTGGACATCGCCGCGCTCCCCTGACGACACAGACTGGGCGCTCCTCCTGCGACGGAAGTGAGCTACCAGTCGAGAGCGTTAGCCATCTGCCGCTTATGCCACCGAGGCTCGCCGAGGTAATGGAAGAGAGTGCGAGACATCTGCGTGTGCGCCACAAGCCCGTACTCCACGAGCACACCCATGCCGGCGTGCACTTCGTGCGCGGCATTGCAGACGTCGAGATAAGCCTCGCTCGCCACCGCCTTGGCCAGATGCACGCTCGCGGTGGCCGGACGCCCGGTGTCGAGCTTCCAGAGCGCTTCCCACGTGGTCCAGCGCGCGCTGTCCAGGTGGTTCACGAGCCGGATGACGTGGTCCTGCACCCGCTGGAAGCGGCCGATGGGCACGCCGAACTGGACGCGG
>Ga0307471_100000395_pt1 | contig 22212 bp, 24 predicted proteins | sample atmos_gasesAM3C__2_FD_204566 | JGI IMG/M metagenome (GOLD analysis project Ga0307471, IMG submission 204566) | Hardwood forest soil microbial communities from Morgan-Monroe State Forest, Indiana, United States - atmos_gasesAM3C_515 | ecosystem: Environmental > Terrestrial > Soil > Temperate...
ACCCCAACGAATCTCACTGCCAGTGATGCTGCGGTAGGCTTTGGAGCCAATGTGAATGTTGGCGATGCGCCGACATTTAACCAAACACAAACATTTAATGACAACTCCAGCGCCGTCAATGCCGCTGGTGGGTATCACTTAGGGACGGGGGCTGTGACGGTCACCTGGGGGACCCCGGATGCCACAGATACATTGGTGGCTGTGCGCGTGGTGGCCGTTGGTGGGGCCCCGGACGTGACACAGTTTTACAAGAGACGCGTACCATGACGAGAGTCCTTTTCTTTGTGATGTTGTTCATGATGGGGATTGTTGGTCCAGTGCAGGCTGATCTCTGGTCTACCATCCTCGATTCCACGCGGGCGATTGATTGGACGGTGGCGGGAGTCATTGGCGGGATACCGACGACTCGTGCGAATTGTACGAATACGGCGTGCAATGACCTGGCACCAGGAGGAACCGGGACCGTGAGCGCCGCAACGATCAACAGTGCCTTATCCGGTGCTCCGTCCGACACGGTGGTGCGTATTCGTGCTGGGACATTTACGATCAATGGTACGATCACCTTGGTCAGCAATAAAACATTGCGTGGGGCGGGCATGACAACAGCGACGGGCACGGTTTTGCAAGGGGCGAACGTCCAAATAGGCTCTGGGAATAATCATCCTGTTGAGGGAACCAACACGGCTATTACCAGCGGAGCAACCAAGGGGTCCACATCGCTGACGCTCAACAGTGTGTCAGGAATTTCTGTTGGTACACTATTGCGGGTGACGCAAAACGATTTGAGTTATATGAGTGCTCAAGGCTCTAGTGGTTGTGCGAATTGGGCCGATGAAGGTTGGGGGGCCGATCCCAATAGTTGTTCGGCGGCGAACTCCTGGGACTCGGGGCAAACTGTGCGCGTCACGGCGCTTCCTGGTGGGAATGTCGTGACCATCGAACCGGCGCTCTACCTTGACTACACCAGCGGCCCACGAGTGCATCGGTTCACGGCGGACATTGTGTCGGCAGGGTTGGAGGACATCCAAATTTACAGCAATGGCAGCGGGGCACCCATCACGATGTTCTCCTCCTACGGCTCCTGGATTACCAGGACGGGGACCAATTTCACCACCTCTGCTGATTGGCTTGAGATACGCGATAGCTTGCACAACACGATTTCTAACAACTATTTCCTGGACGCATTCACCCATACAGCCGGCGGAAACGATGAATGTGTGAGCCTGCGGTATAAGTCCAGCGCCAATCTCATCGAGAATAATATCTTCTATCGCGGGCATGTGAGCGTCATGTTGGAGTGGGGGTCATCGGGGAATGTGATCTCATACAACTACGCGACGGGGAATTATGAGACCAACCCCTCGAATCATACCTGGTTCATCAACGATTTCAATTTCCACGGGGCACACCCCATGTTCAATCTCTTCGAGGGGAACATTGGTGATAAGTTTCAGCCGGATGATACCTGGGGGTCCAACAGCCACACCACAATCTTTCGGCATTGGTCCCGTGGATCACGCCAGTATGTGCCGCCAGAAAATACCAGGGGCACGCTCGATTTTGGTAACGCGGTTTGGGAGACCCAGAACAATATCGCCTATGCAATGGATTCGATGACGCGCTTTCCGAATTTTGTTGCGGCGGTTGCCGGGTCTACACACTTGAACGCCCTTCCTCCTGTAGCGTTTCGTGACGCTCCAACAACAGGATCAGACCCGTCTTGCTGGAGAACAGGATATGAATCGGCCAACAGTACGCCAGTATCACCAAACAATGTGACTGCGGAGCGATTCTTTCACGGTATTCCAGATTGTTTAACCGGCACCGTGACCTGGGATGGTGGGACCACGCACACGATCCCAGCAAGTTTTTATCTCTCCGCCAAGCCAAGTTGGTTCGGTTCGCTCGCCTGGCCTGGGATTGGCCCAGACATTACGGGGGGTGTTGATCCGCTCGGCATGGCGAAGAAGAACCCCGCGATGACGTGTTTCGACAACGCCACATTGGATGCCACCAATCGCCCGATTATTGATGCGGCCGTCTGCTACGCCTCGATTAGTACCAGTTCTACCATGAGTGGAGGGGCGAAAGTCTCTGGTGGAGTCAAGATCCAATGATGCGGTGCGCACTCTGTTGGCGTCAGTTTTTGCGCGGTGGACCTGGTGAGGGCGTCATGACCATGAGTGAGTATCACGAAGTCTGTCTCGGATGCGGCATTCCTACGGACAAGAAATTGCTCGTCAATGGCTATTGCAAGGAGGGGTGTGCGAAATCTGCTACTCGCGCTCGCACTGACGCTGATCTGCGCCTCGTGGGCTAACGCGGCCTGGACCGTCGCCCCGGCGTCGCTTGCAGTCACGGAGACCTATAATCAGGCCCCCGTCTCTGTGAGTCTCACCGTGACCAATACGGGCACGGCAGGCGTTGCCGTCACCTGGGTCGATAGCTTGGATTACTTCAAGGGACTCCTCCCATCCGTGACGCAGACCGTCCCCGTTGGCGGCACAAAGACCTGGACGATCGGCGTGAATGTGCAAGATCCTTATGGCTGTGTACCGAGTTGCCCGATGCCAGTGGGGACCTATAGCGGATCGGTCGTGATGACTGGAGGAGGACAGACTATAACAGTGCCGGTCACATTGACGGTTGCACCCGCAACGCCTCCGGTTGTACCTGGGAAAGTAGCCGGTGTCACCTTGCAGATTCAGACGGTCCCTGATCCCTTGTTGCTGTCCTGGACCGCCAACACCGAACCGGATCTGGCTGGATACAAGGTCTACCAGCGCATTCTTTCCTCGTCTTACGGCACTCCGCTCGCGGTCTTGGGCAAGGTGACGACCTACCAGGTCAACGGCATTCAGCCAGGGCTGACCTATTCCTATACCGTGACCGCGTACGATACCTCTGGCAACGAAAGTTCGAAGTCCAACGAAGTGAGCAAAACCATTCCATGAAAGGAGCGATCGTGAAGATCTTATTGGCACTGTTTCTTCTCGTCACTGTGCTAGTAGTTCCGCAATTCAGTCAGGCGGCGACCCAGCAGGCCTTTCTTACGTGGTCTGATCTGCCCAATGAGACCGGCTATGTGATTGAACGTAAAGTGGGGCCAACTGGCACCTATGCCCAGGTTGGTACCACGGCGGCCGGTGCCGTGACGTTTACCGATCCGAACTTGGCACAAGGCACGAACTATTGCTGGCATGTCTTTGGGGCTAACGGCATAGGCAATGGTGTGCCGAGCGATGATGTCTGTGTCGGGACGGCTGGAGTACCAGGGAAAGTCGGACCCGTTACCGTGACAATTGTGATTGTGCCCTAGGAGGCAGGTTGGGCATGCGAGCGATCAGAATCCTTGCGGTCTTCGTCCTGATGCTCTGTGGGGGGCGGCTCGTGCTGGCCGCTGACACCACGATTAGTAACCTCACGGCGGCCTCCTCGATGGCCGACGCGAACGAATTTGCGATCAACGAGGCGGGGACTTCGAAGAAGCTCTCCGGCACGCTGATAAAGGCGTGGGCAGGGAATGTGCTGCGGAATGTCTCGACTGCGGCGCAATCGCCAGCGGCCGGGGCCTCTACGTATCTGACCAACTCCAACATTGCGGTCCCGACGGGGAAACTACGGATTGGAACGGTCTTTCGGTGGACCTTGGTATTCACCAAGACTGCCGCCGGGACTGCAACCAGAGCCCATATTGTGCGCATTGGCACATTGGGCACCACGGGGGACGCGGCCATTATTACACTGACCTCCGGGACGCCTACGGCGGCGGTCGATACAGGCATCCAGATCATTACCGTCGTGATTCGAGGGCCGTTGAGTGCCTCCTGTATCGCTTCAGGTGGCAGCTCTGCCAGTCATCAACTGTCCACGACCGGCCTTTTCGCTGTCCAAACTGAGACCCTGCAAGTTACCTCTGGCACATTTGATTGTACTGTGGCGAATCTCATTGTGGGGTTGAGCGTGACGACTGGGGCTTCGGAAGCGTTGACGTATCAGCAGGTGATTGCTGAAGCCTATAATCTGTAGCCTGCTTTTGTTGGGCCTGCTGGTGCCAGCGACGACACTAGCGGATGGCTGTATTCTGATGGAGGACGCGGTGAGCTTTCTGCTGCAAGAAGGTGGAGCGGGACGCATCCTGTTGGAAGGGCAGGCGATTTGTGCAGGCGGGGTTCAATTCTTTAAGAGGCGGATACAGTGAGCCATGCTCTGGTCACGGCGCTGTCCACGGTGTGGGGTGCTTCTGACAAAAGAGACACCATGGGAGCCATGGAAGTGCGAGCGATGCCATTGGATAGGGGAAGATGATGTCAGCCGAGACCCACGAGACGATACAGGACCAGCTGCTCCGGCACGAGGGCCTGCGCCGATTTCCCTACAAGGACAGTGCCGGGAAGTGGACGATTGGGGTCGGCAGAAATTTGGACGAGGTGGGGATTACGAAGAATGAGGCGTTGTATCTTTTGGACAATGATCTGGGGCGCGTGCGGGCCGAACTAGATCAGGCGCTTCCGTGGTGGCGAGAACTGGATCTGATTCGGCAACAGGTCATGATCGACCTCGGGTTCAATCTTGGGGTCCTGACACCACCAGAGACGGCGAAACTGTTGACGTTCACGCATACGCTTGATCTGATTAAAAGCGGGCGTTACGCAGCGGCGGCGGAGAATTTGACCAAGACGAAATGGCATAGCGATGTTGGGGTTCGTGCCCTGGAACTCGAAGCAATGTTGCGCATGCCAGTGGAGACCTGATGGACGGCCAACTGATTCTTGGAATTATCGTGGCGGTTGTGGGGTTCATCGGATCGATGTTCTGGTTTGGCCATCGGTTGGGGGTCATGTCTTCGGAATCGGTTGCCCAGACTAAAATTCAAGAGGGCTTACGGACCGATCTGGAGGCATTGAGGGTTACGGTTAATTTAATGGGCGTGATTGTGTCTGGGGTGAAGACGGTCGAGGATGATGTAAAACTCATCAAGGACAGTCTATTCCGCCGAGCGCAGGCTGAGTTGGCGAGCAAGGGCTGGGGCGGCTTTGCGAGTCCATTCCACATTGGGCAGGTCGGCGTGGACGCCATTCTGCCGTTCATCACGGAGTTTGTGCCCTTCTACTGCAATACGAAAAAGGAACACCCCGAGATGAGCGATCAAGAGTTCTTCTGGCTCCTCGAAAAGAACTTTGGTGATGTCATTATCGAGAAAATCTGTGCCCCGCAGCAACTCTCGCAGTTAGGCTGCCTGATTGCCATTCTCGAAGTCTGTAAACTGGAAGGAGCAAAACATGCCTGATATTGCGAGTTCCCTTGAGACGGAGCTGATTAAGGTCCGCGTGACGATTGGGCCGATCAGTCTGGATGTGGAAGACAGGTCCGACAAGCTGACATTGCTCGTGACGAAGATCGTCGAGTCGTTCATTGGGAGAAAGATTATCGGGGTGACGGCGGGATCAGATGTGATCACTGAACTAAAGAGCAAGACAGGTACTTGATATGCGCACTCGCGATTTTTGGCTCGGTCTCACATTGGGCTTCTGGATCGGCGCACTCATGGGGATGGTCTCTATGGTCAAGGCCGAAGACCTCCCCAATGTCGTCTGGCTGACCTGCTATGACGGCGATACGTGCAGTTTCGATGTGATGCTGCCTGCCGTGTTCGGGAGCGCGATCGGGGTACGCTTGACCGGCATTGACGCGCCGGAGATCAATGGGAAATGTCAGAAGGAACAGGATCTGGCGAAGGCGGCGCGGGACTTTCTCAAGGCGCAGATGCAGGACAAGACCATCGTGCTGCAACAGGTGTTCAGGGACAAGTACTTTCGCCTGGAAGCCGTCATCCTGGCGAACGGCGTGAATCTCAACCAATTGATGATCGAGAATGGCTACGCGGTGCCGTACAATGGCTCAGGACCACGAAAGGATTGGTATCTATGACCGACGCACTAAAGGGAAAGCTAGAGCATGTGAAGACAGGGCTATTGGTGGGCACGGTGCCGACGCCGAGCAAGATCCATGAAATCTTCGAGGACATTCAGGCCCTCCTCTACGATTTGGATCTGCGCGTGAAAGAATTGGAAACCGGCAAGGTCCCCTACATGGAGCCGAGGGGGAATTAAACATGGATACCTTGATTTTGGTATGTGTCACTGTGATGGGAATCTCGGACTCGATCCTTGCTATTCCGAATCCTCCAGACCCGCATTACGCCTTTACGCATTGTACGGTGCATGACACTCTGAAGGAGGCCGCAATGGCCGAATTTAATCGGCGCAAGGGTGGAACTATATCGGTACCGTACAATCATGAAACCGAGTCCGTGACATACTACAAAATTGATCTGAAAGAAAAGACCATGATGGCTATCCAAACTCCAAGAATTCGCATTGAAGTGGATGAGAAATGAAGGGGAACTGAGTGTGGTTCTTGCTCATCGTCTTTTTGCAATGGCCGTTCCAATCCTTTGTACTGGAACGATTTGCCAATGAGGAAGACTGTCTCGATCGGCGTGACCAGGTGGGCTATGACATGGCGGAAACCTATCCCTATGAAGCAGATTTTGTGATCGTCTGTCGATTGAAACCACGGGTCGTTTAACCAAGGAGGCGTTGTGCGAATCTATTTGAGACTCCTATTCATGATGTTGGCCATGATCCCGGCAAGGCTGGCGTTGGCGCAGGCGGTCGCCACAGAGGCTCCTGCGTCAAGCAATCCCTGGGAGCATCTATTGAAGCTGATCTTCCCGGTCATTCTGACGGCGGTGGGGCCGATCCTCACAGGGTTTATCAAGACCGCGCCGGGCTGGGTCAAGTTCATTGTGGCCAGTATCGGCACGACCATAGTTGGGTTTGGGGCCGGATCCATTCCAGATTTCCCGGTCTATCCTGATACAGGAGCGGAAATCGGCCTGGGTGCAGGAGCGACTAGTCAAGCCATTCTAAACGGCTGGCTGAAGCGACCGGATGGGGAGGCACCGAAATCATAATGCCTGGGATTCCAGAAGCTGCCGGGGCTGGGTTATCTCTCATTGATCACGTCTTTATGTGGTTCACGGATGAATCGGGCCGCATTGAGATTAAGAAGCGTGCGCGTCTGCGTGCGAAAAAGGAGGAATGCCGTCGTGCGTTATTGGATAGTCGCTGGGATGATCTCAAGCTCCTTACTGCTGAGCTTGAGCGCATGTCAAACGAAGCCTGAGCCGTGCAATTGCGAGCGGGCCGAGGTGGAAATGCGCACCTATGCGAACAAATATCTCGATGCCCTGGAGGATGTGGGGAATCTCCGGCAGCAATTAAAGGCGTGCCAGGAAAAACATTAAAGGAGGCGCTATGTTCGCTCGATATTTCTATGTTGTGATGTTGCTGATAGCGGTCGTCTCGCTCGGGGCCTGTGGTAAGTCGCTGGATCAAACCATCCGCGTCGGCCAAGGCGTGATCGGGATCGTGGGCTAGATGTATCAGGACGCGCAAGAGAACTTGTCGGAGATCAAGAAGCTCGTGGCACCGGCGAGTCCAGCCAATCCGGCAACAGCAGTGCCATCAGCGACCGTGCTGCCGACGAAACCATGACGAAAGGTCGTGCACGATGCCGTACACGGATGTGCAGATCATCAACATGGCCTTGGCCCATCTGGGGCATACGCAGCTCATTGCCGCTCGCTCAGAATTGGCGAATGAAGCGGTCGTGGGAAATCTGTTCTATGAGGCCGCCGTCCAATACTGTCTCGAAGATTTCGCCTATGGCTTTGCAAGACAGTATGTGGCGCCCGGGTTGGTGGAGACCGATCCGAACGAGGACTGGCAATTCAGTTACCGCTACCCCTCCGACTGTGTGAAAGTGCGCCGCATCGTCACAAGGCTAGGACGACAGGACCCGAACCCGCCGCCCTTCAACATCGGTCAGGACGATTCGGCGCGGCTTATTTATTCCAACACCGAGAACATGGTGATTGAATATACCAAACTCGTCACCAACACAGCCTTGTATCCTGCCATGTTCGCCGAGGCGGTGTCGTGGTGGCTCGCGGGTCTGATGTGTCCAGGGTTGGCCAAGGACCGGAAGCAAGCGGCGGGATGCTTTCAGATGTACAGTCTCGTGCTGCAGCGGGCACAGGCGAAGGACCGGAACGAATCGCAAGACCCGCCAGAACTGGAGTCTGAAGCGATCCGGGCGAGGGCCTGATGCCGGACCTCATCCAACGGAATTTTGCTGGTGGGGAAGTCGCCCCAGCGCTGTTCGGTCGCGCGGATGTCGTCAAATATCAGACTGGACTCAAAACCTGCCGGAACTTCTTTGTGCGTCGGCACGGGGGCGTGTCGAATCGCTCCGGTTCTCAATACATCACCCCACAGCGCGAGTCGGCATCTCGCGGACGTGTGATCAAGTTTGTATTCAACGCCACGCAAACCTATGTACTGCTGTTCGAAAATCAGACCATGCGGGTGATCCAGAACGGGGTATTGCTCACCGTCCCAGGAGCCACGGCCTGGTCTGGTGCGACGAATTATGTCGCCGGGGACGTCGCCGCGTCTGCGGGCGTCAATTACTACTGCATCCTGGCCCACCTCAATCACGTCCCGCCGAATGCGATCTACTGGTATGCGATGCCGGCCAATAATATCTATGAAGTGCCGACGCCCTTCCTCACGGCGGATCTCCAAACGCTGTATCGCAGCCAATCCGCCGATGTCATTACGCTCACGCATACGGGCTATCAGATCCACGACCTCTCGCGCACGGGACACACGACCTGGGTCTTTACGCCGGTCGTGATGGTGCCGTCCATTGCCGCCCCCGCCGCACCCACGCACGGAGCTGGCGCGGGAGCCTATCATTGGAAGGTGACGGCGGTCAAACTGGAGACCTATGAAGAAAGCGAACCGTCCCCGGCCAGTACCTCCAGCGTGGCGGCGACGAGCGGAGCCCCGATCACCTTGACCCTCTCCACGGTGACGGGGGCGCTGGAATACAACGTCTACAAAGATGAAGGCGCCGGGATCTATGGATTCATCGGGACCTCCAGCGGCGCGACCTTCATTGATCGAGGGAGTATTCCGAATTATGATCTCACCCCGCCGGCCCCACGCGATCCGTTCATTGCAGGAAACAGTCATCCAGCCATCTCAGGGTATCTCCAACAACGGAAGGGCTATGGCGGATTGCCGAGCAATCCTGAAACGGTCTACTTATCGAAAACCGGGCAGTATAAGAACTTCGGGATTTCTTCTCCCTTGCAGGACGATGATGCCTGTACGTATCCGATTGCCTCCAAAGAAGTGAACACGATCCGGCACCTGATCGAGGTCATGGAAAGTTTCATCTTCACCTCCGGAGTCGAATGGGATGCCCAGGGTGGACTCGATGGACAACTCACACCCCGATCACCGGGACTCAAACCCAAGAGCTATTACGGCTCCTCGGTCGTGCCTCCCGTGGTGATCGGGGACAACGTGCTCTATATCCAAGATCGAGGGAGTCTCGTGCGGGATCTGAACTACGATGCCCGCACGAGCGGCTATCAAGGCCGAGACCTGTCGGTCTTTGCGCCACACTTGTTTGCGGGGAAGACGATCGAGCATTGGGACTACGCGCAAAATCCCGATTCTATTGTCTGGGCGGTGCTGAACGATGGCTCCTTGCTCGGGCTCACCTATCTGCGTGAGCATGAAATCTGGGGTTGGCATCGGCACGATACGGATGGCTTCTACGAGGATGTGGTCTGTGTGCCGGAAGGCACGGAGGATGCGGTGTATGTGCTGGTTCGGCGCACCATCGGCGGGGTGACGAAACGGTACCTCGAGCGATTCGCTACCCGTCATGTGACGGATGTGATGGTCGACGCCATTTTTATGGATAGTTACCTGACCTACGACGGGCGCAACACGTCGGCCACCACGATGACGCTCTCGGGTGGATCTACATGGCTCTACACCGAAACACTTACCCTTACAGCCAGTACAGCATTCTTCGTGGTGGGTGATGTAGGCAACGCGATCCGCTTGACCCTCTCCACGACGACCTGGACGCCGGAAGGCAATAGCCAGACGACCACGGAGCATCTGATTCTGACCATTATCGGATACACCAGCGCAACGGTCGTGACGGTGAACGCCACTCGTACGGTGCCCGTGGCCTTTCGGAACGTGGCCTTCACGAACTGGGCGCGTGGCGCGGATGAATTTGCGGGGGCGGATCATCTCGAAGGGAAAGCGCTCGCCATTCTCGCGGATGGGAACGTGCTCAAGAACGGCATCGATGCCCCGTTGACCATCGTGACGGCCGGGGCCTTTACCACGGAGCGTCCGGTGTTTGTGCTGCATGCGGGCCTCCCCTATTGCAGTGACTTTGAACTGTTGGATCTGGAACTGCTGGGGGGGGAGACGATCACGACCAAGCAGAAGTCGATCAATCAGATCGCGCTGTTTCTTGAATTCTCGCGTGGCGTGTTTGCCGGCAACGATAGCGGGCATCTCTTTGAAATGAAGCAACGGAGCACGCCGATTCCTGGCGGGCCCTATCCGTTGGTGACGGGGAAATTCACTGTGTCGATGAGTGCGGCGTGGGGGAACGGGGGAAACGTGTTTGTCCGGCAGCGCGATCCGCTCCCGCTGACCATTCTCAACGCGGTGCCGGTCGTGGAAGTGGGCGGTTAACCCTACAGGAGGACAGGATGCCGATCAAAAAGTATTTTTCAGGGAAAGGGCAGACAGTGATGGCAGCGATGAAGAAAACCTATGGCGCGGCGAAGGGCAAACAAGTGTTCTACGCCACGGCGAATAAGCGAAAGAAATAACGGATGGGTGCCACCGCTGCCATTGGACTCGTCGCGGGCGGCTCGGCGTTCAGCGCCTTCTCCAAGATGAAGGCGGGGCGCGAGCAGCAGAAGATGTTTGAGCGGAACGCGGGCTTCGCCGACTGGCAAGCCCAGGATGCGCTCGATCGTGGCCAGATCAACGAGAAGCGGCAACGGCAGACGACCGAGGGCGTCATCGGCTCGCAGCGCACCAGTTTCGCCGCGCAGCACGTGGACGTGAACGCCGGGTCGTCACTGGATGTTCAGGCGGACGCGGCGTATCTGGGCGAACTCGATGCCTTGACGATTCGCAACAATGCCGCGAAAGAAGCCTACGGCTATCGCGTGCAAGCCGAGGATCTGCGGCTGCGCGGGAAATATGCGAAGCAAGAAGGGATCATGGGCGGGATTGAATCCATTCTCGGGGGAGGCTCCAGCCTCCTTCTTGCCAAGTACGGCGGGGGGCCGTACACCCTCACGAGCGCAGTTGGGAAAACCAAATAATGCCACGGGCCCCTGAACTGCAACGTCAAGTGACCGATGCGCCGTTCCCGAATGTGCGCGTGGGGGTCGCGCCGACGGCCGAGACCTATGGCGCTGGCATTGGGGATCTAGTCTCGCACCAGGCCGTGAAGTGGTACGACCTGGAGACGCGCTACGCGAACCAGACGGCGGTGTTCGAAGCGGATCGACAATTAGCCGAGAAGCAAACCGCACTCGAAGGCCAACTCGCGCAATTCAAAGGCAAGGCGGCACTCGGAGCCGATACACAGATCACGAAACAATTCGACGAGGCGGTCCAGACCATTGAGGCGGGACTCGCCAACGATCAACAGCGAGCGGCCTTTCGCCGGACGCATGCCCTGCGCCGGCAGCAACTGAACGAGACGACACAGAAGTATGTCCGGCAGGAATACAGCACCTTTCAAGATACGGAGACGGCCGCCACGATTGACTCGGCGAAAGACCGTACTCGGCGCAATCCCGAGTCGCCCACGGTGGTTCAATCCGAACGGCTCCGCGCCTTGAGTGCGGTTGGGGCCTGGGCCGCTCGGAAGGGGTTGATCGGGGATCTCACGCCGGAGATGGTCAACGATCCGCAGTTCCAACAGTCCTATCTCGCGCGTGGCGAGACGCCGCCCACGCTGGCGGATCTGACCGACCCGACGAAGGCCCATCAGTTTACGAGCGCAGCCTATCAGGAAAAACGCACGCAGGTGGAATCGGGTCTGCACCGAGAAGTGGTCGAGGGCTTGCTCGCCAAGGATCTGGATCAATCCGCCAAAGCCTATGCGGAGACAAATCGGGCGAACTTCACGGCATCTGACTTGGATGCTGTGGAGAAAGGGGTACTCGAAGGATCGACACGAGGCGAATCACGGAGACACGCACAGGAGATTCTGGCCCAGACTGGACTCGATACACCGGATCAACGGCGTCAGGCGCTCAAAGCCGTGGAATCGATCACGAATGACAAGGTGGCCGATGCTACGCGCCAGCGGATCGAGCATGAGTTCGTCGTCTATGATCAGCGGAAGAAGGAAGGCTACGACCAGGCGTTCCTGACCTCAAGCAAGATTGTCGAGGATCAAGGACTGGCGCGACCCTCCGCAGGCATCCGCGATCTGATTCCGGTGCCGCTCTGGAACAGTTTGGAGCCAAAAGACCAAGTAGCACTCGAACTCCATTTGGCTAGGGTGCGGAAGCCTACCGAACATGCGCATGAACCGAAGGTCTGGTATGACTTTGAAACGCTCACGACGAAGCAACTCGCCACGATATCAAAGCCGGACTTGCTGCGCACGTATCTTAATCATTTTGACGGCACGCACTACGACCGGGCATTGAACGAATATCAGGCGGCGATCAGTGCGGAAGAGAAGGGGGGCGAGAAATTCATTCGGGCCCTCACGCCGCGCGAAGAGATCATGAACGCCTGGGTCAATTCGGGCATCGTCGATAATTCCGTGCCGCGCGCGAAGTGGACCAAGGAGGACGAGACGAATTACAACCGGTTTGAGAGCAAGGCGGCGCAGGCCTTGAGTGCCTTGCCGAAGGAGGCGAAGCCGGAGGAGATTCAGAAAGTGTTACAGAACCTTGCGGATACTCAGCTCAAGCAGAAGTACACGGTCGATCCTGGGATGTTCCGCTTCAACAAGCAGGTTCCTGCGATCGGATTACCGGAGGTGATGGGGGCCCGCAGTATTAGAATCCCGCTCTCCGAGATTCCTGCCGCCGAACAGGACACGCTCAAAGGGCTCCTGCGGACGGCGGAGAAGCCGGTCACGAACGACAAGCTGGAGCGGCTCTATGCGGTCCGCAAGCAGATGCTGGGCGGGATGCTGGAGAAAGAAGCCGCGAAGGCCGCGATGAAGGCGATTATTCTGGAGTAATTCATGGCTGGTGCCCTTGACGATGCCCTGGCCGCCGTGGCGGATACGCCGGAGAGTCTGGCCGATACCCAATCCTCGCCTTCTTATGCGATGCCCAGACCCTCTGCGCCTCCGAACCTGGATGAGTCCGTGCAGGAGTATCTGAGCCAAGGCGAAGCTGAGCAGCTACGCGGCGTGACGGCCGTCGGGGTCAAGACCGAACCGTCGAAGGCGCTGAAGGTCCTGCAACTCACCGGCAAGACCGGTCTGCCGCGGGATTTCATTGAGCGCAACCTGGATTTTGTGAATCAGGAGACGGCGAAGCAGGATCTGAATCCCACACAACTCCTCACGGACAGCCCCGCGTTCGCGGCATGGCTCTCGGAGCATCCCGATCATGTGGCAGCGGCACGGCCCGATGCCACGGCCCTGTCGTTCATTGAAAAGCAACTCCGCAACATTCCTGCGCAGTTTGCACAGGGCCAGCGCACGGTCGAGTATGGGAACGTCATGCTGGGGGTCGTGCAGGGGCTCCTGGATCACACGGATGTGACGGCCCTACGAAAGCGGCAAGCCGAACTCGAAGCCGAGATGTCCAAGCCGGATGAGACGGGCCTGTCTGACATGCCGGGACTTGCCGGGGTCCTTCAGCGAGCCCCTGGCTGGATGGCCCAGCAGCTACCCATTTTAGCCTCCACCTTGGAGGAACAGGTGAAGACAGGGGCCAAGGGCGTGGCGGTGGGCGCTCTCGCTGGCGGGGCAGCGGGGGGCCTTCCGGGGGCTACAGTAGGCGGTCTGGCGGTCGGCGGAGCCTCCTGGCGGTTGGGGGCGGCGATCAATTCAGCCAAGATGGAGTTTGCCCAGGCCTTTGGCGACTATGAAAAGCTCACGGATGCCGATGGGTTACCGCTCGACCAACAGACCGCCATGGGCTTGGCCGGCATTGTAGGGGTGCTGAACGGGGCGATCGACGGATTCTTTGGAGTGGAAGGGCTGACTGCGAAACTTCCGGGCATCAATCAGTTTACGCGCCAGGGGATCAAGGACCTGCTCCGGACCCCCACGACGAGCCGGGCGCTCCTCTCCTACGCCAAGACCGTCGGCCAAGTCATGGCGGTGGAAGGGGCGACTGAAGCCCTGCAGATGTATATCACGAAAGCGGGAGGGGTCGCGCTCCAGGCCGTGAAGGATGGCGGCTCGCCCGCCGAGTGGTTGGGGAAAATCTTCAGTCCAGAGAACCTGCAACAGGCGGCGACGGAAGCCGAAGCGGGAGCCTTCGGCGGCGGGGGCATTGCCACGGTCATGGCCACACCCCAAGTGGCACAGGATCTCTATCGGGTCAGGCAGGCCAACAAGGCCAAGCAGGCATTCGAAACCATCGGTGAAGCCATATCGCAGACCACCTTCCATAAGGAACTCCCTGATCAGTTGAAGGATATTATCGCCCGAGGGACGAAAGACGGGCCCATCGAAACCCTCTATGTGCCAGAGCATGCCTTTAGCGAATACTTCCAGAAAGAAGGCGTGGATCCTCGCGAGGTGTACAAGGAAGTCACGGGTGACGCCGAGGCCTACGATCAGTCCGTGGAGACGGGTGCCGACTTGCCCATCAAGACCGCCGACTATGCGCAGAAGCTCGCCGGCACGAAACACAACGCCTTCTTTGCCAACGAACTGCGGACCTCGGTGGATGCGATGAACGGGTTTGAAGCGGCAGAATGGGTCACGCAACAGGACGAAATCGACAAGGCGGCGGCGCAACAGCAGGGCGTCAAGACCGATCTCGCGGGAGATCCAGGTGCACAGGTGCGGCTCGATATTGCCGGCCAGCTCACCGCCTTGGGATTTGATCCTCGCGTGGTCGATCAGTATGCGGCCCTCTTTGAGGCCCGCTATCGAGCCAGGGCGGAACGGCGCGGGCTGGGCGAGACGGCGGCGGATCTGTTTGCGCAGCAGAACCTGCACATCACGCGACCCGTGCCAGCCGTCCTCCAGCAACTCGGCAAGACCACAGAACTGGACACACTCCTCGATCGGCTCCGGAGCGGCGATCTGCCCAAGCCCATCGACGTGTTTGGGCAATCGCTGACGGAGTTTTTGAAAGAGAAGGGCGGCCTCCATGATCAGGGAGGAGAACTCGCGGCACGCAACATTGACCAGGAACGCAAACCGTTTACCAAAACGCTGATTAAGAAAACGGGCAAGACATTAGATGAAGCCGCGCAGATGGCGGTCGAAGCAGGCTATCTGGAGGAGCGGGACATTCCCACGTTGCTTGATGCCTTGGATCAGGAAGCCCGAGGGACGCCGGTTTATGCCGTGGGAAAAGAGAACGCGCGCGCCTTCGACGTGCAACAGAATCTGGAATCATTGAAAGCCTACTTGGACGCCAAGGGTATAGATCTGGCTACGTCCACCAACCAACAGATCAAACAGATGTTGGGAGAAGCGGTGCAGCAGCCCTTATCGACTGAAGAAGTGCAGACGTTTGCGCAGACCTTCCAAGCCAGCGATACACCCAAGGGCTCCATCACGTTTGGGAGTCAATCGATCAACATCAAACTTTTGGAGAAGGCCGATCTCTCGACATTCATCCATGAAACCGGACATCTCTATTTGAACGAACTCCTGGACGATGCCAAGGCCGTGGCAGCCGTGCCGGTCGAATCACGGACGCCAATCCAGATCCAACTGCTCGCTGACCTCGCGACGATTCATTCCTGGCTCGGCAATAACGGTGAAGCCAAGCGGATCACCGTCGAACAGCATGAGAAGTTTGCGCGTGGCTTCGAGGCCTACACGATGGAAGGCAAGTCTCCCTCTCAGGCCATGCGGGAAGTCTTTGCGGCCTTCCGCCAATGGTTGATCCAGGCCTATCGCTCGCTCACGACGGCACCGCTCAACGTGAAGCTGACCAAGCAGGTTCGTGAAGTGATGGACCGGATGATCGCGACGGATGAGGAAATTGATCGGGCAGCGACTGAGGCTGAGGTGCATCCCATGTTCCTGGACGCCGAATCAGCCGGCATGACGCCCACAGAGTTTGTGGCCTATCGGGAGACCGTCGCCCAAGCGAGTCTGACAGCTCGCGAAACCTTACAGAAACAATTCATGGCCCAGTATCAACGTCAGCACGAGCAATGGTGGAAGGACGAACGGGACGCGCTGCGTCTCCAGATCACAGCACGGGTGAACGAACAACCAGCGTATGTCGCGCTCTCCGTGCTCCAGACGGGCACCATGCCGGACGGGTCGCCGTTACCCGCCGGCGTCGAATCGATGAAACTCGACCGTCAAGCCATCGCCGCGCAGTTCGGGCAGGACTTCCTCGCGCAGATGCCGAAAGGCACGATGAGCAAGAACGGGATGCATCAGGATACCGCCGCGCCGCTCTTTGGCTTCAACTCCGGGCAGGAGTTGGTGTTGGCGATCATGAATGCGAGACCAAAGTTCCGGTTGATCGAAGCCGAAACTGACCAGCAGATGCGGGATCGGCATGGGGATATGCGCTTTGACGGCACCATTGCAGAGGCGGCAAAAGCAGCGGTGATGAATGAACATCAAGAGGCAGTGATTGCCGCCGAGATCCGGGCGTTGAACGCCAAGCAGCGGGAAGTGGCCCCGTTTGTCAAAGCGGCAGTCGGCGAAGTGAAGACCCAACAGCAACAGGGCCGTGCCTTGCTCCGCACGATGATTCCTACTTTGAAAGACACGCGCGAGCTGGCGCGGAAGATCCTCGCCCGCACGGCGCTCAAGCAGGTCAATCCCTTTGCCTACTCCGTCGCGGCACGACAAGCGAGTAAACACGCCACGGCGGATCTGGCCAAGCAAGACTATCTGAACGCCGGCCTGTTTAAGCAACGGGAACTGTTGAACCTGGCGCTGTTCCGTGAGGCGACGATCATCAAGGCCAACGTCGAGCAGGCGCACGCACTCGCCAAGGACTTCGGAAAACGTGATGCCACACTTGCCAAGTCGCGGAACGTGGATCTGATTAATGTGGGCCGGGCGATCCTGGCGCAGTATGGCTTGGCGAGACCCGTCGAGAAAACGGCGGCGGAGTATCTCAAGCCGATTTTGACCTATGACAAGGACCTCTACGACCAATGGAAGCCGCAAGTGGACGCACTCGCGCCGCGCCAGCTGGACTACAACGCGCTCACGGTCGAAGAATTTACAAAGCTGTTTGATGATCTGAACGCGCTGTGGCTACTTTCGCGACGCACGAAGCAGATGAAGGTGAACGAGCAACTGGTCGATCGCAAGCAGATCGTGGACGAATTGGCCGCAGCCATGGCCAGTTTTACACCACAACAGAAAGCGCAGGTGGTGGGGGCGCAGACGCCGTGGACGGAGACCACGATCGGGTTGCTCTCCTGGGGCTCGGCGTTGAAGCGTGTCGAGTCGTGGGTACGGCGCATGGACGGGGGGGACATCAACGGGGTATTTCGCCGCTATCTGTGGACCCCCATCTCAGAAGCCTCGGACACCTTCCGGGCGGCGAAGAAGACGATGTTGCAACAGTATTTGGAGATCATCAAGCCGATTGAACAGACCTTGACACGGGATCTGATTCCAGCCCCAGAGCTCGGGCCGACCGTCTCATTCCGAGGGAAGACGGCGCTCCTCCATGCGGTCCTGCATACGGGCAATGACAGCAATCAATCGAAACTGCTGCGGGGCTACCATTGGGCCCCATCAGCTTGGCAGACGTTCCTTGACCGGATGTACCGCGAGAAAGTCTTGACCAAATTGGACTATGACTTTGCCCAAGGCGTGTGGGATCTGCTGGAGTCCATCAAGCCACAGGCGCAGCAGGCGCACCATGAGATGTACGGGTACTACTTTAGCGAAATCACGGCCCGAGAGATCACGACGCCGTGGGGCACGTATAAGGGCGGCTATGTGCCGGCGATTGCGGATCGGGCCAAGTCGGTGGATCAGGCGATTCGGGAAGAGAAGGATCTGTTCGACCAGGCCGGGAATAGCTTTATGTTTCCCACCACAGGGCGCGGATTCACGAAGGCCAGGGTCGAGGAATACGCGGCACCCTTGGCGCTCGACATGACGACCATCCCAGTGCATCTCGACAAGACGATGCGCTTCATTCACTTAGAACCGCGCATTAAGGACGCCGCGCGGCTCGTCACCAACAAACAGTTCCGCCAGGCACTCGACGCCATGAATAGCACGGTCGCCAAGGACATGCTGGTGCCGTGGCTGCAACGCTCGGCGCAGCAGACCGTCTCGACACCAGGGAAGAATCGCCATGCCGATGCCCTCTGGCGCTATCTGCGGAAATCGGTCGGCGCGCAGATCATGGTGGGGAACGTGCTGAATACCCTGCAACAGTTCACAGGGTTCCCGATCGCGGCGACGATGGTCAAACCGCGACACCTCCGCGGCGCGATGGTCAATTATTTGCGGCACCCGATCACCTATGCGGATGACATTGCGGCCCGCTCGACATTCATGAAAGGCCGCACGGCGACCCAAGTGATCGAGATACAGCAGACCATCGACGATATTCTGTTGAATCCCACGAAATACGATCAGCTTCGGAAGTTTCTTGAGCGGCATGGCTACTTCCTGCAACAGGGCACCCAGAACGTCGTGGATCTCGTGACCTGGGGCGGGGCCTATGACCAAGCGATCGCGAACAATCTGGATGAACGCATGGCGGTTAGAGCGGCTGATTCCGCCATCCGGCTGACCCAAGGCACCTTTGCGCCAGAGGATCTGTCGGCCTTTGAAGCGGGAACGCCGTTCACCCGAGCCTTCACGATGTTCTATTCCTATTTCAACATGCAGGCGAATCTGCTGACCACAGAGATGCAGATCGTGGCGCATGAGATGGGCCTGCGCAAGGGAGCGGGTCGCGCCTTCTATGTGTATCTGATGGGCTTCATGATTCCGGCGGTCCTGTCGGAAAGCATCATTCGTGGATTGGGCGGGTTTGACCCGGATAATGATGACGATTATCTCAATGAGGCGCTGTCGGTTTTCTTCGGTTCGCAACTCCGCACGGCCCTCGCGATGGTGCCTGGAGTCGGACCGATCACGCTCGCAGGAATTGGAGCCTTTACGAAGAAGCAGTACGACGACCGGATTTCTACATCGCCAATCGTGACCGTCTTGGAGAGTGCGGTGCGGGCGCCGCATTCCATCTACCAAGCCATGAGCGAAGAGGGCCATAGTAAGCGGGCCGTGCGGGATGTGCTCACGCTCCTGGGCCTTGTGACAGGATTGCCGCTCGGAGCGTTCGGTCGGCCCGCAGGCTACCTGGCGGATGTCGCCGATGGAGTCGCGCAACCCGAGACGGCAGGCGACGTGGCCCGTGGCTTGCTCAGTGGCAAAGATGTGAACCGCACGAAATAAGGAGCATTCATCATGGCCATCGATACGACCCCCCCACGGTTTGATTATGTCGGGAACGGCACTGTGGCAACGTACGACTTCCCCAATCTGAAAATCTCGGCTGGCACGGATCTCCGCGTGACCGTCAAGAACACCGCGGGCGTCGAAACGCAACTGGTCTTTGGCGTGGACTTTACCGTCTCGGGGCTCAATCTGACGACGGGAGGCAGTATCACGCTGACGGCGGGGAACTTGACCTCCGGGTATCTCCTCACCATTCGCTACGACAAGACGCCGCAGCAGACGACGGACTTCCGCAATCAAGGGGGCGTGTTTCTCGAAGTCATTGAGGATAAGTTCGATGAAGTCGTCCGGTTCGTGCAGTCGTTGCGGGATACGGTGCAGCGGTCGATGCATTTGCCGGAGACAGAGGTGGGCACGGCACTCGCGACGGTGACGCCGACGTTAGCCTTACGGGCGAGCAAGTTTGCCTATTGGGATAGTGCAGGGAATCTCACGGGTGTGGTCGTGGTCTCTCCAGGGACGTTAACGGTGTCGGCGTTTATTGAGACGCTGCTGGACGATGCCAATGCTGGGGCGGCACGGGCAACGTTGGGGGTATCAGCGTTTATAGATACACTATTAAACGATGCGGATGCGGCGACCGCGCGTGGCACTTTGGGAGCGGCAGGTGTCACAGCCATTGAAACGCTGACGAATAAGACATTGACCGCTCCTATCCTCACCAGTCCAACAGTCTCCAGCGGTCCGCTCACGATGACCAGTGGGAAAATTGCCTTTCCGGCCATCCAGATCCCAAGCGCTGGGGCGAATGACCTTGATGACTATGAAGAAGGTACATGGACTCCCTCTCTCGGCGGGAATACAACCTACATCGCACAGGAAGGGACCTACACGAAAATAGGAAACTTCGTGTTCATTCGTGGGCGCATCTCTGTCAATGTCCTTGGTACTGGGGCTGTCAACAATGTAACAGGTATTCCTTTCACTGCAGCAGTAGGACGCTATCCACTCGCTGTCAGCTTCACTGCTGGGCTTGCGACAGCCGTAGTGTCGATCACTGGGCAGGTTCAAAGTACGCTAATAAATTTTTACTTCCGCACGGCGGCAAGCACATCCGATACAGCAGGAACGGTTTTTGGTAATGCCACAGAAATATCGTTTGCAGGGGGTTACTTCATATGATCCATCACCAATCGTGTCTAGTGCTGGTGAGTGCGAGATATTGATGTTTGCGTGGCTGCTCATGGCGATTCTGATATTCACCGGATGGGGAGGTTTCCAAGGCTGGGTCTCTGAGCATGTCGAGAATGTCTGTCTCCAGCGAAACAATCTACTGCTTATGGAGCAGCGCGAAGGGCCATTGCAGGTGTGTCGGTAAAAGAGGGAGATCTTCGTCTAGCCCAACGCCACGATCAGCGCAGCGGGAATGACGGTATCGCCCATGAGGAAACCGAGCCAGAAGGAACTCATGTCCCCTCCATCTCTTCACACTGTCGCCCGTGCTTCTCTGATTTCAGTTTTCCCAGTGTTGGGAAGACCCTATCCGCATGCCGAGTCAACGCCGCCCGTATGGTGGTTTGATCCGCTTTCGCATAAATTTGCGTGGTGGACACGGAGCTATGATGGAGAATTTCCTTGATGACCATCAAGTTCTCCCCACTGGACACCATCATCGTCGCACAGGTGCGACGGAGATCGCGAATCTGTACATCTTGAATCCCCGCCTCCCATCGGATCTTCTTCCACCAATAGCGCACGGCGGTCCTCGACCACGGCACCTCGGGGGTATCACCGGGGAAGAAATAGGGACCCTCATTCGGGAGCGAGGCCAAGAGCTCACAACTCCTGGGCGAGAGAGCCAGCAGTTGGCGACGGCCGTTCTTCGTGACCGTTTTATGCCAGAAGCCTTGCCTCAGATCGACGTGCGCCCGTTGCATCTTCCGGGCTTCACTCATGCGCGGCCCTTCCAACAGCAGGAACGAGATATAGACGGCAATCTTTTGGGGATAGCGATCCAGGATGGCGCGTAGTCGCGTCCATTCGTCTGGGAGCAGAAAGCGTTCTCGCGCGCGCGCTCGTTTCCGGCGTGGACGAGCCAGCAGGAGATCGAAACAAGCACTCAACCGCTGCCAGGGCTTCATAGGGGGCATTGTACAATTCTTCTTCCAGCACTCTCTATCCCGCAAACGTAGCACCTGATTCCTCTTGAGTCTGTAGGCCAATCCCTCAGGCCCTTGCTCAATCTCTATCCAATTGAGCTACGGGCGCACCCTCTGTAGCCCAACTCAGACCGGAGCTTATCTCCGGCGGGGGTGTTCCTGAGTTGGGCGCGGTGGGGTGGGTGGGCGTGCGCGTTCCTTATGTTCCACAATACATTCTTGGATGTACCGGCTCTTACTGGTCCGTCTCATCTGGCTGCGCTCGTGCTCCATCCATTCATAGATATCAGGATCGAGGTACGTTTTGACCTCAATCAGGCGGATTGTGGGCATCATGCGTCACCCCCTTTCCCATTGTAGGCTACTTGCGGCTGCATAGTAGCCGTTATGGGCGTTCGCGTCAATCCCCCTCTAATGTAGGGGGCGATTTATTTTCAACAGGGGTGATTTTGTGCTTGACAGGTCGGCTACTTTCGGCTACTCTCTCCCGGACTCACCAGATGGAGGCCCCTCA
>Ga0307471_100000396_pt1 | contig 22113 bp, 18 predicted proteins | sample atmos_gasesAM3C__2_FD_204566 | JGI IMG/M metagenome (GOLD analysis project Ga0307471, IMG submission 204566) | Hardwood forest soil microbial communities from Morgan-Monroe State Forest, Indiana, United States - atmos_gasesAM3C_515 | ecosystem: Environmental > Terrestrial > Soil > Temperate...
TGGCGGATGCCAACTTCATTCGGCGTGATCGTTCTCCTAACCGAGTTGCTCCAGGCGCAAATTCAAATTGAGGTCTACCATGTTTCAGAAGGGTCAAAAGCGTTCAATAACGAAGATCTTGGAGTTGTTTTCGCAGATTCCTGAACCTATCTATGCAAGCGTCCTTTCTATGGGCCGTTTCAGAAACTTCCCGAGTGGCGAGATACTGTTTTGTCTTGGGGATCCGGCGAAGGAAGTATTCTTGTTGATTGAAGGCCGCGTAAAAACAACGCAGCTCACCAAGAACGGTAAGGAAGTCATACTGCGGCTTGAGTCGCCCACCGATTTATTCGGCTCACTTGGGATGGATTTACAGGGCAGGCACAATTCAACCGCACAAGCAATCGAAGAAAGCAAAGCGCTGGTCTGGGATACCAATATGTTTAAAGCTGCGCTGAGTCGCTTTCCGATCCTGGAGCGAAACACGCAAGGCATCCTGGAGCGGCGCATTTGCGAATTGGAACAAAGATTCTGTGAGGTAGCCACCGAGAAGGCGTCTACCCGTCTCGCACGCGAGCTCCTTCGGCTGCAGAAACAAATTGGTCGAAAGAGAAACGGCCAAAGAGAAATTAAGATTCGCCACGAGTGGGTGGCGGAGATGGCGGCGATGAGTGAGTTCACTGTGAGCCGGTTTCTGGCGGAATGGGAAAGGCAAGGGGTGGTAAGCGTCAGGCACGGGACAATCGCCATTCAAGATTATAAGAGTCTGAAAAGTTTGTGCCGAGAGCCGAGAACCGCGAGCGGTTTAATTTGACGACCATCAAAAGGAACAGTTTTTTCTGGATCTCCTGCAGCTAGCGCATCGGATTTCTTGACAGTCCGAAGGTCTTGTGTTGGTTCGGCAAGCCGGCTCTCCCTTTAGCGGTGACAAATTGTCTCGCGACAAGAAGTAATGGAATGCAACCATTTCCGCATGCCGAAAGGGCCAGTAAGCCCAGGAAGAAAATGGGGCCGTATGACGGTCGCTGACTTTAACGCCGAATTTCGAAATGACGATATATGCCTAGAATATGTCAGGGAACAACGCTGGCCAACGGCCGTCACAGATTGTGTTGAAGGCGTGGAGAAAGTGGAAGCCGCGATGCCTACAAACTGAAGCTCACCATGAAGAGTGGCCAGGTACGGCATCTCTGGGTCGATGCGGAGTCGTTCCTGGACGTCAAAGTCGAAGGCACGCCCAAACGTATGGATGGCAAGATGCGCCCCGTGGAAGTCTATTATCGCGATTACCGGAGCGTGAACGGCCTCATGGTTCCCTATGTTCTTTTCTTGAAACTACGGTGCAAAGGGTCAAGAAATCGCATAAGATGATCGTTGAGTGCGTTGTGGTGAAGCCTAAGCTCGACGACTCTCTGTTGACGCAACTGAAGCCCTAATAAGCATTGGGGTAGACGCGCGAAATAATTCACCGAGTGATGGTGACCTAACCTACATGCTTCGCGCACGAAAGGGGCGCCATGAAAATGAACCGAATGGCGAAACAACTGGCGGCGGGGGCCTGCCTGTTTTTTCTATGTGCGATGCCAGTACGGACTCGAGCACAAAGCGCTCCGCCGGCTCCGGTTCCGACTCCGCCCAAAGCCATACGCCCGACGCGAATGACGAAAGAAACTGGCCCGATGGACGATTTTGCCGGCCTGAACTTCACAGATGACCAGAAGGAAAGAATTAACAAGATCCATGAGGATTTCAAGGCGCGCCTGGACGCCGTGATTAAAGACGACAAGCTAAACCCGGACCAGAAAGGGGCTATGCTTCAGGGCTTCCAGCGTATGGAGCGCGGTGAGGTTTACAAGGTGCTGACGCGGGAGCAGCAAGCAGAAGTTCGCAAACGGATCCTCGCCCGGCGCGCGGCAGCCCAGAAGGAACAGCAAGAGAGAAAGACGCAACCCACTCCCACGCCGCATGCTCCCACGCAGCAGCCCGCGCGGCCCGTAGAGTCCTCGAAACCGCCGCAGCCCCCGCTGGCGTGATCATAGAACGATAAAGCACTGCTTCTCCGGACCCTCGACCAAAAGGTGGCAGCACGTTCCGCGCAACGAACGGCCGCAACTGGCTGACTACGCCTGCCTGCAAGCGAACAGGCAGCTCAATCGGCTTGAAGGCCTTCGCTCGCGCTTGCTCAAATAACCTGTTCAGATCCCCTGCCATGGCAACGAGTTTCTTGGCCGCTTCGAACTGTATCCACGATGTCACTTGTAATCTCGGTATGGCATCATTCTTCAGGTAGGCTGCTTCCCCAGGAATTCCGCACGCCTTCCCAACCGTGATTCGCTAGGTCTGTGCGGTGAATCATTAGCGTCGCTATCGCCCGGCGCCGGGCTGTTTCTTCGAATTTGTACGTCCATGTCCCGTAATACGTCAGTGCCTTCCCTTTGAAAAACTTTGGGTCATCGGATGCCGGCTGTTTCACAAATAGAAGCGCGACCTTGCCCTTCAGATTGGTTCCCTTGTAGTCGTCCCAATCGTACTCCGGCGCCGTGATCCCGTATCCAACGAATACGATCGGCAATGACCGTTCCCGCGAGAACACCGCGCACCGATTGCGCTGCTGGAACTCCTGCAGACACAACTACGCTTAGCCAAAATACGGGTCGATAAAGTGGTCGCATTTTCCACCCCGCGACGGGATGTAGCGGCCTCAGGTTTCTTTTAGCTAACGCGCGGAACAACCCCTGAACGCTTGCGGTTACGCATACGCTGGCACCCTAGCCTAGGGGACCGTGACACGGATGTAGAGCGATATTGAAAGCCCACCACCGCCGGGTCAGTCAGGTGATTACCCAGTAACGCGAGTAGCGATGAATTTGCCAGGAAAAAAGACCTTCGCAGGGGTGCCGGTATCTTCGACGGAAGCCACGCTCACGGGAACGTGGACGGCCAGTCTAGTTCTTCCGGTGCAGTTCAATGACCGTCACACTCTCATGCCGAAAGGTACATTCCAGTTCCGCGCCTTCCAATTTGAGCGATCTCTCTCTCGGAATCACGGCTTCAGGATGAGCCTCGTCGTTCTTGTCATAAAGGCTGGCGGCAAACAGTGTTTGCACCGATCCTTCCGGTGCCGGGGCGAATCCGGCGAGGGAAATTCGAGCGGCGATGTCCTGCGTCAGGTGGCGATTCACGCAAAAAAGCGACAGCTTGTCGCCCGCGTCGTTGCGCGCTGCTACCACGTCAAGGTACGGAACGTCCGGAATGCTCGGCAGGCGGACCGATCCTTGCTGTATGTCATATTTCTCGACTTGTGTTCGCGCTTCCACGACTTGGCTAACACTCGCGTTCGAATACATTCGAAACGCCCAATACGATGGCGCGCCGAACACGTCGCCGCGCTTCTTCCAGATGCCGCCAAACTCCATAATTCCCGTCATATCCGCGATCGGCACGATATCCGCCACGCGCATGAGCGTATTCAGGAACCCTGCGGTGCAAATCGCGCCTCCCATATTGTCGTAGCGCGGCGCGTCCCCCTGGCGCGCCCAAAACAGCCACTCCGTGAACGCAGTCTTCACCCTGTCGCGTGCCTGCGGGTTTTCCTGGATCTCGTCGTGCATTTCGCGCAGTTTTCGTTCCAACCCAACCGGCAGCGCAAAATCCGCCTGTGCGATGAAATCAGCCGTGGAATTTTGCCGTTCGACCCTGTCGTCTGTAACCACGAAATGCGTCGAAAGATAATCAAAGGCCTCCGCATTCGTGAGTTGCGTTTCATTCCAGTCGCGGTAGGAATCCTCATCCCCTCCCGTCGCAATCCATTTCGCCTTCGGATCCATCTTGCGTACGGCATCGCTGAACGCTTTGGTTCGCTCAGCCACACGCTGCCTCGTCGGATACCCTACCTGGAATGTCCCCCACAACTCGTTCCCGAGTTCCCACAGAAGTCCGCCCGTGTGTTCGTCCCAATGTTCGTTGACGTACTTCACCCATCCCGCCGCTTCCTCGGTTGTTCCGCTTCCCAGGTTGAGCGCGATCTGCGGCCGCGCTCCGATCAGTTCACAAAAGCGCAGGAACTCGTCCGTCCCGAACGTATTGTATTCCGGCATGCCCCAGGCGATATTCAGCATGCTCACGCGTTTGTCGCGCGGCCCGATGCCGTCGCGCCAGTGATATGCCGACGTAAAGTTCCCGCCAAAACGAAGAAGCGGCGTCTTCATCGCCTTGGCCATCTCGACGATCTCCGGATCCATCCCGTCCACGTTGTCCGCCGGCATCAGCGAGGCTTGATCCACCAGCACGCGGCCTTTGTTTCCGACCGCGATCACAAAATCAGCCGGTTCGAGCGGCGTGATCTTTCCCGCCTCTAGATCAAGACGAAACTCATAGCGTTTCCAAGCATCCCCGGCAAGCCGAATCTTGCTACCCGCAAACACCTCTTCCGCGTGATCGCGCCTCCGGATGGAAACCTCGATTTCCCGGGGCCCGCTTTCGTACTTCGCGTACAAGCTCCCGACATATTTCAGCATTCGATGAACCGGAAGAAAAACCTTCTGCCGCACACCCGCTGGCCTTTCCGGCAAGCCCATCAAGAAAAGCGAGCGGTAAGAATTGGCGGCATCATTCCACCGCGGCTCGTAACGGTTCCCCTGCTTGGCATCGAGCGGCTCCCATGGAAGCGGCAGGCCGAGCTCTGAAGCCCGTGCCAGTTGCGGATCGTCGCTGAGCATCTTTTGGATCGCCCCGCCATTCCACAGATTGTCTTCGAAGCTCGGATTCTGCAAAAGTTCCGCCCACAACCCGCCGTAAATCGAATTGCCAATCGGCTCCAAGAACGTTCCAAAAATCGTGCGCGGAATTTTGTAGCTCGCAGGCCTGGAAGCATCAATCGTAACGGTCGCCTCTAACGTTCGATCCCTCGCTGGCCTTTGTGCCCCGGCGGCCAAAACCAGTGAGACGCCGGCGCAGGAGAGAAAGCCACCCGAAACGAGTATTCTCCTCATCGCTACAACCTCCCGCCCCGTGGCGATGCAAAAAACTGCTGCAACAATCGTCACTCATGTTGCAAAGCAGGCCTCTTTGTCTTACAACAAATCACCGAAGGCAGGAATCAAATTCAGGGCTCAATTCGAACGCCGGTCTCCCCGCCTTCGCAATTTGTCTCGCGTACTACTTTCCAATTAGCAAAAACCAGGTATAATGCGCCATATATGGCCCCTCCTACCGAAGTGAAAGCGCCGGGGATGGTCCCGGACGAACTGAAGCAGGAGCCGCGTTCAAAAGGCATTGCCACCCCGCGCAAGAAAAAGCCCAAAGAACTAGCCGTCATCACCGAATGCTGCACCGGTTGCGCCGGCTCTCCCGCCTGCGTCGAATACTGCCCTGTCGAAGATTGCATGTTTTGGGTTCCCGACGATGACCATCCGCCATTCGGACGCATTCAGATCGATCCGATTCTCTGCATAGGCTGCAAGAAGTGCCTTAGCAAGGGCCCGGACGGTTGCTTCCTCGATGGCTGCCCCTGGGACGCCATCGTCATGGTGGATACGACCGCAGTGGAAAAAGAAGTCGGCCCCATGTCCTACTGAAGCCGCATGAGGGCGCGCCAGCGCCCCGGGTGAGTTGCAGCAGCCCCATCCCACATCGCATCGAACCATTATTCGAGGCTTTGCCAATCTCCCTGCGGGCCTGATTCTATTTGAGCGCTAGCCAGCCAAGAAGCAGGGGCATCGTTCTGCAAATAAGGAACGCCATCGCGATGATCCCATCGGCGGCAACTCTCCTCTTGCTTCCGCTTGCTGTGTCGGCTTTCGCTGGAGTGTGGGTCGGTAGGGCAGCCATTCCTTCCGGTTCTGGATGGGCGAAACAGGCTGCGCTAGTGCAGTGCGTCATAAATGTGTAGTGCGTCATAACTAGCATGACTTGTGTCCATCTTGCGTATATCCTGCGGCCATGAGCCGAATAGCTGCACCCATCTTGCTTTCCGACCAGGAGCGAACCACCTTGCAAACGTGGGCCAGGGCCAGAAGCCAGGCGCAGCGCGTGGTTCAGCGGGCGCAGATCATTCTGCTGGCCGCCGATGGCGTCGAGAGTCAGGTGACCGCACAGCGGCTTCGCGTCTCGCGGCCCACCGTGCAACTGTGGCGCGAACGTTTTTTGGCCTTGCGCACGGAAGGATCGCAGAAAGACGCGCCTCGTCCGGGTCGCCTTCCTGCGATTCCCGACCATAAGGTCGCCGCGATTGTGGAGGCGACGCTGCACCGTCAACCACCGAACGCCACGCACTGGAGCACACGACTGATGGCCAAGACGCAAGGCGTCAGCGAAGCAACGGTGCGACGCATTTGGAAGCGGCATGGTTTGAAGCCACACCGCATCTCGACGTTTAAAGTCAGTCTCGACCCGCAGTTCGTTCAGAAACTCATCGACGTAGTCGGCCTGTACCTGAACCCACCCGACAAAGCGCTGGTGTTCTGCATGGATGAAAAGAGCCAGATTCAAGCGCTCGACCGCACGCAACCTGGTTTGCCGCTGAAACCCGGCCGCTGCGGCACGATGACGCATGACTACAAACGCCATGGCACGACCACCTTGTTCGCCGCACTGAACACGCTCGACGGCAAGGTCATTGGCGACTGCGTGCCGCAACACCGGCATCAAGAATTCATCCGCTTCCTGAAGCACATCGATCAAGAGACACCGAGAGAATTTGAGCTGCACCTGATCAGGGATAACTATGCCACCCACAAGCACCCGACCGTCAAACGCTGGTTGCGCCGCAATCCGCGTTTTCACCTGCACTCTACGCCCACTTCTTCGTCTTGGCTGAACTTGGTCGAACGTTGGTTTCGAGATCTGACACAGCAACGGCTGCGCCGTGAGTCCTTTCATCACGTAACGGAACTGATTCGTGCGATCAGCGACTACATCGACAACAACAACCAGAATCCGCGAGTCTTTGTCTGGAGCGCCTCAGTCGAACAGATCCTTACGAAGATCGCCAAATGTAAAGAAGCGTTAGACGCACTACGCTAGCTGTTGGTTTCCCTTTTGCAACCATAACGGCATTTCCCATGCGAAATGCCTCACGGTTTTTGCGGCGGGTCGGGCCTCGGCAGGCCGGGCAGCTCCTCCTGCCGGATCTGAGGTTTTGGCGGAGCGTCCATCTGGGTGGCGGCTTCCGTGCCTGGGGCGGGTGAGGCTGGTGCATTCTCCACGAGGCGCGTCAGGTAAAACATGAACGGGGTGATCTGGAACGGGGTATTCTCCCCTTCGGCCACGGTCCCCACCGGTTTGGACTTCAGCATGCGCAACTGATCGTTCCACGGATCAACCTTAACGCGTCCGCCGAGCGGGAGGGCCACGATCGCGTTGGCCGCTGGCTTTTCCTCGGGCGGAGTCGCCGGCTTATCGCTCGCAGAAGATTTGTCGGCCGGCGCCGGCCGAGCGGACGCCGCCGTCCAGCCGGCCGAAACGCTGTCCCCCAGGTGCGGACTGATCAGGTTCGGAATTTCCTTCGCGCGACTCCGGGCCGCGTCCAAAAACAGTTGCGCGCTCGCAGCCTTGTCCTTGTAAGGCGAATTTTTCAGCAGCTCCATCCCTTTTTGCCGTGCCGCTTCTTCCTCATCCGGAGTGCGCGCAAAATCAAAATGCTTGAACGTGTCCTTATCGTCGAACCGCAGCCGGCTGAAGAACGCATACTGCGAGTCGATGCGGTGTCCCAGGACGATGTGGCCCAGTTCGTGCGCCAGTATGGCCGCGAGACTGGCTTCGTCCGGCAGCACGTCAATCAACCCGCGGCTCAGCACGATGCTGTGCCCGAGCGTGAACGACTCGAGCGTCGAGGTCATCAACACGCGGCAGCGCACTTCGGGCTGGATGTCGAGATCATTCGTGACCTCCAGGTTGTTGACCACCGTCTCGAGCACTTTGTCCACTTCGCCGTAGGGCGCCAGCAGGCCCAGCCGCTCGAGCCGGTCCGTCACATTGTCTTCTGCCTGATGGTCCCAGGAACGCTCCGCCTGTAGCGGCGAATAATCATTCTGATTTTCCGACTGGTCGCGGACTCCCGTCGAAGACTCGATGAGCACCTTGCTCAACTCTTGTTGCTGCCGGGCGTGCCCCAGGTTGTAGCCCCAAAGCCGCGTCTGCGCGCGAAATGCCTTGTATCCGATGTTCACGGACCGCTTGTCGCGCACGCTGCCTTCTTCGCTGTAAATGAACGAAGGGAGCCAGAGGTTTTTCCCGACGTTGGCGCGCCAACTGTCGAAATTGAAGTAGTTGCTGGTCAGCGACGACCCGCCATACGCGCCGTCGAAACGCACGATGTGAAAATCCTGATCCTCCACCCAGATGCGTCCGACGAAGCGTCCTTTATCCTTCCTGCTTACCGGATCGACGTCAAAAACCAGGCAGCGCACCTCGCCCAAAAACTCGCGCCGCACATACTCCAACCGGTAATGCGAGCGGTCGAAGCTGTTGACGTCCAGGTAAATCATCTGCAGGAAGCCGCGCGGGAGAAACTCCGAGTTGAAGAACTCTCCCCAGCTTCCGATCAGCTTGTGCTTTATGCCCTGGTCGCGGTCGAGCGGCTCCAGTTCGACGCCCTTCGAGAGTTCGGCGCGGCCGAGATAATATTTGTCGCCGGCGGGAGCTGCCCCGAGCTGCTTATCCGGCCGGAGATACTGGATGTAGGTCTCGACCAGCGGCGAGTACTGGCGAAGCAGACCGACTTCGGTCTGCTCCTGCGCCATAATCTTTTCGATCACCTCTTCGGAGGTTAATGGCCGCTGCGTTGCGGAGGCCGGAAGTGAGGGTTGCGCGCCGGCCGCCTGCGGCAAGGGCTGGTCCGCGGGGGCTGGGGGCGCTTGCTGAGGGGTTGGAGCCGGCGGGGATTGCTGCGCGCCTGCTCCGGAGGGCAACTGGGCACTTGCCGTCGGCGGCCAAGGCAGAAGAGCCAGCGCCAGCAGCGCAAGCAAAGCCGCCGCGGGTGGTGCAAAATTGGCCAAAACCGGCCGCGGGCGGGATGTTGAGGCAAGCAAAATCCTGCGGCTGCGCATGACGCCTCCCAGGCGGGACCTAATGAAAGGGGGCTGTAATTCGCAGCGTAACCCCAAGGACAGCCGGTGCCACCTGTCCTTAAGGGCAGTTTCCGGCCAGCCGTTCGCGCGGAGGGCGAACATTAATCGTAAGTTGTGGAGGGTAAGTCGCGACTGGCGATATGGCAACCGTGGTTGGACTCGAGCGCCTTACCGGCCGTGCGAATTCGTGTCAAGGCGGAGACGCTCGGAGAAGAACTGGTCATCCACAACTCTGGCCATGGGGGAGCCGACATTACGCTCGCCTCGGATAACCTCGCAAACCTGGCACCAGCGTTTGCTTCCGGGCGAGCTGGGGCGGTGCCCGGATACAGAGCTAACTGCACAACTAAACGCCAGAGGCGGGGTTGGTATGGGCTAGCCTTTCGTGGCAGGCTAGCCCGGCCAAATCAAGAGGGAGTGCCAGCGAACATGCGGCTTCAGAATCCCATTCTGATTCTTCCGGCTGCGGCTTGCCTGCTTGCCGCCGGATTGCTCGTGAACTCCGGCGGATGTGGGGGAAGCGGAACAACGGTTACGCCGCCACCCCCTCCGTCGCCCTTTGGGCAAAGAATTCAGCACGTGGTGGTGATCTTTCAAGAGAATCGCACGCCGGATAATCTTTTCCACGGGCTGCCCAATGCGGATATCGCCGCGAGCGGCGTGAACTCGCTCGGGCAAACTATCACTTTGCAACCGATCACCCTGGCGAATAACTACGACCTGAGCCACGCGCATACGGCTTTCGTAAAAATGTATGACGGCGGGAAAATGGATGGAGCCGATCTTGTGGGCGTGGGCTGCCAGGCGGGGGCCGTGGGCTGTCCGCCGCCGAACCCGCAGTTCATGTACGTCAATCCATCGGAAGTGGCGCCGTATTTCCAATTGGCAGAGACGTACACGTTTGGCGACCGCATGTTCCAGACGAATCAGGGGCCGAGCTTCCCGGCGCACCAATTCATTATTTCCGGCACTTCCGCGCCGACGGCGACGAGCAATCTGTTTGCGTCGGAGAATCCGCACGTGCCCACGGCGGGCGCAGTCGTGGGCTGCACGGCTCCTGCGGGTGAGTTTGTGCTGCTGATCGATCCTACGGGGGCGGAGAATTCATCGCAGTATCCATGCTTCGAGCATCCGACGCTCGTGGATGAGCTGGACGCAAAATCCGTTGCCTGGAAATACTACACGCCGACGCCGGGCTCGATCTGGACGGGGCCGAACGCCATCGAGCATCTGCGCATGGGCCCGGACTGGACCAGCAGCGTAATCACACCGTCGACGCAGATTTTGACGGACATCACGAACGGGCAACTGGCGCAGGTGAGCTGGGTCATACCCACGGCGGCGGCTTCCGATCATGCGTCTTCGAACGACGGCTCCGGTCCGTCGTGGGTGGCTTCGATTGTAAACGCTGTAGGGAATAGCCAATTCTGGTCGAGCACGGCGATCATTATTACCTGGGACGACTGGGGCGGGTGGTATGACCACGTGGCGCCGAAAATCACGAATTCCTATGAATACGGTTTCCGCGTCCCGCTGATCGTGGTGTCACCATTCGCGAAGCCCGCCTACGTGTCGCATGTGACGCACGATTTTGGGAGCATCCTGAAGTTTATTGAGGAGGTCTTTCAGGTGCCCACCCTTGGGTACGCGGATACGCCGGCCGACGACCTTTCTGATTGCTTTGACCTCACGCGAACTCCGGGGCCTTTTCAATTCATCGATGCACCGCGGGACGCAACGTTCTTTCTGAACGACAAGCGCCCTCCAGAAGGCCCGGATAACGACGATTTGTGAAGGTACTACTACCTACCTTGTGGCCGAGACGAATACCACGAGGTACTAGGGTATTCACTGGATTGCTATTCCAGCGGATGACATCTACGTTGGGTCACGGCCCGAAATCCTCGAAGAGAGCAAGAAGAACAAAAATAACAACTGAAACTAAGGTTCCGCAGCCAAACAGCTACCGAGAGCCAAGCACCCAGGCCGACCTTCCGTGCACCAGCCCTGTTCGTGCAGGTTAGCAGCTCAAGCTCCTTGAAAGGGGCGCATAGGGGATGAATCTGGATAGCCGCCTCACCGGCAGAGAAGAAAAAAGGCTCCCAATTATGATGGAAGTGAAACTCGCGCCCGTCGCGGGCGCGACGAACGGGCCGCCTGAAAGGACCATCACCGATAATATGAGTCCGCATGGCATCCGCGTGCGCTCGACATGCGAGTGGCGGCTTGGCGAGCAGGCAGAGATTGTTCCCACGAAGGGGGGAACGCCCATGAGGGGCGAGGTGGTCTACTGCCAAAAAGTTGAAGGTGGGCGCTTCTTTGTGGGTCTAAGGTTTGCGAGCAGCCGCGTCCCGTGGTCTATCCTGCAACGGTTTAACGGCCTACTTCTCGGGGATATCTTTTGCGCCATGCGATGGAAAGCTTAGGGCTCGCTGGAGGCCCGGGAACGGATGGCTTGATCGGCGAGGAGAGCTTGCTCGCGGATGCGGTCGGGGATGTCGCGGGATTCGCGTTCGTAGGGGCGAATCGCCGGTAAGTCCTCGACGCGGCCAATGATGTACAGCGCGCGCAGGGCTTCCCAGACTTGTTCGTCGCCGGGATCGACGACGGCGATTTCCTCACCGGCGGCGACGCTGGCTCCCGCGGCGGCAGAGAGCGAGTGGATGCGGCCGCTGATCGGCGAGCGCAGATCCGTCCTCTTTTCGGAGCCGTAGCTGAGTTTGGCGATGATGCCGCCTTGATGGATGGCGGTGCCTGGTCTGTCTGCGTCGATGATATGACCGCCGAATGGGGCGACGATGTGAACAGGCTCGAGCAGCGCCACGATTTGCGCGCGGCCCGATGCGTCGCGGAAGCGCACCAGCGAAAGTGCCGCGTTGCCCCGCACCATGGGCGAAGAATCCTGCAACATCTTTAACAGGGCTTCGTGGAACCCTGCCCCGGAAGGGTCTTGCCCCATGACCCACGCGTCGGTGTTGCGCACTTCCTCGACGGGATAGGTCGAGAGGCGGACGAGTACGGGATACCAGCGCGCGGCCGAATCTTGGCGTGTGATGCGCTCGCCGACTTGCACCAGAGCATGCTGGATGTGGCGGGGGTGCTTGTCGTCGGTCAGATATTCCGTGATCTGCCGGTCGGAGAGGCGGCGGCCAAACCAGCTGTTCCACCAGAACAGAAAGGGAAGGAGCACGATGAGCCACGCGGCGAGATAGAAGAGAAGACGCGTGCGCGTGGACATGCCGTCGGCAGATTGGCCGGACGCCGCGCCAGTTTGCGGCGCGGAAGCTTCTTTCAGGAGTGTTTCCACATCACCGTTTGACGAAGAGCGCGAGGGGGTGTCCATGCTGGTGGATGAGTTTGTCAAAAAGAAGGCCGAGAAGCAAAAGGCTCGGGCCTCTCGAGTCCTGGCCGCGGCAGATTCCAACCCCTCCTAGCCCAGGCGCCCTTCGACCGTGCTGCGAGTAAACAAGCTCCGCCGCTCGAATTAACCTTCGTCGGAGGGCGAGCCGGGCTTGGACGGGCCAGCCGGCTTGTTTTTGCCGCGAAGCTCCCAGAAAGCATTGAGAAAGAAGACGGCAGAGAGGCTGAGCATGATGAGAATCTCGAACAGCCCGTCGACCGTGGTCATCGTGCCACTGACGACGATCCAGGCAATGCCAGCAAGCGGAATCAGCCCAAGCACGATGGAGATCAAGAGCATCACGGCAAGCAAGTCGCCTCCTCACATTTCGCGTAAGCTCAGTATCAAGCGATAAGCACGTTCCTCATCTGCAGCGTTTGCCTGCGGCAGGCGCTGCGGAATGGAAATGGCCATGGAAAATCGTTTCGTCACGCCCACTACGGTTTGAACGTCTCGTCGACCGTCTTATTGTCTTTGGCCGCGAGCGTGACTTTCTCGTCTTTTTCGCCAAGCTTTTCGTGGACGAAAGCCAGGGTATAGTCGCCTGGCGGCAAGCCCTTGATCTCAAACTTCCCGTCGGCGTCCGTGACCGCGTAGAACGGACTCTTCACCACGTTGATGTACATCTTCATCCACGGATGCTGGTTACACTTGACGGGAAGAAGAATTTCTTCGCGCGCAAAGCTCTTGTCAAGGGGCGCGGACTGCGGTGGTTGCGATTCGTTCCATTCGCGGTTGTCTTTTGGCTGGGGGTGAATGTTGTGCGTGGTGGGGTCGCTGTTGACGATCTTGACCTCCTGGCCGATCATCACGCCGAGCATGTGCGGATGGTATTTGCAGCCGCTCTGGTCGAGAGTGACGGGTTGTTTCGGCACATCGAAAGTGCGATTGCCAAGGCCGTCCTTGACATAGACGAACACGTTGGCGAGGCGGCCGCCGCTGGCGAGGAGGGCTTCCGCGGTGTTCGTGCCCTTGCAGGCGGGGTCCTGGCTCATGTCGATTTTCGCGCCCGCGGGCGCTGTGCCGTCAAATTTGACAGTGCCGGCGACGGTGGCAACCGTGGCGGGATCGATAGGCGCGGCGGTCGGGGCCGCCGCGGGAGCAGCCGCGGGCTGGTCGGCAGTTTCCTCCTTCTTGCCGCCACATCCGGCGAGGAGGACGAATCCACATGCCACGGGCATGCCGAGAATTGTCACCCAGGTTTTCGTTTTCATTTTGTGCCCTCTTCCTGAGAATGGGAATCTCACAGAAATTGAAAATCCTATTTGCTGACGCCGTGGCCGCTGCTGCCGGCCGCAACGGGAGGACCAGGAGTTACTGCGGCGCGGGAGCGCCCCATCGCAGAAGCGACGCGGCGCTGTTCTTCGGCCGTGAGCTGCAAAATGTAGTCCACGAGGAGCTTCGTATGGTCTTTGTCATACCCTTGGAAGGAAGGCGGCGTCGGCCCGGAAAAGACCCAATGGCCGTCCTGGCGCTTGAACAAACCTGAAGGCATTGAAGTGCCAGGACTAATGGCTTGCGGATCGAGCATCCACTGCTCCATCCAATCGGGCTTCAGGCGGCCGCGAGCCTGGAGAAAATTCGGCGCGGTGGCAGTGCGGTCGTGCACAGGATCGCCAGTGGCATGACACTTGAGGCACGGCGCGGCAGTGCTGCTAAAGAGACTGCGCGCCATTTCGGTTTCCTTGGCGGTGAGCACGGGGACTTCTTCGGGGATGTACGGGAACGGCTGGCGCGAAAGCGCCTGAAAGAACCGCACCAGTTTGCCAAGCTCGTTTTCGGAGAACGAGAACGTTGGCATGCGCACCTGCAGGTAGCTGCGAATGCCGTTGCGATTCGTGTCGTTGTCGTTGAGCGCAGGGTTTTTCAGGAAGCGTAGCAACCATTGGGGATCGACGCGCGCGCCCTCGGTGAGCAGCTTCGGAGGCAACTGTTCCTGCGCGTCTTGATAACGCGCCAACCCCATGAGGATGGTTTTTTGGCCGGGAATGAGCTGGTGACAGCCCATGCAGTTGTACTTCTTGACCACCCACCAGCCTTCCTGAATGTCTTTGCGATAGTCGAGCGGCTTGTATTGATAGCTGGGGGGAAGCGGGTTTTCCTGGCTGCCGAGAAGGAACGTGGTGAGCGCGCGAACCTGCTCCTTCGTGAGATGCAAGTTCGGCATGCGCAGCTTTTCGGTTTCGTCGTTGAAGATTTTCCCCTGGTCCCAGATGTTGGGTTCGGCCAGCTTGTGTTCAAAGAAGCCCTGGTGGTCGTACCAGGGCTCCTTGGCCGGGCCTTCGGGCAGACGCGCGAGGTCCTCGGGGTCCTTGATGGGCTCATTGCCGCCGCGCTCGGCGACTTCCGTAAGCAGCGCGAAATCGAGGCGCTCGACCGGCTTGCTGCCCTCGGCCGTCAGTTCCGTACCGATGCGGCCCTCGTCCTCGAGCCCGGAAAGCTCATGGCAGCCAAAGCACCCAAAGAAGCGAACCCACTTCTTGCCTTGCTCCTTGAGCTGCGGGTCGTCCATGAACGAGGCGTCCGCGTAGTCGGAGGGACTCTTTTTCCTGAGCGTGATGAGATAGCTGGCGATATCCTCGGCGTCGGTTTCGGAGAGGCGGAGGCTCGGCATGACCGTCATGTTCTGGACTTGGAGTTCATGGCCGTCGTTCGGGCACTTGCTGTGATCGAGATCGAAGACGAAAGGCACCCCTTTCTTTTTGTAGTCCTCGGGGCCGATGTCTTTTTTCTCGTACGGACAATAGGGGCGCGTGCGTTCGCGAGCATTGTGGACCCAGCGAACCAGATAATCATAATTCGCTTTTTCGCCGACGCGTGTGAGATTTGCCGCAAACGTGCCGCCCTCGATCTGATCGCCTTCGCCGATGGAATGGCAGGCGAGGCAGCCGCGCGTTTCGAACAATTCCTTGCCATGAGCGGCGTTGCCGGGTTTGTGCTTGGGCGGGGGATCGCTAAGGCCGGATTGCCAGACGAATGCGGAAATGGCCCGAATCTGTTCGTCGGTCAAGCGAAAGTTGGGCATCTTGGTGGTGGGGCGGAAGTCCGTGGGTTTCTTCAGCCAAACGGGAATCCAGTTCTTGTTCAGCTTCAGACGCACATCCTTGAGGTTGGGCCCGACTTTCTTCATGTCTTGCAGCAGGCTTTTGGTGGTGCGGTCGAGCTGCATGATGCGGAGGTCGACTTTGCTGTTCTCGACTTTCAGGGCCACGGCGCGATCGTTCAGGTGGTTGGCTTCCTCGTTTGTAGCGGCTTTGTCGGCCTGCGCCATGAAGTCGTCGGCTTGCTTCAGATGGTCTTTCTTCTGCTGTTCGAGAAGCTTGATTTCCTGAGCGATGGAGAGAAGGTCTTCGGGCTCTTTGTCGTAGCCTTCGTAGCGGTGGCAGCCGACGCACCCGCGCTGGCGGAAAAGATCCTTGCCTTCACCGATCACCCAGCCGACGTCGTTGTTCACCAGAACCATGTCCGCGGAGTGGCAGATCTGGCAACCGGCTTCGTAATTTCCGGCTCGGAAGATAGGCCACAGCCAATGTTCGTAAGTGCCGTGAGCTTTTTCGACGCTGGTGGTGGCGCGGCCATTGCCTTGGTGGCACGGCGAACAGCCGAATCTCTCGGGATCATGAATTCGCAGCAGGTCGCGGTTGGGATGGCTGGTAAAAGCACCCGCGTACTCATCCGGTTTCTTGCCGGGCAAAGACATGGCAGCCGCGGTGAGGTTGACCGGTTCGCGAATGCCGAGGTGGCAGGACTCACAGCGGTCGACAATCTGGGCGCTGTCTTCGCGCTCGAGGTTGGCGGCGTGCTCGTTCACATTGATCTGGCGAATCGCGGGAGTCAACGATTCCACGCTGTTTTGCAGGTTGAGCAATTGAGAAGAAGTGAGGCTCACCATGTGATCGGCGAGGTAGGAATCCATCAATTCCTTCTTTTCGGTTACGGGTTTCAGCAGTTCGCCGAGTTCCGCGCTCAATTGCGTGCGCTCGTTTTTCAGGTCGTTGTAGGCCTCTTCGAGCTCGCCGAAGTTCTTGAAGGTTTGCACCTTGCCGTCGGGCATTTCGACAGTGCTGGGTTCCGCCTTGTACGCATCGAGGTCCCTCTGCTTGCCCTGTTTTGCGGAAGGACTGGCGGTGGTCTCGATGTCGTAAGTGACGGCGGTGACGTAGGCGCGCCGGTCGGTGAAATGACCGGGGCCGTCCTGGACCGCCAGGATCTTCGCACCTACTTCCCGCAGCCTTTCTCTAAGTTCGTTGATTCGCGGCTCCGCGCTCTTGCTGGCAGCCTCGTAATCCTGCTTCAGTTTTTGATAATCCGGACTGTTCTCGATTTCCTTTTGGGATTCCGCCGATTGCGTGCGGGCGGTCTTCAGAAAAGCGGAGTAGCGGCTTTTCCATTCGTGCTGGAAAGTCTTCCACGGGCGCTGGCCGAAATCTTCATCCCAAAGGGCCCAGAAGAGCGTGGCCATCAGGACGACCATGCATATAACGTAATGCGGCGCGAGGGATTTGGTTACAATCGGATCGTTTTCGGGGATGGGCTTATCCGGCACCAGGTCCTCCTAGATATTGAACCAGGGCGTGATCCAAAGGTATTTGATGTGAAAGAGCAGACGGATCAGGATCTTAATCGGAAGAGCCACCATGATCAGGAAAAATGTCATCATGATGGAATACTGCAGCAGACTCATGCGCTTATAATCCTTGGGATTGTAGCGGCGGAACAATCCGTTCACGATGAGCCCGCCGATGACGAAGTATCCGCCAACGACGAGCGCTCCAAAGATGCCCTTCCACATATTAGAAGTGATCCCGAAAATATCGGGCAAGTCGCGGTTCACTTCATAAATGAGGCGGTTGTGGTCCCAGGTCTGCCCTGGCCAGAACCACTGCCAACCCGGCCCGCGAATGAAGGTGCCGATGAAAATCATGGACACCCACAAGATGACAAAGCCGAACAGAAAAGTGCTGATGGCAAACTTGCGCTGCTTCCAGGTGTAGTAGCCAGAGCCCAGCGGATTGGTATCAATATAAGGAATCACCATCAAACCGATGATGATCAGCGTGGGCATAACCACGCCGGCGATCCAGGGATCGAAATAGACCAGCATTTCCTGGAGCCCGAGGAAGTACCAGGGCGCTTTCGCCGGGTTCATGGTCAGGTTGGGGTTGGCGGGTTCTTCGAGCGGCGCGTTCAACGTGATGGACCAGACCATCAGAATGATGGTGACGATGATTGCCGCCAGAAATTCCACGCGCAACAAAAACGGCCAAACGTGGACTTCCTTCTGCCATCCCGGTCGGAAAGGCCAGGTCCTGCGGTGATGCGTTTTCGCCAGCGCCGGATTGGCGCTCAGATCCGCGATGAGTTTGTCGTTGGCAAACGCCTGCCTCCCGGCAAGATAAATGTAGAAGGCCAGCAGCGGGATCATGGCGATGATCGGAACGTTGTCCGCGGCGGAGAGGATCTGCCAGAGTTGCTTCCAATCCATGGCTATTTTTTCGCCTCCTTGACCTCGGAGTCGAGAACCACTTGAGCCGGCCCGGATATCCCGCCATCCTTTCGCACGCGCCAGAAGTGCAAGATCATGAAGACGGAAGCAATGATGGGAATGCCGATGCAGTGCCAGATGTAAGAGCGCAGGAGCGCGTTGGCGTCCACAATCGATCCGCCAAGCAGTCCGAAGCGCACATCATTGTAAGGAGTCATCCCAAACAGTGGGCCAAACGGGCCTTCGTGGCCTAATAAAGGTGTGGCGCGCGCCATGTTGGTGCCGACGGTGACGGCCCAGAAGCCGAGCTGATCGTCGGGCAGGAGGTAGCCGGTGAAGGAGAGGAGCAGAGTCAGGACCAGGAGGATGACGCCGACGGTCCAGTTGAATTCGCGCGGCTTTTTATAGGAACCGGTGAGAAAGACGCGGAACATGTGCAGCTCGACGGCGATGACCATCAAGTGCGCGGCCCAGCGGTGCATGTTGCGCAGGAGCTTTCCGTAAGGGACGTCGTGTTCGAGATAAAGAACGTCGCGGAACGCCTGAACTTTGCTGGGGTGGTAATAGAACATGAGCAAGACGCCGGTGAGCGTGAGGACAAAGAACAAATAAAAAGTGATGCCGCCCATGCCCCAGGTGTAGCTGTAGCGCACCGCGTCGCGATTGACTTTCGCCGGATGCAGATGCAGAAAGACGTTGGAAAGCACTCCGAGCGCGCGGTTGCGGGGCGTGTCGTCGTGCTTGTGTCGGAAGATGGAAGTGTAGAGCTGCGTCTTGGTGGGCTTACTCAGAATTTCGATCTGTTCTTTGGCCTTCGCTGGCAGATCGGTCTTTAGGGCCTCCACGTCTTCTTTGACGCCCGCCGTGACTCGCGTGAGCAGCCCGCCCGGTTTGCCGTTGTTCCCGTTTCCCTTGTTTTCGTCAGCCATCGTGACGCCCCCGTTCTCTTCTGCTCGAGAATTCTTTCCTTTTAGCCTCGTCAACAGGCGGGACAAGCCCCCAGCTCCGCCGCTCCAAGTCCATCGACATTGCTACACGGGCAAATATGAGCCGGGGTCATTGAAACGGCTCGGTTGTCCCTTGGGCCAGGAAAACAGGCGCGAAGTGTCCACAATGATCTGTCCGTCCGGCGCCAGTTGGACGTTGGCGCGGTCCATCGGGCGGGGCGCTGGACCTTCGAAGTTGATCCCTTCGCTGTCGTAGCCGCTGCCGTGGCAGGGGCACTTGAATTTGTTTTCGCTGGCCTTCCAATCCGGGGTGCAGCCGAGATGCGTGCAGCGCGCATAAATAACAAAGATGCGATCAGGAGTGCGGTCCACCCAGATGCGGTATCTTTGCTGAAACTTGCTGTCTACGCCAAGCGCGTAATCGGACGGATACCCGATCTTGAAAATCGTGGGAGGCTCGAAAAGCGTGCGCGGGAGGAAAAAGCGAAGGAAAGCAATAAACCAGGCGCCCAGAAATGCGGTGACGCTGCACCAAACCAGCCGGCGACGTCGTTCGTTGGCGGCGCTGGGCTCCGGCCCAACGGTACCGAGACCGCCTGCGGCGGCCGCTTTGGACGTGCCAACGGCAGGAGTGCCGACATACTTGGTCGCATCGACGTTTCCACCGTCGGCAGCGGTAGATTTCGTCGCCTCCGGTTTTGGTTTGACCGTTTCCGATTCCGGCGCCGCCATGCAGATCCTCCTCAACTATGCACTGCTCTGAATTCGTGCGCGGCAGCCGAGTCGGCCGCCGCTGTTTCTCTTCCCAGCCAGGCCCGTCGTTTTCGCGCCCTCGTGATTTGAGCCCGTAACGTCCTTCATAACCTGGCAGCTCTGAAATCGCCGTCCTGGGTTACGCCGCAAAATGAGCGGAGCTCTGCGCACACCCAAGCCGGCAAGCGGCGCTCTCGCGGGAACTGCAAAACATTTTTGGGTGGAGTGGATAAATGACACGCGAAAAGCAAATCAGCTCCGAGCGCCGGTTGCCCATCGAATTGAAAAGGCATTTTTCTGGACCATCGCGAGGCCCCTAACATTTCACCGGCCCCCCAGGGTTCGACCCGGATATTACTCAAATCAAAAAAATTCGTCAATCGTATTGCGCAAATAAACCGCGCCATCGAAGAAGCCAAAGATGGGTGCCGCGGGAGCTTACAAGCCCGCGCGGGGAACGAATGTCGAACCGGCGTGCGCATTTCGCCAGCGCGCCGGTCAACAATCCCCGCAATTCCAGTCCGAAGAACTTGCTTTGCTTCGCGAAAAACTGTGATATATTCGCCCCGTTTTGGACTTTCCGCTTTGGCGAGTGGTAGGAATTTCGGCGCGCTGCGAGGAAAGCCCAAAGACAAAACTGGGGGGAGGTTCACGTCCCATGGGCCTCGCGCTGTTGCTGGTCATCTGGCTGATTACTCTGATCGGCTCGTATTTCATCATCGCCAAAACCTGGTGGCTGCCGGTCGGGGCCTCCGCGGCCGCCGCGGGAATCGATCACCACTTCACCACCACGTTCATTCTCATGGGAGCCGTATTCATTGCCGCGCAGTTGGCCCTGGGATGGTTCTCGTGGAAGTACCGCGACCGCGGCGCTGGTTCCGGGCCGGCGCAGTATTCGCACGGCAGCACTAAGCTTGAGATGGTGTGGACCATCCTTACCATGATTTTGTTTATCGGTCTGAACCTGGCGAGCGAATCCATCTGGGCGACGGAGCGCTTCGAAACGGCGAAACCTGGTGCCGTGCAAGTGGAAGTCACGGGAATGCAGTTTGCCTGGTATTTCCGCTATCCGGGGCCGGACGGAAAGTTCGGGGCGACCAAGCCGGAGCTGGAGGACGCGTCGTTAGGTGGCGCGGGTGCTTTGGGGTTGGACCCGACCGATCCTGCTGCGAAGGACGACGTGATCACGGGAACCATGGTCGTGCCGGTGAATCGCGAGATTGAGGTGATCCTGCGGTCGCACGACGTGATTCACAGTTTCTTCGTGCCGGCAATGCGCTTCAAACAAGATACCGTGCCGGGGTTGGCGATTCACATGCACTTTACGCCGATTGAGACCGGGGAGTTCGAGATTGCCTGTGCGGAGCTTTGCGGGCTCGGCCATTACAAGATGCACGGAATTGTAAAGGTCGTCAGCGATGAGGAATTTAGCCAATGGCTGGCGGCACGGGAGGCGGAGAAGCAATAACATGGTTAGCCACGATTCCCACGCGCACGCAGCCCCGCAAGGCTTCATTCGCAAATACATCTTCAGCCTGGATCACAAAGTCATCGGCTTGCAGTATTTTTTCCTGGCGCTGGTGGCGGTGTTCACCGGCATTTTCCTCTCGCTGCTGATGCGCATCCATTTGGTCTGGCCCACCGCGTCACTTCCGTTCTTTGGGGAGATCAAGCCGGAGACCTATCTGAGTTTGCTGACCATGCACGGCACGATCATGGTGTTTTTCGTCCTGACCACCGCGCCGCAGGGGGGCTTCGGGAACTATTTCCTGCCGATTCAACTTGGCGCGCCGGACATGGCGTTTCCGGTCCTCAACATGCTTTCGTTCTGGACTACCTTCCTTGGGTTTCTCGTACTGGTGGCCGCTTTCTTTGTGACCGGAGGAGCGCCGCTGCATGGCTGGACCGGATATGCGCCGCTCAGCGCGCTGCCATCGGCAGGACCCGGCGAAGGGCTGGGGGCGGACCTCTGGATCATCAGCATCGCGATTTTCTGCATTGGCGCGTTGATGGGCGCGCTGAACTTCATTACCACCACCCTGGACATGCGCGCGAAGGGTATGACCCTGATGCGCATGCCTCTGACGTGCTGGGCGTGGTTTGTGACCGCGATTCTGGGATTGCTGGCTTTTGGCGTGCTGCTGTCGGCGGGAATTCTGCTGCTGATGGATCGCGACCTCGGCACCAGCTTCTTTGTGCCGCTGGTCACGGTGAATGGAGTTCTCACGGGACATAAAGGCGGCTCGCCGCTTTTGTGGCAGCACTTGTTCTGGTTCTTCGGACATCCCGAGGTTTACATCGCAATCTTGCCGGCCATGGGGCTTTGCTCGCAGTTGCTCTCCGTGTTTTCACGTAAGCCTATCTTTGGCTACCGAGCCATGGTGTATGCCATTCTGGCGATCGGCTTCCTTGGGTTCATGGTGTGGGGCCACCACATGTTCATGAGCGGGATGAGCCCGTACACCGCGTTTGCGTTTTCCA